>Ga0073932_1000157_pt1 | contig 177247 bp, 123 predicted proteins | sample DewCreD2012metaG_FD_76967 | JGI IMG/M metagenome (GOLD analysis project Ga0073932, IMG submission 76967) | Hot spring sediment bacterial and archeal communities from British Columbia, Canada, to study Microbial Dark Matter (Phase II) - Dewar... ... | reverse complement strand
TTTCCCTTTGCCGGTATCGACGCGGGTCGCCGGTCGGGAAACCACCAGGGGGGGCAACCATGGGGTCAGCGCCCCCCCCCCCCCGCAAACGACATCGTACGGCAGCCGAGGCTCGAAGCTGCCAGGGTCGACACCAGCACCACGACGAATCCCGCCTTCGTCCGGTTCATGCGCACCTCCCCGCCGGCGTGCACCTGCTCGCGCAACCCGGTAGCCGACGGCCTTCAGGATACCCTCGCACGAGCTCACCCGCAAGCACGGCGCTGATGGAAAACGCTTTGACGCCGGACGGCAGGTGGGGTAGCTTCGGCGGCCCCGCGCGCCTCGGGGGCGCGGCTGCGGGAAAAGACGAGGGACGGGACGATGAAGAAGTACGAGACGGCGGCGCTGCGCAACATCGGACTGGTGGGTCACGCGGGCACCGGCAAGACGGCGCTCGGGGAGATGCTGCTCCTGGCGATGAAGGCGACCTCGAAGCTGGGCCGCACCGCGGACCAGACCTCGACGTTCGACTACGAGCCCGAGGAGATCAAGCGGGAGTCGAGCATCTCGCCGGCGATCGCGGGCGGGGAGTGGAAGAAGGCAAGGGTCACGGTGATCGACACCCCCGGCGACGCGAACTTCTTCCTCGACACGCATAACTGCATGACCGTCATGGACACGGCGGTGGTGGTCGTGTCGGCGGTGGACGGCGTGCAGGTCCAGACCGACAAGGCCTGGAGCATCGCCGAGGAGCTGGCGCTGCCGCGCGTCGTGTTCGTGAACAAGATGGACCGGGAACGCGCCGATTTCGACGCGGCGATCGAGGACCTGCGCAAGAACCTGTCGGACAAGATCGTGGCGGTGCAGGTGCCGATCGGCAGCGAGGACAAGTTCGAGGGGATGGTCGATCTGCTGTCGGGGAAGGCGTACCGCTTCGCCAAGGACGGCTCCGGCTCGTTCCAGGTCGTGGACGTGCCGGCGGAACTGAAGGACCGGGTGGCCGAGGCGCGGGACAAGCTGATCGACGGGATCGCGGCCAGCGACGACGCCCTGACGGAGAAGTACCTCGAACAGGGGACGCTGTCGGAGGAGGAGGCGCTCCAGGGGCTGCGCAAGGGGATCGTCGCCGGGACCTTCGTGCCCGCTTTCTGCGGGGCCTCGACGCTGGCGATCGGCGCCGCACCGCTGCTCGACCTGGTGGTGGGCTCGTGCCCGTCGCCGGTCGATCGTCCGCCGCGCAAGGTGAAGCGTCCGGGCAGCGAGGAGGTCCTGGAACGGGCCGCGGACCCCGCCGCGCCGTTCTGCGGGCAGGTGTTCAAGACGCTGGTCGATCAGTTCACGGGGCGGATGACGCTGCTGCGCGTCTGGTCCGGGACGCTCAAGACGGAAACCGGTTTCTACAACGTGACCCGCGGGGCCCGGGAACGGTTCAACGCGATCCTGTGGCTCCAGGGGAAGAAGCAGGAGAGCGGGACGGAGGCGGGGCCGGGCGAAATCGTCGCGGTGGCCAAGCTCAAGGAGACGATGACCGGCGACTCGCTGGCCGAGGAGAAGGACCAGGTGGTCTTCCCGCCCCTGCCGGCAGTGGTGCCGGCGATCACCTTCGCGCTCCGGCCGAAGACCAAGAACGACGAGGACAAGATCGGCCAGGCGTTGCCCCGGCTGCTGGAGGAGGACTCGACGCTGCAGGTCTCGCACGACACCGAGGCCAAGGAGATCCTGCTCTCCGGGATGGGGCAGGTGCACATCGAGGTGACCGTGGAGAAGCTGCGGCGCAAGTTCGGCGTGGAGGTCGACCTCCTGCCGCCGAAGATCCCGTACCGCGAGACGATCAAGGGCCGGGCGCAGAACGTCGAGGGGAAGCACAAGAAGCAGACGGGAGGCCGCGGACAGTTCGGCGTGGCGTACCTCAACATGGAGCCGCTGCCCCGGGGTTCGGGGTTCGAGTTCGTCGACCAGATCGTCGGCGGGGCGATTCCGCGGCAGTGGATCCCGTCGGTCGAGAAGGGGATCGTGGCGGCGGCCAAACGCGGTCCGCTGGCCGGCTTCCCGGTGGTCGATTTCCGGGTGACGGTGATCGACGGCAAGTACCACGACGTCGACTCGTCGGACATGAGCTTCCAACTCGCCGGGTCGAAGGGATTCAAAGCCGCGATCAAGCAGTGCAAGCCGACGCTGCTCGAGCCGATCATGAACGTGGAGATCGTCTGCCCGGACGAGTGCATGGGGGACGTGATGGGGGACATCAACCAGCGACGGGGACGGGTCCTGGGAATGGACTCCAAGGGACGCATGCAGGTGATCAAGGCGCAGGCCCCGATGTCCGAAATGCTGCGCTACTCCTCGGACCTGCGCCAGATCACCGGCGGGCGCGGCGCGTTCACCATGGGTTTCTCGCACTACGACGAGGTCCCGGCGCAACTCCAGGAGCGGATCATCCAGGAGAGCGGACGCAAGGTCGAGGAAGAGGAAGAGGAGTAGTCGGTTTCCGCCTGATCCCCCGCCCCGGCTTTCCCCCTTCGTCCGTCCCGTTCGTGCACCCCCGGCCATCGACCGTGACCGTTCGGTCACACCGCCCGGGTCGGACCGCCAGCATCGGTCCACACCTCGTTCCTCCGGGTCGCATCAACCCGTCGGAATCACGCGGATCGTCGACTGGCACGCGGCCGGCATCCACGGGCCTCCGGAGTTGGGAGGTGCCGGATGAAGTTCGGAATCGTCGCCGCGTTCGCCGTCACGGGGATGTTCGCCGGGAAAGCTGCGGCCGACGCCGTGCTGGTTTCGGGCGCGTCGGCGGCGGCGTCCGTCTCGGCCGGCGGTTCGATCTCGGCGTCGCTGTCGTTCGACGGCGAGGTCGGCGTCGCATCCGCGCCGACGCTCCGCGCCAGCCCGTCCTGGGGTCCTGCCGTCGCGGCGGCGCCAACCGCGTCCGAGGTGACGGTGACGCCGGTGCTGGAGGAGGCGACGACGCCGCGGATCCGGATCCGGAGTTCGTTCGGGACCACGGCGACGGTCGCGGCGCCGCGGATTCGGGTCGGGTCGGGCGTACGGGCGGTGGCGCAGCCGGCGCCGGCCCCGGTCGTCGTGCAGGCGGCGCCCGCGGTGGTGGTGGCCCCGGCACCGCCGCCGACGGTCGTGGTGGCTCCCGCACCGGCACCCGTGATGGTGGCGACGACGTGCGGCTGCTGCGGTTGTGACGGCGAGACGGCGGTGGCCCTGGAAGAACAGGCGCCCGCGGACGATGACGTGGACCTGATGCTGTTCGGCAACTACCGGTACCTCGCGGGCGGAGACCAGGTCGGCGGCGCGTCGCTCGCCGTGCGGCTGTTGCTCTCGGACGAGTTGTCGCTCGAGGCGGGGATCGGATACCTGGCGGGCGGGACGAACGACGGCCGGGGCCGCGAGGAGGTGCCGACGTCGCTGAGCCTGCTGTGGTACGTGGCCGGCCGCGATTTCCCGCTGTACCTGGGCGTCGGGGCGGTGGCCGACTGGACGCAGGTCTGGGTGGACGCGAACGGCTGGGACATCGATGGGAACGCCGATCTGTTCCGCCTGGGGGGCCGGGCGGCGGTGGGGGTGGAGTGGTCGTTCCTGGACCTGTTCCTGTTGACGGCGGAGATGGAGGCGTTCGTGCGCGAGGCGGTGGACGGGGCGACGTGCGATGCCGGCCCGGGAACCCCGGCCTGCACGGAGGTGGGGGTGGCGACGAACGTGGGGCTCGGGCTGCGTTTCTGACCTTGCGTCCGCCCGGCGCGCGGCGGGTTTTCTTCTCGTCCGACACCTTCGCCTCCATCCCCCCGGGACCGTCTCCCGGCGCGTCCACCCACGGTCTGGCGGTCCGGTCTTGACAGTCGGCCGGCACGGGCGATGATGAGCTCCCGCCGCCGGCAGGGCGCGCCGGGCGGCGGGACATGGAGGACTGCGATGGCCGACGACCGGGTGATCGACAGCTTCAAGCGCAATGCGACGGAAGAGGTGCGGGCGGCGTTGCGGACCTACCGGGGACGACAGTACATGGATCTGCGCATCTACTATCAGGACGACGCGGGGGAGTACAAGCCGACGAAGAAGGGGATCAACCTGTCCGTCGAACTGCTGGGGGAGCTGACGCGGATGGTGGACAAGCTGGCGCAGGCGGTCGAGGCGGAACGGCCGGCGGCGGCGGGCCCGGCGGCCGAGGGTAGCGACCCGCAGGCCGCGAAGTAGCGCCGGCGGGGGGCCGCGGGGGACGTCCGGCGCCTCCGCGCAGCTGCTCACTCCTGGGAGCCGCCGGTATCGACGACGATGCGCAGTCCCATTCGGTCGCGCAACTGGAAGTAGCTCTCGCTGACGGCGAAGAGGATCAGTTCGCGCAGCCGGTCCTTGGTCGGAGCGAGCCACGACTCGGCGGGGCTGGACTTGACGGTCTTGGAGGCGATGTCGATGTCGCTGCACGCGATGAACCCGGCGCGATCGGCGGTCAGATCGACGGCGTAGCCCCAGCGTTTGAGGTCGAGGCCGCCGCCGACGGAGGAGAGGAATGAGGCGACCTGGTCGCCGAGCTTGTCGGTCGCGACGCGATCGAGATGCCGGGAGATGACCTCGACGGCGTCGCTGGCCGGCTGGGCGATGTTCTGGGGGACGGGGAAATTGGTCATGATGCGGCGGATGCCCGCGAGGAACCAGGTGGAGAGCCCGGTGCCGCTCTGGAGGGTGTGGCGCAGGTAGAAGCCCGGCCGCAGGTAGGCCAGGGCGCGGCCGACGAGGAAGGCGACGACCTTGAGGTCCTCCATTTCGTGTTCGGCCATCTCGCGGATCGTGGGGCCGGCGAGCAGGGCCGGGGGGTCGGTGTCGAGAATGGCGAGGGTCGCGGTGCGGTCCGGGTGGAAGTAGACGGCCGGCGGGTCGACCCCGAGGTTGCGGGCGACTTCGGCAATCGCCCAGGTGAGGCGCTCGTCCTTCCGCTCCACCTCGAGCTTCTCGGCGTCGGCGAGGCCGAGCGCCTTGAGCTGGCGGGCGTGACGCTTGAGGTAGGCCGGCTGGATGGTGGCGAAGATGCCGCTGATCATCTCGTCGAGGGTCGGGTGGTGGACGGCACGACGCCAGAGGTCTTCGTTGAGGACCTCCTGGGCGATGGGGAGCTGTTCCTCGCGGTAGTTCTCGTAGATCGTCTTCTCGGTGTCCTCGGCCAGTCCGAGCGAGTGAAGGGCGGCGGAGAAGCACCAGGCCTCGTCCCACTTCTCGCGCGCGGCATGAATGCGGGCCAGGAGCTGGTAGCTCTCGGCGCGGTAGGGGTTGAGGTCGAGCAGCTGGCGGTGCAGGCGGACGGCCTTGTCGGAGTGGCGGGGGTCGTCGCCGTAGAGGCGGGCGAGGACCTCCATCCAGGGCCGGTTCTCGGGGTCGAGGCGCAGGGCGGTCTCGTAAGCCGAGATGGCGTCGCCGAGGTGGTTGAGGCGGTGCTGGCAGATCTCGCCGAGGGAGTGCCAGAGGTTGGCGCGGACGACGACGTCGCCGCCCTTCTCCAGACGCGAGATCATCTTGCGGTAGGCGCGTTCCAGCTCGTTCCAGTTCTGCTTGTCCGTCAGGATCCGGACCATCTCCTCGAAGACCGACAGGGCTTCCGGGTCGTGGTCGAGCGCCAGGTCGAAGTACGTGACGGCCTCGTCGGTGCGGCCGAGCTTGTCGGCGTTCACGCGGGCGGCGGTGAGGTAGTACTTGGCGAGCATCTTCTTGTCGTCGAGCAGGTCGGCGATGCGCAGGATCGCCTCGACGACGCGCGACCACTGTTCGGTCGACTGGTAGACCGCGATCAGCTTGTGCAGCAGCGTGCGGTGCTCGGGCTGGATCTCCAGGGCGGCGTTGTAGCTCTTGGCGGCCTTCTCGTGGTCGTGGAGTTTCTCGTGGAGGATGTCGCCGGCGCGGACGAGGAGGTCGAAGCGTTCGGCGTCCGGGGCGCGCTCCATCAGGCGGCGCAGGTCGGCGACGACGTCGGCCCAGCGCCCGAGCTCCTCCTCGGCGGCGATGCGCAGCTTGAGCGCGTCGCGGTGGTCCGGTTCGATCTTGAGCGCGTCATCGACGGCGGCGATCACGCCGGCCGGGTCCCGGAGGCCGCGCGCGGCGTCGGCCAGGCGCAGGTGGACCTGGAGGCGCTCGGCCGGCGGCAGGTCGGCGCCGAAGCGCAGCAGCAGCTCCTGGAACGCCGCCCGCGCCTCGTCGAACCGCTTCCGCTCCAGCTGGACCTGGGCGTACTGTCGCTGGACGCCGCCGTTGTCGGGGGTGAGCTGGAGCGCGCGGGCGAAGGCTTTCTCCGCGCGCTCCAGGTCGCCGAGGCGCAGGGCGGCCTCGCCCTGCCGCTGGAACAACTCCGAGGCGCTCTTCGGCCCGAGGGCGTCGGCCGAGGCCGAGAACTGCTCGTAGATGCGGGCCGCATCGTTCCAGCGCTCCGCTTCGCGGAACAGCTCGGCCAGCGGCTCGGCGGCCTCGACGTTGGCGGGATCGAGCGCGAAGGCCTTCTCGTAGCATTCGAGGGCCCTGGTGCGGTCGCCCACCTGGCGACGCCAGATGTGCCCCATCCGAGCGTAGAGCTGCGCGCGGGCGCGGGCGCCCTCGGTGGCCTCGATCTCGCGCTGGAGCATATCGATCGCCGCGGTGTGGTCGCCCTTGTCCAGATATGCGTCGCGCAACGCGGCGGCCGCCGCCGCGTTGTTCGGGTCGGCATCGATCGCCGCACGGTACGCGGCGAGCGCCGCCTCGTGGTCCTTGAGCTGCCGCTCGGCCAGGTCGCCCAGCTCGACGAGCAGCTTGCCCTTCTCCACCCCGTCGGTGGTCAGCGCCGCGAGCTTGCGCAGCCCGGACGCCACCCGCTGGTGCTGCTCCGTCTTGCGCGCGCAGAGCACGATCTCCCGCTGCACGTCGCGGTCGTCCGGCAGCAGCTCGGCGATGCGGTCGAGCACGTCGAGGGCGGGGCCCCAGAGTTCGAGGTTGGTGGTCAGGACGGCGGCCTGCTGGCGGAGCAGCTCGAGCTTCGCCGCGCGGTCGACCGCCAGCTCGGCCTGGTGTTCGAGGATCTCGACGAGCTGGCTCCAGCGCTTGTCGCTGCGGTAGAGCCGCTGGAGCGCGGCGAGCGCGCCGGCGTGGTCGCGATCGATGTCGAGGATCTTCTCGTAGGAGGCGATCGCGGCGGGGACGTCCATGAACTCCTCTTCCTGGAGTCCCGCGATCCGCTCGAGGAGCGCCACCGTCTGGCGGGCGGTGGTGGCGAGGGCGAGTTGTCGCTCGAGGATGCCGAGGAGGTCCTTGAACTGGTCGCGGCGGGCGTAGATCCGCTCCAGCCCCTTGAGGGCGTCGAGGCTGCCGGGCTCGAGCTCGAGGACCTCGCGGAACGCCTCGGCCGCGCCTTCCAGCCGCTCCAGCCGGTCCTCGCGGATCTCGGCCAACGACAGCAGCAACTCGATGCGCCGCTTCGTCTCGGTGGTCGCGGCCAGCCGCTTCTCGTACAGCCGAACCAGATCGTCCCACCGCTCGTGGCGCGCGTACAGCCGCTCGAGGGCCGCCGCGGCCTGGGCGTGGCTGGCGTCGTCGCGGAGGACCTGCTCGTACAGCTCGATCGCGCGATCGGGCTGGCTCAGACGCTCCTCGAAGATCTGGGCGGCCTCGGCCTGACGGTCGCGGCGCGCGCTGGGAAAGACGGCCACCTCGGCGCGGCGCTCGAGGATCTGGACGAGCTCGGTCCACTGGTGGGCGGAGCGGTAGACCCGTTCCATGCCTTCCAGGGCCGCCTCGGCGCGCGGGTCGATCTGGAGCGCCTGCTGGAAGTAGCGGACGGCGAAGTCGGGGCGGCCGAGGTGTTCCTGGGACCAGGTGCCGAGGAGGGCGCAGAGCCGGACGGCGGTGGCGGGGTCCTGGGTGGCGGCGAGGACGCCGCCGACCTCCTGGAGCACCGGACCCCACGCTTCGGCCAGCACGCCGAGCCGTTCGATGCGCGGCACGAGGCTCTCGTCGGCCGGGTTCTCCTTGAAGACCTGCAGCACCACCGTCAGCGCCTTGGGGTAGTCGTTGAGATCGTTCTCGTACACGCGCGCCGCTTCCAGCAGGGCGTCGCGCTTCTCCGCATCGGACTTGGCGGTCGCCGCGCGTTCGAGGAGCAGGTCGACGAGCTTCTCGAACCGGCGCGCCGAACGGTACAGGTCCTCGACGGCGACGCGCGCCAGTTCGTCCGCGGGGTCCAGTTCGATCAGCTTGCGGTAGCAGTCCTCGGCCTGGTCGAGATCCTGCAACTCGGCCTCGAAGATGCGGCCCATGCGGAACAGGGTCTGCTTCCTGCGCTGCGGGCCGGCGTCGTCGAGGACGACGTGGAGGGCCTGGAGGACGGGGTCCCAGGCCTTGGCGCCGCGGGCGGCGGCTTCCAACTCCGCGAACAGCTCGTCGTTGTCCGGCTCGGCCAGGTACTGGTCGGCCCAGTCATGGACTTCCTCGAGGGTGGCGGGCTTGACGGAGACGCGCCGCTCCTCGGCCTCGCGCGCCTCGCGGTAGGCCGTCTCCAGTTCCTCCATCAGTGGACCGACGCCGGCGAAGCGGGCGGCCGGATCCTTGCGCAGGCAGCGCAGCACGAGGTCATCGACCCGCTTGGGGATGGGATGGCGGCCGCTGCGGGTGGAAGGCGGCGCAGGGTCGGCGGTCAGGTGCTTGACGCAGACGTCGATCGGCGTCTTGTCGGTGAAGGGGGGCGAACCGGTCAGCAATTCGTAGAGCAGGACGCCAACCTGGTAGATGTCGGTTCGCTCGTCGGCGGCGGCGCCGCGGATCTGCTCGGGGGCCGCGGCCTTCGGCGTGCCGAACCCGGCGAGCCGGCCGGCCTCGTCCTGGCCGCTGGGACCGCGCCCGGTCAGCCGGTCGGCACCGGCGCCGACGAGGGCGACCTGGGTGGAGTCGTCGACGGTCCAGAGAATGACGTTCTCGAGCTTGACGTCGCCGTGGTTGAGGCCGCGGGCGTGGAGGGCGCCGAGGGCGCCGAGGACGGGCATGATCACGGAGCGGAGCTGGACGAAGGGCACGGGGCCGTCCGCGATCAGGGAGCGGGCCGTGCGGCCGGCGATCCAGTTGGTCGCGATCCAGGCCAGGCCGTCGGTGTGGCCGAGATCGAGGATCCTGGGCAGGACCGGGTGCTCGACGCCGCGGAGCAGGCGTTGGGCGGCGAGGTAGCGGTGGAGGGCGACCGGATCGTGCACGTACTCGCGCCGCAGCACCCGCAGGCCGACGGGGCCGTCCGGGCCGGCGGCCCTGTAGAACAGGCTGACGCCGCCCGAGCCGACGTGCTGTTCGATGGTGTAGGGTCCGACCTTGGCGCCGGCCTCGAGGGTCTCGTCGGGCCGGCGAAGGCGGTTCTGGCGCAGTCGCGGGTCGACCGCGGAGCCCTTGCGGACCAGCACGACGTCGGCCAACGCGGCGGTGGCGCCGACCCGTCCGGCCCATTCGAGCAACCGGCGGACGTAGGTCGCCTTGCCGGCCCGCTCGTCGGCGATGTCGGCCGGCGGAACCCCCAGATCGTCCCGCACCAGGGCCTCGATTTCGGCGAGGCTGAACAGTCGCTCCAACTCACCCTGCAGGATTTCTTGCAGCAGGTCCATGGGCCCTCCAAGCGCGGCGGATTATATCGGCGCCCTTCCGGGATGGGAAGATGCAACCTGCCGCCGGGATTCGCAGTTCGGCCGGCGCCTCCCGCGCCGCCGGGAAGCGGCCCGCGCCGTCACGGGGACGGCGGGCCGGGGTTGTCCGCGGCGAACGCCGCGGCGACATCGAGCACCAGGTCGGCGGTCGGGCGGATCGCACGCACGACCGACGGGCGGCCGGGGACGATGACCTCCACCGAGTGCTCGTCGGCGGAGAGCGGCACGCGAAACTCCGCGCCGACCGGACGGCCATCGAAGCGCACTTCGGCGCCCGCGGGCGCACCCGTCACACGGATCCGCGCCTCGGGAGCGCCGGCCAAGCCGGCTTCGGCGCTTCCTCCGGCGGCGGGGCGGCCGGCGGCGCGGCCCGAGCCGCGGAGCCCGAGGACGGTGGCAGCGACGAGGACGGCGAGCGTCGCGGCGAGGGCGACCCACAGCTTCCAGCGGCGGCGCGGTCCGACCGGCGAGGCGGCCGGTGCGGCCCCGGGGGCCGCGCTTCCGGGCGCGCGGGCGGCGGGCGGTTCCGATCCCAGGGTCGGTGCGGCGGCGCCGGCCGGGGAGGCCAGTTCGTCGATCGCGTCGTCCGGCCCGGCAGCGGCGGGGCGCGGCGGCAGGGACGGCCGCGAGGTGGTGGGCAGCGGGGTTTCCGCGGTGGGCGACCGGCGTTCCGCGGCGGGGCCCGGTGCCGGCATCCGGCCCGCCCGGAACGGCGCCAGCGCCTCGGCGAACTCCAGCGCCGTGGCGTAGCGGGCGGAGCGTTCCCGCGCCGTCGCCCGGAAGACGATCCCTTCCACCTCCGCGGGCACGTCGTCCCGCTTCGCGCGCAGCGAGGGGAACGGCTGGGCCAGCACCTTCGACAGCACCTCGTTGTAGGTATTGCCGGAGAAGGGGAGCTCTCCGGTGAGCATCTCGTAGAGCATCACGCCGACGGCGTAGATGTCGACGCCGGCATCGACATGCTGGTCGCCGCGCGCCTGCTCGGGGCACATGTAGTACGGCGTGCCCATCACCGAGCCGGGTCGGGTGAGGCGGGTGGCGGTCTGCACCTCGTCGTTGAGCCGCGCGATGCCGAAGTCGAGCAGCTTGGTGACGCGTTCGCCGTGCCGTCCCGGCACGAGGAACACGTTCTCCGGCTTCATGTCGCGGTGGATGATCCCCTTGGCGTGGGCGGCGGCAAGCGCATCGAGCACGTCGCAGAGGATATCGGCCGTCTCGTCGAGGCGGAGGCGGCGCTCGCGTCCGAGCTGCTTCTCGAGGTCCTCGCCGTCGAGGTACTCCATCACGAGGTAGGTCCGGCCGTCCGGGGTGCGTCCGACGTCGTGGATCTGCACGATCCCGGGGTGGCCGACCGCCGCGGCGGCCCGCGCCTCCTGGAGGAACCGCTGGTTCAACTCGGCGTTGCTGGCGTACTCGAAACGGATCAGCTTCACCGCGACGCGCAGGCCGATCAACTCGTGGACCGCCTCGTAGACCTCGCCCACGCCGCCCTTGCCCAGCAACCGGACGAGGCGGTACTTGTCGTCGAGCACGGTGCCGACGCCGATCGCGCCGGCGACGGGGGATGCGGCGGCGCCGGACGGCGCGGTCGGCGGGGGCACCACGAGCGCCGCCGGGCCCGCCGTCGAGGACGAACCGACGGCCGGCCTCGCCGCCGGAACCCCCTCGTGCGGCGACGGACGGATCTCGGTCGGAGTCCGGGAGATGTCCGGGTCGCGCGGCAGCATCCGGCGCATCGCGGCCGAATCGCGCCGTTGCGCCGCCGCGCCGGGCTCGGGCCCGGACGTCACGGCGTACGGCAGCGAGGCCCGCCGGGCGGCCATCGATCCGGTCGGATACCGCTCGCGGGACGCCGGCTCCGCCGGCCGGTCCGACGGGCGCGACGCGACGCGGGGCGGCGTTCCCGCGGGCGGATGCAGCGGTCGGGGGGAAGGACGCGGCGGGGTGGAAGGCGTGCGCGGCGCTCGCCCGCCCGCCTCCGCCGGGGAGGAACGTCCAGATTCCGTGTCGCCGGTCCGTTCGGTCGCCGGGGGCTGGCTGGTCCTCTTCGCCGCCGGGTGGCTCCCCGTGACGTGCTCGAGAAACGCCCGCAGGACCTTCTCCTGCGAGTGCTTCTTCGTACGATCAGACTCCTCGGGGCCCATCTATCCGCACCCCAGCTCCGCCGGCACGAACTCCCGGTACGGATGGTAGGCTCGGAGCCGGGCGGAATCAAGGGCGACGGTCGCGCCGGGGGGTGGAAGCGCCGGGGCCTTTCGGGACGGTCAGGGGGCCGCAGGAGGCGGAGGGGTCCAGACCGGACGCGGCGGTTCGAGGTAGGTCTTCAACCAATCGAAGAGGGTCCGCCAGAAGAGCAGGGCGTTCTTCGGCTTGCGGACGAAGTGGTCCTCGTCGGGGAAGAGGAGCAGGCGGGAGGGAACCCCCTGTCGCTGGAGCGCGGCGAAGATCGCGGTGCCCTGGGTGTACAGGACGCGGAAGTCGCCCTCGCCGTGCGTGACGAGGGTCGGGGTGCGGAACGAGGCGGCGTAGCGCAGCGGGCTCCAGCGGTCGTAGGACTCGGGGTTGCGCCACGGCGGGCCGCCGAACTCCCACTCGGGAAACCACAGTTCGTCGGTGGAACCGTACTTGCTCCACAGCTCGGAGACGCCGGCGTGCGTGACGAGGCAGCGGAACCGGTCGGTGTGGCCGAGAATCCAGTTGACGAGGTATCCGCCGTAGGAGGCGCCGACGGCGGCGAGTCGCCCGCCGTCGAGCTCGGGGAAGGTGGCGAGGACGTGGTCGACGCCGCGCATCACGTCCTCGTAGGGGGCGCCGCCCCAGTCGCCGGAGACGGAATCGACGAAGGCCTGGCCGAAACCGACCGAGCCGTGGAAGTTGATCGCGACGACCGCATAGCCCGGCGCGGTGAGGAGCTGGAGGTTCCAGCGGAAGTGGAATCCGTCCTCGAAGGAGCCCTGCGGGCCGCCGTGGAGCACGAAGACCACGGGGAGCTTCCGCCCGGGACGCCGCGCGGCGGGTTCGAGCAGGTAGCCGTGGATCGGATCGCCGTGGGCGCCGTCGAACCAGAACTCGCGGGCGGTCGGCATCTGGAGGACGGCCAGCCGGTCGTCGTTGAGGTGGTCCAGAGCGATGAAGACGCCGGAGGACAGGTCGAGCCGCACGACTTCGGGCGGATGGGCATGACTCTGGCGGATCGCCACCGCGGCGTCGCCGCCGGGGAGCACGGCGAGGGAATCGTACGAACCGTCGGCGGTGACGGCGCGCGGGTCGTCATCGGCGACGCCGACGCGGAAGACTCGCGTCCGGCCGGTATCCTGGGCGACGAAGAACAGGGCCGAGGCGTCGGGAGCCCAGTGGAGTTCCTCGGGGCTGCGGTCGAGCGCCGCGGCCAGCTCGCGGACCTCGCCGGTCCCGCGATCCTCGAGCAGGATGCGGCGCCGGTCGGCCTCGAAACCGGCGCGCTCCATCGACAGCCAGGCGAGCCAGCGACCGTCGGGAGAGTAGGCCGGACCCGCGTCGTTGCCCGGGCCGGCGGAGACGCGACGCACGGCGCCGCCGCGGGCGAGCGGAATCTCCCAGACGTCGTTGTTCGTGCTCCAGGCGACGTCGGGGTCGGCGTTGAGCGTGTAGGCGAGGAACGCGCCGTCGGGCGAGAAGGCGACGTCGTGCGAGGTGCCGAGGTCGATCGGGGGGCAGTCGTGCGGGCCGGGGGTCAGGTCGCGCGGCGTCGCGCCCTCCGCCGGCGGCTGGAGGAACAGGTGGCTGACCAGGCCGCGACGCACCGCGTTCCAGACGCGGTACGGCAGGGCGTCGGCCACCACGGCCTCGACGCCGCCCTGCTCGCGCTCCCGGAGCCGCCGGGCGGTGCAGTCGAGGTCCTCGCAGTCGGGGTACACGTCGGTGGTCAGGGCGAGCGACGCGCCGTCGGGCGCGATCCAGAAGGCGGAGACCCCCGACGGGTAGTCGGTGAGCCGTTGGGGGTCGCCGCCGTCGAGCGGCAGGCGATAGACCTGCGGCGCCTCGTCGTCGCCACGGGAGGAGAGGAAGAGGATGGCGCTGCCGTCGGGCATCCAGCGGGGGTGTCGATCGGGGCCGTCGTTGGTGGTGAGGCGCCGGACGTCGCCGCCGGCGGCGGGGACGAGGTACAGGTCGTCGTTGCCGCGGTTCTTCTCGATGTCGTAGCGCGTGGCGACGAAGACGACCCGCGCGCCGTCGGGGGACGGTTGCGGGTCGGACAGGCGATCGAGGCTCCAGAGGTCCTCGGCGGTCAGCGGACGGCGTTCCGCGGAACGTTCGTCGCCCCGCGCGGCGAGCGGGGCCAGGACGGCGGCAAGGAGCAGCGCGACCGTTCGTGGAGTCATCGTGCACCTCCCGGGGCCGGCATCGTATACCGGCGGCGGGTGTGCTACTACCCGGTTCGTGGAGCGGGGCGCGGCCGGGCCCGGGGCGCAGCTGGCGTCGTTCGACGCGCGGGGGGAGGTGGGGGCGCTGTGGCTGCTGGACCGTCCCGAGACGGAGATCGTGCTGCGGGAGGGCTGGCTGCTGCCGCGACGGCCCGGCGAAATCCTGCCGCGGGACGCCCGGATTGCGGTGTTGCGGTGGCGGCGGTCGGAGGGCGGCGCGCCAAGGCTGTTCGTGGAAGGGGCGAACCTGCTGCTCGGCGGCCGGCGTCTCGCGCCGGGCCGGCCCGAGGTGTTGACCGACGGGGATCTGCTGGCCGTCGACGCCCGCGACGTCGGCGAGCCGGCCGGCGCGGTGCAGGGCGGGCTGCTGGTCGGGACGGCCGAGGTCGTGCCGCGTCCGCTGCGCTGCCTGGCGGAAGCGGGCGCCGACGCGGTGGAGGTCACGCGGCCGGGAGCGGGACGGTGGTGGCTGCAGGGCGGCATCGCCGTGGCGCTCGGGGCGCTGCCGCTGGCGGGCACGGCGCTTCGCTACCTGCCGGGCGACCCGGTGCGCAGCACGTTGCTGCTCGGAGCGGTGGGCTGCGCGCTGGCCGGAGCGATCGCGATCAGCGTCTCGCGGGCAGCCGCCCACGCCGGTCCGGTGCTGCGGTGGGACGCCGACCGGCTGGAGCTGTCGCGGCGCGGGCCGTTCGGCCGACCGGAACACCGGCCGCTGGCGGACTGCGAGGGATTGGCGGTGGAACTCGAACGCGACCGCAACGGGCAGTGGGTGTTGTCGGTGGCGCTGCGGCAGCGGGGAGAAACGACGCGGCTGGAGCACGGGGCGCATCGGCGGGTGGAACACGGCGCGGGGCTGCCGGCAATCGCCGCGTTGGAGGCGCGCCGGCGCGACTGGCTCGAGGTGGGGCGCCGCCTGGCGCGGGCCGCAGGACGGTCCCCCGAGGCGTTCGTAACGGTGCGGACCCACCCGGAGTGGCCGCCGGAGCGGGTGCGGGCGGCGGTGGCCTCCGGCCGGCTCTCGCCGGGCTGAGGAGGTCGCGCGCGCCGACCCGCCCGCGGACAGGCTCCAGCGGCCGGCTGCCCGCCGCCGCGACTGCGGCCTTTTCCGCCGGAGGAACCCGGTCCCCGACCGCGACGCCCCAGGCTCCGGAGGAAGTCGCCGACCGGCGCCCCTGCCGCCGGCCCGGGGGCCTCGTCCCGCACCACGGCCGCCGCGGCGGCCGTGGCCCTACCGCCGAACGACAGGCCGGGGTAGTCTCGGGGCCGTGCGCCGTCGCTCCCGCCAAGTCCTGCTGCTCCGCCCCGGGGCGGGGGAGGGAATCGATTCGATCCGGGGCACCGTGGAACGCGTGACGTTCCGCTCGGAGGAGTCGGGCTACGCGGTGCTACGAGTGCTGCCGGACGGCGGCTCCGAACCGGTGACGGTCGTCGGCAACGTCGGGGCGGCGCAGGTCGGCGAGGAGCTGTCGCTGCGGGGACGCTGGGTGCGCAATCCGCGGTTCGGGCCGCAGTTCGAAGTGGAGACGTACCGGTCGGTGGTCCCCGCGACGCTGGCCGGCCTGCAGCGGTATCTCGGTTCCGGCCTGATCCGGGGAATCGGCAAGGAACTGGCGCGGCGCATCGTGGCGACGTTCGGCGAGGAAACCCTCGCGGTGCTGGAGGAACGGCCGGAGCGGCTGGCGGAGGTCGAAGGACTGGGCCCGAAGCGGGTCGAGCGGGTGCGCGAAGCGTGGCGGGAGCAGCGGGTCGTCAAGGAGGCGATGATCTTCCTGCAGAGCCACGGGATCTCCCCGCTGCTGGGGCACCGGATCTGGAAGCGGTACCGCGACGAGACGATCGAAGTTCTGCACCACGATCCGTACCGGCTGGCGCGCGACATCCCGGGCATCGGGTTCAAGACGGCCGACCGCATCGCCGCCCGCCTCGGCCTGCCGCCCGACGCGCCGGCCCGGGCGGAGGCGGCGGTGCTGCACGCGCTGTCGCGGTGCGCGGACGACGGCCACGTGTGGGTGCCGCGCGAGGAACTGCTGGAACGAACGGAGCGGGAGCTGGAAGTGCCGCGGGCGCCGGCGGAACGCGCGCTGGACGCGCTGCTGCTGTCGCGGCGCGTGGCGGGAGAGCCGCCGCCGCCGGCGGTTCCGGCGCCGGGCGTGAACTGGGTGCCGGCGGAACTCGCGCCGGCATCGCTCGCGGCCTGCGAGCGGGGCATCGCGGAGTCGCTGGCCGACCTGCTGGCCGCGCCGGCGGCGGGACCACCGATCGACGTGCCGCGGGCGCTGGCCTGGTACGAGTCGCAGGCGTCGTTGCGGCTGGCGGAACGGCAACGGGAGGCGGTGGCCCGGGCGCTGACCGAGAAGGTCCTGGTGATCACGGGCGGCCCGGGGACGGGCAAGACGACGTTGCTGCGCGGGGCGCTGTCGATCCTCCGCCGCAAGCGCCTCCGCCTGGCGCTCGCCGCCCCCACGGGCCGCGCGGCGAAACGGCTGAGCGAGGCCACCGGGCTCCCGGCCCAGACGATCCACCGCCTGCTGGCGTTCGACCCGCGCGGCGGAGGGTTCGCCCGACGGCGCGGATCGCCCCTCCAGGCCGACGTCGTGGTGATCGATGAGGCCTCGATGCTGGACGTGGTGCTGGCCCACCACCTGTTCGCCGCGATCCCGCCGGAAGCCCGGTTGATCCTGGTGGGCGACGTGGACCAGCTTCCGTCGGTCGGCCCCGGAAACGTGCTGGGAGACGTGATCGAGTCGGGGTGCGTCCCCGTGGTGCGGCTGACCGAGGTCTTCCGCCAGGCCGCCGCGAGCCGGATCGTGGCCGGCGCGCACCGCATCCGACAGGGCGAGGCACCGCAAAGCGCGCCGGAGAAGGGCGGCGACTTCTACTTCCTCGAGGAGGAGCCGGAACGGGTGACGGAGCGGATCGTGCGCCTGGTGGCCGAGGACGTGCCGCGCCGCCTCGGCGTCGACCCGGTGCGGGACATCCAGGTGCTGTGCCCGATGAACCGCGGCCGGGCCGGGGCACAGGAGTTGAACGAGGCGTTGCAGGCGCGGCTCAACCCGAACGGGCTGGAGGCGGTCAGCGGCTGGAAACGGTTGCGCGTCGGCGACCGCGTGATGCAGGTCGCCAACGACTACGACCGCGACGTGTACAACGGAGACCTCGGCCGGATCGCCGCCGCGCGCGAGGCGCAGGGCGACGTCGTCGTCGATTTCGACGGGCGGCGGGTGGCCTACGGCGCGGCCGACCTGGACGAGCTGATGCTGGCCTACGCCTGTTCGATCCACAAGGCGCAGGGCTCGGAGTACCCCGTGGTGATCGTGCCGCTGGTGCCGTCGCACTGGGTGATGCTCGCGCGCAACCTGCTCTACACCGCCGTGACCCGCGGCCGCCGGCTGGTGCTGCTCGTCGGGTCCCGCCGCGCGCTGTGGCGGGCGGTGCGCAACGACCGGCCGACGCTGCGGCGGACCCGGCTGGTCGAACGGCTCCGGGCGGCGGTGCGGCCGCCCGTTTCCGCTCCGCCCTAGGCCGGCGCCCCGGCGCACGGCGCGACGCACGGCCGGGCCCGCCCGGCCCGCGGCCGCACCGTCGGACGGTCTTGCCCGGCTCGCGTACGACGGGGCGATCCGCAGGGCTACAAGCCGAGGAAGACCATCGCCGCGCCGGCCAGCGCGATCACCGCGCCGGCGGCGGCATGGGTCCACCGTTCGAACGGTCCGAAGTCGAGCCGGCGCAGGCCGAACCAGAACAGCGCCACCAGCGCGTGCATCGCGGCGAGCGTCGCGACGCTGTAGCCGACGACGACCAGCAGCACCTCGTGCCAGGCCCCGGACAGGGCGGAGGCGAAGAACAGAGGAATCAGCGGCTCGCAGGGACCGAGGACGAAGACCAGGAACAGGAGCCAGGGCGTGAGACTCTTCCAGGGGCGCGGCTCGGCGTCAACGGCGGCGCCGGACGCGCCGGAATCCGCGCCGACGGGCGACCCGGCCGCGGGATGCCGGTCGTGCGGCGTTCCGCCGCGGCCGTCGGGCGCGGAGGCGTGGGGGTGGGCGTGCACCGGCGGGTGCCCCTGCCGTTCGTGCTCGTGCGCGTGGTCGTGGACCGTGCCGTCGTCGTGCAGGTGGACGTGGCGATGCCGGCGGGCCGCGACGCCGCGCCACAGGCCCCAGACGAAGTAGCCGAGGCCGAGGAGGAAGAGGGCCCAGCCGGCCCAGGCGCCGCGGGCCTCCTCCCAACCCTGGACGCGGTGCAGCGCGACGCCGGCCGCGACGCCGACGAACCCGATCACCACGCTGGACAGGACGTGGCCGAGCCCGCAGACGAACGTCAGCAGCGACGTACGCCCCAAGCCCCAGCGGCGGGCACGTCCGATCACGATGAACGGGACATAGTGATCCGGGCCGAAGAGCGTGTGCAGGAAGCCGATGCCGATCGCCGAGAAGAACAACATGGGCGGTCACTCCAGACCCGGACCGTCGAGGACGGGTTCGAGGTCATCGCGCGCTTGTACCACGGCGGACCAACGTCGCGCCACCGGCGCGCGCCGCGGCGGGCGCCGCGCGGGGCGGACGGAACGTCGCGCTTCGACGCGGTGCGGCCGCTAGAGAACCACGTCGAGCGCGGAGGTGTCCTCGGCGAGGATGCCCTGGCAGATCGCGCGGTTCTCGGGAAGGAGGTTCTTGAAGAAGAAGCGGGCGATCTTGACCTTGGAGTCGTAGAAGGCGGCCTCGGGGTCGTCGACGCCCTTGCCAAGGGCGGCGAACTTGTCGGCGGCGAGCAGGGCCTGTTCGCCGAGCAGCCAGGCGGTGACGGTGTTGCCCATGAACTTGAGGAACGGGGTGGCCTGGAGCAGGACGTAGAGCACCTCACCGGACATGTTCTTGCCCATGAAGGTCATCGCGATGCCCTGGAGGTCCTCGACGGACTTCTCCAACTCGGCGGCGCAGTCCTTGAGCGCGGGATGCTCCTTGGCCTTGGCGAGGAAGCCCTGGATCTCGCCGAGGAAGGTCATGAAGACCATGCCGCGCTTCATGCCGAGCTTGCGGCCGACGAGGTCCATCGCCTGGATGCCGTTGGCGCCTTCGTAGATCGTGAAGATGCGGGCGTCGCGCTGGTACTGCTCGCAGGGGTACTCCTGGCAGTAGCCGTAGCCGCCGAGGATCTGGACCGAGGCGGCGGCGACGTCGTTGGCGCGGTCGGAGCCGTAGCCCTTGCAGATCGGGGTGAGGAGGTCGACCAGGGCCTGGCACTTCTCCTGTTCCTCGCCGGAGCCGTGGCGGGCGACGTCGCCCCAGCGGGCGACGCGATACATCAGGGCGCGCAGGCCGTGGACGTAGGCCTTCTGCGTCAGGAGCATGCGGCGGACGTCGGGATGCTCGATGATCGGCACGCGCCGGGCGTTGGGGTCCTTCATCTGGCGCGCATCGACACCCTGGATGCGTTCGCGGGCGTAGTCGAGGGCTTCCAGATGGGTGGCGGCGGAGACGGCGAGGCTGAGCAGGCCGACGCCGAGGCGCGCCTCGTTCATCATGTGGAACATGATCGCGATGCCGTCGCCCTCGTTGCCGACGATCCACCCTTCGCACTGGTCGTTGTCGCCGAAGGCGAGGGTGCAGGTGGCGGAGCCCTTGATGCCCATCTTGTGCTCGATGCCCGCGACGTTGACGTCGTTGAACGGGCCGGGCTTGCCGTCGGGACCGACGCGGAACTTGGGGACGATGAACAGCGAGAGTCCCTTGACGCCGGGCGGAGCGTCGGGGGTGCGCGCGAGGACGAGATGAACGGTGTTCTCGACCAGATCGCTGTCGCCGGACGAGATGAAGATCTTCGTGCCCTGGATCTTGTACCAGCCCTCGCGGATCTTCTTCGCGGAGGTGCGGCTGTCGCCGACGGCGCTGCCGGCCTGGGGTTCGGTGAGGCACATCGTGCCGCCCCAGACGCCGGAGAGCAGCTTCTCGGCGAAGGTCTTCTTCTGCTCCTCGCTGCCGCGGGCGATGATCAGCGACGCCGCGGCCTGTGTCAGGCCGGGGTACATCATCAGCGCGCAGGAGGCGCCGCAGAAGGCCTCCCAGGCGGCCATGCGGAGCAGTTCGGGCACGCCCTGCCCGCCCCACTCAACCGGGTCGGAAAGGCCGAACCAGCCGCCCTCGCGGACCGCCTTGTACGCCGCATGGTACTCGGGCGGGACGCGGACCTGCCCCTGCTCGTCGAGCCGGCAGCCCGCACGGTCGCCGGGGGCGTTGACCGGGGCGACCACTTCCTTCGCCAGGTCGAAGGCGTTGCGCAGCAGGAGGTCGAACGTCTCGCGGTCGAACTCCCGGAACGCCGGCAGCGTCAGGAGTTCCTCCAGCTTGAGATACTCGTAAAGGTTGAACTGGATGTCGCGTTCCTCGATCCGAAACATGCCGTTCCCTCCCGCGATGCCCGTGGTCCGCCTCGCCGTTGGGACGAGGTCGCCGCCCGGCGCCGCATCCCCCCCTGGGTCTGACAGGATCTCCGCCCTTGCCGGTCGTCCTGTCAAGACAATAAATGAAGGGCCGTTCAGGAAAGGCCGGGCCGCGGCCGGGCGGCGCCGGGCCGGCTCAGGGCGGGTCGGCGGGGACCGGCACCGGGTGGCCGACGCCGATCTGGCCGGCCGGCTCGATGCGCACGGCCGGGTCGAGCTCGCGGTACGAGACGACGCGCACGTCGGGCAGGTCGAGGTCGAGCAGGCGCCAGAGGTGCCGGCGGATCTCGGGCTGCGTGAGCACGACGGGCGGCCCGTCGTCCGGCGGCCACGCCGCCGCCGCCTCGCGCGCCGACCGCACCACCGCGTCGGCCGTATCCGGATCGATCACCATCCGCGGCCCGTCGCCCAGGTCGCGGATCGCGTCCCGCAGCACATCCTCCACCTCGGGCGCCACCAGCAGCACCCGGATCCGCGGTTCGCCCCCCGTCAGCGCCGTGGTGATCGTCCGCTTGAGGTCCGCGCGGACCCGTTCCGCCAGCAGGTACGGGTCCTTCTCGGCTCCGTGCTGCACGGCGGACTCGAGCACCCGGCGCAGGTCGCGGATCGAAATCCGCTCCTCGACGAGAATCTTGAGCAGCGCCACGAGCCGTTCGAGCGGCAGGGGTTTCGGGGTCACGGCGCGCACCAGCGCCGGCGCGGTCTCCTCGAGGCGGTCGAGGAGGTCCTGGACCTCCTGGTGTCCGAGGAGCTGGGCGGCGTGGCGGACGAGCACGACCCGGAGGTGCTCGCCGAGCACCTCCGGCGGCTCCAGCGTCGCGCAACCCGCCGCGTGGGCCGCGGCCGCCCGCTCCCGCGGGATCCAGGCGGCGGCGCGGCCCGACCAGTCGATCACGGTCGGCTCCACCGCCTCGCCGATCGCGCCGCGGGCGGCCGCCGACCCGAGGGCCAGCACGCGGTCGGGCGGAAGACGCCCCGTGCCGAACGGGACGTCGTAGAGCCGGATGCGGTACGAGTCGTCGCTCCGCTCCGGCGCCGCGCGCACGTCGACGGCGGGGATCGGCACGCCGGTGGCCGACGCCGCCGCGTCGCGGGCGGCGGCCAGCGCCGCGCGGAGCGCGTCGCCCGCGGCGGTGCCGGGCCGGGCCAGCGGCTCGAGGCCGGCGGAGAGTTCGAGGCAGACGGGGGCGACGGGGGCGGGGCCCTCGGCGGCGGCGGCGGTTTCCCGACCCGCCGCGGCCCCCGCGCGCCGCTCGCGCCGGCGCAGGCGCCAGCCGCCCAGGCCGGTGAACAGGGCGAGCAGGACGAACGGTCCGAACGGCAGGCCCGGGACCAGGGCCAGGCCGAGCAGCAGGGCGGAGAGGATGAGAAAGGCCTTGGGCTGGCCGACGATCTGGGCGCCGATGTCCGCGCCGAGGTGCGTGCCGGGATCCTCGGCCGCGACGCGCGTCACGACGAACCCCGCCGCCGTCGACAGCAGCAGCGCCGGAATCTGGGAGACGAGGCCGTCGCCGACGGTGAGGGTGGCGAACGTCGAGACCGCGTCGCCGGCGCTCATCCCGAGCTGCAGCGTGCCGATCGCCAGGCCGGCGACGATGTTGACGAGCGTGATCACGATGCCGGCGATGGCGTCGCCCTTGACGAACTTCATCGCGCCGTCCATCGCGCCGTAGAACTGGCTCTCGCGCTGGAGCGCGGCACGCCGCGCCCGCGCCTCGTCGGCGGTGATCAGGCCGGCGCGCAGGTCGGCGTCGACGCTCATCTGCTTGCCCGGCAGAGCATCGAGGGTGAAGCGCGCGGCGACCTCCGCCACCCGCTCGGCGCCCTTGGCGATCACCACGAACTGGATCACCGTCAGCACGAGGAAGATCACCGCGCCGACCGCGACGTTGCCGGAGACGACGAAGTCGCCGAACGCCCCGACCACCTCGCCGGCGTAGGCCTGTCCGAGGATCAGCCGGGTGGTGGAGACGTTGAGGCCGAGGCGGAACAGGGTGGTGACCAGCAGGATCGTGGGGAAGGCGGCGATGCGCAGGGCGTCGGGAACGTAGAGCGTCACGAGCAGCAGCAGGACGGCGAGCGAGATGTTGGTGGCGAGCAGAACGTCGAGCAGCGGGGTGGGCAGCGGAAGGATCATCATCGCGACCACCGCCACCACGGCGATCGCCAGCACGATGTCGCCGTAGCGCCGCAGCGCCGCTCCCTGTTCCTTCGCCTCGCGTCGGGAACGTTCCCTGTCCCCCATCCGCCCTGCCCTCTCCGCCCGGATCACGCCTCGTCGGCGAACTCCTCGGCGCGCATCCAGGCGATCATCTTCCGCAGGCCGTCGTCGAGGCCGGTCGTCGGACGCCAGCCGAGCAGTCGCTCCGCCTTGGCGACGTCGGCCAGGCTGACCGACGGGATCGTCGGGTCGGGCGGGCCGGGGGTCGCGGCGGGAGCGACTCCGGCGACGGCCGCCAGGCGGTCGACGAGTTCGCGGACCGTCGTGCCGCTCCCGCTGCCGACGTTGAGCACCTCGAACCCCGCAACGGCCCCGAGCGCCCGGACGACGGCGTCGATGACGTCGTCCACGTAGACGAAGTCGAAGACCTGCGTCCCGTCGCCGGGGAGTTCGAGCGGTTCGGCGGCGAGGAGCCGGCGGGCGGCGCGATGAATCAGCTGGTCGGGACGCTGGCGCGGGCCGTAGACGGCGAACGCGCGCAGCACGGCCACCTCGACGCCGTGCTGCCGGTGCGCCAGCCAGGCCAGCGACTCGGCGGCCTTCTTCGACGCGGCGTAGGCCGACAGCGGCCGGTCGGCCGGGTCGGTCTCCTTGCACGGCCCCTGTTGCCGCAGGCCGTAGACCGCCGCCGACGAGAGATAAACGTACTTCTGCACGCCGTGCCGGCGCGCGCGCTCGAAGACGTTGTGCGTCCCCAGCACGTTGGTCTCGATCACCGACCGCGACGCCTCCGGCGTCGCCGGACCGGTGTAGGCCGCCAGGTGCACGATCGCATCGACCGCCTGCGCCGAGAACACCGAGTCGAATCGCTGCGCCTCGAGCACGTCGCCCTCGATCAGCGAGCATCCGGGCAGGGCCAGCGCCGCCGCCACGTTGCGCCGCTTGACCGCCGGCGGGTATTGCTTGGTGAAGGCGTCGTAGATCAGGACCTTGTGGCCCTCGGCCACGAGCCGCTCCGCCAGGTGCGAGCCGATGAATCCGGCCCCGCCGGTGAGCACGACGTGCACGGGATCCGGATAGCACAGGGCAGTCGGGAAAGTCGAGCGGGTCGCGCGACACCGGCGCACCGCGCGAGGCGGAGCCACGCCGGGCCGGTCTTGCCACGACGCCGGCCGGCGTGCTGTGCTGCCGGAAGGGCGTCCGGCCCGGGAGGAACCGCGATGCACCGAACATGGCGCTGGTACCTGGCGTGCGGATGGCTGGCCGCGTGGCCCGGCTGCGGCGGCGACGACGGCGCCGCGGACGCGGCGGAAGACGGCACGACCGACGGCGTCGAGGACGCCGCGGCCGACGGCGACGCGGACGGCGGCGCCGAGGCCGATGCCGCGGCCGACGGCGACGCGGACGGCGACGCCGAGACCGGCGGCGACGGGGACGACGGCGGGCGGATCTGCACGGACGGACCGCCGGCGATGTTCGACGACGGCTTCGTCTGGCGACGCGACCTGCACGTGGGCGCCGGGCGCGACTTCGCGACGCTCGGCGAGGCGGCGCGGGCGGCGGCGCCGGGTGATCGGATCGTGGTCCACGCGGGCCGTTACGGTGCGAACTACCTCGAACGCCTGCAGGGGACGGAGGCGGCGCCGATCGCGATTGTCGCGGCGGCCGGCGAGGCGCCCCCCGTCTTCGGCGAGGCGGGCGAGGCGCTGCACCTCGTCGACCCGGCGTGGGTCGTCCTCGACGGGCTCGTCGTCGAGAACTGCACCGACAACGGGATCAACATCGACGACGGCGGGGACTACGCGACGCCGGCGGGACCCCTGATCGCGCGCAACCTGGAAATCCGCGACATCGGACCGTCGGGCAACCGCGACGGACTGAAGCTCTCGGGCCTCGACCGGTTCGTGATCTACCGCTGCCGGTTCCTGCGGTGGGGCGACGGCGGCTCGGGGATCGACATGGTCGGCTGCCACGACGGGCGGATCGTCGGGAACGTCTTCGAACACACGCCGGGGAACACCGAGGCGAACGCGGTGCAGGCCAAGGGCGGGTCGCGCGACGTCGAGATTCGGGGGAACCGGATCCGCCACGCCGGAGGCCGCGGCGTGAACCTCGGCGGATCGACGGGCGACGCGTACTTCCGGCCGCCGGGGGTCGGCTACGAGGCATCGGACATCCGGGTCGTGGCCAACGTGTTCGTCGGCGGCCAGGCGCCGGTCGCGTTCGTCGGCTGCGAGGACGAATGCCTGGTGGCGCACAACACGATCGTACGGCCGGAGCGCTGGGTGCTGCGCATCCTCAACGAACGGCCCGATCTGACGCCGCTCACCCGCGGCGGGCGCTTCCTGTTCAACGTCGTGGTGGTGGACTCGGCGCTGCGCACCTTCGCCAACGTCGGGCCGAACACCGACCCGGCGTCGTTCGCGTTCGCCGGGAACCTGTGGTTCCACGCGGACGACCCGGGGTTCGCGATGACGGACGTGCCGAACGACGCGGGCACCCCCCTCGCGCAGTCGGACGCGCTCGTCCAGCAGGACCCGCGGTTCGTCGACGCGGATGCGGAGGACTTCCACCTGCGGGCCGACAGCCCGGCGATCGGGCGCGCGGGACCCCTGGCGGAGCGCTCGGTCGATTTCGACGAGCGGTGCTACGGGAACCCGGCGAGCCTGGGGGCGTTCGAGCGCTCGGCGGGGACCTAGGCGCACGCGGGACGCGCCACGCGCGGGGACGCCGCCGCGGCCGCCGACCTCCGGCCCCCCGGCGGGCGGCCGGCGAGGAGTCGCCGTGCAAGGCGCGGGAACGCCCCGACGGCCCCCGATCCGCAGGCTGCGCCGGCGGCGGCCGCGCGCCCGGGGCGCTCGTCAGTACGTGCGGACGCAGTAGGCGCCCTGCTGGTTGCCGTCGACGAACAGGTAGTAGATGCCGGGGGCCAGCCGGCCGGACAGGCTGCTGATGGCCGAGCGGGTGGTGGCCGAGCAGAACCACGAGGGCAGGTCGTTGCTGCAGCTCCTCTCCGCGGCGGTCCCGCTGTTCTGGCACGCGCCGCGCAGATACAGCACGGTGTCGAAGTCGGTTCCCGAGTTGCAGGTATGGAAGTAGTAGTCGCCGGGCGCCCCGGACGGCACCACGTAGTAGTAGACGTGGTCGCGGTCCGAACCGCCGCAGCTTCCGGAATACTCGTGGCTCTCGCCGTGGGTGTCGTTGCACAGCTCGCCGGTCGCCGGCGGCCACTCGAACGGCTGCCCGCACCGGTCGCCTTCCACGTCGTCGGCAGTCCAGTTCACCTCGAGGCGGAAGGTCCCGGTCTGGGAGGCGTCCTGGCCGTCGACGATGATGTAGTAGTCGCCCGCCGCGAGGTTGTCGCGGATCAGCACGACGTTCGGATCGACCGTGCTGCGGTATGCCGACCCACAATCGATATTGCTCGAGGTGCAACCGCCGCGCCGCAGGTAGACCACCGTGTCGGCGGCCGAACCGATCGTCGTGATGAACAGGTCCTGCCCGCCCGCGGTGGTGGTGAGCCGATAGACGACGTCGCGGCCGCCGGTGTCGCCGCACCCGCCGGTGTAGTCGTCGGCCGCCCCGGCCAACGTCCCCGTGATCACGGTGCCGCCGCCGCCCGCCGTGCCCGTGCCGAACGGGATCACTTGCGCGCCGGCACAGGTGTCGTTGGCCGGCACGGGGGTGATCGTCGTGGTCAACGTGAAGTCGCCGAAGGCGTCGGCATCCCAGCCGTCGAGCACGACGTAGTAAGTGCCGGGATCGAGCGTGGCGCGGAGCAGCGAGCCGATGACACCGTGGGCATGGTCCTCGTCGTCGTTGCAGGCGACCTGCGTCCCGGTGCAGGCGTCCCGCCGCAGGTACAGCACCGTGTCGAAGCCGGTGGCCCGCAGCGTGACCTCGGACCGCGCGGTGATCTGGAGCCGGTAGAACACCTCGCGCCCACCGGTCGAGGCGGTGCAGCCTGTGGCCGCCGTCCAGGTGGTCGTGTCGGTCGCGGTGCAGGTCGAGCCGGTTCGGCTGCCGGCCGCGAGCACCGGGGCCGCGGCGGTGCAGACGTCGTTCGCCGGGGCGGGTCCCAGGTTGCACGAGCCCCAGGCGCAGGTCGTCGAACAGCTGCGCGTGCCGGTGCAGCTTCCGACCGTGCAGCTTCCCGTCGCACCCTGGACGCAGGCGAAGCCGTTGTCGGGGCCGCCGACGCAGTCCTCGTCCAGCCCGTTGCAGACCTCGGCCGGCGGCGCGCAGTCCCCCCAGACGCAGGTGTCGCCGCAGGTCCGGGTCCCGGTGCTGGCGCAACTCGTGGTGCAGCCCTGCGTGGCCCCGCGCACGCAGGCGAAGCCGTTGTCCGGAACCCCGTCGCAGTCCTCGTCGCGTCCGTCGCACGTCTCGGCCGGCGGCGCGCACGCACCCCACTCGCAGGCCGCGGAGCAGAGGCGGCTGCCGGTGGTGGAGCAGCTCGTCGTGCAGGCGCCGGTGGCGCCGCGCACGCAGGCGAACCCGTTGTCCAAGACCCCGTCGCAGTCCTCGTCCAGCCCGTTGCAGACCTCGACCGGCGGCGCGCAGGTCGTTTCCCAGCGGCAGGCGACGCAGGCCTGGGAGCCGCTGGTCGAGCAGCTCGTGGTGCACGCCCGGGGCGGCGCCCCGTCGCACTCCTCGACGCCGGTCCGCACGAAGCCGTCGCCGCAGCGCGCGTTGCGGCAGTCGGCGAGGCAGCCGTCGGTGTTGTCGGTGTTGCCGTCGTCGCACTCCTCGCCGAGCTCGACGTGACCGTTGCCGCAGCCGGCGCGGGCGCAGATTCCTCCGCGGCACGTCCCGTCGACACCGTCCGCGGTGCGGCACGCACTGCCCTCGGCGGGCGGAGCGCCCGCCGTGCAGACGTGGGCGGAACAGGTCTCCGCGCCGTTGCAGACCTCGCCGTCGTCGCAGTCGGCCGGCGTCTCGCAGCTCCACGAGCAGTCGTCCTCGCAGCCGTCGCCGGGAACGGTGTTGCCGTCGTCGCATTCCTCGACGCCGGCCCAGGCATGGCCGTCGCCGCAGCTCGCCGCGCGGCAGTTCGACAGGCAGGCATCGGTGTCGTCGGTGTTGCCGTCGTCGCACGCCTCGCCGACGTCGAGGATGCCGTCGCCGCAGTTCGCGGGGACGCACGCGCCGGCGCGGCAGACGCCGGGCTCGCCGCCGGGGCCGGTGCAGGCCGTGCCGTCGGGCGGAGGGGCGCCCGCCGCGCAGCGGTGGTCGGGACCGCAGGTTTCCGTGCCGTTGCAGGTCTCGTCGTCGTCGCACCGGTCCGCGCCGACGCAGCTCCACGAGCAGTCGTTGTCGCAACCGTCGCCCGGCGTGTCGTTCCCGTCGTCGCACGCCTCGCCCGGGTCGACGACGCCGTTGCCGCACGTCGGCAGGACCTCGCCGTCGCTCCCGTCGTCGCGCGGCACGTCGGCGTCGTCGGGGACGAGCACCTCGCCGACGTCCCCGACGTCGGCGTTGTCGGCCCCGTCGCCTCCGCCGATGCCGCCGGCCTGGAGACCGCACCCGGCCGCCAGCCATCCCGCGAGCCAGACCGCAACGAACTTCCGGCCGATCCGCCGCCGCTCCTCGTTTCGCGTCATCGTCCGCGCCTCCGCGCCCCGAGCAAGGATGACACACGACCGCCGGGACGGCAAACGCCGCCCGGCGGCGGGGGGGCCGAGGCTCGGTGCGACACCGCGGGCCTTCGGGATCCTCCCCGTCGCCACGGGCGCGGGCCTGCCGTGCGCGGCCGCCGGAATCGCCGGCGCGCTCGGCCGCGAGGGAAGCGGACTTGCGCGGCGCGATCCTCAGCTCTTGAGCGGCTTCTGGAAGGCGAGGTCGGCGGCCCGGGCCAGCGTGACGAACTCGGCCCCGGCGTCGCGGAACGTGCGAATCACGGCCGAAAGGGTGTCCTGCTTCCGGGCCAGCGGCAGGGTCGCGTCCGGCTGGTGGCCGGCCAGCGCCCCCAGGCCGGGATCGTCGGGGGCGCACAGATCGATCCCATGGAATTCGAGGTTCACAAAGAACTCGTGGCGGAGCAGGCGGCACAGGCGCGCGGCCTGGGCGGGTCCGGCGAGGACGAGCGAGGTGCCGATCACGGGGAGGCGGACCCACGGCAGGACCGCGATCGGCAGTTCGCGCAGCCCGCCCCGGTCCCCCACCCGCTCCTCGCGCCGGCGGAACGGCGGCCAGGTCAGGTAGTACGGTCGCCGCGGCGCCAGGGCGAGGTCGAAGCCGCCGAACAGCGAGCGGCTCCTGCGGCCGAGGAGGGCCTTGCCGACGATCGCGGCCGAGCGCGCGGCGAAGTAGGCGGGGGACGGCAGGACGGACGAGTCGTAGGCCACGTCGAGGTCGGCGAGGATCTCGACCAGGTCCGTGGACAGGGTGTAGCCCGGGGCGCGGAAGCCGACCGGGGCGATGCCGACGGCGTCGGCGATCGCGGCCCGTCCGCCGGAAACCTCGGCGACGATGACCGAGGGGTTGCGGCGGACCAGGGCGTAGTCGTGGCTCAGCGAGTGGTTGGCGAGTTCATGGCCCGCCGCCGCCAGCTCGCGCAGCCGCGCGGCCCGCTCCGGGCGCTGGGCGTCGCGACCGACGACGAAGAAGGTGGCCTGCACGCCCTCCCGCGCGAACCGCTCGGCGAAACGCGGCACGCCGCGGTCGTAGATCGGCGTCTCGCCCGCGCCGTCGCCCAGACCGTGGATCGCGCGGTAGCAGTCGAGCTCGTCGAGGTCGACGCTGAGCGACACCAGGCGGCGACGATTCGTCATCCCGCGTCCCCCGGCACCGGTCAGCCGCGAATGCGGATGGCGACGAACAGCTTGGCCAGGTTCAGCATCACGTTCGGCACGCGGCGGAACAGGTTGATCGACGGGGCGCGCTTCTCGACGACGCGGATCGGGATCTCGACCTTGCGGATGCCGGAACGGTCCGCGCGGATCACCAGCTCGCTGGCGAACAGGTCCTTGTCGGCGAGGCACTGGTGGACGATGTCGAGCAGGGCGAGGCGACGGAAGGCCTTGAGGCCGTGGGTGTCGGTGCCCTTGAAGCCGAGAGAAACCTTGAGCATCGAGTTGATCACGATGCTGCCCACGTGGCGCAGCATCGGCCGCTTGTCCTCGGCGCCCTCGAGCAGCTTGCTGCCGACGACGAGGTCGGCGCCGCCGGTCTCCAGGATCTCCAGCGCGCGCCGGTGGAACTCGCTGTCGCAGAGGTCGATCTCCTCGCAGATCACGAACTCGCCGCGGGCCCGCAGGATCCCCTGGCGCAGGGCCTTGCCGTAGTTGGGCTCCCCGAGGCTGGAGTACAGCACCTGGGGGAAACGCTTGGCCAGCTCCGCGGCAATCGCCACCGTGCCGTCGGTCGATCCGTTCTCGGCGATCAGGATCTCGTAAGGGATCCGCATCTCGTCGAGGCGCGCGACCAGGTCGACGATCGCGGAACGCAGGATCGCCTCCTCGTTGTAGACGGGGATGACCACGGAGACGCGGGGAACGGAAACGGCAGGCTCGCTCATCGGTCGTTCTCCTCCACGGCGCGGGCGGCCGCGCGGCCGGCGAGCAGGGCGTCCTCCATCGCGGAGTACTCCCAGCCGCCGTAGCGGCCGACCGACAAGATCCGATGCTCGCGCAGGAACGCCAGCAGGCGCTCGCGGGATCGACGCCATGCCCGGTCGTAGATCACGTAGGCGAAGGGCAGGACGCGGGGACGCACGAAGCGCACGTCGCCCGCGCCGCGAATCAGCCCCAGCTCGACCAGGCCGCGCTCCACGGCGGGCCAGTCGCGGCGCCGGAACGCGCCCCGCGCCGCCAGCTCGACGTACAACGCCCCCTGGCCCCGCGGCGCCAACTCGGCGGAGAAGTTCGAGTAGGCGCCGACGCGGTAGAACGGCAGCCGCGGCTCGGGGACGTACGACCAGTGGAAGTCGTTGCCGGGGCGCCGTGCGAGGGCCACGTCGAGGTAGGTGAGCGGGGTGCAGCGCAGGCGCGCGGCGACGCGGGCGACCCATGCCGGGGCGCCCCGCAGCCGCCGGCACAGTTCGGCGAGCGGCAACGTCGAGATCAGCCAGCGGAACGGCACGTCGGCGCCGCCGGCGCGGAGGACGCGGCGGCGCAGGTCGACCGCCTCGACCTCCCTGCCGAGCTCGGCCTTGCGGCGCAGCGCCGCGTGCAGCGCCTCGGGCAGCTCGCCGATGCCGCGGCGCGGATAGAGGAACTCTGCATTGTAGCCCAGCTCGCGGTCGTGCAGCCCCACCGCCCCCTTGAGCACGTCCTCGCGGTCCGGCTTGGGGACGAAACGGTCGGTCCAGTCGGCGGACAGCTCGCGCGGCGGAACGCCCCACAGCTTCGTGTTGTAGGGCACCATGAAGTGACGCGCGATCCCGACGCCGAAGTACTTGAGGATGAACCGCTCGAAGTCCCGCGGCTCCGGCCCCCGCTCGCGCCGATCCCACGCCGCGAGAAAGCCCGACAGGCATTCGTAGGCCACCGGCGGCGGCAGGCCGAAGGTGTTCGCCTGGAACGGATAGCGGGTGTACACGCCGTGCGAGAAGATCCGCGAACGGCGCTCGATGCGCAGCAGGCGATCGCCCAGCAGGCCGACGACCCAGGCCCGGATCCGCGGGTCGCGCAGGTGGAGCAGGTGACCGGTCCGGTCGAAGCGGAAGCCCCGATCCACGGTGGTCGTGCACAGGCCGCCGACGCGGTCCGCCGCCTCGAGCAGGCGGTAGGGGGCGCGCAAGTGGCGGGCAGCGGCGAGGCCGGCGAGACCCGCGCCGAGGATCACGACGTCGCGATGGCCGCCGCGCTCCGGCACGGCCGCGGACCTTAGCACGGGCCGTCCCGCTCCGGGAGAGGGAAGACGGTCCCCCGAATTCCGCCGTCGGGGTCCTTCGACTTGTCGGGGAGCGCGCGACGCGCGAGGCGCGGACCGCTTCCGCGCGCAGGTGCTTCCGCGAGGTCCATCGCACCGCTCCGGGGAAACCCGCGGGCCCACTCGCCGACGCTGCGCGTCGGGTCCGTGGCACCCCAACGACTCCTCGGGCGACACCGGCACTCGGGCTTGCGACGGGATCCGGGCGATCCCCGGTTGCTAGCGGCCGACGATCGTCTTGCGCCCGGCGAAACGGGCGTCCTTGCCGAGCAGTTCCTCGATGCGGAGCAGCTCGTTGTACTTGGCGATCCGCTCCGAACGGCACCCCGAGCCGGTCTTGATCTGGCCGGCACCGGTCGCGACGACCAGGTGCGCGATGAACGGGTCCTCGGTTTCCCCCGAACGGTGGGAGACGACGCACGACCAGCGGGCCTCGGCGGCGATCTCCATCGTGCGCAGCGTCTCGGAGACGGTGCCGATCTGGTTGAGCTTGATCAGGATCGAGTTGGCCGCCTTCTGCTGGATCCCTTCCTGGAGCCGCTTGGGGTTGGTGCAGAACACGTCGTCGCCGACGATCTGGATCCGGCCGCCGAGTTCCTGCTGGATCAACGTCCAGCCGGCCCAGTCGTCCTCCGCGATGCCGTCCTCGACCGACAGGATCGGATAGCGGGCGCAGAGCTGCTTCCAGTAGGCGACGAGGCCGGCGGCATCGAACGAGCGTCCCTCGCGACGGAAGACGTAGCGCCGGGACGCGGCGTCGTAGAACTGCGAGGCGGCCGGGTCGAGGGCCAGCGAGACGTGCTTGCCGGGCTCGTAGCCCGCGGAACGAATCGCGGCGACGATCAGCTTGAGCGCCGCCTCGTTCGAAGGCACGTCCGGGGCGAACCCGCCCTCGTCGCCGACGCTCGTCGCCAGGCCGGCAGCCCCGAGCAGCCCCTTCAGCGCGTGGAACACCTCGATGCCGGCGCGCAGCGCCTCGGAGAAGGTCGGCAGGCCGTGCGGGACGATCATGCACTCCTGGATGTCGAGGCCCGAGTCGGCGTGGGCGCCGCCGTTGACGATGTTCATCATCGGCACGGGCAGCAGCCGGGCCTTCGGACCGCCCAGGTACCGGAACAGCGGCACGTTCTGCTCGCAAGCCGCCGCCCGCGCCGTCGCCATCGAAATGCCGAGGATCGCGTTGGCGCCGTACTTGCGCTTGTTCGGCGTGCCGTCGGCATCGATCAGCAGCATGTCGACGCCGTGCTGGTCCGCCGCCTCGTGCCCCTTGACCACCTTGGCCAGCGCGGCGACGTTCCGGATCGCCTTGCGGACCCCCTTGCCGAGGTAGCGGCCCGGGTCGCCGTCGCGCAGTTCCAGCGCCTCCAGTTCGCCGGTCGAGGCGCCGGAGGGGACGGCGGCCCGCCCCATCGCGCCGCTCTTGAGGAACACGTCGACCTCGACCGTCGGATTGCCGCGCGAATCGAGGATTTCCCGCGCCAGGACCTTGGTGATCTCGCTCATCGGTGGCACCTCCTCCATGCCGAACTAGGCCGAACGACGAGGAATGTCAACGGACGCGGGCGGCACAACAGCGGAATCCGGTCGAGTAGTCGTGATAGGTCGCGGCATGCGCGGTCGTGACGTAGGTGCAGCCGGGGCCGTTGCGCGAGGCGTCCGCGTAGAAGCCGCCGCGGAAGGTGCCCTCGGCATCGGCCACCCACTCGTGCAGGTTCCCGTGCAGGTCGAAGACGCCCCACACGCTGACGCACGCGGCGAACGCGCCGCCGGGCGCCACCGTTCCGGGTTGCTGGTTGATCCCGGGGTCGTTCATGTGCGCCGCGTCCCAGACGCCTTCGGACGTGCCGAAGTAGTCGACCACGGGGTGGATGCCCACATAGCGATCATTGCACGCTCCCGCGACGTGCTCGTCGCCGTACGGATAGATCCGCTCGCCCGGGCCGCGGCAGGCGGCCAGCCACTCCGCGGAAGTGCAGAGCCGCTTGCCGCAGGCCGCGCACGCCGCCGCCGCCTCGACGCCCGAGATGTACCCCTGCGGCGGAATGCCGGCGGCCGGCACCGCGCGCACCGTGCGCGAACCGACCGTGAGGTACGGCGAGGCGGGCACCCACGGGCCGCCCGGCGTGCGCTCCTCCAGCGCCGCCTCGTACCGATCGATGCAGAAGGCATCCTCGACGAGCGCCATCTGCGAGGGGCAGGGGTCGGGTGGAACGTCGAGCGGCTCGACGTCGTCGCCCTCGCCGCCGACCCCGTCGCCGGCCGCGTCGGACGGGGCGCCGGCGTCCGGGACGTCGGCCGCGTCGGCGGAAACGTCGCCCGAGACCTCGGACGCGCCGGAACCGGCCCCGCAACCGCAGGCGAGCAGGATCGGCGCGACCAGGACGGCGGGGACGACCGGGACGGACACGCCGGACGAACCTCAGTAGCGAACCATGCAGATGCCGTCGATCCGGGCGTTCGCCGTGCACGAGTAGTCCGTGACGACCCAGTTCCCCCCGCTGCGGGTCAGGCGCGCGCAGTCGACCGCGCCGGTCCCGCCCGCGTTGTCGTAGCTCGCCCCCAGCCAGGCGGCCCCGGCATCGATCGGCGCCTCGTTCGTCCACGCCGCGCCGTCCCAGGCGTTCCAGTACCAACCTCCGCCCGGCTCGGCATAGTCGCCGGCATCGTGGTCCTGCCGCGCGCCGACCCAATAGGCGGTGCCGGTATCGAGCGTTCCGGAGATGCAGTCCCACAGTTCCTGGTCGTAGAACAGCGCCAGACCGGAGAGTTCGTGGCCCACCGGACCCAGGGCGTCGATCGTGGTTTGGCAGCGATCGCGCCAGTCGTCGGCCGAGTGGTTGCCGGGCCAACCATCGACCAGGAAGAACGTCGGGTTGCCCGCCGCGTCGGCGCACTCGACCCACCCCGCCGGCGGCTCGAGCGCGCAGGCGACGCAGAAGTCCGAGTCGTCGTCGCACTCCTCGCCCGGATCGACCGTGCCGTTGCCGCAGGGAGGCACGTCCGGCGGCAGGTCCGCGGGCGTGTCGCCCGGCACGTCCACCGGCACGTCCACCTCGCCGGCATCGTCCGGCGGCGGCGACACGTCCGCCTCGCCGGCGTCGTCCGGCGGCGGCGACACGTCCGCCTCTCCGGCATCGTCCGGCAGCGGCGCGTCCGCGTCGCCGACCTCTTCGACCGGCACGTCGCCGATGCCGTCCGACGGGGCGTCACCGGCGTCCGGCGGGACGTAGAACGGGTTCGATTCGGTGCAGCCGGCGATCCACAGGCCGGCCAGGATCCCTGCAAGCCTTGACGGGAGCGTCATGAGCCCTATTGTAGGCCCGGCGGTGCGACAGATCCAGGCGGGAGCCGCGGCCGCCGCCTTCGCCCGGGACCGGCGACCGGGACCGCGGGGACGAGACCGGTCCCCCGCCTTGACCTCGGCCCCCGCCTCGGGCGACTCTCCGGCCGAGCGGGCGCGCGGGGCGCGCGATGCGGGGGAGGAGCAGCCGGTGGGCGGAGCGGGAATGCGGCGGGACCGGCCGGCCGGGACGGCGGCCGGCGGGATGAGCCCGGCGACCCTGTTGGGGGCGGCGGCGGTGGTGGCGGCGCTGAATCTCGTGCCGCACGGCGAGACGCTGCTCTATCCGCTGGCGCTGTTCGCGACGTGGATCCACGAGACGTGCCACGCGCTGGCGGCGCTGGCGTGCGGGGCCGAGGTGCACGGCCTGCTCGTGCGGCCGGACACCTCGGGGCTGACGACCTACCGATTCGACCCGCGCGAGTTCGGCACGGGCGCGCGGGCGCTGGTGGCGAGCGCCGGGTACGTGGGGACGGCGCTGGCGGCGGCGGGGTTGCTGGCGGCGGTCCGGCGACCGAGGCTGCATCGGCCCGTGCTGGCGGCGCTGGCGGCGGGGCTGGCGTTGACGACGCTGTTGTGGGTGCGGACGGCGTTCGGCATCGTCGTGCTGCTGCTGCTGGCGGCGGGGTTGGGGGCGATCGTGACGCGGCGCGCCGCGGCGGCGCGCTGGACGCTGGTGCTGCTCGGGGTGCAGACGGCGCTCAACGCCGTGCTCGCGATCCGGGTCCTGTACTACGCGCACGGCGAGAACGACGCGGCGGCGATGTCGGAGCTGGTCGGACTGCCGCCGGCCTTCTGGGCCACCCTGTGGCTGCTGCTCGGGGCGGCGGCGATCGGCTGGACGTTCCTGCGCGCGACGCGTTTGACGGGAGGCAGGGAGCGATGACGGCGGAGCGGAAACGGTTCGCGGTGCTGGCGATCGGGGGCAACTCGCTGATCCGCGACCGGCAGCATCAGCGGGTCAGCGACCAGTTCGCGGTGACGCGCGAGACGTGCGTGCACATCGCCGAACTGCTCGCGCGGGGCTGGAACGTGGTGCTCACGCACGGCAACGGCCCGCAGGTCGGTTTCATCCTGCGGCGCTGCGAGCTGGCGCTCCACGAGTTGCACCCGGTGCCGCTGGACAGCATCGGCGCCGACACCCAGGGAGCGCTCGGGTACATGATCCAGCAGCAGCTCGCCAACGAGTTCCGCCGCCGGGGGCTCGACCGGCGCGCCGTGTCGGTGGTGACGCAGGTGCGGGTCGATGCCGACGATCCGGCGTTCCAGAACCCGACCAAGCCGATCGGGTCGTTCATGGACGAGGCGACGGCGCGGCGGCGGAAGGCGGAGGAGGGGTGGGACGTCCGGGAAGACGCCGGTCGCGGCTGGCGCCGCGTCGTCGCCTCGCCCGTCCCCCGGGAGATCCTCGAACTGGACGCGATCCGCGACCTGGTGCGGGCGGGCTACGTCGTGATCGCGGTGGGCGGCGGCGGGATCCCGGTGGTGCGGAAGCCGGACGGCGAGCTGGCCGGCACGGCGGCCGTGATCGACAAGGACCTCGCCTCCGCCCTGCTCGCCGCCGAACTCGGCGCCGACATCTTCGTGATCTCCACGGGCGTCCCCCGCGTGTGCCTGGACTTCGGCCGGCCGACGCAGCGCGAACTCGAACGGCTGACGCTGGCCGAGGCGCGCCGGTACCTCGCCGAGGGCCAGTTTCCCGCGGGCTCGATGGGCCCCAAGATCGAGGCCGTGGCGCGCTTCCTGGAAGCCGGCGGCCGGGAGGCGCTGATCACCTCGCCCGAGAAGCTCGTCGAGGCCGTCGAGGGACGCCACGGGACGAGAATCGTCCCCTGAGCGGGTCGCAACGGCCCGCGGCTCGAGCGCACGTTCCATTTGATCCACCCGCCCCCGTGGGTTACGAATGGTCCCGTGACGCTCGCACCCATCGGAACCGGGGCGGCGGAAGCGGCCGTGGCGGACGCGCCGGGCCGGTTGCCCTCGCGCCCCTTGATCTTCCGGGCCAACGGCCGCCGCGTGGCGCTGGCGGCGCTGCTGGTGACCGGGGTCGCCGCGGCCGTCGGCGCCTCGACGGAGCTGCCCTTCGGACTCGCCCTCCTCGGGGCGATCGCCGTCGGCCTCGTCTACTACGCCGCGACCTGGTGGGCGCGGATCGGGAGCCTCGGGATCCGCATCGACGACCAGGGGATCCACCGGCGCGGGGCGCGGGAACGGGCGAGCATCGCCTGGTCGGAACTGCGGTCGATCGATCTGGCCGAGACGCCGGCGGCGATCCGCGGCCGGCCGGTGCGGCTGCGCTACATCGTGCTGGAGGGCCGCGGGCGGGAACGAATCCTGTTCGCCGACCTGTCGCCGATCGGATCGCCGGCGATCCGCATCGAGGTCGATGGCCCGCAGCCGCTCACCGACGTTGCGGACAGCGGCGTGCTGCTGGCGCTGATCGCGGACCGGGCCGGCGACGAGCGGTACCTGCCGGAGGTGCTGCGGGAGCACGCGACGCCGCCGGTGACCGCGGTGCCGGAACCGCGGGCGGAGGAGCCGGCGCAGGCCGGAAGCACCGAGAAGCGCCGGGTGTCGATCGGCGGGTTCCTGGTGCTGCTGGCCAAGATCGGCACCAAGCTCGCCAAGGGACTCCCCGCCGCGCTCAAGACCTTCAAGCTCGGGCCGGCGCTGGCGTCCACGGCGGTCTACGGCGTGCTGCTGTCGTGGGAGTTCGCAGTCGCGATCATGGTGATGCTGGCGTTCCACGAGTACGGCCACGTGCACGCGATGCGCCGCGCGGGGCTCCAGGTCCGGGGGATCTACTTCATCCCGCTGCTCGGGGCCGCGGCGGTGACCGAGGACACCTGGCGCACGCGCGCCGAACAGGCGCGGATCGCGCTCGCCGGCCCGCTCTGGGGGCTCGGCCTGACCGCGGCGGCGGCGCTGTTCGACGCCGCGACGGGGTTCGCCCACCCGGCGGTCGGGGTGATCGTCGCCTGGTGGGCGCTGCTCAACCTGTTCAACCTGCTCCCCGTCAACCCGCTCGACGGCGGCCGCGTCCTCGCCGCCGTCGGCTACTCGCTGGGCAGCCGCCTCGGCATCTTCCTTTCCCTGGGCATGTTCGTCGCCGCCCTGGGCCTGGCCTGGGCCTTCGAGATCACCCTGCTGGCGGTGGTGGGCGCGGTGGGGCTGCTGGAGTTCGCGTCCGAGGCGGGGGCGGCGATCCGGTTCCGCCAGATCACGTCCTCGCCCCGCGTCGCCGCCCTCTCCCCCGCCGGCCTGGCGACGCTCAAGGGTCTGGCCCGGCCGAGCCTGGGGGAGGAGGCGGACCAGGCGCTGTTCCATTTCGAGTTGCGGCAGTCGCAGCGGCTGCGGCGACTGGCGCGCGTGACGCCGATGACCCGCGGCCAGGTGGTGCGGTGGGCGGCGGCCTACTTCGTCGTCACCGGACTGCTCCTCGCGCTGCTCCTCGCCTCCGCCGCGGCGCACCCCGACGCGACGCTGGCGCGCGAAATCCTGCGCTAGGCGTCGCCGCCGGCGCGCGGCGCGACGAGCGGCGGCCGGGAGGCGCGGAAAACCCGAGACGGTCGCGACGCGGCCCGCCGGTCCGCGCTCAACCGTCGAGCCACGGGATCGAAGTCAGCCGGCGCACCGCCTCGTCGACCAGGTGGAGGGGCGGGACCAGCGCGAAGCGGAGGTGACCGGCGCCGGGATTGCGGCCATCGGGCAGGGGGCCGGCGAGCAGCGAGCCGGGGGTGGTGACGATCGCCAATTCGGGCCGCAGCAGCCGGCGCGCCGCCTCGCGGTCGTCCAGGCCGGGCGGCAGCGGTTGCCAGACGTAGATCGCGCCGGCCGGGCGCGCCGGAGGCAGCCCGAGCCGCTCGAGCGCCGCGCAGAGCCGGTCGCGCTTGTCCCGGTACTCCTCGCGCATCTGCTCGACGTGCGTCTCGTCCGCCAACGCCTCGGCCGCGGCCGACTGGATGAAGGTGGGGACGCCGGAATCGAGGTTGGTCTTGAGCCGCCGCAGGGCGCCGATCAGCTCGCGATCCCCGGCGGCGAAGCCGACGCGGTAGCCGGTCATCGCGCTGCGCTTCGACAGCGAGAAGAAGCAGATCACCCGCTCGCGGGCCACCGCGAGCAGCGACGGCGCCGGCTGTTCCCCGAACCAGAGATCGATGTACGCCTCGTCGGAGGCCAGCAGCAGGTCGTGCCGGCGGGCGAAGGCGGCGAGCCGGGCCAGGTCGTCGCGGGTGGCGCAGGCGCCGGTCGGCGAGTTCGGGTAGTTGATCCAGAGCAGCCGCGCGCGCGGCGGCAGGGACCGCTCGAGCGCCTCCAGGTCGGGCAGGAAGCCGCGGTCGGCGAACAGCCCGTACGGGTGCGTCCCGGCCTCGGCGAACCGGGCGCCGGCGGCGTAGGGCGGATAGCCCGGAGACGGCACGACCACCACGTCGCCGGGGTCGCACACCGCCGCGGGGAAGTGGAACACCGCCTCCTTCGACCCGATCGTGGCGGTGATCTCGGTCTCGGCGGAGAGCTCGACCCCGTGGCGCCGGCGGAGCCAGTCGGCGGCGGCCTGGCGGAAGAACGGCGCTCCGGCGTAGGCCGGGTAGCCGGCGTCCGCGTACCGCTCGACCCCCTCCCGGCACGCCCGGCGGATCGGTCCCGGGGTCGGGATCGACGGGTCGCCGACCCCGAAATCGATCACCTCGACGTGCTGCCGGCGGAGTTCGGCCGCCCGCGCGTCGATTTCGGCGAAAGCGTAGGGCGGGAGGGCGCGGAGCCGTTCGGATTCGACGGGGCGTGGCATGGCCCCGTTGCTACCGCGGAGACGAGGCGAAGTCCAGCGGGACGGGCCGACGGCGGACTCCGCCGAGAAGTTGTCCGGAGGCGGAGCGTCGAATATCTTCGTCCCGGAACGCCGGGGTCAGGGCGACGTGCGGTCGCCCCGGGGCGGGTGAAGGGCAGGGACGGCGCGATGCACGCAGGACGACGGGGAACCCGACACGGACCGGCCGGGCGCGGCACGAGGCGCGGGCGGCGGCGCGCGACGGCGGCGAGCCTGCTCGCCGTCGCCGCGACGGCGACGCTGCTGGCGCGCTGCACCGAACCGCCGCGGGCGCGTTCGAGCGGCGACGAGGAGACCTCCGGGCCGGTCGCCGCGGCGCGACCCCGGGGACGCGAGGACGCCCGTTTCGTCCCGGTGCCGCGGGTGCGCCCCGAGGATGCCGGCGCGGGCACGACGGCGGCGGGGCCGGACGCGGGACCGGACGTCGCGGAGTGGCCCGACGCCGAACCGGTGGACACGGCGCCGCCGCTGAGCGAGGAGGACCTGTTCGAGATCCAGTACCCGATGCACGCGCTGGTCATCGCCAACTTCTCCCCCGTGTACCACAAGCCCGATTCCAACTCGACGCGCCTGGGATACCTGCGCAAGGGGGCGCGCATCCGCACCGGGCTGAAGGTGGAACGGGGACGGGGCTGCGTCGGCGGGAACTGGTATCCCCTGCCGGAGAAGGGGTTCATCTGCTCGCGGAGCCTCAAGGTGGACGTTCAACCGCCGGAGGCGGCGGACGCTCCGCGCCCCGCGGACCGCGACCAGGTGATGCCCTACCGCTACGGGCAGAACCGGCAGAACCGGACCTACGCGCTCACCCGCCTGCCGACCGAGGAAGATCTGGCGCTGGTGCACCGGCGGCGCGAAGAACTGTTGCGGGCGGACGAGGCGGCGCGGGCGGCGGTCCTGGCGGCCGCGGACGCCGGCGCCGCGGACGCCGGCGAGCCGCTGGTCGAGTTGGACGCGGGCGAGCCGGACGGCGAGGCGCCGCCGCCGGACCGGACCCGCAAGCCCGTCGTGGCGCAGGAGGGGGAGTTCGAGCACATGCCGGGGGCGGAGCTGTCCGAGGGGACCGAGCCGACGCCCGCTCCGGGCCCGGACGCGGGCGTCGCGCCGCGGGCCGTGGACGCCGGCACCACGGCGCCGGCCGACGCGGGCGCCGCCGAGATCGTCTATTCCCTGGCCGGCCCGCCGCCGGGAACACCGACGTCGGACCTCGACCGCGTCGGCGGCCTCGTGGCGCAATGGCTGGAGAAGGACTTCTTCATCTCGATCGATCGCAACACCTCCGCCGCCGGGGAACGGTTCTACCGCACGATCCGCGGATGGTACGTGCCGGCGCAGTACGTGAGCGACGTGGAAGGACCGAGCTACCACGGGCTGATCATCGAGCCGGACATGCCGCTGCCGATCGGCTTCGTCGGCCGCGGGCGCCCCACGACCTACATCCGGGGCGCCGGCCGGGCGCTCGTGGAGAGCGGCCGCATCGCGCGCCAGTCGCACCGCTTCCTCCGCGGGCAGGAGAAGATCGGTGCGGTCGAGTACTGGGTCACGACGGAGGGGCAGTACGTGCGGGCGCACAACTTCGGCGTGGCGGAGGAACAGGACCCGCCGCCGGGCGTCCCCGCGGACGGGAAATGGATCCAGATCGACCTTTCCGACCAGTTGCTCGTCGCCTTCCAGGGCCGGCGGCCGGTCTTCGCGGCCCTGGTCTCGACGGGCAAGGAGGGGTTCGAGACGCCGGCGGGGTCGTACACGATCCTGAGCAAGCACGTTTCGGCGACGATGGACGGAATCACCGAAGCCGACGGGGCGTACTCGATCGAGGACGTCCCGTGGACGATGTTCTTCTCCGACAACTTCGCGATCCACGGGGCGTTCTGGCACAACCGCTTCGGCATGACCAAGAGCCACGGCTGCGTGAACATGAGCCCGATCGATGCCAAGTGGATCTTCGAATGGTCCGAACCGCGCGTGCCGGACGGATGGCACGGCGCGATGGCCAGCCCCCTGCAGCCGGGTACCCCGGTGCTGGTCCGCGAGTAGCCCGCCGGGCGGAGCGGGCTCCACGAGGACGGCCGTCCCGGCCCGTACGGACGGGAGACGGCGGATGAACCAGCCGTCGGGCGGACGGCCGGTCTTCGTCGGAAGAACGGGGAGAGGTCGGGAAGAGCGGCCGGCGGCTCAGAAGCGGTACGAGTAGTTGACGGTCAGCGTGGGGTTGCCGAACTGGGGGAAGGTCAGGCCGCGGATCGCGTTGGTGATGCAGGTCGCCGCGGGACCGGTGAAGTCGCCGGTGACGTTGACACGAGTCACCCGACCGGTGGACCCCTGGATCGTGGTCTGCGCCTGGGCGGTGCCGGCCTGGCCGCCCGTGCATGCACGCACCGCCCCGCGGACGCTCTCGAACTTGGCCTTGACCGCATCGCGATCCGGGGTGGCCGGCAGGTCGCCGCTCCCGCTGGACGAGCCGGAAGAGGAGCTGCCGCTGCCGGCGTCGCGCCGCGTCGGGGCGATCCCGATGGCGCTCAGGTCGCCGGCGAGCCGCCCCGCGTCGCGGGTCTGGCCGGAGGAGCCGGCGTCGCGGGTGCCCGAAGCGGTTGCGGCGCCCGCCGGCACCGGTCCCGTGCCGGGCGTCCCCCCGCTCCCCGGGCTGCGGCCGGCATCACGGCGACGACCGCCCCCCGCACCGCCCGGCCGCTCGTCGTCCTCGCCGCCGGTCCCGTCGCCGCCGTCGGCGGCCTTGGCGTTGGGATCGCCGTCGCCCCCGACCTCGCCGGCGTCGCCGCCCGCGCCCTTGTCCTCGTCCACCTTCGCCGCGGCGGCGTCGGGCTCCTCCTTCGCCCCGGCGTCCGCCTCCGGCCCGCCGGTGGTGGCCGCGACGATCGTCCCGCCGTCGGCGCCCGCGACCGCGGGCACCTCCTTGACGATGACTTCCTTCTCCTTGTCGCCGCCCTTGAGCAGGAAGACGAGCAGCACGACGATCGCAATGGCGAACGCGCCGATCACGCCGATCAGGATGTACATCGGCTTGCGGGAGTCGTCCTCGTGGCGGATCGGCCGAGTCAGGATCGGGACGGCGACGGGGGCGCCGATGGCGCCGCCGCCCCCGAGGGCGAACAGGTCGTCGGCCTTTTCCTCGCGCTTGACGGCGGAGCCGGCCATCGCCCGGATGTCGATCAGGCCGGAACCCTCGCCGCTGGCGAAACCGGCTTTGGGCGCCGCGGCGACGGGCCCGCTTCCGCCTCCGCCGCCACGGCCCCCCGCCAGTGCCTGGAGCGAGGAAAGGGAGAACAGCACGGAGTTCTCGTTGCGCTGGCCGATCATCCGCGAGGCATCGACGCGGGGGGAGGGAACGGCGGCCGCCGCACCCATCATCACGTCCTGCTCCCGGTCCTCGGTCTGGTCGAACGGCGACTGCTGGGCCGCGGCGAACACGTCGGCGCCACCGCGCGAAGCCACCGCCGCGGACCCGCCGCCTCCCGCGCCGAACGCGTCGAACGGGCTCGACTCGGGTTTCGCCGCCGCTCGCGGGCCGGCGCCGAAGGAGAAGAGGTCGCCCGCGTCGGCCGGCGGCGGCGCCGCCGCCGCGAACGGCGAGGCGACCGTCACGTCGTCCGGCATGCCGCCGAACGGCGAATCGGCCGGCGGCGGGGCGGCCGCGGCTGGAGCCGCCTCTCCTCCGCCGAGGGTCAGGTCGGCGAACTCCGGGATCTGCTGGACGGGCAGCCAGTCCTCCATCCCCTCCTTCCACAGGAAGGATTCGGGATCGAGCTGGTCGGCCTGCGCGTACTCGCGGATCTGCTGCGTCGTGTAGGGTCCCTGCTGCTCCTCGCCGACCGCCACGTACCAGACGGCCTCTTCCTCGTAGCCGGTGCCGGACGCCGGCGCCCCGGCCGCCGGCGCCCCGGCCGCGCCGCCGGCGACCGCCGCCGCCGCCCCATCGCCGGTGCCGCGGTAGACGTGCGTCTGCCCGCACTTCTTGCAGGTGAATTTGAACGCCTTGCCCTTCACCTTGGCATCGTCGATCGAGTAACGCGCCGAGCAACTGGGACAGGTGATCTTCATGGGCCGTCTTCTTTCCTGTTGGTGCGGGGGCCGCCGGCCCACCGCGGACACACAGGGTGGCAGATACTACCGCCAGCCCTCCCGAACGATCAACCCCCCCGAATCGTCGGCGGCGTGCGCTCCCGCTCGCAAGTCCCGCCGCCAACCTGGAGACGCCGCGCCGCCGGCGTTTCTTGGGCCCGGCGCGCCTGCGGTGGAACTCCCCGACGTTGCTTGACATCCGGAGACCTCGACCCCAGGATGCGGCCGATGCCGCGCCGGACCGGGCCGCCCGTCACGGCCAACCACGTCACGATCCTGCGCATCGCCCTGCTCCCCGTGCCGTGCGCGATCGTGCTCTACGCACCGGTTTCCTGGCACTGGTGGGCGATCGTGCTGCTGGCCGCGATCGGCCTCACCGACATGCTCGACGGCTGGATGGCCCGCCGCTGGGGCGGCTCGGTGCTCGGCGCGCTCCTCGACCCCGTCGCCGACAAGGTCTTCATGGCCGCCGCCCTCGTGCTCTGCCTCGCCCTCGATCTGGCCCACCCCGCCGTCGTCGCCCTGATGGTCTTCCGCGACTTCGTGATCACCTCGCTGCGCAGCGCGATGAGCCTGCGGGGCGGGCACGTCAAGACGAGCATCCTGGCCAAGCTCAAGACGGCGGTCCAGATGGGCGGCGTCGCCATGGTCTACGTCGTGTACCGCCTGCCCGATGCCGGTCGCGTGCTGCCGCTGCTGGGCGTTCTCGCCGGCCTGTACCTGGCCTTCGCCGTCTGGCGCCGGATCGCCACGGGCGAGTTCCGTCCCCTGGTCTGGGTCCCGGCGTCGATGGCCCTGCTGGCGTTCCTGATCCGGCTGCTCGCCGACCCGGCATCGGCCCGGCAGATCTACTGGGGGATCGTCGTCGCCTTCACCGTCGCCTCGGCGGTGGACTACTTCGGCGTCACCGGTCGCGTGCTGCTCCGCGGCACCGGCCACCGCCTCGACGACCTGGGACGCATCCTGTGGTCGGTCGTCGCGGGCATCGGCCTCTCCTGGCTCGTCGTCCAGCGGCCCGAGATCGCCCCGCTCGGCATCGTGCTGCTCGCCACCGAGTTCGCCTCCGGCGCGGTCGACAACCTGCGCTGCCACGAGGGCTTCCTGCCGTACCGGTGGGTCTATCCGCTGCGGGCCGCCGTCCTGACCGCCGGCGGATGGGTGGTCCTGCTGCTGGCCCACGACGGCCGCCCGTGGAGCCCCGCCTTCTGGGGCGCCTTCGCCCTCGCCGCAGTGATGCTGATCTGGACGGTGGTCGATTTCGTCGTGGCCCGCAACCTGATTTGGGGCGAGGAGGCGGCGGAAACCGAACAGGCCAAGGTGGTCGTCGGACGCTAGCCGTCAGAAACGGAACTCCGAGCTCACCAGCAACGTGTTTTCCGCAGGCGGGTCGTCGGCGTCCGTGTCGTCCGCGGTCCAGATGATCGCATCGGTGACCGCGACGGTCAGAGAGCGGACCGGCGAGTAGAACGCGCCGGCCAACAGCTTCATCGTGTGCAGGTTGGCGTCGCCATCGACGTCGGAATCCCAGAAGTGGAACCGGCCGAGCAGCCCCACGCCCCAGGGCGTTTCGAAACGCAGATATGCCGCGTGCCCCATCCCTTCCCGGTCCGTCGCACCGCTGCGATCCTCCTGGAAGAAGAACTGGTAGCCGACCCGGAACCAGTCGTGCCGATAGCCGAGGAAGGCCGCGAACACGTTGCGCGGCGCGCCCGTCCCCTCCTCCTGGGCCAGCGGTACCGACGCCAACACGCCCAGCTCGAGCGGCGCGAGGGCCTCGCAGCAGGGGGCGAACGGCGTCAGCGTCAACCGCGCGGCCATCGTCTTGTCCGTGTCCCCGTCCAGCGCCTGCTTGAAACCCGTGCCGTTGAGGAACGTGACCTCGACGTTGCCGAGCCGCAGCGGCATCTTCCAGCGCAAGGACGCGCCGACATCGGCGCTCCGCTGCAGCCGCTCCTCGTCCGTCACCTCCGCCGCCACGAAACGGAAGCCCCAGAAGTCGTCCAGCATCCCGGTCCAGACGGTCGGGATCACGCCGGCCCGCAACCCCAGGTCCAACGGCAAGGCCGCGTCGAAGTAGGCGTACTTGACGAACACGCCGTAGGAACGGTCGCCCGGCACCGAAACGACGTGCGTGTGGTCGTACCCCTCCGGCGGCGGATCCGCCGTCCACTGCGCCGGCCCCGTCGTCGCCGTCGCCTCCGACTCCGGGCCCGCGTCCACCGTCAGCCGCATCGAGAGCCAGTCGGTCATCTTCGCCTTGACCGTCAGGTACATCCGCCACAACTCGAAGCTGTTCGTCCCCACCTCGTCGTCGGGGCCGTCGAACTGATAGAAGTAGCGGAAATAGCCGAGGCCCCCGATCGACAGCGCGTCCGATTCCGTCAGGCCGGCCAGACGGTCCAGGAGTCCGCCCGGCGCCGTCGATTGCTCCGATTGCGCCCGACCGGTCGCCGGCCACGCCAGGAACCCGACCGCAAGGCAACCCCAGGCCGCAAGAACGAACCGACCATCACGCATGGACCCACCTCCTGCCTCCGGTCCGCCGTATCCCCGACCCGACCAGTCGCCGGGGCATTTCGCCACGGCCTCTATCACGGACCCGGAAAACCAACAAGAAAACGAACACCGACCCGCCGACTCCGTTTCGGTCGCGGACGCCGGATTCCTCGAGGCGCAGGCTTCCTACGTGACGAACGACTTGATCACCGGCTTGCCGTCCTTGAGGTCGACGCGGAAATCGACCCGCCGTCCGGGATGCTTCTGCGACATCCGTTCGAGTTCCCGCTCGAGCGACTTGCGAATCGCGGCGGGCGACGGCGCCGGCGCCCCCTGGACCGCGGCGGCGAACGCAGCGTGGATGGCGCGGACCTTTTCCTCGGAGACGGCCCCGCCCCCGGGTCGCGGAGCGGCGGGAGCGGCCGGAGTCGACGCGGCCGCCGAAGCAGACGCTTGCGGCGGCGCGGTCCGGCCTGCCAAGGCCATCGGTTTCGACGGCGGCGAACCGGCAACCCGCGGCGGCCCGGGGACGGCTGCGGTCCCGGCGGCGACCGGCCGGGCCTCCGGCGGTGGCGTCGCCGCCCCGCCCTCCGGCGTCGGTCGGCTCGAGACAGGCGTCTTCGAACGATCGCCCGACGGCGTCGGCCGGCCCGGCGGCGGCGTCGCCGCCGGCTTCACCGAGGCCGCGACCGGCGGCCCGTCCGGCGCGTCCGACGGGCGTTCGGGGGGAGGAGGCTCGCTGCCCACGACGTCGAGGAGGCGCTTCAACTCCTCGAGACTGCGGGCGCGCTTCGCGCCGGGGAGCGGCGGGGGAATCGAGGCCGGCGAAGGCGCCGCCGGCGGCGCGGCGGCGGGTTCGATGTCCGGTTCGACGGCGTCGGTGAGATCGTGGATGCCGGCCGCCGGACGGCCCTCCGCTCCCGCCTCGGCGGCCTCCCGGGCGAGGCGCCGCTGGGCGCGCAGGATGTGCGGCTGATACGTCCCCTCCTCGATCGCGCGACAGGTGCGCTGCCAGTGCGCGGAGAGGGTCGTGTAGCGCTGGATCAGGGTCTGGAAGCGGAACCGCTGGGCCGTGTTCGGGCAACGCTCGCGCCGCAGGGCCCGGAACTGCCGTTCGACCTCGTGACGCAGCACGCCGGGCTCGGTGCGCTCGATCCCCATGAAGTACTGCTCGTACAGCGCACGCAGCCGTTCAACCTTCTTCTCCAGGTCCTCGACCTGGGCGGCGAACTCCTGCGCGTTCATCGAGCGGCCTCAGAGCGGAACGATCGACAGGTCGTCGAAGTGCACCGGGGTCCCCCAGTTGCTGAACGCGAAGTGCTCGTTGCCGGGCCCGCACAACGGGTCCTGGTCCTCGACGTGCAGGAACAGGCGGCCGTCGAGATACCAGTCGATCGCGCCGTCGCGGGCGCGGATCGACCAGCGGTACCGGCGCCCCTTCTCGACCCGCGTCTCGTTCTCCTCGACCATCCGGCCCTCGTGTTCGTCGCGCCGGGCGATCGTGTTCACCGTGTTGCGCCAGCCGCCGAAGATCAGCACGTAGCCGGTGCCGACGTACCCTCCCTCCTCGTCGGCGCTGGACTTGCCGTCCCCGAACACCTCGACCTTGATGTCGCCCTCGGGCGAATCCGACCAGGCGACGAAATCGATCTTCACGTTGCAGGGGATGCGGCGCTTGAGCCACATCGGGTGGTTCTTCGCCCCCTCGACGAACAGCGCCCCATCGCGGACCTCGTACACGTCGAGCGTGGGGCGCCACATCTCGAGGTTGAGGCGGCCGGAGTCGAAGTTCTCGGAGATCGGCTCCTTGAGCTTCGGGTCCTTGCCTTCCATGCAGCCGGCGAGCGCGCCGGCCAGGAGCAGGCTCGTGTAGGCGCGGGCGATGCGCGACACCTCGAACCTCCTTGTCCGCGGACCGGGGGGCCGCGGCGGATGCCAGTCTAGGGCAACCTCCGCGCCGGGGCAACGGGCCCGCGCCCCCCCACGACGACGCTACGGCCTCCACAGGTCGCGGCCCCGACCCTGCTCGACGCGGACCCCGAAGAACCCGAGGATCGTGGCGCCGACGTCGTCGATCGCCGGGTCGCCCTGCACCAGCGGACGCGTGGACAGGAAGAACCCGCGCAGGTTCCGGGCGTCGCCCGAGGCGTGATCGACCGCGATCACCGTCCGGTTCGGCTCGATCGGCCGGTCGGGCACCAGCCCCGCGACCGTCTCGGCGCTGACCGCGTACGGCTCGGCGAACACCACGATCAGGTCGGGCAACGCGTCCTCCCGCCGGCCCCGCAGGTCCCGTCCGCGCCGCAACACCCGCGCGACGACCCGCGCCCCGCCCGCCTCCTCGTCCCGCCACGCCAGCAGCTTGTCCTCGATGCGTCGCAACACCTGCGCCTGCCGTTCCTCCGGCTCCACCACCCCCTCCCGTTCGCGCCCCTCGAGGTTGAGCTGCACGAACGGCCCGCCCGCGGCCCAGGCCTGCGACCGCGACCAATCGACGTCCGCCAACCCCCGCGGCCGTCCGGCCGACGCCGTGGCGGCGGCGAACGGGTCGACCGAGCGCAAGGCGAGCAGCCCCTGCTCGACGAGCCACGCGTTGAGGTGCACGACGCGGCGGAACGGCCGCAGGCCGTGGTCGGACAACACGAGCAGCACGTCGTCGGACCCGAGCCGCGCTGCGACCCGTCCGATCAGGTCGTCCGCGAACGCATACGCCGCCAGCACCGCATCCTGCAGGCGCACGTTGCCGAACCCCGGCGCGGGCGCCAGCGACCGCGCCTCGTCCCACCGCGGATGCTCGGGGTCCGACAACCGCTGCAACCCCAGCGCCACCCGCTCGACCGTCGGCACGAACGCGACCAGCAGGTCGAAGCCGCCGCGGTCGAGTTCGCCCAGCAGCACCGCCGATCGCGCCGCGAAGTCGTCCGCCAGGTCGGCCAGGTACGACTCCTCCGCCTGCAGGCCGGCGGCCAACGCCGCCAGGTCTCCCGGCGCGCCGGCGGTCGGCAGCCGCCCGTAGCGCGACGCCAGCTCCCCCGCCCAACCGGGCGGCTCGGACAGGGGGAACCACGGCACCGACGGCGCGATCTCCAGCGGCGCCGCGAGGACCAGCGGCAGGTTGCCCGCGTCGAGCACCAGGAACCGCGCGAGACCCTCCACCACCACGTCGCCGCCGCGGAACGTCACCGGCATCCGGGCGCTCCAGTACCCCGGCGGCAGCTCGGTTTCGTAGCCCGGCACCGCCACCACCAGCCGGGTCGGGTCGGCCCCCCGCCGCACCTCGACCGGCAGTTCGAGCCGCCCGCGTGCTCCCGGCCACGGCGGCCCCGGCAGCGACGCCGACCAGCCGGCGGCCGACGGCAGCAGGCGCACCCGGCCCGCCGCCGGCGTCTCCCCCACCCCCTCGGGAAAGGCCGCGCCGAGCAGCGTGCCGCGGCCGAAACCGCCGGCGAGGTCCGGCAGGCCGGCCCCGGCCAGCACCTCCGCCCCCGGCGCCCGCTCCGGCGGCACCTCGTACGGCGCCCACAACACCCGCACGCGGCGACCCGCCTGCGCCAGCGTCGTCCAGAACGCCGTCCCCGAACGACGCGTCGTCACCCGGGGCGGAGCCGCGGTCGCGTTCACCTCCACCGTCCCCGGCCGCACCCCGTACGAACCCGGGTCGAGCCGCCAGGGTCCGACGACGCCGGAATCGGCCGGCGGCAACCCCGTGACCAGGGCCGTCCACGCCGCCTCGCAGCTCGGCGGCTCCGTCGTCCGCAGCGACGAGAAACCGTACGTCTCGCGCAACCGCGCCAGGTTGGGCAGGCGACCTTCCGCCACCCAGCGTTCCACCGCCGCCAGGTCGAACCCGTCGAGCGCCAGGACGACGACCCGGCCGCCTGCCGGCGCCGCGGCGCCCGCGCCACCGGCCTCGGCGGGCGGCGGCGCGCGATGCGAACCGCGACAGCCGAGCGCCAGGACGACCGGCAGCGCCAGGACGACGACCGAGAGCGCGCGCCGCACGCCGCCGGACCGTAGCAGGCGCCCCGGCCCGCGGCAAACCGCCCGGGCGCCCTTCCGGCCCCCGGCCGAATGCGCTAACGTCCGCCGCATGCGATGCCGAGGATGGCTGTTCGTGGTGGGCTCCCTCGCGGTGCCGTGCACGGTCGTCGCGCAGACCGAGTTGCGCGCGCCGGCCCCGCCCGCGCCGGTGGAAGGCGAATACCAGGGCGCCGAGAGCGTCCTGTGGAACCCCGCCCTGCTGGCGGACGCGCCGGCCTGGCAGGTGACCTACCTGCACCGCCAGCAGTTCGGCGACGCCCGCGCCGGCGCCGGCCACCAGGGCGACACGCTGCTCGCCGCCGTCCCCGTCCTGGGACCGCTCGCCCTCGCCGCCGGCTTCGGCGTCGGCTATCCCGCCGACGCGTTCGACTTCGACGATCGCGACGCCGGCGACCGGATGTGGGGCCTGTTCACCCTCGGCTGCGCCCTGCGCTTCGCCCCGGTCTCGGTCGGCCTGCTGTACCGCGGCTACCTCGCCGACAGCGACCCGTACCTCGACGGCTGGAACACGCTCGACGCCGGCATCGCCTTCCGGCCCTGGCGCCAGTTCGGCGTCTCGTTCGCCGCCGCCGACCTTCTCGAACCGCGCTCCGGAACCAGCCGCGAGTCGCTGTGGGCCTACGAGCGGCGCTACCTGGCGGACGTGTCGGTCCGGCCGTTCGGCGACGACCGGCTCACGATCGGCGCCTCGTTCCGCGCCGGCGAGCTGAGCGGCCGGATGTGGACGGGGGCCGGCGTCGCCGTGCGTCCCGTCGAAGGCCTGACCCTGCGGGGCCGCTTCGACGCGCGCGTCGATGGGTGCGGCGACGGCGCGTGCTTCGCCGAATGGCAGGTCGGCACCGCCGTCGAGGTCGCCTTCCCGTACGCGACGCTCGGCGCCGGCCTCGGCGTGTTCGAACACGGCGGTCCGGTGGACGCGCTGGACGTCGTCGCCCGCCTCTCCCCGAGCGACCGGCCGGCCATCGACCGGCCGGACCGCATCGCCGCCTTCCGCTGGACCGGCGGCCTGTCCGAGGGCGATTGGGTGCAGCTCGTCCGCTGGTCCGAAGCGCTCGCGCGCGACGACGACCTCGCCGGCGTCCTGCTCGTGCTCGACGGCTGGTCCGGCTCGACCGGCGACGTCCAGGAGGTCCGCCGCGCCGTCGACATGCTCGAGGCGGCCGGCAAGCCGGTCTGGTGCCACTACGACGACGCCGCCGGCGCCGCGGCCTACCTCTGCACCGCCGCCGACCGAACCCTCGTCGCCCCCGGCGGCGGCGCGCGCCTCACCGGCATCCGCACCCGCCTGACCTTCTTCCGCCGCCTCCTCGACCGGCTCGGCGTCCGCGTCGAGATCGTCCGCGTCGGCGCCTACAAGTCGGCCCCCGAGTCGTTCACCGAGGAGGCGCCGTCGGCCGAGCACGAGGAAGCCCTCGGCGCCTACCTCGACGACGTGTACGGCTCCCTCACCGCCGATCTCGCCGCCGACCTCGGCCTTCCCGCCCCGGAGGACGCCGCCGCGCTGATCGACCGCGGCCCCTTCACCCCGAGCGAGCTCACCGAGTCGGGGCTCGCCGATGAGGTCGCGTACCTCGATCAGGCCCGGGAACGGTTCGAGGCGGCGGTCGACGCGTCCGTGGAGGAGGTCCGCCTGGACGACCCGCCGCCCGGCGATTCGTGGAGCGCCTGGGGCCGCCGGCCGGGCGTCGCCGTCGTGCGGATCGATGGCTCGCTCGTCGACGGCAGGAGCCTCTCCTTCGCGCCGCTCGGCCTGCGGCTGATCGGCGACCGGACCGTGGTCGAGATCCTCGAGCGGCTCCGCAAGGACGACCGGGTCGCCGCCGTCGTGCTGCGCATCGATTCCGGCGGCGGCTCCGCCGTCGCGTCGGACAACATCTGGCACGCCGTGATGCGGCTGCGCGAACGCAAGCCGGTGGTGGCCGCGATCGGGCCGATCGGCGCCTCCGGCGGCTACTACGTCGCCGCCGCCGCCCAGGAGATCTTCGTCCTCCCCGCCACCCTCACCGGGTCAATCGGGATCTTCTACGGCAAGGCCGACGTCGGGGACTTTCTCCTCGGCCTCGGCGTCAACGCCTACGAGGAAGGCCGCGGCGCCCGCGCCACGATCGATAGCTGGTTCCGGCCGTACACCGACGACGAGCGCGCCGCGCTCGAGGAGAAGATCCGCTTCTACTACGGCCGGTTCCTCGACTGCGTCGTCGCGGGGCGTGCGGGGAAGCTGACGCGCGAACAGGTCGATGCGGTCGGCCAGGGCCGAATCTGGAGCGGCCGCCGCGCCGTCGAACTCGGCCTGGCCGACCGGCTGGGCGGCCTCGGCGACGCGATCGCCCGCGCCCGCGAACTGGCCGACCTGGACCCGACCGCGCCCGTGTTCGACGCCGAACCCGGCCCCGGCGGCCTGCTCGGCCTGCTGCTCGGCGCCCTCGCCGGCGAGACGACGCCCGCCGCCGAGGCCGCCGAACCCGAGCCGGCCTCGCCCTTCGCCTGGCTGCTCCGCGCCGCCCACCTCGACACCGCCGCCGCCGGCCTCGCCCCGTTCCTGACGCTCGATTCCGGCACCCCGATGGCGCTCTGCCCGTACGTCGCCGAACCGCCGGCGCCGTAGCGCGATCGCGCCGGGGCCTCGCGCGTTCCGGCCGCGGTGTGGCGCGCGCCGGAATCGCCCGCGCCTCCGCCCACGCCCACGACGGGAAACGAGGATCTGCACCCATCCCCGGCCGGCCCGAGTGCGGCCGGGCCGCCGGCACGGACTCGGCGCCGCGGGAATCCCCTCGACCCCCGAACCCCGAGGAAACCGCCGCGGCGCCGCCGCGCCTACGTCTTGTCGTCGCCGGAAGGAGATGGCTTCCCGTCGCCCGGGGTCGCGGACCCCGGCACGGAGGCGGAGGCGGATGCCGGCGCCGGCATCGGCTCCGGCTCGACCGGGGGCCGCGCGAGTACCGGCAGGACGCCGGTCGGCGCCGGCCCGGGCGGCACGACGCCGGCCAGCCGCAGATACATCTTCGCCGAACGGTTGTTGGGGTCCTTGTCGAGCACGGCCTGCCACTGGGCGATCGCGTCCTGCTTCCGTCCGGACTTGACGTAGGCGATGCCGAGCTGGATGCGGGCCTGGAGATAGTCGGGCCGGACCCGCACCGCATGTTCGTACTGCACCAGCGCTTCGGCCGTCCGCTGGGCCTCGGTGAGCATGTTGCCGAGGCGCACGCGGAGGTCGACGAAGTCGCCGCACAGGTCGATCGCCTTCGTCATCTCGACGATGGCCGCATCGAGCAGCCCCACGTCGTAGTAGGCCTGCGAGACCTCGGCATGCAGGTTGGCGATCTTGCCGCGGGCGTACGGTTCGAGCGAGTCGGGGCCTTCCTGGCCCTTGCGCGACCCGAGGTGCTCCATCAGGCGGCGGGCGTCCTCGTAGCGCCCGATCTCGTTGTACGTCACCGTCAGGTTCAGGATCGCCTCGGTGTAGTTCGGGTTGATCCGCAGCGCGGCCTCGAACTGCTCCTGCGCCCGCGCCAGGTCGCCGGCGTCGTGGTGGATCACGCCGAGCATGTTGTGAACGTCGGCGTACGTCACTCCCCCGGCCTCGAGGATCCGTTCGAGCAGGGCCCGGGCGCGGTCGAACTCCTTGCGCTTGTAGTGCTCGCGCGCCTTCGTCAACAGGTTCCGCTGCTGGTCGTCCATCGTGCCACCGATCCTAGGGCGCCTCGCCGCGACCTTCGAGGAAGCGGAGATAGCGCAAGGCCCGCCGGGTCTCCTCGGAATCCGGATACCGCGCCGCCACCAGCGCGAAGTAGCCCTGCGCCGCCTCGCGCTGGCCGGCCTCGAGCGCGATGCGGCCGAGCAGCAGCAGCGCCTCGGGCGCCAACCCCGAGTCGCCGTACTCGCGGAGCACCGTGCGCGCGCGCATCGCCGCGGCCACCGCCTGGTCCCGGTTGAGGTAGAACTCGGCGACCGACAGCTCGCCCCGCGCCAGCTCGGCCAGACAGTCGCGAATGCGCTCCCGCGCCTCGGGCACGTACTCGCTGTCCGGGAAGCGATCGACGAAGTTGCGCAGCTCGCGCAGCGCGTCGCGGGTCGGCGCGCGGTCCCGCGTGTACGAGGCGGGGAAGACGAACCAGTCGGACGGGATGAGCTGGAAGAACGACAGTCCGCGGCGGAACATCGCGTACGGCACCTGCTCGTCCGCCGGGTACCGTTCGATGAACGTCTGGTACCCCGTCGCGGCCGCCCGGTAGTTCTCGGCGAGGAAGTCGCAGTCGGCCAGCCGCAGCCGCGAGAGCACCGCCTCGCGCGTGTACGGAAACCGCCGCATCACCTGCTCGAAGTACTTCTGCGCCTCGACCGAGTTCCCGTCCTCCAGCGCCTCCATCCCCCTGGCGTAGTTCTCCGCCCCGGACTCGGCATACGACAGCTCCGGCTCGTCCGCGCCCCGCGTCCCGCTGCACTCCAGCCAGCCGCCGGCGCCCACTCCGCTCAGGACGCACAACAGCGCCGCACCCGCGCGGGCGATCCGTTCACGTCGTTCGGCAACACCACGACCCATCCGTACCCCTCCCGGGCCGCGCCGGACATCGGAAGCGGCAGGGAAGCGGGTCCGAGGATATTCCGCCCCGGCCCCCCGGAGCAACCCCTACGCGCGTTCAGCACCCGCGTTCCGCGCCGGCACCCGCCGGACGCCGAGAACGCGGGTCGCCTCGGAGTTCGAACGGCCAGGACGCGACGGATGTCGGCGCCTTCGTCCGCCGGAGCGGAGAGCCGCCCCGCCTCGCACCCGGCCGACCCGCGGCCGCTCAACGCTTCCGGCGCCGCCGCCGTTCCGGCCGCTTGTACGGCCCGGCCGCCTGCTCCTCCTCCGGGATCAGATCGATCCGCCGGAGCCGCAGAACCCACTGCTCGCCGTCCCGGTGCACGTTCCCCGTCAACTTCACCTTCGTCCCCGGCCGGATCACCTGCTCGGTGGCCTGGAAGCCGGCGAAACCCCGCGCCAGGAGCTGCCGGTGCTCCTGCGGATCGAACGGCGCGCTCCGCGGCGGCTGCACCCGCACCTCGCCCCCCTCCAACGCCAGCACGAACGACGGCGCGTAGACCTCGGCGTCCTTCACCACACGCTCGACCCACTTGCCCCGCGCCTGCGCCTTGTACCAGGCCCGGTAGTAGTAGGCCACGCAGCTCAACCCCTTCAGCGGCGAACGGACCTGCTCCTCGCCGGCCTTCACCGTTCCTCGCAGCACCGCCTTGCCCGGCCGCAACTCGTCGTACGAGACCAGCTCCTTGCCCCCGCCGAACCAGCGCTTGAGCAGTTCCAACACCATGCGTCCCTCACCGGCAATCCACGAGGTTCGTCGTGTAGTCCCAACTCCGTGCCCGCCCGGTCACCTGAATCCGGTACGCCCCGGCGGACGGCGCGCCCCGCACCCGCCACGCGACCGTCTCCAACCCGTACCCCGCCGACGGCACCCAGACCTCGTCCAGCGCCAGAGCCGTCCCGTCCGCCACCCGCGTCACCGTCACCGTCGCCCCCGTGAACCCCCCGGCGCTCGACCCGAGCGACCACACCGCCGGCAGCGCCTGGAGCGGGAATTCCCCCTCCGGCGGCAACGCGACCGGGTCGATCCGCGGGTCGACCCCCCAGCCGAACACCCACTGGCAGGCGTAGCCGTCCGCGAACCCGAACCCGCCCTGCGTGTACGGCGGATGCAACAGCCAACGCCGATGTCCCAGCGACGCCACCCCGTCGTCGGCCAGGTAGAGATCGACCGCCTGCGCCAGGTCGCCCACTCCCAACGCCAGATTGCTTGAACCCGCCGCCTCCGCCCCGTCCGCGGTGTAGCACGGAGCGCTCGTCGGCGGCGTGTGGTTCAGCGTCCCCATCGCCCGCTGCAGAACCGCACAGAGCTGCGCCTTGCGCGTGAACTCCGCGTTGTTCCCGATCGGCGGCAGCCCCACCAGCCGGCGGTACAGGTTCGTCCGCCGCAAACCGTCCTCGAGCGCGACGGGGTCGAGCGTTCCCGGGTCGCAGGCGTCGGTCCCCGCCGTCCACACCCGGGTCGCCCGCGCCGGATACTCCGACCGCCACAACTCGCACACCGTCAGCGATGCGTCCGCATCGGCGTCCGCGTCGGCATCCGCATCGGCATCGGCGTCCGCGTCCGCATCCCCGTCCGCGTCCGGACCGACGTCCGGAAGCCCGGCCCGGTCGTCCGGCGCGGCTCCGTCGTCCCGGACCGCATCGATCCGCGCGTCGGGCAGGAAGTCGTCCCCCAGTTCGCCGCCGCACCCGACGGCCCATCCCGCCAGCACGAAGACCGTGGTGGCGAAGCGGCGAGCCTCGCGCATGCGTCGTTGGCCGAACACCGCGGGCTCAGGGCGTGCCGTAGACCGGCGCCGCGTACTCGGGAGCGCCGTACGGCGGAACGCTGTAGACCGTATCCACGTCGCTCGCACCGTCCGGCAAGCCGTAGACCGTTCCGTCCGGAACGTCGCGGGCGTCAGACGAGTCGCGGGCGTCGGCCGAATCGGCGACGTCGTCGCCGGGCTCGGACTCGTAGCACCCCGCCGCCGGCGCCGCCGCCGCCACCGCCGCCGCCACCAGCGCTCGCACGATCCCCGCCGAGCGCGTTCGCGGAGCGCGCTCCGGAGCACCGTCCGTCGCCGCGCCGTCCTTTCGTTCGTGGTTCGCCATCGTCCTTCCTCCTTTCCCGAGTCGCCCGCCCCGGCAGACGGCCCTGGCGGGGGCACAGTCTAGTCCGGAAACCGGCGGAACCGCCATGGCGCGCGCGGCCGCGGGTTCCGCGCGGGCCGCCTCACGGACGCAGGCGCGCCAGCACCTCGCCGCGCACCGCCTCGTCCGCCGCCAGCACGATCAGCCGCACCGGCCGCGCGTTGGACAACGCCACCCCCTCCAACGTCACCGTCCTTCCCTCGACCCGCACCGGGAAATCGACGTCCCGCGCGACGCGCGAGTCCGGGTCGAACACGTCGCCCTCCACCGCCACTTCGAACAGCTCGACCACGCCGAAGTCGTCCGGGATCTGCAGCACCACGTCGGGCGCCGCGTCGCCCAGCACCCAGTGCGGCACCGTCGCCTCGGAGAGGAACGCCGCACCGCACGACACGTCGGTCGGCGCGGCGGCCACGGTGATGTTGACGATCGGCACGACCAGCGCGCGCCGCGCCCGCACCAGGTCGACGATCGCCGGGTCGTCGGCCCACGTTTCCGGCGTCGCGTCGGCGCGCGCCAGCCCGGTGATGTCGCCCTCGCGCAGGAACGGCCGCACGCCGCGCAACAGCCAGTTCGCCTCGGCGATCGCCGCCCAGCGCGCCGGACGATACTCGGCCTCCTCCTGGTTGACCTGGAACCACATCAGCCCCTTGCCGCCCGCCGCCGCGACGCTGAGCGCCTGCACCAGGATCTCCTGCCGATCGGGCTGGACGTGGATCGTCCCGCCGCCGATCAGCGCCGTCTTGTTCCAACCCTGGTGCAGCCCCTGCGCGTACATCCAGGTCGGCAGCGGCATGTGGTTGTTCCGCGTGTTGACCAGGTAGTCGTAGGCGCCGCGGATCGGCGGATGCGTGCCCCAGCGCGTGATGTGCGGCGCGCAGGCCGCGACGTAGAAGTCGATCCCCTGGATGTCGCACATCCCGGCGAACGAACCGACGTTCTTGTTCGTCTTCGCCCCGTTGTACACCGGCACCTCGGGGTACATCCGCCACAGCCGCCGCGCCTGGGCCGCCTTGCGCGACGGGTTCGGCACCCCGTCGCCCCCGTACACCTCCCCGTCCGACTCGTCCCCCGTCATGAACCCCGCCACCCGCGAGGTGTCGGTCAGGGCGCGCTCCGGGTCCGGCAGGTGCAGGAAGTCGTCCGCCAGCAGCACGTGGAACTCCGGCGTCGCCGGCGCCACCTCGTTCACGATCCGCAGCGGATCGTATCCCCCGCACGCCGATCCTCCGCCGACGTAGAAGAACGCCGTGTCCAGCCCCGCCGCCTGGTGCCGCCGGAAGTACTCGTCGTGCACGGTCGGGAACGGACACTCGCTGGTGTTCGGCCAGCTCTCGAACGGGAAGAACGGCCGCACCACCCGCCCCACCCCCACCGCCGCCGGGGCGTCCGCGAACTCCGCCACCACCGTCCACGCCGACCCCGGCGTCGCGGGGACGCACAGCGGCACCGTCCACAGCGCGGCCGCGCCCGGCGCCAGCGTCGCCTGCGGAATGCACGCGGCGTCGGTCACGTCGCGCCCGTTCACCAGCAGCCGCGTCAGCGCGTGCGGCGCGACGTCGCCGTTCTTGAGGTGGATCAGCAGCGTTCCGTACTCGTCGTCGGTCGTCACGTACGTCAGCGGCACCGGGGTCGCCGCCGCGGCGAAGGTCCCCGCCGCCGCCACGCCCGCCGTCGTCGCGATCTCGAACGTTCCCGTGGCCCCGGGCGCGTCCCAGGCGGGATCCCGCGAGTGGAACGCGAGCCAGACCGGCCCGCCGGCCGTCACCCGCTCCGGCCACACGTGCCACCACTCCAACGTCGGCTCCCCGAGCAGTTCGTCCGCGGGCCGCCCGTTGATCCGCACCTCGGTCACCTCGCCGGTCACCGCCGACACCGCCGCGACGTGGAACCGCCCGCCGTCGACCGGCTCGGCGCCCTCCTCGGCGTAGCGCGAGAACGGGTAGTAGAAGTCCTTCCGATAGGAGGCCCAGACGCCCGGCACCGGCGTCGCGGCGCACGGGTCCGCCGACGGCGCGCAGGCCGCCGACGGCGGCACCAGCCATCTCCCCGCCTCCGCGTCGTCCTCGGCCTCCGCCTCGTCCGCCGGCGCATCGCCGTCCGCGCCCGCTTCCCCCTCCGCCTCCTCCGCGACGTCCGCCTCCGGCGCGGAATCGGGCGCGGCGTCCGCGTCGGCCGCGGCCTCGACCTCCCCCGCCGCGTCGTCCCGCGCGTCCTCGCCGCCCCCGGAGTCCGAACAGCCGAGCCCCACCACCACCACCACCGCCGCCGATAGCGCGGTCCATGTCGTCCTGGTTCGCATCACCACGCCTCCGCCGCCCGTCAGGCTATGCGCGGACGGCGCGCCCCGCAAGTCGCCGACGACGCGTTCGCGGGACGGCGCCTCCTTTCGCGGCCCCCGCTCGTCCCGGGACGGCGCGGCGCGCCCGCGGCTACGGGGAAGGGACCAGTGCCGCAGTCTCGGTGGCGAAGACCGCCTGCAACTGCGGATGCAGCGCCAGCACCGCCAGCGGCTCGGCCAGGCACTCCGGCGAAACGTCGCCCCCCAGCGACCAGCGGCGGTACATCGCCTCCAGCGGCCCGTCGGCGGACGACGGCCGGCCGGCCGCGTCGAGCAGCGCGCGCGCCAGGCCGCGGCAGATCGGCCGCCGGTGCGGCGCCGCGATCTCGTCGCACCGCGCCGGATCGCCCGCCGCCGCCGCCCGGCACAGCGCCTCGGACCACCCGTGCGGCTCGCCGGGCCCCGCCCCCAGCCACGCGCAGTCGGCGGCGTCGCCCTCCAGCAGCGCCGCCCTCGCCGCCCCCACCACCGCCCGGTCGTCGGGGAACCCGACCGCCCGCGCTGCCGGCTCGAACGACACCCCCTGCCGCAACGCGCGGGCCTGCTGAAGCACCCGCACCGCGTCGGTGCACACCGCCGCGCCGTCGGCGAACAACGCGTCGGCGCTCGCGCACGCCCCGGCGCCGTCGCGCAACGCCCGGCACACCAGCGTATGCACCGCCGTCTCGCGCAACGGGGCATCGAGGCTCGCCGCGGGCACCTCCCGCCATCCGGGCACCTTCGAAACCTGTCCGGCGATCCGGGCGGCCAGCTCCGGGATCGAACCCCAGGCGTTGGTGCCGACGAGCTCCTTCGCCGACGCGACGAACGACTCGCGCAGCCGCGCCAGCGCGTCGAGCCGCCCGGGGGGCGGCTCCGCCCCCGACTCGACCGCCCCGCCGGCCTCGACGCCCGCGGCCCCCGAACCGGTCGCGGCCGTCCCGCCCGCGGCTTCCTCGCGCTCGGACGCCGCCGAAACCGGCGCCGCCGGCCGCGGCCGCGGCGGATGCCGGCGCAACTCGTCGTGGGCCGCGAGCTGACACCCCGCCCAGCCCGCCGCCGCCAACATCACGATCCACCACCGAGCCCCGCGCACCGCACCCCTCCTTCCGTCGCGCCGGATCCTACAGCACATCGCCGCCCCGGTTTGCAAACCCTCGCGGAACCTGCTACCCATCCCGCCCGAACGGGGTGAGAAGATGTCCACGCGCCTGTACCTCGGTCTCGCAGCCGCCGCCGCCCTCGGATGGATCGTCGCCCTCGCCTGCACCCAGGCCGACGGCGGCCGCTGCCAGATCAACTCGGATTGCGAATCCAACGTCTGCTGCAAGACCAATCCCGCCGCCGGCAACACCGACGACGGGATCTGCACCGCCACCCAGGCCGCCTGCGACGAGCTGCGCGGCGCGGATGCGGATGCCGACGCGGATGCGGATGCCGACGCGGATGCGGATGCCGACGCGGATGCGGATGCCGACGCGGATGCCGAGGCCGACACGCCCGCGGAGGCCGAGGCGGAAGCCGAAGAGGATGCGGCCGAGGTCGAGCCCGACACCGCCGCCGACGCGCCGGCCGAGGTCGAGCCCGACGCGGAACCCGACACCGCCCCCGATTCCGACGCCTAGCCGATGGCCGAACCCGACGTCATCGTCGTCGGGGGCGGCATCGCGGGCCTCACCTGCGCCGCTTTCCTCGGCCGCCAGGGCCTCGACGTCCTGCTCCTCGAACGCAGCGACCGGCTGGGCGGCCTGGCGCGCAGCGTCAAGGTCGGCGACCGCCTGATCCCCGCCAACTGGGGCCGCACGGAGGGCTTTCACCCGGCCGACCCGAAGGTGCGGATCCTCGAACACCTCGGCGTCCTGTCACGCCTCGCGCCGGTCTCCACCGATACCGTCTGCGAGGTGCGCGGCGACGAGGACCTCCGCGTCGTCGTCCCGGCGGGCCTGGAGCCGGCGTGTGCGGCGCTGGTCGAGGCGTTCCCCGGGGAGGAGCGCCGCCTGCGCCGCGTGTTCGCCACCCTCGACCGCCTGGCGCGGGAAGTCGAGCGTCTCGGCGAGGACTCGCGCGCGGCCGCCTGGCGCATCCTCGGCTTCCCGCTGTTCTACCCGACCCTCTTCCGCCACCGCGGCCGCCGCGCCGCGGAGTACCTGGAGTCGGCCGTGCGCGACCCGCGCGCGCGCACCGTGCTGGCGGGCCTCGGACCGACCTACGGCTCGACGCTCGCCGGCCATGCCTTCGCCGCCTGGGGCCTCTCGACGGCCGCCGCCCTGCGCCGGCCGGTGCGCCTCGAAGGCGGCGGACGCCGCCTGGCGCAATTGCTCGGAGAGGCGGCGCGCGAACGGGCCGAGGTGCGCACGCGGGCGCCGGTCGAGGCCGTGCGCACCGACGGCCGCCGGCTGCTCGGCGTGCGCGCGGCCGGGGAGGAGTTCGACGCGCGCGTCGTCGTGCTCGACGTCCCCGCCCGCGTCGCCTTCGGCTCGCTGGTGCCGCGGGAGGCGGTCCACGCCGGCTATCTGCAGCGCATCGCCGAGTCGCGCCCGTCGGCCTCCGCCTGCGCCCTGCTGCTCGCCGTCCGCGCCCCGCGCGCCGACTTCGACGCCCGCGCGGACTACCTCGCCCTGATGCCCGGCACCGACCTGGACGCCCACGCCCGGGCGCTCGAGGAGGACGCCGTCGCCGGCCGCCCGCTGACCGTGGCGCTGCACCGCCCCGAGTCCGGGGCCGAGGAGGTCACGCTGGTCGCCGCGACCGTCCCCGACCGTCTCGAACGCTGGGCCGCGCTCGACCCCCCCGCCCGAGACGACCTCGCCGCCGAGACGCGGTCCACCCTGCTCGCGCGCCTGGCCTGCCTCCTCCCCGGCCTCGAACGTCGCCTCGAAGCCGACCGGCTCCTCACCCCGCTCGACCTGGCCGACTGGTCCGGCGACCCCGACGGCAGTCTGTTCGGCTGGGAGCCGACCCCGGAGCAGTCGGGCAACCGGCGGCTCGAAGCGCGCACCCCGGTCGATGGTCTGTTCCTCGCCGGCGCCTGGACCCAGCCCGGCGCGGGCTACGGCGCCGCCGTCCTCTCCGGCTTCCTCGCCGGCCTCCAGGCCGCCATGCACCTCGGCCGCCGCATCCGCATGTAGCTCCCGCGAGCCCGTCCCGGCCTCGTCCGGCGCGGACCGGTTCGCGCGGCCGCCCGACGGACCGGAACCGGACTCCATCCCTGTGGTCGAACGGCCCGATCGTGGGTAGGCTCCGAGAGGATGAACGGCCGAGCGCGCCGATCCCGGACCTTGCGAACCGCCGTCGCGGCCGTCGCCGCCCTCGCCGCCGCGACGCTCGCCGTCGCCGCCGGCTCGCGGGATTCCGGTGGGACGCGGATCGTGCTCCACGAACGCGTCGCGGGGCTGGCCGCGTTCCGCTGGGACCCGGACGACGCGCGCCCCGACCCCGCGACGCGGCGGCCCGTCGACGGCCCGGACCTCGCGCCGGCCGCGCCTGCCGGACCGCTCGACACCGGCGAGCCCGCGACGATGGCGACGGACGACGCGGCCGGACCGGGCGGCTTTCCGGCCGTCGTTCCGCCGGAACCGGGCGACGAGATCGCCGTGCCTCCCGCTCCGGCCGGTCGCGTCTCCGACCGCCCGTCGGACTCCTTCGCCCCCGACCTCGCCACCGACTCCCGCTCGCTCCCCGACCCGACCGTGCCGCCGGGGATCCTCTGGAACCCGGCCCCCGGCCCCTACCTGCGCCAGCAGGTCTTCGACACCGTCCGCGACGACGGAACGCTCGCCGTCCCTCCCGCGGCAGGCCCGGGACTGCGCGACCTGGAGCCGCCGACGGGCACCGCCGGCCACGAACGGTTCCTCGGCCGCGCACGCCTCGAGGTGCGCGACCGCGCGCCGGTTCGCCTCCCCTCGCCGGCCCCCGAGTTCCGCGCGGCAATCTCCGCCGGAGCGCTGGACGGCGACCGGCTCGCCGTCGACCGCGCGGGCAACCTGTTCCTCGTTCCCGGCCCGACACCCGGCCCGCGGGAACTGATCCTCTCGCTCGAAACCGATGCCCGCGCCTTCGGCGGACCGCTCGACCCCGCCGCCCGTCTCGCCGACGTGCCGCCCGCACTCCGGCCGTCGTTTCCCGCGCCGCTGGAGTCGTCCGTGCGGCGCGTGGCCGACGCGCTGGGCCTGTCGGCCGACCTGCCGGTGGAAACCCTCCTGCGCCTCCTGGCGACCCACTTCCGCTCCTACGTGCCCGGACCGCCGCCGGCATGGCGCTCCGGAACCGCGTACGAACAGCTCGCCCTCGGCGGCGTCGGGCTGTGCCGCCACCGCGCCTATGCCTTCGTCGTCACGGCCCAGGCGCTCGGCCTCCCCGTCCGCATGCCGGTTTCGCGGCTGCACGCGTGGGTCGAGGCGTTGGTTCCGGTCGCGGATCGGAGCGGCCGGCGGTGGCTGTGGCGCCGCATCGACCTCGGCGGCGCGTACGGTGCGCCCGACGAAACCCTGGCCGACATCCCGGCCCACGTGCCCGAACTGCCCGACCCGTTCGGCTGGCCGCGCGGCGCTCGACCGACCGCGACCGGCGTCCTTCCGGGCCCGGGGCCCGCCCCCGCCGCGACCGCGACCGGCCCGGGCACGACGCCGGATCCACCGACGGCCGGCGCCGAAGCGCCCCCGCCCGCGACCTCCGCACCGCCCGCCCCGACGCCGCTTCCCTCCGCGACTGCGGCGCCGTCCGGTCCGGCGCCCGCGCCGCCCGGGAGGCCCGGGTCCCCCGCCCCGACGGCCGCGACGGCCCCCGCTCTGCCGCCGGCCGCGGTGGCGCCGCCCGCGCGCCCCGCCCTCCTCCCCGCGGCGCTCGAACGCTTCCCGCTCGACGCGACCCGCGGCGAGACCGTCGAGGTGTCCGGCCGGGCGGAGGGCGGCGCGCCCCCGGGCGCGCTGGTCCAGATCGTGCTGGAACGGCCGGACGGCGAACGGCGCGAGTTGGGCGCGCTGGCCCTCACCCGCAACGGTCGTTTCGGCGGCCGCGTCGCCGTCCCCGCCGACGTCCCGCCCGGCGACTACGCCCTGCGCGCCTACCTCCTCCCGTGGTAGATTCCGGCCGATGCGCTTGGCGCTGGCCCAGCTCAACCCCACCGTCGGGGACCTCGACGGCAACGCCCGCCGAATCCTCGAGGCGGCGCGGGCGGCGCACGACCGCGGCGCGACGCTGGTCGTCTTCCCCGAGCTGGCGTTGTGCGGCTACCCGCCCCGTGACCTGCTCGAGCGTCCCTCGTTCGTGGCGCGCGCCGCGGCGACGCTGGACGAGCTGGCGCGCGCCCTCCCGCCCCTCACCGCGCTCGTCGGCTTCGTCGAGCGCAACCCGGACGGGGCGGGCCGCCCGGTGTTCAACGCCGCCGCGCGTCTGGAAGGCGGCCGCGTCGTCGAGGTGTACCGCAAGCGGCTGCTGCCGACCTACGACGTGTTCGACGAGGATCGGCACTTCGAGCCCGGGACGGCCCCGTGCGTCTTCGAGCATGCCGGGCGGCGGGTGGGGGTCACGATCTGCGAGGATCTCTGGACCGCGGGAACCGACGAGGCGGTCCGCTACCGCGCGCACCCGCTGGACGACACCGTCGCCGCGGGCGCCGAGCTGATCGTCAACCTGTCGGCCTCGCCGTTCACGCTGCCCAAGCGCGCCTTCCGCAAGGAGCTGCTCGGCGGCCACGCCGCCCGCGCCCGCGTCCCGCTCGTCTTCGTCAACCAGGTCGGCGGGAACGACGACCTGCTGTTCGACGGACACTCGCTGGCCTTCGACGCCCGGGGTCGGCTGCTCCACGAGGCGGCGGAGTTCGAGCCGGAGCTGGCGGTGCTCGACCCGTTCGCCGCCGGCGCCGCCGGCGAGCTGCGAACCGTCGAGGAGCCGGAGCTGGTGCGCCGCGCCCTCGAGCTGGGCATTTCCGACTACGTCCGCAAGTGCGGCTTCCACTCCGTCGTGCTCGGACTCTCCGGCGGAATCGATTCCGCGGTGGTCGCGGTGCTGGCGGTCGAGGCGCTGGGGCCGGAGCGGGTGCGGGCGCTGGCCCTCCCCTCCCGCTTCTCCTCCGCCGCCTCGCTGGAAGACGCCCGCGCGATCGCCGCCGCGACCGGCCTGCGCCTCGACGAGGTCTCGATCGAGCCGGCGTTCTCCGCCTGCCTCGCCTCGCTCGCCCCGCTGTTCGGCGACCGCCCGTTCGACCTGGCCGAGGAGAACCTCCAGGCCCGGCTGCGCGGCGCGCTGCTGATGGCCGTCTCCAACAAGTTCGGCCCGCTGCTGCTCACCACCGGAAACAAGAGCGAGATCGCGGTCGGCTACGCGACGCTGTACGGCGACATGTGCGGCGGCCTGGCGCCGATCGGCGACCTGGTCAAGCGCCGGGTCTACGAGCTGGCCCGCCACCTCAACCGCCTGGCGCCTCGCATCCCGCCGCGCGTGCTGGCGCGGCCGCCGAGCGCCGAGTTGCGGCCGGACCAGAAGGACGAGGACTCGTTGCCGCCGTACGCGGAGCTGGACCGGGTCGTCGAACTGCACGTCGAGCAGGGCCTGGACGTGCCGCAGCTCGTCGCCGTCGGCGTCGCGGCGCCGCTGGCCGAGCGGGTCGCGCGGATGGTGCGGGCCGCGGAGTTCAAGCGGCGACAGGGCGCCCCGATCCTCAAGCTGACCCGCAAGGCCTTCGGACCGGGGCGCCGCCTCCCGATCGCCAGCCGCTGGCGCGACCCGCCGCCGGAACGCGGGCTTGCCAACCACCGCGGTTGCGACTAGATCGGTGCCGCCGGCGCGAACGGGGGAGCGGCGGGCGCCGGCAGGACGAGGAACGATGAGCGCCCGAGCAGACCGAGAAACCGAGCCCGCCGTCCAGCGCTACGCGGAGGCGGAGCTGCCGACCGAGTGGGGCGTGTTCCGGCTGGTGGTGTACCGCGCGGCCCCCGACGGCGCGGAACACCTGCTGGTGGCCCGCGGCGAGCTGCGCGACGCCGAGAACCTGCTCTGCCGCGTCCATTCGGAGTGCTTCACCGGCGAGGTCCTGCACTCGCTCAAGTGCGACTGTCGCGACCAACTCGTCGCCTCGCTCGAACGCATCGCGGCCGCCCCGGCCGGGGCGCTGGTCTACCTGCGCCAGGAAGGTCGCGGCATCGGCCTCGGCAACAAGGTGCGGGCCTACGCCCTCCAGCAGCGCGGCCTCGACACCGTCGAGGCCAACCTGCGGCTCGGCTTCCCCGCCGACGGCCGGCGCTACGACGTCGCCGCCCGCATCCTCCTCGACCAGGGCGTCCGCTCGATCGCGCTGCTGACCAACAACCCCGAGAAGCTCGCCGGGCTCGAACGGTGCGGCGTGCGGGTGGCGCAGCGCGTGCCGCTGGAGATCGCCGCCACCCCCTACACCGAGACCTACCTCGAGACGAAGCGGACCCGCATGGGCCACATCCTCGATCGCTTCCTCTCCTGACCGCTTCCGATCTGACCGGAAGCCCGGCGCCACCGACGCTGGAGCAGCTGCGGACGACTCCCGGCGGCGGCGCGTCCCGGCGGAACCGGCCGTCGCTTCGCGAGGCGGGTCCCCGGCGGTCAGCCGTCGTTGATCACGCGCCCCAGGCCGGGGACGTCCTTCTTGAGCGCGCGTTCCACGCCCATGCTCAGCGTGTAGGCCGCGGCCGGACAGCCGTGGCACGCGCCGCGCAGGCGCACGTGCACGTCCTTGCCGTCCATGCGCACGAACTCGATGTCGCCGCCGTCGGCCTGGAGATTCGGGCGGATCTTCTCCAGCGCCTGCTTGACCCGTTCTTCCATCGTGGCGTCCATTCCATCGTCCTTTCACGGCCCGCAGGGGCGGCGCGACGCCGCCCGGACCTCCGGAAACGACGAGACGCATAGCAGACCGCCGCACGCCACGCAACGCGCGGTCCCCCGGATGCGATGAGGGGCTCGCCGGCGCACAGTCGCCGACTGCGGGGCACCCGGCCCGGCGGGCGGGCCGGCGCGAAACACGCCCCGGCGGGAGGAGGACGCGATGCTCGAGTTCACGACGATTGCGCACCACGCGAATCTCTCGGTCGATGCAACCCAGGTGCGGCAGACGCCGCCGCCCGCGGAACGCCGCTTCGCCGAGGCGCTGGCGGAGGGGGTGAGCGCGGTGGTGGACGGCGCGGGCACGCTCGCCGCCGCGACGATGCCCGGCGGCGCGGTCCTGGCCGCCGCGACCCGCGCGCTGACCGACCGCACGCACGCCGCGACCGGCACGGGCGGCGGCGCCGCCGGCACGGGCGAACGCCCCGAAGGGCCGGGAGCGGGCGACGCCGTCGGGACGGGCGGCGGAAACGCGATCGACGAGTACTGGCGGCTCCAGCAGCAGAGCCAGGACTTCAACCTGCAGTTCCTCCAGCTCCAGGAAGGACTGAGCCAGGAGAACCGACGGTTCTCCGCCCTCTCCAACGTGCTGAAGGCCCGCCACGACACCTCGAAGGCGGTGATCCAGAACATCCGCTGAGCGGCGGAGAGGAGGGAGCGGGAGACCCATGCCGGGTTTGACCGATCGCACATCCCCTGGTAGTGTGTGCGGTTGCGCCGGGCGCACCCGCGGATGGGCGGGGGCGCGGGGGCGAGGGTGCCGATGAAGGTCGGTCCCAAAGTGCCTGGATCCGCGGGTCCGCCGGAGCTCGAAGGGACCGGCGCGGGTACTGCTGTCGGCGGAACCGGGAAGGCGGGCGGGACCCGTCGGTTCGCCGAGGCGTTGGGCACGGACGGGGCGGCGGCGACGACGGCGAGCGCGCCGACCGCGGCCGGCCCGGTCGCCGACATCGTGGCGCGGTACGGCGCGGGCGAACTGACCCGGGCCGAAACCGTGCGCGGGGTGGCGGAGACGGTGGTCGGCACCTGGCCGGCGGGCCTGGCGGACCCGGCGCTGCGCGCCCGGGCGGTGGAGCGGCTGGTGGAGCAGTTGGAGTCCGATCCGACCTTCGTCGCCCTGCTCGACGCCGCCGCCGGCTCCCCGCGCTGACGACGCTGGAGGAATGGAGATGGCGAATCGAGCATGGTGGCCCGGCAGGTTCGGCGGAACGACCGCATGGCGGCTCTGGCCGGCGCTCCTGGCCGGCACCGGACTCGGCACCGCCGCCGCGCAACCCCAGCCGGTCCCCGCCTACGCCGTCACGGTGGCCACCGACCCGGCCGCGCAACGCAGCGCCGACGCCCTCCAGCAGGCGGCGCTCCAGCTGATCAACAACACCATGCCCTTCGTTGCCGTCCAGCCCGCGCTCGGACCCGCCGGTCCCGCGCCCGCCGCCAACCCGGACCTCGACCTGCTCAACGACGCCAACTCCGTGAACCAGTCCCTGCAGGCCGGCCTGCAGGCCATGACCAACCTCGAGCTCGACGCCGCCGCCGCCAGCTTCAGCCGGATCGTCGAACTCTACGAGGCCAAACCGGCCCTCACCCTGATCACCGGCGCCCAACCCCTGGCCCAGGCCCTCGTCAATCTCGCGATCCACGCGTTTCTCCAGGGGGACCAGGGGCAGACCGAGGAGTTCTTCCGCTATTCGATCTCGATCGACCCGACCCAGATGCCCGACCCGGAGCTGTTCCCCGACGTGCTCAACGTCTACAGCACCGTCGCCGACGACATCGGCTCGCGGTCGCTGGTGCGGGTGAACGTCACCACGGAGCCGGCGGGTGCCGAGGTGTGGATCGATGGCCTGCGCAAGGGCACCGCGCCGAATCGTTGGGACGTCCCGCCGGGGCGCCACGTGTTCGCGGCCCGGATGGACGGCTACGTCTCGACGGGGAAGCTGGTGGACGTCCAGCCGCGCCGGCGCGGCAACGTCGAGGTCGAGCTGACCCTGGAGGAGGTTCCCGGCGGCGCGGCGACGACGCTGGGCCTGCCGCGGCCGGCCGGCGTGGTGGAGCTGCCCGCCGCGCTGATGGAAGGGTCGGGACGCGAAGTCGCCCTGTTCCGCGGGATCACCGATCAGGTCGGCGCCCGCTTCCTGCTCGTGCTCTGGATCATGCCCGGCGACGGCTCGCGCTCGATGGTTTCCGCCCAGGTCTACGACCGGCAGCAGGACCGCGTCGTCGCCTCCGCGCTCTCCCCCGAAGTGCCGCTCGATCCGTCCCAGATCGGCAGCGCCACCTCCCCCTCCATCCGCCAGGCGCTCGACGCCGCCGCCCAGCCGCTGCTGGCGGTCGGCCCGCCTCCCCCGCCGCCCCCGCCGTGGAACGACCTGAACGGCGACACGATTCCCGACGACCTGCAGGGCGGCGGCGGCGAGGGCGGCGAGGGCGACGGCGACGGCGGCGACGACTCGATCGTCTCCGCTTGGTGGTTCTGGACGATCATCGGCGCCGTGGTCGCCGGCGGTGCGGCGACCGGAATCTACTTCGGTCTGACCGCGAGCGGCGGCGCGAGCGGCCCCGACGAACCGCAGGTCATCCTGGAGTTCTGAGCTTGCGGAAGAACTCGGCGTACCGCCGCGGCTCGATCGGCCTCGGCGAACGGCCCGACTGCTGCACCCGCTCCGCCAACCAGCCCACCGTCAGCACCAGCGTCTCCAGCCGCTGCGCGAAGGTGTAGTAGTCGTCGATCGCCACCCGCGGGAGACGGTCCAGCCGCTCCGCCACCTGCCCCCGCGTGGGCTCCTCGAGGAAGTACGCCGCGGCGCCGTCCAGCGCGTCGCGACGCAACAGCACCTCCCAGGCGACCGCGACGGGCGAGAACGCCAGGAAGCAGTAGCGGAATTCGAGACGCCAATCGAGCGCCTCGCCGCCGGGCTCCAGCGTCCAGCGGGCGGGGAACAGCCGCCGCACCACCTCGCCGAAATACGCGCCCGTCATCGCCGCGACCAGACCGCGCACCGGCTCGTGCGTCGGCGCACGGGGACGGTCGGGAAGCAGCGTGAGGTAGTGGTCGAGCAGCGGGATCGAATCGGGGTCGTAGTCGAGCTCGACGCCCAGCGCGCGATGCACGGCGCGGACGCACGCCGCCGCCAGGTCTGCCACCTCCGCCGGCGCCTCTCCGGGTGCCTCGTCCGGTCCGCCGGCGCACGGCTCGGCCGACATCCCGATCGCCGCCTCGGCCTCCTTCCGCCGCCCGACCATCGCGCCGCGCTCCCCTCCCCCCACGCCTCAGCGGAACTCCGCGCGGCCGTGCGTCAACACCTGCACGCCGCGCGCCGGCACCCCGACCCGCACCAGGAGGTCGGCCCCGACACGCCACCCTTCGAGCCGCAATTCGTCGCCCGGATAGGTCACCTTCGCAAACCGCGCCTCGAACGCGCGCAACCGCGTCGGGTCGCCGCCCGCGCCCCAGGCGATCGCCGCCCGCGCCGCATGGCCGAACACGCACAACCCGTGCAGGATCGGCCGCTCGAACCCGACGAACTTCGCGATCTCGGGACTGGCGTGGATCGGGTTGAGGTCCCCGTTGAGCCGGTAGAGGAGCGCCTGCGTGCGGAACGTCGCGTGCGTCGCCTCGAACGCCGGCGCTTCGCCCTCGGGCGGCAGGTTCGCCGGCGCCTCCGGTCCGCGCGGACCGCCCCACCCTCCCTGCCCGCGGAAGTAGAGCTGCCACCAGGTCCGCGCCAGCACCGCCCCCCCCGGCCGCGCGCTCTCGGACGCCACCACCATCAGCGCGCCCTTTTCCTTGTCGTAGACCCCCTCCACCCAGGCGACCGTCTCCAGCACCCCCTCCGGCGGCAGCGGCCCCTCGACCTCGACGCGCTGCTGCCCGTGCACCAGCGCCGCGACGTTCCCGCCTACGGATCCGAACGCCTCGGCGACGGCGTCGAGCGTCGGGACGACGACGAAGGTGGGCAGGACCTTCGGCCCGAGCTGCTCCCAGAGCAGGTCGAGTTCGTCCTCGGTCGCCCCCACGCTCAACGCGTACAGGGCGCAATCGCGCCAGTCATACTCGAAACGCCGCGGTGCCGTGCGCCGGCCCACCGCCTGGAGGTCGAGGTCCATCGCCGTGTCCCGCTTCCCCCCGCGCGATCATTCCGCCGCGTCGAGCAGCCGGTAGATCGGCGCCAGCCGCTCGAAGGCCGTCATGATCTCGATGCGAGCCAGCGTCCTTGCCCGGCTCGAAGACCAGCCGAAACCGATGTCGAGCGACCCGCCGGGACGCCGGAGGATGGCGACGAGTTGCCGCCAGAACGACTCGTCGAGCGCGATCTCGGTGATCGAGCCGCCGTTGCCGTCGTCGGTGACGTAGGAACGCAGACCGGCCATCGACCGGAAGCGCTTGGCGAGGTTCGGTCCCTCGCGCTCGATGCGCCGCGCCAACCGCTCGCGATCCCCCAGCGCCTCGGACCCCAGCGCAACGCGGGCGTGCACGCCGCTGCGACTCACCGCGAGCGTGAAGTGCGCGTGGTCGCGGAACTTCTTCTTCGAGGGGGAGAACGCCGTGTAGGCTTCCCGGACCGGACCCTCCCGCCCTCCCTGGAAGGCGAGATGCGGGTGCAGGTCGTGTCCCGCCAGCAGCGACAACCCGGGCGTCAGGGTCTCGGACAGCCGCCGCAGTTCGGGCCAGATCCGACCCTTGACCATCCGGCGGCTCTCCTCGGCGCGCGGCGCCGAGAAGGCGGCATAGTGTTCCCGATCCAGTCGAATTGCGCTCATCCGCGCCTCACACCAGGGTGATGTCGTCGGCCGCCACGCTCGCCTGCCCCAGCAGCGACCGCGTTTCCTCCTCCCGCTCCTTCGCCACCCGCTCCAGCTCTTCGCGCAGCCCCGGATGGGCCTCCACCGCCCGCAGGAACCGTTCCCGCGGCAGGACGAGCAAGGCGCTATCATACACCATCTGGACCGTGGCGGTGGCGGGACCTTCGAGCACCAGGGACATCTCCCCGAAGACGTCGCCGGGGCCGAGAACGGCCAGGCGGACCAGCGGACCGTCGTCGCCCTCCCGCTTCAACACCTCGGCCTGGCCGACCACGATCAGGAACAGCCCCGGCGACGGCTCCCCCTGCCGGATCGGCACGGCCCCCCCCGGCAGCACGCGGCGGTCGAAGTCCCCCAGCACCCTCGCCCGCTCGACCTCCCCCAACGGCCGCAACACGGGGGAGGTCTCGAGCAGGTTGGCGAGCATTTTCTGCCGGCAGAACTCCACCAGTTCGTCGGCCAGGGCCGGTTCCCGGTCGGCCAGTTCCTCGACCACCTCGCGCCGCAACCGCAACGCCTGGACCCCGGTCTCGGAAACCACCGAGGCCACGCGCGGGGCGCGCGTCACCAGCGCCACCTCGCCGACGACGCTGCCGGGCGCCAGACGGCGCAGCACCTGCTCCTCCCCCGTCCGCGACTGCCGCACCACCTTGGCCCAGCCGCACAGGACCAGGAACAACGCATCCCCCTCCGCCCCCTGCTCGACGATCCGCGCCCCCGGACCGAACACCACCGCCTCGGCGTTCGCCAGCACCTTGCCCATGCTCTCCGCCGACAGGTTGCCCAGGAACGGGATTGCCGGCAGCGCGGGTCGCTCGATCGCCGTGGAACGCTCGAACGCCCACCGGTCGGCCGCCGCCCTGGCCGCCGCCTGGGCCGACGAAGCCGCCTCGACCGCCTCGACCGACGCCGGAACCTCCGGCAACGGCCGGGGCAGCGGCGGCGCCAGGCGCCGCTGCGGGTCGACGCGCGGCGCGCCCCGGTGGTATTCGGAGATCGCGGTGCGGAACAGCTCGTCGACCGCCTCCCCCGCGTCGCTCAGCGAGAACAGGCAGGACAGCGCGAGCGGCAGATTCCCGGTCTCGGTCGCCGCCTCGGCGCAGGTCCGCAGCGCGGCCACGCCGTCCTCCCGCCGGTCCAGCGCCAGCAGCGCGCAGCCGCACAGCGCGAACGCATGCAGGTCGCTCGGCTCCTCCTGCAGCAGCCGCGCCACCGCCCATGCCGCCCGCGCGTGTTCCCCCGCCCACAACCACTCCCGTACCGTGTCGAGCCCGCTCGCCGTCATGGGCGCCATTCTGCCCGTATCCGCCCCGTCCTTCAACGCCCTGGACGAGCACGGCTCCCGGATCTAGGGTGGACGACCATGACGCCCCGCCGGACACCGGTCGTCGCCATCGATATCGGAGGAACCAGCATCAAGGGAGCCCGCGTCTCCGCCGACGGCGAGATCCTCGCGCGGGCCCGCGTCGCCACTCCCGTCGCCGAGGGGGCGGAGGCGATCCTCGAGACGCTGGCGCGACTTTGCCGGTCCCTGGCCGGCCGCCACTCCGTGCAGACGATCGGCCTCGGCGTCCCGGGAGCGATTGCCCCGCGCCGCGGCGTCGTCCACGCCTCGCCCAACGTCCCCTGCTGGCACGACGAACCGCTCGGGCCCCGTCTCGCCCGGCGCCTCGGCCTCCGCGTCCGCCTCGACAACGACGCCAACCTCCACGCCCTGGGCGAGCACTGGCGCGGCGCGGGCCGCGGCGCCCGCAACCTGCTGCTCGCCACCCTCGGCACCGGTGTCGGCGGCGGCCTGATCCTCGACGGTCGCGTCTGGCACGGCGACACCGGCCGCGCCGGAGAGCTCGGACACACGGTCGTCGACCCGCACGGCCCGCCCTGCGCCTGCGGCGCGCGCGGCTGCGTCGAGGCCTACGCCTCGGCGACCGGCATCGTCGGTGCCTGGCGCCGCGCGTGGTCCGTCGATCCCGCCCGGCCGCGACCGCGCGACCGCCGGATCCTCGCCGACACGCCGGAGACGATCGCCGGCCGCGCCCGCCGCGGCGATGCCCGTGCCCGCGCCGTCTACGAGGCCGCCGGCCGCGCCCTGGGCATCGCCGTCGCCGACTGGATCCAGATCCTCGACATCCGCACCGTCCTCCTCGGCGGCGGCGTCGCCGGCGCCTTCGACCTCCTCGAACCGGCCGTGCGCCGCGAACTGCAACATCGCCTGTTCGGCGTCGAGCCCGGAACGATCCGACTCGAACGCGCCGCGCTCGGCAACGACGCCGGCATCCTCGGCGCCGCCCGCCTCGCCCTCGGACGCGCCGCCCCCGCGCCTCGCTGACCGGAAATCGAGAACCGGAGACCGGATGCTACCCCGCGTCCACCGGCACCGGCGTCCCGCCGTCCGCCGCCCCCCCCGCGTCCGCCCCGTCCCACCCCTCGCACCAGCACCAGCCACTCGGATCGCAGACGCACGACATGCCGCGCGGGCAGGCATACGGGTCCCGCGGGTCGCAGCGCTCCGGCGGAACCTCCCCCTCGCAGTAGCACTCCCCCCACGCCGTGCACGTGCAGTACATCCCGGGCGGACACGACCACGGATCCTCCGGATTGCAGAAACCGGTGTACGGCAGACACTCGCAGCCCGAACCCGAAGAACACGCGCAGTACGTCCCCTCGGGGCACGAATACGGCACCGTCGGGTCGCACCCCGAAACGCCGCCCGTGCACCGGCATCCCCCCGCCGTGCACTCGCACCACTCCCCCGGCGGACACGAATACGGATCGCCGATCGTGCACGCCTCGACCGGCTGGCACGAACAGACCTCCCCGTCGCAGAAGCAGGACTGGCCGGCCGGACAGGCGGCCGCGTCGAACGGGTCGCAGCCGGTGACCCGGATGCACGAGCAGTACCCGTAGGTCGTGCACTGGCAGTACGTCCCGGCCGGGCAGCTCGCCGGGTCGCGCGGGTCGCACCCCGGAACCCCGGGCCGACAACTGCATCCCGCCGCGTCGCAGATGCACGTCATCCCTTCCGGGCAACCCCACGGCTCGTCGGGGTCGCACCAGATCGCAACCGGCTGGCAGAAGCACTCGCCGTCGTCGTAGCACAGGCACTCGTACCCGTCCGGGCACGACCACGGGTCGCTCGGATTGCATGCCGGCGTGACCGGCACGCAGTAGCAGCCCCCCGGTTCGGAACAGACGCACTCGTAGCCGGGCGGGCAGCCCCAACCCGTCGCGGGATCGCAGGTCGAACCGTCGGGCCAGACGTCCGGATAGTCGGGATAGGTGTCCGGTGGCGCGTCCGGCCGGGCGTCCGGCGGCGTGTCGGGCCGGGCGTCCGGCCAAGTGTCCGCGACGTCCGGGTTCCCGTAGTCCGGCACGTCCGCCAGCGGGTCCGGATCGGGACACCCGGCCGCCAGGGCCCCGAGGGCGATGCAGAAAGCGATCCGGCGCAAACCGCTCATGATGCTCCTCCCCGGCCCGGACCCCCCGGCCCGGACCGGAGTTCATCGTAGCAGACTGGCGGACGACGGCAAGTCGCCCGGCCGATTGACACCCCCGTCGCGACAAGGTAAACGCGCTGCGAGAGTCGAGAACGATGCGGGACGAGACACAGCCGTTCGTGGTCGCTTCCGGACTGACGATCGTCGGCGACGTCGACGCGGCCGGCGCGTTGCGCGTGGAGGGGTCGGTGCGCGGGCGCGTCTTCGTGCGCGGGACCCTCACCGTCGCCCCCGGGGCCGTCGTCGAGGGGTTCATCCAGGCGCTGGACATCGAGGTTTTCGGCCGGCTGTCCGGCGTGATCCGGGCCGAGACCGAAGTCCGCCTGCACCCCGATGGAGAGGTCACCGGCGACGTCGAGGCCCCGCGCGTCCGCTTCGTCAAGGCCGATCGCGCCTCGATCCCGCCCGCCGCCGCCGCACCCTCCCCTCCGACCGTCCGGCCCCCGGCGCCGCCGCCGTCGCCGCCGCCTCCGCCCGAGCCGCAACCGGAAGAGCTCGCGCTCCCCCCGTCCCGCTCCGGACATGCCCCGGGCGTCCTGCCGGCCTGGCCGCCGCAGGGTCTGCCCAGGACCCCGCCCGTCTGGGCGCCCCGGTCGGGCCGCCCGGCGTCGGCGCCGCCCCCGCCCCCCCCCGCGCCACCGGCGCGGGAAAGGCCCGAGGAACCCGATGCCGGCCCGCCGACCCCTCCTTCGATCACCGGCGGCCAACGGCAGATCGTCGTCCGCAGGAGGTGACCCGTGCTGCCGTCCTTCGAAGAAGCCCGCCTGCGGCTCGGCGAATTGCTGCGTGCGTACGCCGTCCGCCACGGCACCTTCAAGCTGGCCTCGGGACGGACGAGCGACTTCTTCGTCGACTGCAAGAGCGTCGTCCTGTCGGCCGAAGGCCACCTGCTCGCCGGCGTCACGCTCGGCCGTTTGGCGCGGGACTTCGCGCCGCTCCACGCCTTCGCCGCCGTTCCCCTGGGCGGCTGCCCGCTCGCCTCTGCCGCCTCGCTCGTCACCGCCCTCGCCGACGAGCCGGTGGCGGCGGTCTACGTGCGGAAGGAGGCCAAGGACCACGGTACGGGCAAGCTCCTCGAAGGGGCCGATCGGCTGCCGGGCCCCCGCGTCGTCCTGCTCGAAGACGTCGTCACCACCGGCGGCTCGTCGCGGCGCGCCGCCGAGGCGCTCCGCGGAGCGGGACTGGAGGTCGCCGGCGTGGCCTGCCTCGTCGACCGCCTGGAAGGCGGCGCCGAAGCGCTCGGCGCCGCCGGCCTGCCCCTGCGCGCCCTGTTCACCCGCCGCGACTTCCTCCCACCCGGCTGAACGGACTCGCCGAATCCCTCCGCGAGTCGCATCGCCGGCCCCGTGCCGCGCCTCCCGGGAATCCCGCTCTCCGCGTCCCCTGTTCCGCGCCCCCGACCGCCCGCGCCGCCCGGCCCGTCCGCCCCGATGACATCGACCGGCGATCGGCGGCCTGAACGTCGGCCGGCGGCGCGTCATCCGCGCGGTCGGGACTTCGGCCGCGGAACCTTGCCTGCCCTGCCGTTGCCGGTGCCCCGCCGCCGGCGGCGGGACCGGTCACGGACCAGCGCACACCGCGGATGCCTCGCGGCGGACCGGTCGACCAGTCTTGACCGTGGACGACGGCCCGGCGGTGGACGTAAGCTAGGATGTCCATGACGTCCTCTCGCGCCGCGCTTCTCGCCGTCTCGACCCTGGCCGCCCTCGCGACCGTGGGCGGCTGCGGCGAAGTGCAGGTCAACTTCTCCGAGACGCAGACGCACACCTTCGAGCCGTCGGATTACGAGCGCGTGCTGGAGCGCTGGACGCGCGACGAGGAGGTCTACGTCCTCGACGGCCTCGACAACGCCCTGACCGTCACCGCGACGTTCCGGTCGTGGGAGTATCGCCAGGCGTACATCGATCGCTACGCTTACGACTTCCGCCTGACCGACACCGAACGGCAGGCCCTCGAGCGGACGCAGCGCGCGGAACTGGAACAGGCGCACGTGTTCCTGGTGGCGACGACCGCGACCCGCGACGCGTGGGCCGACCTGTCGGCGGCGGACACGCCGTGGAAGATCCGGCTGGTCAACGACCAGGGCGACGTCGTCGAACCGCTGCCCGAAGCACACGACCCGCCGGGGATCGAGCGAGTGCGGAACGTCACGCCGGCGGAGCAGGCGTACTACCCCTACATCACCGTGTTCCGGAAGGTGTTCGTGATCCGCTTTCCGCGCCGGCTGCCCGACGGGACGGACGTCCTGGGACCGGGCGTCCGGTCGTTCACGCTGGAGTTCGCCGGCGCCCTGGGCCGCGCCGAACTGCGCTGGTCGTCGTCGGTCGAATGAACGAGCGGGTGCGGGAGAAGCTGGAGCGCCTGCCGCGCGCTCCCGGCGTCTACGTGATGCGCGCCGCGGGCGGCTCGACGCTCTACGTCGGCAAGGCCTCCGACCTCCGCAGCCGCGTCCGCTCGTACTTCACCCCCGGCACCGCCGACGCCCGCTTCTTCGTCTCGCGGCTCGCCGCCGACCTCGACGACCTCGAGACGATCGTCACCGCCGACGAACGCGAGGCGCTGCTGCTGGAGAACTCGCTGATCAAGCAGCTCCGGCCCCGCTACAACGTCCGGCTGCGCGACGACAAGGACTACCTGTCGATCCGCCTCGACGAGCGGCCCCCCTGGCCGCGGCTCGAGCTGGTCCGGCGGCCCCAGCCGGACGGCGCCCGCTACTTCGGCCCGTTCGCCAACGCCCGCGCGGCGCGGGAGGCGGTGCGCGTCGTGCAGCGCCTGTTCCGCCTCCGGCCCTGCCGCGACTCCGTCTTCCGCGGCCGCTCGCGTCCCTGCCTGCTGCACCAGCTCGGCCGCTGCGACGGCCCCTGCGTCCTGCCCGTCGACCCCGCCGCCTACCGCACCGCCGTCCGCCGCGCCGCGGCCCTGCTGGAAGGCCGCCGCGACTCCGTCCTCGCCGAGCTGCGCGACGAGATGAAGTCCGCCGCCGCGGCGCTCGATTTCGAGCGCGCCGCGCGGCTGCGCGACCAGCTCGCCGCGGTCGACCGCGCCGCCTGGGGCGAGCCGCAGCGCGTCGTCGAGGTCTCGGACGTGGATCGCGACGTCGTCGGCCTGCACCGCGACGGCCCCGTCGCGCTCGCCGTCGTGCTCGAAGTCCGCGCCGGCCGCCTCGTCGCGGTCCGCGACTACCCGCTCGCCGACCTCGATCTTCCCGACCCCGAACTGCTCGCCGGCCTCCTCGCCCAGCGCTACGCCGCCGCCGCCACCCCGCCCGACGAGATCCTCCTGCCGTTCCCCGCCCCCGCCTCGGACGTGCTCGAAGCCTTCCTCTCCGCCCGCCGCGGCCGCCGCGTCCGGGTGCTGGTTCCCCGCCGCGGCCGCGGCCGCCGGCTTCTCGCGCTCGCCCGCGACAACGCCGAGCAGCGCTTCCTGCTCGACGCCCGCGACCGCCAGAGCGCCGCGGCCCAGGTCGAGGCGCTGGGCCGGGCCTTGCACCTGCGCCGGCCACCGCGCACGATCGAATGCGTCGATGTGTCCCACTGGGGCGGAGAGGCCGGGACGACCGTCGCCGCGATCGCCGCCATGCTCGACGGCCGGCTCGACAAGTCGCGCTACCGCCGGTTCCGGCTGCGCGGCGACCACCGCGGCGACGACTACGCCGCGATGCGCGAGGTGCTCCTGCGACGCTTCGAACGCGCCCGCAGCGGTGACCCCCGGTGGACCGCCCCCGACCTGCTCGTCGTCGATGGCGGCCGCGGACAGCTCGCCGTCGCCCGGGCCGTCCTCGCCGACCTCGGCATCCCCGACGTCGCGCTGGCCGCCATCGCCAAGCCGCACGACCCGCCGGACGACCGCCCCGCCCCTTCGGAGACGACCGCCCCCTCCTCCCCGGAAGCCGCCGCGGTTCTCGACGCGGTCTACCTGGCCGGCCGCAAGAACCCCCTGCGCCTCCGCCCCGGCTCCCCAGCGCTTCGCCTCCTCGCCCGCCTGCGCGACGAGACCCACCGCCTCGCGGTGTCGTTCCAGGGGTCCGCCCGCCGGAAGCACCGCCTCACCGACCGCCTCGCCGACATCCCCGGCATCGGGCCCGCCACCCGCCGCCGCCTGCTCCGCGCCTTCGGGTCGGTGGCCCGCCTTGCCCGCGCCTCCGCGGACGAGATCGCCGCCGTCGAAGGGGTCACCGCCGCCCAGGCCCGCGCCGTCGCCCGGGAACTCGCCCGCGGACCCGGCCCCGACGAACCGCCACCGTAGAATCCCAAGCTGCCCGGCCGCCGGCGGTCGAGCGACGAACGAATCCGTGCTGTCGCTGCTGCCCCGGCCGTCCGGCGTCTCTGCCGGGTGTCGCCGCTGCCGTCCCGGCGGTCCGGCGCGGTGGTTGCCGCGCCATCGCGCGTTCCCGGCCTCAGGACCAGAGCCGCTGGTCGCGCCGGCTCTCCGCGGCGCGCGGTCGGACCTCGCGGGCGCGGGGCAGGTTGGCGAGGTACGAGGCGATCCGGCCGTTGATGTCGAGGTCGCCGTCGTAGAACATGCTGACCATCGGCACGCCGGTGTGGGCCTGGACCTCCTGGAGGCAGGCAGAGGTCAGCGTGCCGGGCATGCAGCCGAACGGGGCGCAGTTGACGACCATGCTGGCGCCGTTCCGGGCGAACAGGATCGCGCGTCCCATCGTGATGACCGCCTCGCCGGCGAACTCCTCCGGGATGTACCGGGTCCCGGCATCGATCACGCGTCGCACGGGCGGCTCGTGGCGGTCGGCGAGGAAGGTCCCGCCGAGCGCATAGACGCGCTCTTCCTCGCGGCGGAGGAAGCCGTCCTTGAGCATCGTGACGGCCATCTCGACCGGACTGAAGGCGTTGGTGCCGGTCAGCGCCTCGCGGCGCGCCATCTCCGAGGTGTACAGGATCCACTCGCCGATCGGCGCCAGCCAGCCTTCGCCGCCGGCCGCCTCGATCGCCCGGATCACCTCGCCGTTGGAGTAGCCGTTGCAGCGGACGTAGATCTCGCCGACCACGCCGACCAGCGGGCGGGGTGGTGCGTCGCCGCGCAGCGCCGCGATCGCCTCGACCCCGGCGGCCAGCTCGCGGTCCCACTTCCGCCCGCTCTCCATCGCCCGTTCGATCAGCGTCTGGCGCACCTCCGCCTCGCGGTCGACCGCGCCCGCCTCCCGCTCGTACGGCCGGGCCTTGCACACCGCCTTGTAGAGCACGTCGGCGGAGAGGATCGCCGTCCACAGGTCGCGGCGCACCGCCTCGGGGAGGCCCTGGTAGTTGTTGTACGACGACGGGGAGACGATCTCGAGGTCGCCCCAGCCGAGGTCCTCGAGGATCAGCTTGTGCAGCGTGCAGTACTGGCCGAAGCGGCACGGGCCCTCGGCGGTCGGCATGAAGAACGCCTCGCGTTTCGGGTCGGCGCCGATCTCGCGCAGCGTCTTGACCAGGCCGCCGATCGTCACCGCCGTCGGCAGGCATTCGGTGCCGCGCGAGAGCCGGCGACCGATCTCGAACGCCTCGCGGTCCTCGACCGGCAACGCCCGGGCATCGATCCCGTGACGGCGGAAGATCGCCGCGAGGAAGCCGCTGCCGAAGATGTGCATCGGCGGGAACCAGACGCGCCGGCGCTTCCACTCCTCGCCGACCTTCTCGCCCGAGACGCCCTTGGAGAGGACGGTCGGGGCGGGGACGGCCGCCGGTCGGGACGGCTCGAGCGCCTCGCCGGCCAGGCGCCGGGCCTCCAGCTCGCGCACCACGTCGAGGAACGCCTCGACGCGGGTGACGTAGCCCGCGTCCGCGGCGTGCTCGTCGAGCTCCAGCACCAGCATCGGCTTCCGCCCCACCGTGCGCTCGGCGTAGGTCAGCGTGAACGAGTCGGGGCCGCAGCCGAAGTTGGTGAGGAAGATCGGGTACAGGTTCGGCGCCTGGGTCGTGCGGCGCACGGCGGCCAGCGCCCGCTGGGCGAAGTTCCAGTAGGTGTTGTGATAGCGCGGCTCGATGTCGTTCTCGCGGAAGCCGAGCCCCTCCGACGGGATTACCGGCAGGCCGTACTCGGCGATCTTGCGCGGCAGCCCCACGTTGAGGCCGGTGTCGTAGAGGTTGTACGGCCGGCCGACGATCACGAACGCCGGCCTGTTCTCCGCGGCCAGGCGTTCGAGCGTCCGGTGGGTCTCGGCCTGCAGCTTGCGCTGGAACTCGTACTGCGCCTGACACCCCGCGCGCCAGGCCGCGGCGACCTGCCGGGGGCCGACGCCGAGCACCGGGCCGACGGCTCGCGTCAGGTGCCGCACCAGCGTCCGCTCGGGCATCCGCTGGTCGACCGCGGGCGAAAGGATCCGGGTGTCGTCGAGACCGGCCCGGCGCAGGGCGGCGCGCACCACGCCGGGAAGCCCCTGGACGTAGGGGCAGAACTGTGCGTCGGTCGTCGCGCGGTTGCGGCGCCCCGCGATCCGGTGCGGCAGGAACACGAAGTCGACCTCGGGCTTGCACAACAGCGCGTGCACGTGGCCGTGCACCACCTTGGCCGGGAAACAGAACTCCGAGGCGACCATCGCGGTCGTCGCCTGGCGCACCTCGCCGTTCGTTTCGGGGGACAGCACGATCCGCGCCCCGAGACTCTCGAAGAACGCACGCCAGCGCGGCAGCTCGTCGTACAGGTGCAGCGAACGCGGCAGGCCGATCGTGATCCCGGTCGGCCGCACGTTCGGCTTGGCCCCCTCGCTGCGCCACAGCACGTTCCGCCGGTCGAACAGCTCGTAGGTCGTCAGCTTGCGCACCCGCTTCTCGTCCGGGTCGCGGCCGCAGAGGTAGCCCCACGAGGCCTCCGCCGGCATCGCCGGGCTGCGGGCGTAGGTGATCGCGCACTTGTTCGCGCACAGCTCGCACCGCTCCTGCCGCACCTGGATCTCCCCCTCCAGGCAGTCCAGGCCGCGGAAGGTGGTCGGGCCGGCGCCGAGCTGTTGCCGCCGCGCCAGGCACGCCACCCCCATCGCCCCCATCACGTGACACACGGGGGAAACCACGATTTCGACGCCCAGCTCCTGCTCGAACGCCGCCACCAGCCCCGGGTTGCGCGCCGTCGCCCCCATGAACGCGATCTTGGTCTTCGAAACCGGCCGGCGGCCCACCACCTTCGTCAGGTAGTTGCGCACCACCGAACGCATCACGCCGGCCAGCGCCTCCTCGCGCGTGTACCCCTGGCGCAGGAGCTTCATCACGTCCTGCTCCATGAACACCGTGCAGCGGTCCGAGGTCAGCGGCGGCGCCAGACCGAGCACCGCCCGCCCGACGTCCTGCACCCGATAGCCCAGCTTCGCCGCCTGCTCCTCGACGAACGAACCCGTCCCGGCGGCGCAGACGTAGTTCATGTTCGCGTCGCAGGCGTGCCCGTCGCGCAACCGGATGTACTTCGAATCCTGTCCGCCGATCTCGAAGATCGTCTCCACGTCGGGGTCCGCGGCCAGCGCCCCGGCCGCATGCGCCGTGATCTCGTTGATGATCGCGTCGGCCCCCAGCAGCATCCCCACCAGCTTGCGCCCCGAACCGGTCGTGCCGACCGACAGCACCTCGAGCGTCCGGCCGGCGCGCTCCAGTGCGTCCCGCAACGACGCCAACAGCTTGCGCGTCGCCCCGATCGGATCCCCCGCCGTCTTGCGATAGATATCCATCAACACCCGCTCGCGTTCGTCGATCAGCACGCACTTGGTCGACGTCGAGCCGATATCGATTCCCAGCGCCGCCCGCACCACGGGGCCCGCGGGCCATCCGTGCACCCGCACCTCCGCCCCGTCCTCCGTCCCCCACGACTCGGCCACCGCGAACGACGGGTACTTCGTCCGCTCCAGCACCAGCGGCCGTCCCTGCGGCACCAGCGACGTCCGCCCCCCGGGACTCGACGGCGGGCGCGACGACCGGGCGCCCTCCCGGTGCGCCCCGCTCCCGGCCGCCACCGTCAGGTCCGCCGCCAGAACGCTCCACGGCCGCCCCGTCGCCTCGTCCCGCGCCACCAGCGCCGCTCCGAGCGCCGTGGCGAGCTGCCCGCGGTCGCCCTCCGCCGTCCGCACCACCGCCCCCGACAACCGGCTCACCCAGCGCACCACGTCCCGGTTGCGCGAGACCCCCCCGACCATCAGCACCTCCCCCTCCACCGGACGCCCCTTGAACAACGTCTGCAACATCGTCGAGGCCAACCCCTGGCACAGCCCCGACCACATCGCCTCCCGCGAATGCCCCTCCTGCTGGCGGTGGATCAGGTCGCTCTTGGCGAACACCGCACAACGCGACGCGATCGACGGCGGGTCATCGACCGGCTCGAGCGTCGCGATCACGTCGTAGTCGATCCCCAACCGCCGGGCCTGCTCGTCGAGAAACGAACCGGTACCCGCCGCGCACACCGAGTTCGTCGTGAACCCGAGGAACCGCCCCTCCGCGTCCAGCTCGATCCCCGTCAGCGACCCGCCGCCGACGTCCATCACCCAGCGCACGCCCGAGGCGAACCGTGCCGCGCCGACCACCGTCGCGCGCACCGTGTCCAGCAACAACACCCCCGGCGCCCGCTCGAGGATCGTCCGATGATGCCCCGTCGCCGCCAGTGCCACCTCCCCTTCCAGCCGAACCTGCTCCAGCCAGCCGGCCAGGTGCACCCGCGGATCGCCGTGGTGCCGCTCGATCCACGAAGCAACGACGTCGCCCCGCTCGTCGAGCAGCAACGCCTTCGTGAACAACGTGCCGATGTCCAGCCCCAGGTACCTCATCGCAACCCTCCCACGCCGGCGACTCCGTCGCCTCGAAGCATGAACCGCGGCCGACTCCGAGCCGCCTGGACCCCAACCTGCCGAAGCATTCGAACCGACTCCCCCGCTCGCACCCCCAATTTCTCCCAGCTTCCGTTCCTTCCCGCAGCTCACATGTAGGATATGAACCGACTAGAATTAGAATGACGTGTCAGGTCAGTCCATCTAGTCGTCCCTGATCGACCTGTCAAGACGAATCGCAACGACGGACATAAACAACGAACTTTGTTAGACTATCGTTCGAAATCGAACACCGGAAGGATTCACCCCAACCGCACCCGCTGCTGGAGCATCCGCCGACCGCGCCGCATCTTCGCTCCGTCCGCCACGAACAGGTCCTCTCTCGTCCGCCACGTCCGCGGCTGCCCCAACTCCGACGGCAGCTTCCTCAGCCGCCGGTACGTCGCGCCCGTGTTCCGGTGCATCGACGCCCGCGACGACGCCTGCTCCGTCGTTCGACCCTTCGACAACTTCTCCATCAGCTTCCTCACCCGCGTCTCCGTCGTGACCACCACAGCACTACCTTCCTCCCACCCGTCGTACCGGGCTGTCGCACCTCCAACCGGCCGCATCACGGTGCACAAGTGTAACTGTCGTCGACGCACAGGTGTGGTTGTCGCTGATCAGACCTTGGCAACACCTTCCTCCCGTCGTGGTACCGCGGCGTCCGTCTTTCGACCGGCGCCTGTCACGATGCACAAGGGTTGTCGACGCACAGCACCCGTTGATTGTCGGCAGCCTCGCCCTCACCCGACACGCGACGACATCCACCGCTCTGGACCCGGCGCCGTTCGTTCCTCCGAGACCTCTGCCGCGCCCTTACCACGGGGTTGGCCCTGGCCTCTCCGCTTCCGGGTATCCGCGCTCCCGGGGCACGTCCGCGCCATTGACAATGCAACCGCGCTTCGCCAGAATCGAGTCCAGGTTGATCCCATGTTGCGTTGTGGGTGGGGCATGAGCGGTTGGCACGGCGGAGGGGGGGGGGGCTTCCTGCGGTCGCCCCCCCTCTCGCCAAAGTTGGCACCGCAGACCTTGCGGCGTGTTTCCAGGGGCGCGGGCTCCTCCCGCTCGGGGGAACCAGCGTTGATGGACACCACGCGTGAGGACCCGGTACAAAGGCGCTCTTGCCGACTGTGCTGGATCTTCCGCCGGCCGGTGCTCCTGGGGACGGAGACGGTTGCGAATGGAATTGACCTGCTTGTCCGTTCGGCCGTTCTGAGGGACGGAAACGGAGGTGAGCAATGTCCAGGAATCTCATTGTCTTGGCAGTGATTGTCCTCTTGTGCGTCTGGTTACCGCGCCGGGCAGAGGCTGCGGCAATCTACATCGACGGAACCGGGAGCAATGACACGATCCGGGTCGGCCAGCGGCTCGTTTCGGGAAACTACCGCTGGTACTCTTGCATCAACGGTAACTGGGTGGATGAGGGCCCATGGAGTTCCGCGGACAACGTTTACATCACCACGAGTTGGGGCGACGACACCGTCCAGATGCAGACAGCGGACGGGGCCTACAATTGCGGGGGCGACAGCCAGTACCTGTTTGCCTACCACCGCGGGGCCTGTCCGAATCTCACCCGGGTTTCGCTGGGAAGGGACAATGACCGTTTCTACGGCAGCAGCTGCACCGACGAGGTCTACGGCGGAGACGGCAACGACTACATCGACGGGTGGGCTTCCTATGACTACCTATACGGCGAGGGGGGCAATGATACGTTGCTTGGCTACACCGGGAACGACCTGCTCTCCGGAGGCGCAGGGGACGACTCTCTCTCCGGCGAAGCGGATGCGGACGTCCTGAACGGCGACGACGGCACAGGCGACGCGTTGTACGGCGGCGCGGGAGGCGACTGCCTGCGGGACACGGCGTACACGACGTGCGACTGCGGCTCCGGAACGGACAACGAAGAGTGCTCCGGCGCAACAGTCAGCTGCGAGTACGAGAACTGTCTCTCCAAGATGCTCGGGCCGAGCGGGGAGGACGTGCTCGACGACTGCAACGACGCGGCGGACCGCCGGCCGGCGGACTAGGAGGTGTTCCTTGGACGACTCCAAGAGACAGAACGGTTCCGCGTCTTTCCGGGACCCGCGCTGCGACCGGCAACTGCCGGCCGCACGGAGCGCGCTGTCGGCGCAGGTCGGTGCCGCCGCGGTATCTCGGCTGCGAGGCCGCTGCTGGTGGTGGTGGCCGTGCTTCGTTCTCGCCGTTGCATCGTGCACATCGGGCGCCCGACTGCTGGGTGGGGACGACAGCGCAGGCGACGTCGACACGGTCACCGACGGCGGGTGGGACTTCCTCGTGCGCGACGGTGACCCCGATTCGGCGCCGGACGACGCATGGCCCGAAGTCGATGCAACGCCGCGCGAGGACGGTTCGGAAGACGGCGAAGAGGGGTCGTCGTGCGAGCCGATCCCGGAGTGCATCGAGGATTGTTCCGCGACTTCCTGCACGCAGGACTGCCTCGACGAGGGGTGCATCCAGCGCTGCTCGGCCGAACGGTGCCGGCAGTTCTGCCGCGAAGGGGCCTGCGCGCAGACTTGCGATGCCGCCGACACCTGCACCCAGTCCTGTGCCGGCGGGCGCTGCGACCAGGACTGCCGGGCCGCCGTCTGTTCCGCGTCCTGCGAATTCAACTCGGGCTGCTCGCAGACCTGCACGGGAGCCGCCGACTGTCTGCTGCGGTGCAACGATGTCTGCTCCCAGGACTGTGACGGCACGGGGTACTGTTCGCTCTCCTGCGGTGCGCGGTGCACCCAGTCGTGTCGCGGAACGCGCTGCGATGTGAACTGCGCTCAGGGTTGCACGGTCGCCTGCGACGCCGCGAGCTGCTCCATCGACCTCGGTCTCGCCGTGAACGACGAAACGAGCTCGGTGGCCTGCGGTCCGGAATCGGATTGCGACATCGACTGCTACTACGAAGCCGGCTGCGCCGTGCGGTGTCAGGGCTCCTGCCTGGTGCGGTGTCCGAACGGTCGGTGCGACGTCCGTTGCGCGGACGGTCTTGCCGCCCCTTCCTGCCCGGCGACGGAGGGTCATACTTACGCGTGCAATCGTGTTTGTCCGGGCTGAGACGACGCCCTCGACGTCCGTTTCCGGGGAACGGCGCAAGGAAGCCGGGGCAGGCCCGGGTCGGTTCTCCGAAGCGGCGGCGGGCTTCGCTCGCGACGGTATGCTGCGGGCTGCGTTGCGGCGTTTCCGTCCGTAGTTGCCCGGACGTTTCGGTGTTAGGATGGCCGCGGCTGAACGGTGGTCGCGAAAGGGTCACCTCAGCAGAGGAGCGATGCGCGGCGACGATGCCATATCCGCCCCGGGATCCGGCGGCAACCGCCGCCCGACGGACGCGCCGGGGCCGCCCGGTCCGCGGCGACGCGCGCGGCCTGTCGGGCGGTGCTGCGGCCCGGGACCGCTCCTCCCGCGCGCCGGTTTCTTGCCGCGATCGATCGCGGCGGCCGCGGCGTTGCAGCTGGCCGCGGCGGCCGGCTGCGGTGCTCCGTCCGGACCGCCGGTGCTCGAACCCGGCCGGGCGTGGGACGCTTCGCTGGTCGACCTGTTCGACGACGCGGTCGATTGGATCACCCCGCTGCGCGCACTGCTCGGGACCCCCTGGTTCGAGGAGTACGGGGCGCGGCTGGCCCGACGGCTGGAAGAGGCCGACGTGGTCGCCGTCGTGCGTCTCAAGGCGACTCTCCCGCCGGGCGGAGCGCAGGCGGCCGGGGCACTCGAAGTGGAAGTCCTCCAGTCGCTGGTCGGCCGGGCCGTCCCGGGAATGACCGTGCGGCTCGACGTCCCGCCGGCCGCCGCAGGACGTCTCGATGCCGAATCGGTCCGCATCGAGGAGCAGGGGCGGTTCGTGGCGTTCATCCGACTGTACCGCGGCGAGACGGGCGACGTGCGCAATCACTGGCACCTCTCGCCCTTCGACCAGGATTTGGTGAATACGATCCGAAGGACCACGCCGCGCTAGGGCCCGGGGGGCGACCGCCGGTTTCCGGGGGTCCGAGGAACCGAACGATGGAACGACGCGACATCACGCTGACCTACGGCAAGGACCGCAGGACCTACGCCTGCCCCGCCGGCTTCCTCGCCGGCGAGCCCCTCGCGCCGCGGCCGCTCGCCGGCGGCCGGCCGCCGCGCGAAGCCTTCGCCGACGCCCTCGCCCGTCCCGAAGGTTCTCCGCCCCTGCGCGAACTGGTGCGCGGCCGGCGCGTCGCGATCGTGATCGCCGACGAGTTCCGGGCCGGACTGCAGGGGGAGATCCTCGACGTGCTGATCGCCGAGGTCGCCGCGGCCCGTCCATCGCATGCCGCCCTGCTGATCGCCACCGGCTCCCACGACCCCGCGATCTACGCTCGGACCCTTGCTCCCGCCGCCCGCGACTCCGCCTCCCGCCACGGCCTCGAACTGCTCGTGCACGTCCACGACTGCGACCGCTCCCCCCACCGCCACGTCGGCCACACCCCGCTGGGCACCCCCGTCGACCTGGACGAGGTGCTGCTCGCGGCCGAGGTGCGGATCTACGGCCACGAGAGCAAGCACCACTACATGTGCGGCTACTCCGTGATCGACAAGCTGGTCGTCCCCGGCGTGGCGGCACGCCGCACGATCGAAGCCAACCACAAACGGGCGCTCGACCCCGCCTCCCTCGGCGGCCGTTCGCCCTGGCACCCCGACCCGAACCGCAAACACAACCCGTTCGCCGAGGACGCGCGCGACGCCCGGCAGCTCTCCGAGTGGCGGATCTGGCGGGACGGCGCGATCGTGGAACGCCCCGTCGATACGTTCGGCCTGGACATGATCTCCGAGGCGGGCAAGGTCGGCTGGATCGCCGCCGGACGCCCGGAGGCCTTCCTGCCGCGCATGCCGGTCGAGGTCGACCGCGTGGGGGCGTTCGAGGTCCGACCGACGCGCTACGTGGTGCTATCGCCCGGCGGTCCCCCCGCCTCGCAGACCCTCTATTCGACCCAGAACTGCTTCGACATGGCGCTTCTCGGTGCGATCCAGCCCGGCGGCGAGGCGCTCGTCGTGGCCCCCTGCGACGGCCGTCCCGATGTGCCGCCCGACGTCCGCGGCCTGGCCCCCGACGCCGGCTCCAAGGCGCTCTTTTACGACGGACTGGTCAAGCTTCTTCCCCTGCCCTTCGACGAGGCGGAGGCGTGGATCCGCGACAACTTCGAGCTCTACCTGTGGAAGACGCACCGGGTCCTGCGCCTGCTCAAGGTCGACCGCGTGAAGCTCTACCTGCACTCGGAACTGGACCCCGCGCTCGTCGCCGCGGCCGGTTTCGTCCCGGTGACCGATCCCCAGGCGTGGCTCGACGAGCGGGCCGCGCGGGGGGACGGGTTGTGCCGCGTGATCGACAACGGCAACCGAATGCTCGTTGTCGGCAAGCCCTGAGCGGTTTCCGCATGCCCTCGGCCCCGCCGCCGTCCCCCGCGCCGCGCCCTGATGGCTCGCCTCGCCGCGCCGTCGTGCTGCTCTCCGGCGGTCTCGACTCTGCCGTCGCCGCCGCCTGCGCCCGGGCCGATGGCTTCGAGGTCCACGCGTTGACCCTCCGCTACGGCCAGCGTCATGCCGCCGAGCTCGACGCCGCCCGCCGCGTGGCCGCTTCCCTCGGTCTCGCCTCCCACCGCATCCTCGACCTCGACCTTCGCGCCCTCGGCGGCTCCGCCCTCACCGACGACATCCCGGTCCCGCCGGCCGCCGGCCCGCCCTCTTCCTCCGCCTCCTCGCGGGGGGCGGCCGGTCCCGCCGGCGAGGCGTCCGGAAGCCCCGCCGACCGTCCGCCGGAGCCGACCGGCATCCCGGTCACCTACGTCCCCGCCCGCAACACGATTCTCCTCGGCCTCGCCCTGGCCCACGCCGAGGTCCTCGGCGCCGCCGACATCTACCTCGGGGTTTCCTCCGTCGATTACTCGGGCTATCCCGACTGCCGGCCGGAGTTCATCGCCGCCTTCGAGCGGCTCGCGCGGCTCGCCACCCGGGCCGGCGTGCAGGACGGTGTGCGCTTCCGCATTCACGCCCCGCTCCAGCATCTTTCCAAGGCCGAGACGATTCGCCGCGGCCTCGCGCTCGGGGTCGACTTCTCCCTCACCCACACCTGCTACGACCCGGCCCCCGACGGCGCCGCCTGTGGCCGCTGCGACGCCTGCCGCCTGCGCCGCGAGGGATTCTCCGCCGCCGGGGTCCCCGACCCGACCCGCTACGCGCCGCCGCCGCCCGCCGACCCCGCGCCGCCCTCGACGGTGCGCGTCCTCGAGCTGTATCGCTCGATCCAGGGCGAGACCACCTTCGCCGGCACCCCGTGCGCGATCGTCCGCCTCGCCGGCTGTCCCCTCCGCTGCTCGTATTGCGACACCGCCTACGCGCGGCAGAGCGAGGGGCTCGAGCTGTCCGTCGCGGAGGTCGTCCGCAACGTCCGGGACCTCGGACCGGGCCTCGTCGTCATCACCGGCGGCGAGCCGCTGGCCCAGCCCGGCACGCTCCCGCTGCTCGGCGCGCTGTGCGACGCTGGACGCACCGTGCTCCTCGAGACTTCCGGCGCCTATGACATCACGCCGCTCGACCCCCGCGTGCGCCGGATCGTCGATGTGAAGACCCCCGGTTCCGGCATGGCCGACCGCAACCGTCCCGGCAACCTCGCCGTGCTGCGCCCGGCCGACGAACTGAAGTTCGTGCTGCTCGACCGCGCCGATTACGAATGGTCCCGCGAGCTGGTGCGACGCGAGCGGCTCGCGGAGCGCTGCACCGTCCTCTTCTCGCCGGTCCACGACCGGCTCGACCCGGCCGACCTCGCGCGCTGGATCCTCGACGACGCCCTGCCGGTCCGGCTCCAGCTCCAGCTTCATCGGCTGGTCTGGCCCGACCGCGACCGCGGCGTCTGACGGCTACCCGAGCAGTTCCGCGATCACCTCGGCGATCCGGTCCGCGGCTCCGGCGACGTGCAGGGCCCGCGCCCGCTGCCCCATGGCCTGCCGCGCGCCGGCGTCGGCCCGCAACTCCAGCACCAGCCGCGCCAGTTCCGCCGGATCGATCGCGTCGATCCGGCCGGCCTGCGGATCATCAACCGGGTATTCGATCAACACGCGCGCCGCCCCGGCCCGCTCGAGCGACCGGGCGTTGGCGGTCTGGTGGTCGCCCGGCAGGCCGCGCTTGGGAATCACGACGGCGGGCAGCCCCACCCCCTGGATCTCCGACAGCGTCCCCGCGCCCGCCCGGCACACCACCAGGTCCGCCGCGGCGTAGCAGTCGCCGATCGGGTCGAGGAACTCGCGGGGGCGATAGCGGGCGCGGGCCTCCGGCGACAGCCCCGCGCGCTCGACGAGTGCCGCCGTGTCCGTCGCCGGGTCGTAGCCCGCCCCCGAAGACCGGCCCGTGCCGTGCACCACGACCATGTCCGGCTCGGCCAGCAACCGCGGCAACGCCCCGGCCACGCCGCGGTTGATCGTGCGCGCCCCGAGCGACCCGCCGAAGGCGAGCAGGACGAAGGCCTCGGCCGGCAGATCGAGCCGCCGGCGCGCCTCGGCGCGGTCGAGCGCCCCGATCTGCGCGCGCAGCGGATAGCCGGTGTGCACGGCGCGCCCCGCCGGGAAGTAGCGCAGCGACTCGCGAAACGTGACCCCCACACGGTCGACCCGCCGGCCGACCAGGCGGTTCAGCTTGCCGGGCACCGCGTTCTGCTCGTGCACGAACGTCGCCGGACGCCTCGCCCGCGCGCGCGGGAAGACCGCGCCGACCACGGCGAGCAGGACGGGGGCCGAGGCGTACCCGCCGGTGCCGATCACCGCCGCCGGCCGCAGTTCCTCGAGCAGCGCGCGGGCGGCCCGGATGCCGCGCGCCAGCGTCGCCGCAAACCGCACCTGACCCGCCAGGTCGTGCAGCGCCGGCATCCCCGACGCCGGCACGGTCCGCAGCTCGAACCCCAGCTTCGGGACGATCGCCTCCTCGGCGCGGCCCCGCGTCCCGACGAAGACCAGCCGCACCTCCGGCCAGCGCCGCCGCAACGCCTCGGCGATCGCCACCGCGGGGTACACGTGCCCCCCCGTGCCGCCGCCGGAAAGCAGGATCAACTCGGGTGGAACGCGGGCGGGCGTGACCCTAGCCGCCCATCGAGATCGGCGGAGCGCAGAACGTTTCCGGGAAGATGTAGAAGTTGCTGCAGGTGTACCCCTCTTCGGTCCGGCAGTCTTCCTCGACCGTCGCCGGAGTGCACCGCTTCACGCAGCCGATCGGACCGCCCAGCGCGCTGGCGTCCATGCAGTACCCGTCCGGGCCGCACTCGTCGCCCCCGGGCGTGCATTCCGAGCTGCAGTAGCCGCCGGGGAAGGTGATCGTTCCGAACCCGCCGACCGGGATCTCGGTGATGCACTGCGGGCCGAGACCGGTGCAGTCGCTCGGCGAGCTGCATGGATCGCCCGTGTTCAACTCGCCCACATCGACCGGCGTGTCCGGCCGCGCGTCTTCCGGCGGCACGTCCGGCGGGACGTCCGGCGGCACGTCCACCGGCACGTCCACCGGCACGTCCGGCGCCGTCTCGGCCGTGTCCGCGTCGGCATCCGCGCCGACCTCGGCGTCCGCATCCGCGCCGGTCTCGGCCGGCGTGTCGGTCTGCGTGTTGTCGTCGTCACCGCAGCTCACGGCGACGTACCCCGCCGTCATCAGCGCCAGGGCCACCCTCAACATCTGCGACAGCCTCATCGTCCTCCTCCCGGCTCGCCGACCATCCGGCCAGGCAAGCCTCCAAGCTCGCGGGACTTTAGCACGGCGAGTTCCAGGCGCAAGTCTTTGGAATTGCGGGCGTGCGGGTTCGCACGCCGCGGTTTGTTCGGGGGTCGCATGGGAGTCGGGACGCGTTCGCCGGACCCGGCCTGCGGCGATGTGCACCCGTGGCCGACGCCCGGCCGCGAACGGACCGCCGGGACGGAATCCATCCCGAGGACGCATCGTTCCGGTCCCGGGACGTCCCTTCGACCGTGGTCCGGGACGGCGTCGCGACGATGAACCGAGGCCCCCTCCGGGGCGACTAACCCCCCGCCGCGACTTGCTCCGTCGGAGGGGCGGCGTGGTCGGGTCGAATGGGCTGGCCTGCGGCGGCAAACCGTGATAAAAGTTGCGGTCCGCGGCGGCCGGAATCGGAGAGACGGGGAGCGATGCACACGATCCAGGACCAGATCGCCGATACCGTCGCTCCGGCCGGCGGAGAGGCCCAGAAGGCCTTCGACATCTTGGCCTACCTCCAGGTGCTCCGCAAGCGGAAGTGGCACGCCCTGTTCTTCCTGGCCGCCGTCGTCGGGCTCGTCACCTTCTACACGTTGCGCCAGCCGAGGGTCTACCGCGCGACCGCGACGATCCAGATCGACCCCCAGGCTCCGCGGGTCCTGGGCCAGAAGGTCGAGGCGGTGACGGAGATGGGGACCGGCTCGTACTGGTCGAACCAGGAGTACTACGAGACGCAGTACCACATCATCCGCTCCTTCGAGGTGGCCTCGCGCGTCGTCGCGCTGCATTCCCTGGGTTCCAACCGCACGTTCCTCGGGATTCCCGAGGACGCGGACGTTTTCGAGCCGGTCACCGACGCGGTGGCGACCGAGATGCTGCGCGGCATGATCGTGGTCGACCCGGTCAAGGACAGCCGGCTGGTGCAGGTTTCGGTCGATCACACGGATCAGGCGCTGGCCCAGTTGCTGGCGAACGCGGTGGCGGACGCCTACGTCGAGTACAACCGCGACGTGGCCCTCGAATCGACCGTCAACGCGCGCGACTGGCTGATCAAGCAGGCCGAGACGTGGGCCAAGACGCTGCGGGACGCCGAGCAGCGGGCGGTCGATTTCCGGAAGATCAACAACCTGCTGTCCGTCAACCTCGAGGACCAGCGCAACCAGGTGGCCAACGAGATGGACTGGGTGGCCCAGCGTCTGTCCGAGACACGCAGCCGCCGGCAGCAGCTCGAGGCGAAGAAGGCCGAGATCGAGGAGCAGATCCGGAAGCGGGGGATCACGTCGGTTTCGATCGCCGAGGTGCTCGCCAGTCCCGTGCTGCAGACGATGAAGGCGCGGCTGTTCGAGAAGAACCTCGAGCGGGACGCGCTGGCCCAGATCGCCGCCGAGAACTGGCCGGAGATGCGCCAGCGCGACACCGAGCTGGAGACGATCCGCAACGGCATCCGCCAGGAGGTCCAGACGATCCTGCGCGCGATCGATGCCGACTACACCGAGACGGTCGCCTACGAGCAGCAGCTCCAGGCGCGCGCCGACCAGCTCCAGGAACAGGCCATCGCCCTCGCCGGCAAGGAGCTCCAGTACACCCAGCTCGTCCGCGAGAAGGAGAACGCGGAGCGGATCTACCAGCTGATCAACAACCGTTCCGAGGAAACGACGCTGTCCACGGAGCTGTCCCAGATCAACAACGTCCGCGTCCTCGACCCGGCCCTCCGCCCCGAGACTCCGATTCGGCCGCGCGTCAAGCTCAACCTGGCCCTGGCGATCGTGATCGGGCTGCTCGGCGGCATCGGCCTCGCCTTCCTCCTCGAAGCGCTCGACACGAGCGTCAAGACCCAGGAGGACGTCGAGAAAGGCCTCGGCCTCGCCTTCCTCGGCATCATCCCCACCTTCTCCGCCGAGACCTCCGCGCGCCGCCGGCGGCGGCATCGGCGCCGCCGCGCGCCCGACCTGAGGATGGGGAGCCATCCCGACCTGTTCTGCCACGACAACCCCAAGTCGGCCGCGGCCGAATGCTGTCGCTCGATCCGGACCAACATCCTGTTCATGTCCCCCGACCGACCGCCCCGCAAGCTGCTCGTCACCAGCGCCTCCCCGCAGGAGGGGAAGACCACCGTCGCGATCAGCCTCGCCATCACCATGGCCCAGTCCGGCAGCCGCGTGCTGATCGTGGATTCCGACATGCGCCGGCCCCGCATCCACAGCGCCTTCGGCCTCGAGAACGAGGACGGCCTTTCCACCGCGATCCTCGGCACGCGCAAGGTCGAGGAGCTCGTCCGGCCGACGCAGGTCCCGGGCCTCGACATCCTCACCTGCGGCCCGATCCCGCCGAACCCCGCCGAGCTGATCCACACCGAGCGGTTCAAGGAGGTCGTGGCCCAGCTCGAGCGGCTCTACGACCGGGTGGTGTTCGACAGTCCCCCGGTCATCGCGGTGACCGACCCGGTGATCCTGTCCCGGCACGTCGACGGCGTCGTGATCGTCATCAAGAGCATGATGACCAACCGCCGCGCCGCGAAGTTCGCCGTCAAGCAGATGCGCGACGTCGGCGGCAACCTCCTCGGCGCCGTGCTCAACGACCTCGATCTCGAGAACCGCGAGTACGGCTACTACCACTACTACTACTACCGGAAGTACGGGTACTACTACGGGACCCGCGACGACGAGGCGAAGAAGTCGAAGGCGGGGAGCACCGACGAGGCGCCGGCCGACACGAACAACGGCGACCGCGCCCCGCCGCCGGCCGCCCCCGGCTCCTAGTACCGCGACACGGGAGCACGCGTGGCGAAGCGGATCGATCTCGAGGCCTGGCACGGCCGGAGCCTCTTCCTCCTGTTCGCCTGGGCCGCCCTGGCGCTCGGTTCCGCCCGCCCCTGGGCCGTCGCCGTCACCACCGGACTCGCCCTGCTGGCCTACGTCGTCGGCCGCATCGAGCGCGGCTGGACCCGCCACGGCTCGCGCCTCGACGGCGTGGGCCTCGCCCTGGTCGCCCTCACCGCCTTCACCTTCCTCCAACTCCTCCCCCTCCCCGCCGGCCTCGTGGCGTTCCTCTCGCCCCGCGCTTTCGAGATCCACGACGCCGCCTGGACCGCGCTCGGCGACGACCACCGCGGCGGCTGGTTTCCGCTCTCCCTCGATCCCCCGGGCACCGCGCTGGCCGGCCTTGCCATGCTCGCCGTCACCTTCACCTACTTGACCGTCCGCTTCCGCCTGCGGCTGCACGGCGGCCGCGCCGTCTTCAACCCGCTCGTCGCCGCCGGCGCCGTCGTCGCCACCGTCTTCTTCCTCCACCAGCTCGCCGGCTGGAACAAGGTCTACGACGAATACGCGCCCCGCTACGTCTCCGTCGTCCCCCTGCCCGCTCCTTTCCTCAACGCCAACCACCTCGCCGGCGCCCTCGGCTGTTTCGCCACCCTTTCCTTCGGCCTCGCCCTTTCCACCGTCGACCGCTACCGCCGGCTGACCCTGATCCTCGCCGGGGCGATGACCGGCGGCGGCTGCCTGCTGACCCTTTCCCGCGGCGGCATCCTCGCCTTCGTCGCCGGCCAGGTCGTCTTCCTCGTCCTGCGCCTCGCCAGCCGCCGCCCCGGACACCTCGCTCCCCGAACCTCTACCCCCTTCGCCCTGACCCCCCCGGACGGCGTCGCCGCAAGACCCGAACCGACACCGCAGGACGCCGCAGCGGGCCGCACCGGAACCTCGCCGCCCCCGAAACCCGAGGAGTCCCGGCCGACCCACCTGGCCTGGGCGACCCTCGGCGTGCTCCTCGCCGTCACTGCCGGCTCCTACGTCGCCTATGACGCCATCGTCTCCGAGTTCCAGGAAGGCGACGCCTCCAAGTGGGAGTTGGCCCGCGACGCCTTCGTCATGGCCGGAGATCATCCCTGGACCGGCATCGGTCGCGGAGCCTACGCGGCCGCCTCCGCACCGTACGCCGCCGAGCCCGACACGGCGACCTACACCCACCCGGAGAACTTCGTCGCCCAGTACGTCGCCGAATGGGGCGTCCCGTTCGGCGCCCTCGCCGTCCTCGGCCTGCTTTTCGTCCTCGGCCGGGCCGCGCTGCGCCCGCCGGCCAAGCCGCACAACGCCGCCGCGATTGCCGCCGTCTTCGCCCTCCTGCTGCAGAACACCGTCGATTTCGGGCTGGAACTCCTCGGCCTCGCCCTCCCCTTCGTCGCGGTCCTCGCCGTCGTCCGCGAAACCGGCGCCGTGGGCGACGAACGGCAGGTGCGTCGCCCGAGCCACCCGCGCCTTCGTCTGCCCGGCTTCGCCTGGCTCTTTCCCGCCGCCGGCACCATCCTGGTCCTGGCCCTGCTCTACCCGTGGGCCGCCGCGAACGAGCTGGAAGTCGAGGCGGACCGCTACCGCCTCTACGCCGCCGCCGACACCTACCACCCGGGAATCCTCGACGATGCCCGAGGCGCCTTCGCCCGACACCCCGCCGACTACTATCTGCCGCTCCAGGCCGGCCTCCACCTTGCCCGCACGGGTGGCGGCAACCCTCTCCCCTTCTGGAACCGGTCCCTCCGCCTCCACCCCCGCTCCTCCGTCACCCACTTCGCCCTCGGCACCTACTTCACCCGCCTCGACCCGGGCGCCCACTGGTCCCAGGCGATCGGCGAGTACGCCCTCGCCGTCCAGAGCCGCCCCGCCCTCCTGCCGCAGGCGGCGGCGATCGTCGCCCGGCTGGCCCCGCGCTTCGAGGACGCCGCCGGCTTCGTTCTGCTCGCCGGTCCCGACCCCGTGCCGCTGTGGGGTGCCCTGGCCGCCGCTTGGGAGACGGCCGGGAATTCCGCCGCGGCCGCCGACGCCGACGCGGCCCTGCTCGCCCGGAGCCCGGCGGACGCCCAGGCCCGGTTCCGCCGCGCCCGCGCCGCCCTGGCGGCCGGCAAGCCGCAGGAAGCGCAACAACACCTCGCGGCCGCCGGCCCCGGCGCCGACCGCGACCCGCAGTACTACCTTCTCGGCGCCAGGGCCCTCCAGGCCCTGGATCGCCCGCTCGAGGCGGTCGCGTTGCTCGAACGCGGCCTGGAACGCGCGACCAGCGCCGAACTCCCCGCCGCTCTGGCCGACCTGCACGTCACGCTCGGCGACTACGACGCCGCGGAGAAGGCCCTGGCCGTCCTCGAAGCCCGCGCCCGCACCCAGCAGGACCGCACCAACGCCGTCATGCGCCGCATCCAACTCCTGGCTCGCGTCGGCCGCGTCGCCGACGCGCTCGCCCAGACCCGCCGCGCCCTCGGCATCGACCCCGGACGCCTCGACCTGTGGAACCTCGCCGCCTCCCTCGCCGAACGCCTCGGCGACACCCCCGGCCTCGTCTGGGCCCTGCGCGAGCTGTCCCGCCGCCAGCCCAAGGATCCGGCCCTGCGCGACCGCCTCCGTCAGGCCGAGGCCCACGCGACCGAGGTGCGTCTGCACCGTCCCTGACCGGCACCCCTTCCCTCGCCGGCTCCCCGCACGCCGCACACCACCTCGCCGTCTCCCTCTCCCCTCCCGCCGCCCCCTCTGCTACCTTTCGGCGCCGTGCCCTGGTACGCCGTCCACGTCCAATCGAACTTCGAACGCCGCGTCGTCCGGTTCCTCGAGGGGCGCCGCGGTCCCGAGACGTTTCTGCCGACCTACCACACGCGTTCCCGTCGCGCCGGCGGTCCGCCGACGATCGAACGCCCGTTGTTCCCCGGCTACCTCTTCGCCCGGCTCGAGTCCCTCGGCGCCCCGCGCGTCGCGGTGCTCCAGGCGCCCGGCGTCGTGCGGGTCGTGGAGTTCGGCGGACGAGCGGCGCCGGTCCCGGAGGAGACGATCGTTTCGTTGCGAATCATCGTTTCCGGCCCGCGAGAGGCGCGACCGCACCCGCTGCTGCGCGAGGGGCAGGCCGTGCGCGTCGTCGCGGGGCCGTTCGCCGGGGCCGCCGGCCGGCTCAGCCGCGGCCGCGGCCGCAAACCCCGGCTCGTCGTCACCATCGAACTCCTCGGGCGCGCCGCCGCCGTCCCGGTCGATCTGGCCGACGTGGAACCGGTCTTCGGCTGAGTCTTCCGCGACCCCGGCGCGCCGGCCAAGAACCGCGCGGACGCCGGACGCGCGGTCGGGCTCCGGGAGACTTCCGGGGCAGGGTCCCGTCCCGGTGCGTCCGGCCGGAGCCGCGGGGGGGCCGGCGGGCGGATGCTACATGATGCGCTGCGGCACGGTGATCCGGTCGTTCGGCTGGAGCAGAATGTCGGGCTGGCGCCCCTCCTCGATCTCCTCGACCGGCACCCGCACGCTCAACTCCTGCCCGTCGGCGGTGATCCGCGTGAGTTGCGTGGCGTTGCGGTCCGCCATCGGTCCGAACCCGCCGGCCTGCGCGATCGCCTGGATGATCGTCAGCCCCTCCGTCCAGTCGATCACCGCGGGGTGCTGCACCTGGCCCAGCACCGAAACCTTCTTGGAGCGATAGAGCGTGACGCGGACCGTCACCTGCGGATCGCGCAGGAAGCGCAGATCGATCAACGCCTGCCGGATCGCCTGCGAGATCTCCGGCGGCTGGCGGCCCTGGACCAGGATCCGCCCGACGAGCGGGAAATCGATCGTGCCGTCGCCGGCGACCTGGAACGGCCCCGACAGGTCGGGCTGCCCCATCACCCGCACCTCGAACTCGTCGCTGGGACCCACCGAGGTATCGACGAAGACCGGGGGAAGCTGCGGCATCGGCGGAGGCGGAGGACACGCCGCGCACACGGCGAGCGCCGCGGCGAGCGCCGGGAAGAGACACCTGGCCCGCACGCCGCCCGTCACGCGGACTCTCTCCGGCCTACCAGATGACACGGGCGCCGCCGAGCGCGATCAGCTTCCAGTATTCCTCGGCGCGGTTCCACGACGGGTCGATCGGGTTCAACAACTGGAAGTCGGTGATGTTCTGCTCGTAGGTCAACGTCAGGTTGAACCCCAGCCAGTCCTTCATCCGGTATTCGCCGAACACCGTGCCGGTGATGCGGAAGTCCTCGCGGGGGTTCTGCGTCACCTGGGCGCCGCCGACCCGCGTGCCGTCGGCGGTGTACAGGGTCGCGAACTGGAGGTAGCCGAACGCCAGTTTCGCGCCGATCAGGAACACCCCGGCGAACATCTGGTCCCAACCGACGTACGCCTCGTTGCGAACGTAGAAGTTGGAGAAGTACGAATCGACGAAGTCGCGGATGAAGCCCGCCTTGAGCCGCCCCTGCGGGCCGAGGATGAAATCGATCTCGGCCTGCGCCAGGACGCTCTCGAAGTCCTCGCCCAGGTCGTAGAACGACACGCCGTAGCCGATGCGCAGCTGCGTGGCGATGACCGAGGTCCACTGGCCGTTCAACCCGAGCCACGTGCGCACCGGGTAGGACGTGCTGATCGCCAGGTCGCCCACCGGCGACGGACCGTTGTCCTTCAGGATCGGGGAGAAGATCGTCTCGAAGGTGAGCGCCGTGTTCGGGAAGAAGCGCCACCGGCCCTTCAGGCTGCCCCGCGGGGAGAGGTAGTCGCCCACCCGGCTGATCGTCCCCCCCTCCTCGTACAGGTTGAACGCGAACCCGGCCAACAGGTCCGCCTCGAACGTGCCGCCGCCGGGGGCCCAACGCACCCCCAGCTCCGCGTCGTTGTAGTCGCGGTTGAAGTTGCTGGGCGCCGCGTCGTTGCCGGGGTCGATCGTGCGCGTGAAGGTGTCGCTGAGCAGGAACGACCAGGTGCGGCGCGGGTAGACGACCAGGTCGAGCGTCGTCTGGATACCGACGTCGCTCTGCGCCATCACGTCGTCCCCCCGCACCTCGTCCGCGCTCAGGTACTGGTTGTAGATCGCCGCCACCAGCAGCCGGAAATCGACGGCGGGGTTGGTGGTCGAGGTCGTCCCGTCGGGATTCTCGATGCGCTGCGGCGGCAGCGTCGCCAGCGAGACCTGCGGCGTGATGCGCAACCGCCCCGCCCCGATCGCGTCGTCGGACGCGGCGTAGAACACGTTCGTGTCGTAGCCGCCCTCGATCGCGATGCCGGGATGGAAGACCAGGCTGTCCGAGAGCTGGATCCCCGGCCCTTCCGTGTTGCGCCGATCGTGCAACCACTCCTGGCCCAACGCCAGCGCAGGACACGAAGCCAGACACGCCACGAGGAGCAACCGCGCGGCAGGCCGGGGACGGGCTGAGTGCAACCTCCCCCTGAAGAACATCCGTCAACTCCACCAGGGGCGACCGGCCGCCCGCGCCCCGTCCGCAAGAAGCTCAGGACTCAGTAGAAACCGCTCGCATGGGGAGGCCGGTCCAACAACGGCTCCGGCACGTCCACCGTCGTGAAATCAAACGGCGTCAGGTTCGGATCCTGCAACACCGTCACCGCCGGTGCACCCACGTAGCCCATCTCCTCGCCGATGCAGGCCTCGACCTCCATCCGCAAGGACTGGACCTTCTGGTACACCACCACCAAGACCCGGTACTCGTGCATCCGACGGTCGTTGTCGTTCAGCCGGATCGCCTCGCGCAACGAATTGCGCCGGTCCTCGAACGACTGGATCTGCGCGTTGATCTCCATCAACTTGTTGTTGAGACAGTTGATCTTGACGATGTCGGGCCGGTCGGCCTGACGCGCCGCGGCCAACAGCCGGGCCGCGTACTCCCGCGTCTGCACTACCGTGGTGTACTTCTCGTCCGCCCAGCCGAGCTGCTCCTGCGGCGTCAACCCGGCCTCCTGCTCGAAGGCCAACGCCAGGTCGTCCTCCCCGGAGCCCCGGGCCGCCGGTCCCTCCTGGGCCGCTGCCGTCATGCCGACCGCGAAAGCGACGGCGATGGCCGAGACAACCCACCCTTTCGAAGCGATTCGCATGCTCGCCTCCCGGGATACGACGGACAGGATCTAGTCGATACCGCCCGTCAAGTCAACCCCCGATTCGACACAACGCAACCATCCGGAATCACGACTTCCGGCGGTGCCTCCGCCGGCGAACGAACCGCCACGTTTCCTTCGGTGCATCCGCATGCCGATCCGTTCACGCAACGACCATGATCCCGGGCGCCCGGAACACCTCCCCGTCCGACCAGCCGGACTTTCGGAGCCCGGACGTCCGAGTTTCGAATGCCGCCCGGGCGGCCGGGCCGGAAACGGTTCCGGTCTCTCCAGACAGGGATGCCGGACCGCCGGGCGATGAAGGGCGTCGGACTACGGAGCGATGAAGCTGACGGGCAGCCGGACGCGGAAGTCGCCGCCCTGCGGAGGACTCGACGAGAAGTTCATCGTACTCAACTTGCCGACGATACAGTTCGTGACGCCGGCCGCATCGAGCGCCGGAGCGTTGCGCTCGACCTCGACGCTCACGGTCCCCTGCTGGTTGATGACGATCAGGAACGTCAGGTCGCCGGCCAACGTCGGGTCGCGGACCAGCGCGTTGTTGTAGCAGGCCTCGATCGCGGACCGTTTGCGCCCGAGCGTGGTGCGGAAGACGTCGCCGCTCATCCGGCCCGAACCGCCCGCCGGAGCCCCGCCGCTCGTCCGCACCGTCCCGCGCTTGATTTCCTGTTTCTCCACCTTGGTGGCCTCGACGCGGTTCGGTACCACCGCCGGCCCGGTCGACTGGCCGCCGCCCCCGCCGACCGTGCCGACCGCGGGTCCATCGACCAGATTGCCCGCCAGCGTGGTGAATCCGCCGCCGGCCCCGCCGCCGTCGCTCGTCCCGACCGTCCCGGCCAGCGCATCCTGCAGGCCGGTCACGGAACCGCTGACGCCGCCGAACTGCGCCAGGCCCATGTCGGGTCCGCCCGAGCCGCCGCCGAGGATGTTCTCGAGCGACAGGGTGTTCTCGATCTTGGCCTGCAGCTGCCCGAGTTGCCGTTCGGTGATCGATTCGCCGCCGATGCTGACCCGCGCCGGGCCCTGACCGGTGGTGCGCGGTTGCTCTTTGGGCGCCTCGACCGGCGCCGCCGTCTCGGCCCCCTGCGCGCCCGCCGCCTCCTGGCCCGTGTTCTCGCTCGTCCCCGTTCCGTCCTTCGTTTCGGCCTCGTCCGCCGTGTCCTCCGGCTTCATGTCCGCCGCCGTGACGACCTGGATCTGGAGGGGCGAGAAGTCGGAGGCGAGGATCTCCTCGAGCGTCGGCTTGGGCCAGTCGGGAATCATCGCGCCGCACATCAGCCCGACGTGCAACAGGGTGGCGACGACGTAGGCCGCCACGGACCCGGGGTCGATCCGACTGAGCCAGCCGCCGCGGACCGAAGCCGGAAGCTGGGGCCGCGGCTGGATCGGCGGCGGAACGACGAACTGGAACAGGATCGTCGTGTCGCCGATCACCACCTTGCCCTTGCACTCGTCGGTCAGCGGAACCGCGTGTCCGCGGGAAGCAGGCTGCGCTTTCGGCGAGGTGCGCAGCGAGGCGAGGTCCATCACGCCCCCGGCGTCCTGCGGGAACGCGACGCGACCGGTCATCTCGGGCGTGAAATTGAGCCAGTACTGTTCGCCCTTGGCCCCGCCCGCCCGCAGTTCGAACAGCGGATGACGTCCCGTCAGGCCCGGATGCGCGATGACGAACTGGTTCTTCTCGGAGGGCCCGATCGTCACGGTTTCCCGCACCCGGAGGATGCGCTCCTCGATGATCCGCTGGCCCTGGATCACCCCGATGCGCAGTACCTTGGGGATGTTCGCCTGCAAGGCGGCGAACGCGGCCATGCCGCGACGGATCACCCGCGGCTTGCCGTCGGGTCCGCGGACGACCCGCAGCGGCTTGGGACGCTTGGCGGCCCCCGGCGCGATCGGCGCCCCGGCGGCGGTTTGCGGAGTCGGCTTGTTCATCGGTTCACGACCCCCTTCGGGGTGCTGCAAACGGCGGGAGGAGCACGAGAAGCAGCGCGCGGAAACGCCCCGGCGCTCCGGCGATCCCCGGACCCTACTGTCCGGTCACCGTCCGGATCACCGCGAACATGTACCGCTCGTAGCCCGCCTCCTTGGCCGTGTACAGCACCTCCTTCACGATCCGCACCGGCGTCCGGATGTCGGCGACCACCAGCAACCAGTTCTTGGTCGTGTACTTCCGGCCGCCACGCTTCTCGATCTCCGTCAACTGCTGCTTGTACGCCTCCAACTGGGCCTTTAGATCCTCGATCAGGTAGGAAGCTTTGCCCCCCGCCTTGGCCTTCTCGTCCACCGTCCGGACGCCGTTCTCTTCCCGCAACAGCGCCGAACGCTGCTGGTTGCAGTAGATCGCGTCGGACTGGATCTCCACCTTCGCCGCGCCCTGGATCTCGTTCTTGGTCAGCGAGAACGCCACCCGCATCTTCTCGTTCTGCTGGATCGAGATCGGCTCGTTGGCATACGTGCTCAAGAGGAAGCAGAGGATGATCGTCAGCGCGTCCATCAGGGAGGTGATCGCGAGACCCGCACCTTCTTCCGCCCGTCCCTTCTTGCGCCGGGCCTTCTTCTTCTCGAGATAGCGCGGGTCGAGCGCGGGTCCTTGATCGGCGATGGGCACCTGACCCTGGTCCTGGTAGCTCATCCTTCCGTCCTTCTCCGGGCCACCCGCCGCCCAGTCCCCCTGCGGGACCTCGGCGAGTTCCCTTCGTCAGGCGGCGGCCGGGAAAGTTCCCGCCGCCAGCCGACCTCAGTTCACAAACCCGACCACCGGGAACAGCAGTTCCCGGTTCATCGCATCGTTCCAGGTCTTCGGGTCGAGGAACGGATCCTGGATCCCCTTCTTGATCGCTTCGTCCACCCCCGCCTTGAACTCCTCGTCGGCCGTCCAGTCGAAGTCGAAGCGGCGCAGTCGGGAAAAGTCCATGATCCCGACGAGCTGGCAGTAGGGGATATCATCTTCCGACTTGATGTTGATCTGGTCCTTGTCATCCAGCCGGTCGCCGAACATCTGGACCGCCCGGTCCTTGATCTGCCCGAGGTTGACGTTGAAGCCCTTGAGATCCGGGACCTTCACCTGTCCCTGCGGGTTCTCGTAGCAGATCTTGACGAACTTCTCCATGTAGGCCCAGTAGGCGCAGTCGTTGAACGCCTTCGGATCCGCCGGCGGCTGACACGACTGCCGCTCCTTCTGGATGTCGGCGATCGACATCGTCCGGTGCGGCAGGTCGATCCGTCCCTTCGTGCCCGTCGCCACGTCCTCCGGCATCACGTCGTTCGACACGTCCCGGCCGGCCATCAACGTCAGCGACCCCTTGGTCACCACGGCCACCAGCCGCAGCTTCTTCTGCTCCTCGGACTGCCGCCCCTTCGACTGGCCGCCCTCGGCCCCCCGCAGGACCGTGATCTGGCCGAAGGTGACCCAGGTCGTCGTCCAGAGCACCAGCGGGATGAGAACGCAGACCAGATTCATGATCGGAACCAGGTCCGGATCCTCGAACTTGCCGGTATCCCTCTTCCTCGCCATCTCGGCTTCCTCCGCGGCGACTGCGGCGCCGGGACCCGCCCGGCTCCCGCGCTACCGTCCGTCGTCCATGACCACGACGGCGGGCCCGACCCTCGCCGCAGGCCCGCCGCCGCCCCGTCCCGCCCGCGCTACTGGGCGCCCGTGCCGAGTTGCCCGCGGGCCCGCGCCACGAGCAGGTTCTCGAGCTTGACCGAGTACTGGTCGACCTCCTCGAGAATCTTCTTCGTCACGCCGGAGAGCACCAGGAACCCGGCCAGCGTCGGGATGGCGATGATCAGCCCGAACGCCGTCGTGTTCATGGCGACCGCGATCCCCTGCATCAGCAGCGTGGACCGTTCCTCCTGGCTCGCCACCTGGCTGGCGCTGAACGCGAGGATCAGACCGGTGATCGTCCCGAGCAGACCCATCAGGGTGGCGATCGAGGCGATGGACGGCAGGTTCGGCGTCCGCTTCGTCACCATCGGGACGACCTCGAGCTGCGCCTCCTCGATGGCGTTCGAGATCTCCACCTCGCCCTTGTTGGCCCGCATCAGGCCCGCCTTGAGCACACGCGGAAGCGCCGCGTTCGGGGCCGCGTTGCACAGCTTGATCGCCCGGTCGATGTTGTTCGCCATCACCAGCTTCTGGATCTGCGCCCAGAACTGCGTGGCGTTGATGTTGAACCGGAAGAGCAGGAAGATCGCCCGCTCGATGATCGTCGCCAACGACGCAATCGAGGGCAAGATGATCAGCCACATCCAGATGGCGCCCTGTCCCGTGAATGCACTCTTGATGTAGTCCATCGCTTCCTCCTTGGGCGATCGCGCGACCGGAACTCCCCGTCGCCTCTACCCGCCGCGGACACCCCGTGCCCGAGATCCCACCGCGAGCGGTGGCCCGGATAATAAGCGACCGTTTCCGGGGCAATCAACAAAAAAAATCAGAAGGGCTCGCCGTCCACGCTGCGCAGGATTTCCTCCAGGAACGACTGGCGCAACTCGAGCAGCCGGATGCCCAGCGGCTCCCGGTTGAACGAGACCATCACGATGTTCCGCAGCGTCCCGTGGATCTCGATCGTGCCGCACTCGAGCGTTCCGTCGGCGGCCATCCGACACCCCGACGCATCCTGCGCCCGCGCCGGTGCCGCCGCGCTCCCCAATCCCAGGAACAACACCGCCGCCGCCCCGAGCACCCACCGTCCTCGCCTCGACATCTCGACCTCCCCGGCCGGGACCTACCAGCCGCCGCCGCCCCAGCCGTCGTCCGTCGCGCCCCCGCTCCCCGGGTCCGTCGCGCCCCCGCCCCCCGAGTCCCAACCGCCGCCCCAACCGTCTCCCGCGCCCCCTGTCCCGCCCGGGACCTCCAACGGCGCCGGTGCCGGCGCCGTCGCCAGGTCGTAGTCCGCCTGTGCCGCCTGGATCAACGCCGCCAGCTCGCCGTCGTTCCCCCCCATCAACCCCAGCGCCCGGCGGAACTGTTCGAGCGCCGTCTGGTCGGCACGGGCGCGGTCGAGCCCCTCGAAGTTCGACGTCCGCGCGTCGTAGTACACCAGCCCCAGCGCGATCGGCACTTCCGGCGCCGACGGATACAACCGCTCCGCCTCGCGCAGCACCTGGACGGCCGCCGCATAGTTCCCCTGGCCTCGATGCGCGTTTCCCAGCCCCACCAGCACCGGCAACCACGTCGGCGCCACGCGCCGCGCCGCCTCGAGATTCTCGATCGCGGGCCCGAGCTGTCCGCCGTCGAGCTGATATCCCGCCACCAGCACCCGCGCCTCGACGAACGTCGGGTCGGCGTCGATCGCGTTCTGGAAGTACTGCAGCGCCTCGAACTTCCGTCCCTGCTCGGCCGCCATCCGGCCCAGCGTGAATCGGCAGTACGCCCAGAGCTTGCACGCCCGCCGCGTCTCCGGCGACCCGCCGCCCACGCAGGAATCGAACGGCACCGAGCCCTCCAGGTTCGAGGCGATTCGCGTCAGCAGCTCCTGCGTCAACGCCGAGCGACCCTGCTGGATGCTGGCCCGCAACAGGATCTGGAACGCCTCCAGATTGTTCGCGTCGGCCAGCAGCATCCGCCGCGCGATCACCACCCCCTCGTCCGCCCGGTTCGCCGCAATCAACGCCTCGGCCAGGATCTCCTGCAACTCGTTGTTGTCCGGGAACGCGCTCGCCCGACTCTGCACCTGGGACAGCGCCTCCGCCACCCGCCCCGACCGCTCGAGCAATCGGAACAGCGCCCGCAGGGCGTTCGGGTAGTCGGGCTTGATGTCCAACGCCCGCTGGTAGCTCAGGATCGCCTCGCGCGTGTCCCCGCGCCGCTCGGCCAGATAGCCGAGATTGTACGCCGCCCGATAGGCCGTCGGGTTCGAGGCCAACACCGCCTCGAACGCCGCCTTCGCCGCCGCATCGTCCCCGCGAACCTCGAACGCATCCACCCCCTGCCGGAAGTTCGCGGCCTCCGTCGCCGACAACGGGACGATCTCCCGCCGCGCCGCCGCCGGCGCCCCGCCTCCGCCCGCCGCCAACGCCTCGTCGATCCCCGCCTCCAGCGGCGACTCCGGCACCGCCCCGCCTCCGCCCGCCGTGCCGCCCGTCCCCCCGCCGGCCGCCGTCGTCCCGCTCCCCCCGCCGCCCGTCCCGCTCCCCGCGCCGCTTCCCGCGCCGCCGCCCGCCCCGGCCCGCGGCGTCGTCGACGGATGGTCACCGTCGCCGCAGGCCGCAAGCCCCGAGAGCGCCGCCACCGCGGCGAAGACCACCGACGCACGCCCGCACCGAACGACGCATCGATCCACGGTCCGCATCGGTCTCTCCCTCTCCTGCCCTACTGCGCAACGGGGTCCAGCCCGTCGCCGAACGCCTGCCCCGTCACCCTGGGCAGACGGCCGTTCGCGAACAGCTGACTCGGGTCGTTCGAGAGGCTCAGCTGCCGCACCAGATCGATGGACGAACGCACCCACTCATTGGAGGCGCTCGTCGACCGGGCGTACGGCACCGCGCCGAGGATGTTCTTGGTCGCCGCCGTCCCGTCCCCGATCAAGTACCAGCGGATGATGTTGTCGATCGTGATCCCGCTCTCCACCTCGACCCCGCGAATGCCCGCCGCGATCTCGTCGAGCAGGTCGCGCAAGGTGCCGTCGCGAATCGGGATTTCGAGCCATGCGGGCTGGAGCCGCTGTTCGAGCGTCGCCAGCCGCAGGACGAGACGGTTCCAGACGTAGGCGATGCGGTAGCGCGCGGCCACGCCCCAGGTCGGCGAGACCGGGTAGTCGCGAATCACCGCCAGGTACCCGGCGGTCAGCTCCTTGGCCAGCCGGACCAGGTTGTCCTTGAACGTCGCGATGTCGTCGCCCAGCGTGCGCAGATTCCGCGTCGAGAACTCGTACCGGTCGTACTCGCGGAACTTCGCCTCGAACGCCTCGAAGCGCGGCCTGGCCAGCACCTCCTGCGTCTCGATCACCAGCTGCGCCTGCGCTGCCGTCAGTCGGCCGCCCGCCACCGTCTTCTCGGCCATGCTCAACCGGTTGTACGCGCCTTCCAGCGCCGTGCGGGCCCGGTCGATCCCCGTGCGGTTGTTCTGTCGCACGGCGTCCTGGTACAGCCACCAGCGGACCTGCAGCACGTCGAAGCGGCGGGCCGAGTCGTTCTCGTACAGGCGGAGGTAGGCGTCGGCCGCGGAACGCATGTCGCTCCACGCCGAGCCCTGCTGGTAGTACTCGACCACCGCCAGGCGCATCCGCAACGCCTCGTCGGCGGACCGGGTGTAGCCCTCGTCGACCACCCGCTGCGTGAGCCGGGCCGCCTCGCTCCAGTTGCCCTGCAACCGGCGGATCTGCGCGGTCGCCCGCACCGCCTCCGCCGTGTACTCCGCGTCGGTGCACGGCCGGCGCTGGTCGGCCAGGCAGTCCTGCACCGGCCGCAGCGTGGCGCCGCGCGCGACCCGACCGGCCGAGCGTTCCAGCGCCTGGAAGTTGCGGGCCGCCTCATCGAGGTCGAAGGTCTGCATCGCGTTGATCGCGACGTAGAAATACGCCTCCGGCAACCGCACCCGGTTGTTCGGGTCGGCCCGCGGGTTGTCGCAGTTCTGGACGTACGGGCTGGGCGGCGAACAGTGCTGGATCAGTCGGTTCCAGGTCTCGACCGCCAGCACCGGCTCGCGCGCCCGGCCGTACGCCACGGCCGCCATCCGGATCGCCGCCGGCGAATCGGGGTTGTCCGGATGCTGGTTCACCACCTCCAGCAGCATGCGCGCGGCCTGCCGGTACGCCTCGGGGTCGTTGGCCCGCGCCGCCTGCTCGAACTTGTCCGACGCCGCCGCGAACTGCTCCCCGATCCGCGCGACCTGGATCCCCTGCACGATGTCGCGCCCCGCGTCGCTCGCGCGGAAGCACTCTCCGCTCTCCGCCGCGTTGCGCAGCTGTTCGATCCGCTCGCGGTCCCCCGCGTACCGCGCGAGGGTGTCCAGGATCTGCCAGGCCTCGATCGCCAGATCGGTGTGCGCCGCGTTCCCGCAATACTCGTTGAACAACACCTCGTACATCGCCCGCGCCTCGTCCCAGTGCGCGAGGAAGAACAGCTGCGAGGCGATGCGGCGGCGATAGCCGAGCGTCGCAGGGTCGTCGGGGTAGCGCTGGATCCACCGCGCCATCGTCGCCTGCCACCGCGCGACCATCGGCGGCACCGGCAGCGGGTCCGGCACGCGACGCAGGCTGTCGCCCTCGCCCTCCTCGTGCGACGGCGGTTCCTCCGGAATCAGCCCCTGCCCCGTCGAGGCGTACTGGTTGCCGAGGATCACGATCTGGTTGAACAGCGCGTCGCGCTGGTGCGTGGTCGACAGCGTCGAGTTCTCCACCGTCTCGTACTGCCGCAACGCCTCGTCCACCTGCCCGACGACGTAGAGACAGTTGGCCAGGTTGAACATGTTGTCGTAGGTGTACGCCGACGAGGGATACTCCCGCAGCAGCTGCCGGTAGGCCTCGATCGCCAGCTCGTACATCCGCATCGCCAGCGCGCAGCTCTGCGTCTGACCCGCGTCGCAGTTCGCCTGGTGCGTGTCCGCCGCCGCGTGGTACTGCCCGGCCGCGTCCTGCAACGCGCCCTCGGCCTGTTCCTCCGCCTCCTGGAGCAGCTCCGGGTTGTCGCGGTTCTCGTCCCACCAGCGCTGGCCCACCTGGGGGTCGGGACACAGGCTGTTCCCCCCGCCGCCCGCCGCCGGAGCCGCGACCACCGCCCCCGTCCCCGGCCCGCCGCTCTGGCGGAACAGCGCCAGGCACTCGATCGCCTCCATCATTCCGGCCCGCGCCCCCGGGTCGGCCTCGCCCGTGTTCTCGCGGTACAGGTCGACCAGCTTGCGCAGCATCTGCGGCACGCGGGGGTGCAACGGGAAGCGCTGGATGAACAGGCGGTAGACCCCGGCCTTCTTCTGCCAGGTGTCGCACTTGTCCTCGTCGCAGCACTCGTTGACCAGGGTCTCCATCAACGGCTTGAACCACTCCGCGTCCTGCGGCACCAGGCCCGGGTCCGCCACGCGCTGCGCCGGCTGCGCCGTCGCCCGCGGTCCCCGCCAGTAGTCGTAGATCAGGTTGGTGGCGATCCCGATCAACACGTTGACCTGCTGTCCCTCGGCCTTGGCCTGGTAGTCGCCGAACTCCCCCGCGTGCAGCTTCTCCAGGAACAGCCGGTAGGGTTCCATCGCGTCGTCGTAGCGATTGAGCCCCGACAAGGCGTGCCCGATTTCCGCCAGGGCGAACGCGTAGTACGGGTTGTTCCGCGGTCCGAGGTCGACGACCCGGCGGTACGCCGAGATCGCCCACTCGATGTTCTCGTCGTCGAACTCCCGCGCGTAGCGCCCCTGGAAGCTCTTGGCCAGCACGAACCACGACGGGGCGATGAACTTCGACTGCGGGTCGAGCGGCCGGCAGTCCTTGAAGTAGTCGTGCATCGGGGTGTCGGGGTCGGTCAGGTCGCGGAACTCGTCGACGACGCGGGGCGACACCGCCCGCGCCCCGCGCGTCGGTTCGGGCGGCGGCGCCGCCGCGATCACCCACTCGGGAGACGCCCCGGCCACCCGGTGCGTGCCGGCCACCGGGCCCGCATACGGGGGATAGCGGACCTTGTTGGCGCAGACCGCCGCCAGGAACGATGCGACCGCCTCCTCCTGGTAGGGGTCGATCGCCGAGGCGACCCCGATGGCGACGTCCTCGTTGCGGAACGCCTCGGACGGGGTCTCCTGCAACGAGAACCCCAGCACGTAGTGCACGCCGTCCCGGCGCGGGAAGTCCGGGAACTCCATGAGCAGCCGGCGGTACAACCCGATCGTCTTGTCGAAGCGGCGCTCGCGCCCTTCCAGGGCCGCCGCCTCGTTCTCGTCCTCCCAGTACAGATCCCCGAGCCGGTACATCGCGTCCGGGGTGTACTCGCGATCCGTGGGGTGCTCCCGGAGAAACTGCTCGAGGTAGTAGATCGCCGCGCGCCGCGACCGGCGCTGCAACTCGAGTTCCGTGGCCGACTGCGCGCGAAACGTCCGCTGCACGTCCCGTTCGCGCCGCCGGTACCAGTCGAAGGCGAAACCGTCGACGTAGCGCCGGAAGTCGCCCACCAGGCGGGCGAAGGCCGCCTGGTCCGCCGCCACCTCGGGCAGTTGCGCCGTCTCCGCCGCGCCCGGCGGATTCTGGACGATCGCCGCCAGGCCGGCCCGATACATCGGCTGCGCGGCGAACAACGCATCGAGTTGCACGGGGTCGATCTGCACCCCCTCCACGTTGGCCGGCGCCGTCGCGAAGATCGGCGGCGGCGCGGAGACCGGCAGCAACGGCTGGCTCGCCGTTTCCTCGCCCGTCGCGGCCGCGTCCGCCCCCAGGCCGGTCGCCCCCAGGTCGTCGGGCGGCGCGCCGCCGTCCGGCACCCCCTGCGCGACCGCGATGACCGCCGAAGACAACACGATGGCGACGAACGGCCACCGCCAGGCGCGACCCACCCCCCGGGCCGCGCCGCCTCGATGCATCCACGAGGTTCCCCTCATCGTGCGCCCCTCAGTTCCCCACGAGGTCGTCGTATTCCATCTGGATCGATTGCAGGTCGCGGTCGCGCTGCTGGCCCATCTGGATCATCCGGTTCCGGTGCTCCTCGGCCAGGCTCCACGCGCTGTCGGCCACGCCGATGTCCGACCGCAGGATCAGGTCCTCGAACCGCCCCGCGATCTGCTCGAAGTTCTCGAACGCATAGCCCCCCACCACCTCCGACGCGCTGTCCTCGACCGACGACAGCCGGCGACGGTAGTCCTCGACCTTGCGCCGTTCCTGTTCCACCGCGGCCAGCAGTTCGCGACTCCGGTCCTGCGCCTGCCCTTCCAGCGTCTGCTGCACGGTCGCGAGGTCGGACTCGACGCGCGCCAGTTGGTCCAACGCCGACTGGACGCGGGACAACGTCGCCCCGCCCGCTCCCGAAGCCGCCAGCGTCGACGCCTCGCGCGCCACCGCCCGCCGGTAGCGCTCCCGGAGATCCCGCGCCGTTTCCGCCGAAACCTCCCCGACCTGCGTCTGCGCCCGCAACACGTCGACCTGCCGCCGCATTTCCGCCGCCTGGTTGCGGTAGTGTTCCACCGCGCCGCGCACGAGCTGCACCTCGGACTGGACCGCCTGGACTTCCGCCGCGGACAGGTCGCCCCAGTTCTCGGGCAACAGGAGGTACTGGTCGAGCGCCGCGCCCATCGAATGGACCAGTTCGATCGCATGCGTGGTCTCGGTGAGCATGTGCGAGACGGCATCGATCGCGTTGCGCTGCGTCTCGTAGGCGGAGGACAACCCCTCGGCGTCCGTCGGGAGCTGGCCGACGGCCGCCTCGAGCGTCCGGCGCTCCTCGCGCGCCGCCGCCGCCTCGCCCGCCGGCCCGGCGATGCCGTCGAGTTCGGCGGCCAGCGACTGCCGGATGCGCGTGCAGGTGTTGCCCAGCATCTCCGCCCGGTCCCGCACGCCGCGCAGCTCCGAGAACGCGCCGACCACGCTGCGCCCGGAGAGGATCGCCTGGAGCTGCGCCGCCAGGCGCTCCGTCTCGCCGACGTACCGGCGGATCGCCGCCAGCCCGTCCAGCACCTGCTGCACCCGCGCGATGCTCTCGTTCTCGACGAACCAGGCGCGCGCCTGCGGCGGCAACAGGTTCGTCGCCGTCACCGCCTCCGCCTCCGAGCGCACCATCTCGCCGAAGTAGTCCCGCAACCGCTCGCGCGACGACATCGCCCCCGCGATCTGCTCGTAGACCGGACCATAGTCCGCCTTGACCGACCGGAACGCCTCGATCGAATAGTTGGTGCCCGCGCTGGCCGCGCCCCGGGCCTCCGCGGAACACTCCGCCGGCAGCTCGGGCAACGCCGGCGGCGTCGCTCCGTCGGCCTGCGCCGCCAGGCGCTCCGTCGACAGGAGGAAGCACTCCTCGTTGAGCACCAGCCGGCCCTCGCGGAGCAGGATGTTGCCGAGCAGCAGCTTCGCCTCGGGCGCGTAGCGGCTCTCCGGGTCGTAGATCACCAGCATCTCCAGCGAGCGACGGGCCTTCGTCGTGTCGCCGCGGGCCAGATGCACCCACGACACCTCGTACAACGCGTCGTCGAACAATTCGGAGTCGGTCGAGATCCGCTGGTAGGCCTCGATCGCGGCGTCCTCGCCCCGCCGCTCGTACTGGATCCGCCCGATCGCGAGGTTCGCCAGATCGACCGTCTCCCGGTCCTCCGCCGACTCGGCCGGCGACAGCAGCACCGACTGGAACGCCTGCAGCGCCCGGTCCAGGTCGCCCCGCTTGACGTAGACCACCCCGAGGAAATAGCGGGCGCGGAGCGTGTACTCCGCATTGTCCGGCACCGCCAGGAACGCCCGCTCCGCCTCGGCCAACTCGCCGCGGTGGAAGTGGTACTTGCCGCGGAAGTACGGGGTGACCGCCGCGACGTCCGCCGCCGGCAACCGGTTGAGTTCCGCGAAGTACCGTTCGATGCTGGCGAAGTCCTCCAACCGGATCGCGATCTCGATCAGCCGTCCCAACGCCGGCTGCACGTAGGGACGGAACCGCGACTCCCCCGACTGCTGCAACAGCCGCTCGAAGAACTCCCGCGCCCCGTACGGGTCCTCCGCCTTGTACAACGCCTCGCCCAGGTGGAACAGCGCGTCGGCGTACGCCGTCTGTTCCGGGTAGTTCTCGACGATGTCGAGATACATCACCCCGGCCTCCTCGTAGAAGCCGAGACGGAAGAACATGTCGGCGTCGGCGAGCTTCTCCTCGACGTAGTGCACGCGGTCCTCCCCCAGACGCACGCTGGCCTCCCGCGCCAGGTTCGTCACGTCCTGCGCCGCGTCCGCAATCCGCCGCTCGGCGGCCGCCACGTCGGCCGCCGCCACCCGCGGCAGACCGCACCACACCAGGAGCAGCCCGGCCCCCCAACGGGCCGTACGCCACCGCATCACTGGCCTCCCGCCATCCCCGTCGCGAGGTCGCGGATCTGCTCCGTGAAGCGGATCGTCGGCCGCTCCTCGATCGCCGTCAACGGATCCCCCTGCTCGAACCCGATCCCCTGGATCGTGACCTCCTTGCCGCCCGCGATCGTCACCGTGTGGCTGGAGTTCACCCGGAACCGGTACCCTTGGAGGTACGAGAAGATCCCGTGCCCGTAGCCCCGATACTCGATTTCCACGGAGATCGTGTGATCCCCCGGTGCGATGATCGACTCGTAAACGTTGATTTCTTCCAGGTCCCCCAACTCGCCGCTGTCATCCGTCTGGTTGTAGACCGGACTGCGGTCGAGGAAATAGACCAGCTTGACCAGTTGGAACGTCCCGCTCATCTCGTTCCTGTGCACGAGCTTGATCTTCGACCGTCCGGACCCGCTCCCCTGGATCACCGTCTCCGCCAGCTGCGCCAGCCGGGCCTTCGACCGGAAAACCTCCTGCTTGAGCTGGTTGATCCGCTGTTCGAGGTCGCGCAGTTGCAGCGCGTACGACGCCACCGCCTGCTCCTCGCCTTCGCGGATCGCCCGCACCTGCGTCCCGGCCGGACTCCCCGGCGGCGTGTACGGCTGTGTCGAGGGCGTTGCGGGAGTCCCGGCCGCCTCCCCGCCCGCCGTTCCGCCGAGCGTGTCCGGATAGGCCGGCGCCCCGGTCCCCTCCTCCACCGTCTGCGCCGCGGCCACCCCGGCCGCCGCCAGCATCGCGCACGCCACCCCGATTGTCTTCCAAGCCGTCTTCGACATGGTCCGCTCCCTCGGCTCGTGGTCAAGGGCGCCCGCCCCCGGGGTCTTTCCCGCTTCCCGACAGCACGACGGCACGCAGTCCGACACCCCGGGGACCACGCCGCACCAAGAGCCGCGGCGGATTCTTACACGCGGAAATCGAACGGCGCAAGCACCAAACTGTGGATGGAAGGCGCGAGCAGAAACCGCCGGAAGATCCGAGTGCTACGGCCAGTTGTCGGTGACCTCGAACCCGTCCAGGTCGATCCGGCTCAACCCGTCCGTCGAGGCATCCAGAACCAGAAGCGCCGGACCGGTCCGCGTCGTCGCATCCAGCACCGCGGCCACGGGCAGACTTCCCACCGTGGCGGCCAACGGCTCGAACCCCCCCGCCGCCTTCAACTCGTACCGCAACCCGCGCGGCGTCGGACTCGTCCCGCTCTCCATCTCGAAGCAGATCCAGGGATTGCGGAACAGTTCCCCCTCGACCGCCCGCGCCCGGTTGAGACAGCGGAAGTCGCCCGCCGGCTCCTCCGTGCAGTCCCGCGGCGCCGGACAGGCCGCCGCGTCGGGCGACTCCACGCAGACGCCGCCGTCGTCGACCACGTGGTGCTGGAACGGAACCGCCGACCCCTGCACCAGCCACTGGCCCGAGACCCGGATCCGGTAGCGCACGGCGTAGGGATAGCACTCCTCCGTCGGCAAGGGCGCCCCGCCCGACAACGCCTCCAGCCGCACCCGGTCCGCTCGCGCCTCGGCGATCCGATACTCCCGCCGCTCCTCGTTCTCCTCCCCGCCGTAGGCGCCGCAGTCGGTCGCGTCCGGGTCGAGCGGCGCGGGGGCGTCGAGGATCGTGAGGTGGTCGCCGGCGAGCACGCCGCGAGCGCAGAACGGCATCGCCCGGTCCGTCAGCCAACCATCGACCTCGACGTTGCCCGCCGTCCCGTCCGTGTACGGCAACACCCCCTCGTATTCGATCTTCCACGTCTGGCTCCGCGCCCGCCGCGGGTCCGGATCGAACCACACCCCGTACGTCGGGTTGTCCCAGTCGTCGGTCGCCGAGAAATCCCGGAACCGCGGAAACACCGCCGGCGGCGCGTCGGCGTAGGAGACCGTCGAATCGGTCGCCTGCATCAGCGTCGGCGCCGACGACCAGTACGGCACCTGCGCCGGCGTGGTCCCGGCCGCCGGCGGCGCCGGCGGCGCGGACGCCGAACGCAGTACGTGACGCGGGCAGATCTTCGCCCCCGGCCGGTCCCCCAGATACTCGCCCTCTCCGACCGCCCCGCCCGCCCAACAACCGGGGTCGGAGCGATCCTCGATGTCGACGACGTACACCTCGCCGATCGAAGACACGAGGAACGCGAACGTGCCGTGCAGCACCTCGGGCTCCGGCACATCCGGCGGCTCCGCCAGCGCCACGCGACCGACCACCACGTCCTGCGCGAGGCCCGGCACGAACAGCTCCGGGCGCCATTCGAGCGGGTCGCGGAGGGCCAGGTCGAGCACCTCGAGCGTCTCCGCATCGAGCACCATCACGCCGCCGCTGCGGCCGTCGGCGGCGTAGATCCACCGGCCCGGCAGGCCGCCGTCGCGCGGCGGCTCGATGTCCATCGCCCGCACCGGGCCGGAGACCTGCGCCAGGCCCGTCACGCGCAGCACGAAGTCGTCGTCCCAGGCCAGCACCGCCAGCCGTCCCGCGTTCCGGTCGCCCACCAGCACCCGCGTGCGCCCCGGGTCGACCAGCACCGACCACGGCGTGGGCAACCCGTCCTGCGGGCGACCCTCGGGATCGAGCAGCGGGAACGGCTCGAGCACGGTCGGCTCGGCCACGGACGGTTCGTCCCCCACCGTCACCACCGTCACCGCGGCGAGCGCGGGCAGCGAGGCGACGAGGTGGGTCGGGTCGAGGAACGACACCACCGCCGCCGGCGCCGGCAGGTAGATCCGGCCGGCGTCCCGCGAGCGCTGCGGCAACACCCATTCCGGCCGCAACACCGACAGGTACGGCCGTCCCTCCGGATTCGCCGGGTCCTGGCCGGGATTGGGGTCGCCGAGATTCGCCACCACGATCCACGAGCCGTCGGGCGCGACGGCGATCGAGTTCGGCAGCGGGCCGACCGCGACCGGCGAAGGCAGCGGCTGGCGCGGGTCGAGGTCCAGCATCCGCAGCGAACGGAGGTTGATCGCGGCCAACTCCCCGCGTGTCGATTGCACGACGAATGCGAACAGGTCGCCGGCGCCTTCCCCGTCCGCGGCACACCGCTCCAGCGGCGCACCCGTCCACGTCGTTCCCTCGGCGCCGGTCTCGCCGACCGCGCACAGCAAGGCGACATCGATTCCCCGGTCGAGGTTGCGCGTCGTGGTTTCGATCTCCGAGGACTCGCAGCCGGCCGCCCAGGCCGCCCACGCCGCCAGCACGACCGCGCCGCGGCCCGCGCCCCACACCCCGGCCTCGGAATCAATCATGGCTGCTCGGAATCTCCGGCGTGCCGATGCTCAACACCGACTGCCCGAAATGCGCGCTGCGCGGGTCGAAGTCGAGAACCCAGATCGTCGATTCGCCGAAGTTGGCCAGATAGGCGCGCCGCGCTTCCGCGTCGGGCACGATCGCGTGCGGCCCGACCCCCGTCGGCAGGACGTGCACCACCGCCAACAACCCGGGATCGATCACGAACAACTGCTCGGCGTTGAAACACACCACCAGCACCAGGTAGCCGCCGCCGGACAACGGCTGGACGGCCACCTTCGACGGCCCGTTGCCGAGTTCGATCGTGGCCAGCAGCGTGAACGCCGGCGAACCGTCGGCGCGCGGCGTGGAGTCGAAGACCACCAGACTGGGCGGATCGCGGTTGGCCACGAAGGCGCGCGTGCCGTCCGGACTGAACGCCAGCGACCGGCAGTCCGCCCCGTCGCGGTTGGACGTGACGGCGACCGCCGGCGCCGACGACACCGCGGGCCCCTCCCCCGCGTGACGGCTCGCCATCGAGACCGTGAACGGGTAGAGCCGCGACGAATCCCGACTCACCACGTACAGCCAGTCGCCCGACGGATGCCGGGCCAAGCCGTTCACCCCCTCCGGGAACTGGTCGAGCACCCGGACCAGCGCCGGCGCGCGCCCCCCGGCCACGTCGAACAACGCCACGTCCCCGGAATCGACGTGACCGGTCAGGACCCAGTCCTCCAGCACCAGCAGCGTGTACGGTTCCGCCGGCACCCACAGGTCGCCGGTCCGGATCACCTCGTGCCGGCCGTCGCAGCGCCGCGATCCGGAAAAGGCGTCGAAACAGGTCAACAACCCCGCACCGTCCGCCGCCTCGTCGAGGTCGATCCAGGTGAGCGACGCGTTGCCGCGCACCGCCGCGTAGGCCCGCTCGCCCCCCGGCGCGACCGCGAGATCCGTCACCTGGGAACCCAAGATCACCGTCGCCTCCGTCCGCAGGAACGACGCCTCGTCCCGCGCCTGGCGACAGCACCCCGAGCACTCCGCGATCGCCGCACCGACCCGCGCCAGATCGACCGCCACCACCGTGCCGGCGTTGTACCGCAGGTCGAAGTTGGAGTTGGCCACCAGCAGGTAGCGGCCGCCCGCCGTGCGAGCCATTCCGGTCGGGAAGAAGAAGCGGTCCGTCGGCGGGTCGATCCCCTGCGAGTCGAGACAGCCGGCCAACAGGCCGCACACCGCCGGCAGGAGCGCGGCCGCCGCCGCGCGGACTCCGCGCCGGCGCCTCCCGACGCCGCCCCCGGACGCTCGAACGGCCGTCCCCGCGCGCATCGCGCGGCACTCTACGCGACCGTTCCGCGGGGAGCAAGAGGGTTCGCCGCCGAGGCGGGCGCGACGGCGGGTGTCCGGCCGCCGGCGGTCGTCACGGCAGATGTACGAGGACCCGCGTCGCCAGCCGCACCAGTTCCCCGCCGATCCAGCCGGCCGACACCGCCAGCGCCACCGCCACCGCCAGCAGCTTCGGCACGAACGACAAGGCGGTGTCCTGGATCTGCGTCACCGCCTGCAGGAACGACACGACCAGCCCGACGAGCAACGCCGCGGCGAGCACCGGGAGCGACAGCACCAGCGCCAGCAGCAACGCCTCCTGCGCGACCTGGACCGGCACGCCCTGCCCCCCCTCAGTGCTGGTGGAACGAGAACGGCAGCACGACGCGCGACGTGGCCGTCGCGCGCGGGAACTGCCACTGGCGAACGCGCGTCACGATGCACGACTCGAGGTCCCCGGTGATGTAGTCCTGGCTGGCCAGCGTCGCCTGCCGCACCGAGCCGTCCGGCGAGATTTCGATCGTCAGGCGCAGCGAGAGGTCGGCGATGAAGTCGCGGGCCCGCGCCTGGTTGTAGCAGTGCTGGATGCCGGACTGGCCGGCCTGCACGACCGGCAGGATCTGCTGCGCCGACAACGGCCGCGGAGCCGCCGCCTCGCCGCCCACCGTCAGCGCGCCGCCTCCCGTGCGGATCGCGCCGCCGATCGGCTCGGTGTCCCGCCCGGGCAGGAAGCCGGTCAGGCCGGAGCCGCCGCCGGCGCCCGTGCCCGCCCCGGCGGCGCCGCCCCCGGCCGGGCGGTTCCCCGGACGCCGCGGGCCGCCGCCCCCCGACGCCGGCGCTTCCCCGGCGGTCCCCTGCGGACGCACCGTCTCCTCGGCCACGACCGTCGGATTGGTGAGTTGGATCGTGAGCCCGCCGCTGCGCAGGGTCGGCAACGCCTCGCTCCCCGTCGCGACCTCTTCGACCGCCGGCAACCCGGAAGAGGCCGGTCCGCGATCGACCGCGACGCCCCCGCTCCCCGCCGACAGGAGATACATCACGATCATCCCGAGCGCGAAGAACACCACGGCGACGATCGCGTGCACCAGCCAGCGCTGCAGCGGCGACACCGGCGGCGCCTCGACGATCGCCGCGCGCTGCATCGGCGGCAGGTCGAAGATCGACTCCTGGCTCCCCGCCACCTGTCCCCCGCCCGCCGCCTTCACCGCCAGTTCGGCGAGATAGCCGAGGTCGCGCACCTGTCCCAAGGGCCGCCACTCGTCGAAGCCCTCGCGCCAGACCAGCGAGTTCACGTTCACCTCGCCGTTCTCGATGTGGCGGCGAATCGCCTCCTCGCTCATCGGGCCCATCGGCTGGTTCCGGATCGAGACGTGCCAGCGGGCGAGCTTGCGGGCCACCTCCTGCGCCGCCGCCGCCTTCTCCGCCTCGCCGAGGAACGGGGTGGCGATGATGTGCGTCGCGTCTTCCGGCGCGGCGGCCGGGGGCGACGGCTCCGACACCGGCGAGGCGGGCGGCGACGGCGCCGCGGCCTCGGGCCTGGCAAACGCCTGCTGGAAGCGCTCCCCGAGCGGTCCCGGGGAGGCCGGAGGCCGCGGCGGCGGACCCGCCGCCCGCGAGGGCGGCCCGGCCGGAGCCCGCGGCGGCGCGCCCGCCCCGACCCGCGTCGCCCCGATCGGCGTCGCCACGCGCTCCCGCCCGCGCGGCGGCGCGATCGGCGGCAGGGACGGCATCGAACCCGGCGGCAGGTTCGGATCCCGCACTTCGAGGATGTTGCCGCAGGCGCGGCAACGGATCTTCACCGACTTCCCGCGCAGCCGCGCCTCGTCGATGTCGTACTTCGCCTTGCACCGGTCGCACACGAACTGCATCGTTGGCCCGTTCACCCGTCAGAGCAGCTTGAGCAGGTGCTCCTTGATCGAATTGCGCAACGCCTCGTCCGTCGACACCCCCGCCGCCCGTTCCCACATCTCGACCGCCTTGCACGGGAAACCCGCATGTTCGTAGAGCTGGCCCAGGCCGCGCAACGTCGCGAAGTCACCGGGTTCGATCTCGAGCGCCGTTTCCAAGGCCTGGATCGCCTCGTAGATCCGCCCCTGCTTTCCGTACAACCCGCCCAGCTGGTAGTGGAGCTGGTGCGACAACGGGTCGGCCTCCAGGCCGGCCTGCAGATGCCGGATCGCGGCCTCCAGATCCCCGGCCCGCGCCGCCTGCAGGCCGGCCGCGAGCTCGGCCTGCGCCCGCGCCGACAACTCCCGTGCGGGCGGCGGCGCGGCCGGCCGTCCCGCCAGCAACTGCTCGACCCGCTCGACCAGCTCGACGATCTTGAACGGCTTCTCCAGGAAGCAGTCCACGCCGTAGGACTTCTTGAGGTCGGCGGCGAAACGCCACCCGCGATAGATCGCGCTGATCATGATCACCGGAATGTGCCGGTAGCGGGGCGATCCCTTGATCCGGCGGCAGACGTCGAAGCCGTGGATCTCCGGCAGCATCGCGTCCAGCACCAGCAGGTCCGGCAGCTGCGCCTGCACCATCCGCAGCGCCTCCGCCCCGTGCGCCGCCTCGAGCACCTCGTAGCCCTTGTCCCGCAACACCCGGACCACCAGCAGGCGGATGTCGCTCTCGTCGTCCACCACGAGCACCCGGCGACGGGCGCGCGGGCGATCGGGTTCCGCCGCCGGCGGCGGCGCCGCCTCCGGAGCCTCCAGGCCGAGGTCGATCGGCTGCGCCGCGGCCGGGAGCCCCGCCAGATCGCCCCCGTCGGGCGGCGGCGGGGCACCGGAAGGACGCACGACCACCGGCTCGAGCTGCCCCACCGGCAGCGCGCCCGGCAGGCCGAACGTGCGCTGCCCGGCCGCCTGCGCCCGGTAGCAGGACTCGATGAACGGCCGCAGGCGGGCCGGAGCCGCGACGTGCGGCACCAGCCGCAGCCCGCTCACGAACTCCAGCTCGTCCAGCGCGCGGCGCTGTTGCGGGTCGGCCACCACCACGAACAACCGTCCCTCGCGCACGCACAACGGCAGCAACAGGTTCCGCAGCGCGATCTCGCGCGGGACGAGGTCGAGCTGGGACAGGTCCGCCGTCACCCGGTCGAGATCGATCGCCGGCACCCCGGCCTGGCGGGCCAACTGCAACAGCTCGGCGCGAACGCCCGGCGCCCCGCCCGCCGCCGCCGCCTCCGCCGCCGACACCGGCTCGGCCACATCGACCTGGATGTCGCCCATCGTCTGCCGCAACGCCCGCACCGCCGCCGCCGGCGGCGCGGGCTCGGCCGCGGGCGCCGGCTGGAAGGTCGCGTCGAACGACCGGTCGAACATTTCGTCCATCTCGTCCCGCGGCGAGCCGCCCGACGAAGGGCCGGACGGCGGCGGCCCGCCGTCGCGCGAGCCTCCGGACGGGGCGGACGGCCCGCCGAGACGACGCCGGAGAGCGATCCTCGCGAGTTCGTGCTTTTCTCGATCCTCCGGCATGCGGGCGCCTCCGCGCCGTCTCGACGCGCCATACTATGCCCGCATCCGCCGAACGATCAACCGTTTCGGCGCGTCCGGGAGGCCGCCGACCGGCGCGTCCTAGCGCAGTTGCTCGACGAACGCGCGCGGTCCCAACGGCTCCCCGGTCGCCTCCACGATCAGGTCGTCCCACCGCACCACGTGCCCCCGGCGGAAGATCCGATCGATCAGGAACCGCCCGGCCTCGGGCTTGCCGTAGAAGATCACCTCCTCGACCGGCGCCCCGCCGTAGACCTCCCGCGCCACCGCCTCGAGGATCTGCGCGGCCATCATCTCCCCCATCAGGTAGTTGTGGTAGTAGACCGGCACCGTCGCCACGTGGATCTTCGTCGCCCAGTCCGGCGCGCTTCGGCCCTCCGGCCGCGTCACCTTCTGGTAGCGCTCCACCAGATCCCACCACAACGTGTCCAGATCCTGCTCCGGGTCGGCGTACAGTGCCCGTTCGAAGTGCAGCATCACCAGGCTCCAGCGCGCGAAAATCAGCTTCTGCAAGCGCGCCTCGAGCTGCGTCGCCGCGGCCACCGTCTCGGCCTCTTCCGGCGGCACGCCCACCAGCTCCTGCAACCAGCGCGCGTTCTTGGTCATTCCGCCCATCAGCTCCGCGATCGCCTCGGTCGACATCGTATGCATCTCGCGCAGCAGGTACGGCAGCTCGGTCTGGTCCGTGTACACGAAGTACACGGCGTGCCCCAACTCGTGGAGGATCGTGTCCGCCCAGTCGCTGTTGGACTTGAGGTTCAACAGCATCCGCACGTCGCCCGCCCGGTCGATGTCCGTGCAGTACGCGTGCTGTTCCTTGAACGGCCGCTCGTACAGGTCGCTCCGCGCCAGGATCGGCGCCACGTCCATCCCGAAACCGGCGTAGAACTTCTCCGCCAGCGCCACCAGGTTCGATCCGTCCGGCGCCTCGGGGTCCGGATTGGCGAAGTAGCGGTCCAGGTCCACGTCGGTCGCCTGCGGCGCCGACTGGCAGAACGGGTCCGCGCAGTGCCACGGCCGCAATCCCCCGACCGTCACCCCGTAGCGTTCGGCCAGCGTCGCGTCGAGCTGCGCCTTCTCGGTCGAGTACGGCTCCTCCGTCTGCTCGTGGACCTGGTCGAACAGCGCCAGCACCTCGTCCGGCGGCAGTTCCTGCGCCGCCATCATCATCTGCCAGTAGTCGGGATAGCCCACGGCCTGCGCGGCCTGGTTGCGCAACCGGGCCAGCTCGCGCACGCGGTCCGCCACGACCGGCCCGATCTGCTTCAGCGCCTCCCAGGCCGCCCGGCGACGGTTCGAGTCGGTCTCGGTCTGGAGGATCTTCCGCAGGTCGTTGTCCGAAACCTCCGCTCCCTCGAACTGCGCCCGGTGCGCGTTGAACGTCTGCTCGATCTCGTTCGAGAGGTCCGTGATCCGCCGCATCAGCTCGTCGGGAATCTGGTTCGGCAGGAACGTGAGGTACAGGAGTTCGACCTGTCGCCGCAGCAGCGGGTCCGTCAGCGACTCCGACTCGCGGAACTCCTGGAGCGCCGCGAAGCGCTCGCGGTCCGCGTGCAGCCGCCGCCATGCCAGTTCCAGCTCCGCCTTGCGCGCGTACTCCCGGGCGGACTCCTCCTCGCTCGAGGCGTTCGTCGCCGCCCAGGACGCCAGGTTGGCGTCGCGGTCCAGCGCCGCGCGCTGCGGGACGAACTCGTCGAGGAACCCCCGCACGCGGGCCTCGACCGGCAACGTCCGGTCGCGCCAGTCGACCGTCGCGGGCGTCGCCGACCCCGTCTCGCCCCGCGGACACCCCGCCACGATCCCCGAGGACAACACCAGCCATCCCAACGTCCCGAATCGCTTCATCCGACTCGCCTCCTTGCTCCGGCCGCCCCGCGATAGCCCTTCACCGGCAGCCGGTCAAGAGACAAGTCCACCGGTGCTCGGCGCGGTTCACCCGGACGTTGGGAGACCATCGGACGCCTCGCGATCCGCGCCGGCTCGCCGTTCGCGCCCGGTCGGGGGGCGCGACCACCCGGCGTCGGTCCGGCGCACCGGAGGAACAACCGAACCACCGGCGCGTCCGCCGCGCCCAATTTGGCGGCGCGCCCGCCCGGCGCTAGGATGCCGTTCCGGGCCGAGACGCCCCACCGGAGAGGACACTCGATGGCGAAGAAGGAACGCAGGCCGACCGACGAGAACGCGCAGGAGCTGTCCGCGCGAAGCTTCGAGGAGGTGCTCCACCGCCTGGAAGAGATCGTCGAGCAGCTCGAAGCCGGCGAACAGCCGGTCGAGCAGTCGCTGGCGTTGTTCGAGGAAGGGGTGCGGCTGGCCCGCGAGGGCCACCGCCGCCTGGAAGCCGCCGAGCGCCGCATCGCCACCCTGCTCGAGGAAGGGGGCGAGCGGCCGCTGCGCGCCCCGGTCGGCGACGAGAACGACGAGGGCGAAGACGACGATGCGGACGAACCCGACGCGGACTAGCATCCGTCCCCTTCCCGAGCGGCCGGCGGCCGGGGCGGCGCCCGACCTCCCGGCGGCGACCGGCGCGACGCCGGCGATGCACCGCCGCACCGGCCCCGCCGCTCCGCTCCTGCTCGCCTGGCTCTGCACCGCCTGCGCCGGCCGCGACGCTGCCTCGAACCCGCCCGCCCGGACGCCGCGCGAGACGCGGACGACCGCCGCGACAGGCGACGCCTCCGCCGTCCCGGACGCGGCCCCGGAACCGGCCGCGGCGCCGCCCCCGGCGCCGGCCGTCGCCGCGGCGGCGCCGGCCGATCCACCGGTGGCGGACGACGACGACGCGTTCGCGACGGCCTACGATCTGGTCCAGGAAGCCCCCACGCTCGAAGTCGCCGCCCCGGGCCTGCGCCTCGACCTCGGCACCGGCCTGCACCTCGGCGCCACGCTCGGCCGCTGGCGCACCGGCTGGGGCCGCGACGGCACGGACGACGGCCGGACCGTGATTGTCGCCGCCCGCTCCCCCGTCCGCCTGTACCTGCCGGCCGACGCGATCCGGGGAACGACGATGCGCGTCACCGCCCGTGGCCTCGGCGGGCGCCGGGTCACCGCCGACGCCGACGGCGAACCGCTCGGGGACGGCATGCTGCCCAACGCCGCCTACGGCTCCGTCGACTTCGCCGTGCCCGACTCCCTGTCCGGTCTGGTGACCGTGAAACTCGCCTTCCGCGGCTCCGGACGCGACCCGCACCTCGGCCCGGGCGCCGCGCTCGTCGATCGGATCGACTTCCTCGACCCGGCGCAGGCCGCGGAGGTCCCGGCCGCCGCTCCGGACGCGACCGGGGCCGCGACGACGGACTTCGCCGTGGAGGCGGGACCGCCGCCTGCGCTGCGGCAGGCGCCCGACACGACCCTGCGCGCCTACCTCTACCTGCCCCGCGACGCGCGGCTGCGCGCCGCCGTCGGGTCGCTCGACGAGCGCGGGGGCACGGTGGCCCTGCGCGCCGTGCCGGACGGGGGAGAAGCGCTGGAACTGCTGGCCCCGGCCGCGCGGACGACCGGGCCGACCGACCTCGACATCGACCTCGCCCCCCTCGCCGGCCGCGCCGTCCGCCTCGAGTTCGTCGCGACCGGGCCCGGCGGCGTCCGCTGGGTCGCGCCGCGGGTCGTCGTGCCCGACCGCACGGCCCTCCCCCCGGAACCCCGGACCGCCCGGAACCTCGTCGTGCTCCTCGTCGATACCCTGCGCGCGGACAAGTTGCGCGAGATCGATGCCTCGTCGGAAGTCGATGCCCAGAACCTCCTGCGCTGGGCCCGCGAGGGAACGACCTTCACGCGGGCCACGGCCCAGGAGAACTGGACCAAGCCGTCCGTCGCCACCCTGCTCACCGGTCTCTACCCGTCGTCGCACGCGGCCCAGAGCGAGCGGGCCGTGCTGCCGCCCGAGGCCCGACTGCTTTCCGAGTACTTGCATGACGAGGGTTTCGCGACGGCGTGCTTCATCGCCAACGGCTACGTCTCGGACACGTTCGGCTTCCGGCGCGGATGGGACCTGTACCGCAACTACGTGCGCGGCGGCCTCCCCAACCGCGCCCAGCACGTGTTCGCCGACGCGGCGGCGTGGATCGCGGAGCGCAAGCCGGAGGAACGCTTCTTCCTGTACGTGCAGACGATCGATCCGCACGTGCCCTACGTCCCACCGCGCGAGTTTCTCGACCGCTACGACGCCGACCCGTATTCCGGTCCGGTCAAGGCCGCCGAGACCTCGAAGCTGCTCGAGCGGATCAAGGCCGGCCAGGTGACCCTGACCGCCCGGGACCGCCGCCGCCTGGAAGCCCTCTACGACGGCGAGATCACCTACCACGACGCCCACGCCCCGAAGCTCTACGAAGCGCTGGCTGCGCTCGGCGTACTGGACGACACCCTGGTCGTCGTCACCGCCGACCACGGGGAGGAGTTCTTCGAGCACGGCTCGGTCGGGCACGGCCACTCGCTGTACCAGGAACTGCTGCATGTCCCGCTGTTCCTCCGGCTGCCGGGGCGCTTCCGCGCGGCTGCGAAGGTCGATGCGGTGGCGGGGCTGGTCGATGTCGCGCCGACCGCCTTCGAGGCGCTCGGACTCGCCGCCCCTCCCGCGTTCCAGGGCCGCAGCCTGCTGGCCCTGGCGCACGACGGCGAGACCGGCGCGGAAGCGGCGTTCAGCGAGTTCCTCGAAGGCCAGCGCGCCGTCACCGGCCAGCGCTACAAGCTGATCCACCGCGGCTACCGGCCGCTGCTGTACGACCTGCGGGAGGATCCGGCCGAGGCGCGGGACGCGGCGGGCGAACAACCGATCGCCGCCCGCACGATGCAGGTCCGTCTGGCCCGGTTCCTCGAATGGCAGGAACGGGCCGGCCGCGACGAGTTGCGGCCGAGCGGCGCGCCGGAGGCGGAGATCGATCCGCAACTCGAGGCGCAGCTCCGGGCCCTCGGCTACCTCGGCGGCCCGCCCTGACGGCCGCCTCGACGCCGTCGCATTCCGGGTGATTCCGTCCGGCGGCCTGTGGTAGCGTTGGCGTCGCCGGCTGGTCGCCGCCATGGGGCGACGCCGCAGACCGGCCCGGGGTTTTCGCAACAAGGAGGGAGAACGGCATGCGAAGCAGGAAGACCATCGGAGCGTTCGCGGCGTTGGCGGCGGCCGCCGTGTGGGGCGGCGCGGCGCCGGCCCGGGCGGGCGGTGCGGTCATCTACCACTACGGTCCCGACGCGTTCGCCGTCGAGGACGTGACGCCGGAGGTGCTCGGCAGCGCGGCCGATCTGCTGATCAAGGAGCTCGCCGCCGCCGAAGGACTCGACCTCGCGAAGCAGGACGCCGCCGAAGTCACCGGCGTGAGGGCCGGCCTGGTGGCCGACATGACCGAGCAGTTCGCCGGGATGAAGATGGGCTACATGTGCCAGGTGTTCGGCCTGTTCTGGGCCTACTTCGCCTGGTGGGATTGCAAGCCGGTGTTCTTCAAGCAGACCGGCGCCGACGAGATCACCTACCTGCCGGCCGATGAAGAGCAGGCCAAGAAGGAGGCCCAGGAGGAGATCACCGACCCGGAGCAGCAGAAGGCGGCGGTCCAGCAGGTGATGGCGGTCGTCCACGCCTTCGAGGCCAAGGCGGGCGGGAAGAAACTGACCGAGGCCTACCCGCTCTCCGCCGCGAAGATGGGCTTCTGGACCAAGAACGGCCGCTGGATCCTCCTCGCCGTGATCGTGCTCGTGCTTGTCTTCTTCGTCTGGAAGGCCGTTTCCGGCAAGAAGGAGACGCCCGCCGCTCCGGCCGCGCCGGGCGGGTATCCGCCCGCCGGCGCGAACTACCCGCCGGCCTTGGGCGGCCCGCCCGCCAACGTTCCGCCGCAGGGCTGACCGGACTTCGGGGCGCGACGCGGCGCCCGCGCGGCCGCGCGGTCGAACGGGCGCCGACCTCCGGGTCAGTTCGAATCGATGAAGGCGCGGAGCTGCTTGCTGCGCGAGGGGTGGCGCAGCTTGCGCAACGCCTTGGCCTCGATCTGGCGGATCCGCTCGCGCGTCACCTCGAAGTCCTGGCCGACCTCCTCCAGGGTGTGGTCGCTGCGTTCGCCGATGCCGAAGCGCATGCGCAGCACCTTCTCTTCGCGGTTGGAGAGCGTCTGGAGCACCTTGCTGATCTGGTCGGCGAGGTTCAGTCCGATCACGGCGTCCTGGGGCGAGGTGATGCTCTTGTCCTCGATGAAGTCGCCGAGGTGCGAATCCTCCTCCTCGCCGATCGGCGTCTCGAGCGAGATCGGCTCCTTGGCGATCTTGAGCACCTTGCGGACCTTGTCCAGCGGCAGCTCCATCTTCTCGGCGATCTCCTCCGGGGTCGGCTCGCGGCCGATTTCCTGGACGAGGTACCGGCTGGTGCGGATCAGCTTGTTGATCGTCTCGATCATGTGGACCGGGATGCGGATCGTGCGCGCCTGGTCGGCGATGGCGCGGGTGATGGCCTGGCGGATCCACCAGGTGGCGTAGGTCGAGAACTTGTAGCCGCGGCGGTACTCGAACTTGTCCACCGCCTTCATCAGGCCGATGTTGCCCTCCTGGATCAGGTCGAGGAACTGCAGGCCGCGGTTGGTGTACTTCTTGGCGATCGAGACCACCAGCCGCAGGTTGGCCTCGACGAGTTCGGCCTTGGCCCGCTCGGCCTCCCGCTCGCCCTCGCGAATCTGGTCGAAGGTGTCCCCCAGCGCATCGACCGCGAGGTTGGCCTCCTGCTCGATGCGGGTCACCTTGCGGCGGGCGTTGCGGATGAACTGGTCGGCCTGCACGAGGTCGTCCAGCCGCACGCCGAGCTTCTGCGAGATGCGCCGTTCGACCGCCCGGCTGCGCCGCATCTCGCGGATCGTCCGCCGGATCGAGCGTTCGTCCATTCCGACGCGCTTCTCCTGGTCGGCGATTTCCTCGCGCACCTTCTCGACGCGCTGGATCAGCTGCTTGAGGCGGTCGACGATCGCATCCACCTGACGCTTGGACAGGTGCATGTCGTGCAGCGTTTCCACGATCTGCTCGCGGGCCGACTCGATGGAGCGCAGGTTGGCCTTGCGCCGCGCCTCGCTCATCCGCCGCGCCCGCGCCAGGTTCGCCTCGATCCGCTCGATGTTCCGCGCCAGGCGCCGGATGCGGTCGATCTGGCGCACGACGCGCTTGACCACCTCTTCCTCGTTGAACTCGGCGTCCTCGTCCTCGAAGTCGCGCACCACGTCGCGGATCCGGAGCTTGCCTTTCTTGAGCTTGTCGCCGAGGTCGAGGATCTCGCGGACGGCGATCGAGGAGCGGAGGATCGTCGAGAAGACCTTCTTCTCGCCCGCCTCGATGCGCTTGGCGATCTCGACCTCGCCCTCCCGCGTCAGCAGCGACACGGTGCCCATCTTGCGCAGGTACATCCGGACCGGGTCGTTGGAGCGCCCCGGGACGACCGGCTCGCCCAGTTCCTCGTCGTCGCCCGCCACGGCCGCCGCGGCGGCTCCGCGTCCGGGCTCGTCCGTCTTCGGCCGCGGCTTGGACCGCTCGCCGGCCCCCGCGGCGCCCGTCCCCGCCCCCGCCCCCGGCCGGTCCACCACTTCCACCCCCTGATCCGCCAGCGCCAGGATCAACTCGTCGATCCGCTCGGCGGACGTCATCTCCTTCGGCAGCTGCTGGTTCAATTCGTCGTAGGTGATCTCCCCGCGCCCGCGCGCCAGTCGCACCAGCTTTGCCACCAGCTTCTGGAACGGTTCCCTGCTGCTCATGTCCTGTTCACCGTCTCCCGCCGCCCCCCACGACCTGCGCTCCGCACGACCCCGCACGCCGGCCGTCCGCGCCCCCCGGCAACCCGTCGCGGCCGGGGTTCTGAACCGCCGTAGATGATCTTCTTGACGCCGCCCGCCTTCACGGCTTGGCGCTTGTGCTCCAACAACCGCACCGCCAGGTCGGAATCCCCCGACGCCTCGGCCTGCCGGATCCGCGTTCCGAGCGGTGCGGTCCTGCGCTTCTCGGCCGCCAGCCGCACCGCCTCCACCGCCCGGGCGAACCGTTCCGCCGCCGACTCGGGACTCTCGTCCGCCGCGCGCAGGATCGCCCCGCGGGCCCAGGCGCGGGTCCCGGGGTCGGCGAGGGCATCGAGCAGGTCCTCGGCGACGATCCCCGCCTCCCCGCTCCCCTCCAGCACCAACGCCTCCACCCGCTGCAACACGCGCCGGGCGGCCTCGGAGACGAACAGCTCTTCCACCCGGTCGGCCGCGGCCGTGCGGGCCAACGGCGGGTTCGACAACACGGCCTGGACGACCAGCGCCTCCGCCTCCGGGACTTCGACCTCCGCCGCGGGCTGCGGCGCCGTCCCGGCCGGATCGCCGGCCGTCGGACGTAGCGTCCGCATCGCCGTCTCGACCTCGCGGTGCATCACGTGACGGGCAATGCCGAGCGCCGCGGCGGCGCGGAAGGTCTGGGCGTCCCGCTCGGCCGCGTCGGGCAGCGCCGCGATGAACGACGCCAGCGCGCGCGCCGCCGCCGCCCGCCCCTCCGGCGACTCCCCCGCCTCCAGGACCGCCTCCCGCAGCGCCGCTTCGAGGAACGTTGGCGCCGACGCCAACGCCTGCGCCAGCACCTCGTGCTCCGCGCCGGGCAACAGCGCCCCGGGGTCCCGGCCCTCCGGCAACCGCGCCCAACGCACCCCGAGTCCCGCGGCCGACAACACCGGGAAGTCCTTGCGCGCCGCGTTGCGACCGGCGGCGTCGGGGTCGAGCAGCAGGACCACCGTCTCGGCCCCGAGGCGCGCGAGCACCGTCGCCTGTTCCGGCGTCAAGGCCGTCCCCAGCGGCGCCAGCACCTCGGGATGCCCCAGCGCGTGCACCGCCAGCAGGTCGAAGTTCCCCTCCACCAGCACGACCGACCGCCGGCTGCGGATCTCCTGGCGCGCCTGCGGCAGCCCGAGGAAGCTGCGCCCCTTGCGGTACAACGGCGTCTCGGGCGAGTTGATGTACTTCGCCGGTTCGCCGCCGTCCTTCCGCTCCTCCATCCCCGGCAACACCCGGCCCGAGAACGCGATCACCCGGCCCCGCAGGTCGAGCACCGGGAAGATCAGCCGGCCGCGGAAGCGATCGTAGTGCCCGCCGCCGCTCCGCGGCACCGCCAGCCCCATCGCCTCCAGGTCCTGCGGCGAGTGGCGGCGCGCCTGCAGGGCCCCGACCAGACGGTCCCACGCCGGCGGCGCGAACCCCAACCCGAAGCGCTCCGCCAGTTCCCGCGACACTCCCCGTTCCGCCAGATACGCCCGCGCCGGCGCCCCCTCGGCGTCCTCCAGCAGCATCCGCCGGAAGAACGCCTGCGCCTCCTCCATCACCCGATGCCAGCGCTCCCGCCGCTGGTCGGACTCCGCGTCGGAGCGCCGTCCCCGCCCGAACTCCTCGGGCACCTCCAACCCCGCCCGCGCCGCCAACTCGCGCACCGCCTCGGTGAACGACAGCCCCTCCATCTCCATCAGGAACGAAATCGCATCGCCCCCTCGCTGGCAGCCGAAGCAGTGGTAGATTTGCCGCTCGCGGTTGACGTGGAACGACGGCGTCTTCTCCTGATGGAACGGGCAGAGGCCGACGTACGAACGTCCCGCCCGTTTGAGCTGGACGTGGGCCCCCACGACATCCACGATGTCCGTTCGGTCGCGCAAGTCCCGAACGAAGCCGGCCGGAATCAAGACCGAACCACCTTCCAGCCCGGGCCGCCAGACCCCGGCAACATCGTCCCCCCACCCATTGATCCGGTCCCGGATGCCCCTTTTCCCTCGGACAGCGACGAACCTTGCACCGACCCCACGGCGCAGAAGCCAGGGGAGTATAGCGAGCAACGCTCTCGAGTCAAGGAGAACTCGAAGACGACCGCTGCGGCGAAAGCGCCAACGAATTCGAAGAATCCGGCGCGACCGAGCGGGTCGGGGCACCGTCCGGACCGCCGAACAACCGGTCGGCGCCGCGCCAATGCACCCGATCAGATGACGGTTGGTGGAGCTGATGGGAGTCGAACCCACGGCCTCTTGAATGCCATTCAAGCGCTCTCCCAACTGAGCTACAGCCCCATCCTCCTCCCTCCCCGGCAACAGCCGGGGATTCGGCCGTATAGCAAATCCTCCAGCGCAGGGTCAAGCGGGTCGGCGCGGGTACGGGACGGGCCGCCGCACGTCCGGTGCGGAAACGGCCCGTCGGGGTCTCGACGCGGGGCGGATCGCCACAAGGCGCGACCGAACGCGGGGCCGGTCGGTTTCCGCCGGGCGTCGCTGCTAGCTGGCGTCGATGCCGTCGGCCGCAGGCGGCACGGAAGGCTTGGGCTTGCGCCGTCGCGGGCGTTTCGGGGCGGCGGACTCCGCCCGTCCCGCCCGCTTGCCGGCGGTGCGGCGACGGACCGCCTTCGGGACCGCCTCGCCGGCGTCGGCGGCCGGAACGGGCGGCGCGGCGGCGGGCTCGCAGACGAACCGATCGCTTCCCGCCGGCTCGCAGACGAACTCGACCTCCTCCGGCGGCGCCGCCGCGGCGCGACCGACGATCCGCTCCAGGGCGTCGCGCACGACGGCGGGAACGTGCAGCCGGCGATCGGCGATCTGCTGCAACAACTGTTCGCCGGCCACCTGCACCAGCCGGATCCCTTCCGTCAGCAGGTCGACCCCGGCGGCCTTGACGCCCTCCCACATCTCCCGGACTCGAGCCTGCATGCGTTTGCTCCTCTCGCGGATCACCGGCAGGAACACGGTCACTCGTCCTCGTCGACGGAGTCGTCGTCGTCGAGAGACTCGTCGAGTTCCTCGTCGTCGACGTCCTCCTCCTCTTCTTCCTCCTCCTCGTCTTCCTCCGGACGGATGTCCTCGAACCGCAGTTCGATATCGATCTCGGCGAAGCGCGTCTCCAGCGTCTCGAAGAGGGAGTCGACGTCGTCCATGCCCCACTCCTCGAGGATCTCGCTGATGAAGTCGGGGAAATCGCCGGAGGAGAGACGCTTCTCGATTTCGTCGGCCTGCTCGTCGGAGAAGGCCTTGACCAGATCCTCGGAGAGCGCCTCGTAGTCGCCGTCTTCGATCGCGTCGAGCGCCGCGTTGCGGAGTTCCCGAACGGTCCGCCGGTCGAAGTAGATCTCCATCGGTCTCGCCTTTCCGCGCGACGGGGTCTGCGCGCCGGGCGGGATTATAAGTGGGGTCCGATCCGTGTCAACCGCGGAGTGCGGCGCCGGAACGGACGGGAAGCGCTGCGGAATAACGACGGCGACGAGCGACGGCCGGAGGTGCGTGGTGCCGCGGGCCGGGGACCCCGGGGACGGCGCCGAGACCCGGGACGCATGCGGGTGCTTCCCTTCGCCCGTGCGATCGGGTACAAAGGGCCGCATGGACGGACCGGCCGCGGGACCGGCGGTGGACGGAGCGGCGGTGCCGCAGGGCATCGTCGTGCGCTGCTTCGCGCGAACGGACGTCGGTCTGCTGCGGGAACACAACGAGGACGACTTCCTGGTCGCCGACCTGACGCGCAAGGTCCGCACCCTGCTGCCCGACGTCCAGCAGCACCCGCTCGGCCCCGGCGGCTCGCTGTTCGTGGTCTGCGACGGCATGGGCGGCGCGGCCGCGGGCGAGGTGGCGAGCCGGACCGCCGTCGACACGATCTTCGAACGCCTGACCCAGGGCGATCCCCCCGCCAACTGGGACGACCTCGTCGGCCGCCTGGACCTGGCGATCATCGAGGCCGGCCACCGCATCTACCAGATGGCGCGCGTGGATCAGGAACGCCGCGGCATGGGCACCACCTGCACCGCGGCCGCCCTGATGGATGGCCGCCTGTTCGTCCACCAGGTCGGCGACTCGCGCTGCTACGTCCTGCGCCAGGGCCGGCTGATCCAGCTGACCCGCGACCAGTCCCTGCTCACCCAGCTCATCGAGGCCGGACAGGTCAAGCCGGAAGACGCGGCCAACTTCGAGCACTCCAACATCATCCTCCAGGCGCTCGGCACGACCGAGATGGTCAACACCGACGTCACCTTCCTCGATCTGCGCCGCGGCGACACCCTGCTCCTCTGCTCCGACGGCCTGTCCGGGATGGTGGACGACGACACGATCCGCTCCCTGCTCGAGGAACACCCCGAGCCGCTGGCGGCCTGCCGGGCGCTGACCGAGGCCGCCAACCGGGGCGGGGGCGAAGACAACATCACCGTGATCGTGGCGCGCTTCGACGGCGCCGGACTGCCCGAGCCGGCCCCCGGAGAGCCGCCCCGCTTCGAACGCTACGCCAAGCCCAGGCCCCCGAACTTCGACCGCGTGCCGTACACGATCCCCGAGCAGCGCTTCGCCGACGGCGGACCGGCCGTGCCGATGTCGCCCGAGGTGCCGATGGGCGCCGTGTCCGTCGACGGCATGCTCGGCGACGAACCGGCCGCCGCTCGACCCGCGGGCCCGGTGGAATCGACCTTCGACGGCACCGGCTCGGACCTCGCCGAAGCGCTGCGCGGCGCCGCGGAGGCACCCCGCGTCATCGAATGGTCCGACGAGGACCTGGCCCTGGACGACCTGCCCGCCGCGGTCGCGACGCCACCGTCGCCGGCATCCACCGCCCCGGCCCGTCCGTCCGTCCCTCCCGCGCGCGCGGCCGGATCCACCGCCCGCGCCTGGGGCATCGTCGCCGTGCTGCTCGTCGCCCTCATCCTCCTCCTCCTCGTCTTCGACTCGCTGCGCGAGCGTCGGGCGGCCGAGACCGAGGCCGCGACGCCGGCGATCGATGTGACCCCGATCCCGCCGCCGCCCGAGCCGTCGGCGACGCCGCTCGCGCCCGCGACGCCGCAGGCGCCGGCCGTGCGACTGCGGCACGACATCGATCCGCGTGCGATCCGAACGCACCTCCGCGGCCTGCGCCCTCCTCTCGATCCGCGCCAGCTCGGCCCCGATCCCGGTGCCCCGCCCGCGCCGCCCCGCCCCCCGGCTTCCCCGCCGGCGCCCGGCACCGCGCCGTAGGGTCGACCGAATGCCGATCGTCGTCGAAGTGCTGAGCGGGCCGCGCCGCGGCCATCGTGTCGTCTTCGACAAGCCGGTTGTGACCCTCGGCCGCCACCCCGACAACGACGTGGTCTTCGACGCCCAGTCCGAGACGATGGTTTCGGCCTTCCACGCCGAGCTGCGCGAGCAGGGCCCGGGACGCTGGATGATCGTGGACCGTGGTTCCTCCAACGGCACCTGGGCCGGCGGCGAGCGGCTGGCTCAGCTCGCCTTCGACGGCCGGATCGAAGTGCGGCTGGCGCACGGCGGGCCGCGCGTCGCCCTGATGCCCCTCGTCGCCGTGCCCGCCCAGGCCGCCGACGCCGTCACGCGGTCCGACGGACCGCCCCGAGCGCCTTTCCCCGCCATCGATCCGCTCGTCGTCGCCCCCACCCTCGACACCCACGCCGCCGCGTTCGGCCGCCCGGGCGGCGGCGACCGGCCCGCCCGGGCCGTGGCTTCCGGGGGTGCGCCGCCGCCGGGCGCGGCGGTCGCGACGCCCGGACCGCCGCCGGAGCCGGCGCCCTCCGTCCCCTCCTGGCAGCGCCCCCCGCCGTTCGCTCCGCCGCCCGGCGCCGCGGGCGGTGCCGCCTTCCGGCCGGGCATGACGGCACAGATCCGATCGGTCGCCGGCGAACTGGTCCGGCGTTCCTCGCGGCGGTTCTGGATCGCCGTCGCCGTCCTCGCCGTGCTGCTCGCGGCCGCGACCACCCTGCTGGCGCTCGTCCTCACCGGCACCCTGGACTTCGGCACCGGCCGCCCCGCGGCCGCGAACCCGGCCGCCGCGCCCGGCCCCGTCGCCGCGACCGACGCGGCGACGCCGGCCCCCGCCACCAGCGGGTCGGAGCCGCCCCAGGCCGCAGTGAAGCGCATCGTCGAAGAGAACCGGGACGCGATCTTCCTGCTGGGCGCGGAGGTGCTGGGCCGGAGCGAAGGCTTCTGCACCGGCTTCGCCCTGACCTCGCGCATCCTTGCCACCAACGCCCACTGCGTGCTCGAGATGCAGAAGATCTGGAAGGTCCTGGGCGACGGTTTCGGCGTGTATGCCTATCAGAACGAGCACCCCGGCGTGAAGCATCGCGTCCAGTTCGCGCTGATGCACCCGGGATACGTCGAGGACGACTCGGACGCGATCTACCCCGACATCGGCCTGGCCGTGCTCGCCACCCGCACCGACCGGCACGTGCGGCTCGCGCCCCAGGAACGCGCCGCCGAACTGCGCGTCGGCGACCGTGTCTACCTGCTCGGCTTCCCGGGGGCGCTCAACAACACCGACTCCCCCGTCGCCACGCTCACCGAGGGAATCGTCAGCCGCCTGACCGATCTGACCCAGCGCAAGGCGGACCCGGCCAGTGCCGTGCTGATCCAGCACTCCGCTTTCACCACCAAGGGCACGAGCGGCAGCCCGCTGTTCGACGAGACGGGCGCGGTGATCGGCATCAACACCGGCTACTACCGCGGCGAGGCGGAGCAGCAGCGCGTCGACCCGGTCACCGGCCGCGTCCGCGACGAGGTGGTGACGCAGGACCTCCAGAACTACGCGATCGGTATGCGCGTCGACCTGGTCCACGACCTGCTGCGCCTGCTGTACGAACGGATCCCCGGCACCCAGGACGCGCCCACCCCGCCCGCCCCCTGAACCACGACCGGCCGAGGCCGGCGGCCTGCAGACGGAGGTGCGATCACGGTCGGAATCGCGCCCGGGCGGCGCGGGCCGATCCGGTCCTGCCGGACCCGTCCATGCGGCGCGGGCGGGCCGACCGGCGGCGAGGCCCGGAGCGGCAAGGACGCGGTCGACCCTTTACAGGCCGCACCGCGGAGCGTAGGATTCTCTGCCGCGGCGTCGAGCGCCACGGCGGGACGACGGAGCATGGCCAAGGTCACGATCATCTCGGCGGAGGGCTCGCGGGACGTGGAACTCGGCCCCTTCACCACGATCGGGCGGCACCCGGACAACTCGCTCCAGCTCCTCGACCGCATCGTTTCCAAGAACCACGCCACGATCACCCTCCAGGGCGGCCAGTACCTGCTGAAGGACCTGCAGAGTCTCAACGGCACGTTCGTCAACGGGGTGCGGGTCTGGGAGCACACCCTGCGCGACGGCGACGACATCTCGATGGGCAACACGCGCCTCGTGTTCCACGACGAGCGACAGGGCGTCGCCGGAACGCGGGTTTCGATCTCCAGCCCCGACTCGACCGTCGCCGAGAGCCACATCCGCGACAAGATCGCCTCCCAGGCCTCCGATCGCTTCCTGCCCGCCGCCGAGATCACCGACATCGATGCGCTGCGGCGCGACTACGAGAAGCTGCGCATCACCCACGAGCTCCAGAAACAGATCGGCCTGGAACTCGACCTCGACCGCCTGCTCCAGACGATCCTCCGGCTGTCCTTCGAATTCCTCCCGGCCGACCGCGGCGCCGTCCTGCTCTACGACGAGACCGGCAAGCTGTACCCGCGCGTCGTCCGCACCCGCCGCGGCAAGAGCGACGAGTCGATCCACCTCTCCCAGACGGTGCTGAACGTCGTCGCCACCGAACGCGCCGCGGTCCTTTCCTCCGACGCCATGATGGATGCCCGCTTCCAGTCCTCCAAGTCGATCATCATGCAGGGCATCCGCTCCAGCATGGCCGTGCCCCTGCTGCACGGCGAGAACCTCTTCGGCATCATGTACCTCGACTCGCAGCTCGCCGCCGGCGCCTTCACCCAGAAGGACCTCCAGGTCCTCTCGAGCATCGGCGCCCAGACCGCCCAGTTCATCCAGAACATCCACCTCGCGCGCAAGGTCGAGCAGGACGCGCTGACCCGCGAGAAGTTCCTCCGCATGCTGTCCCCGAACCTCGCCGAGCAGGTGCTGTCCGGCAAGCTCTCCGTCGAGCGCGTCGGCGTCTCGTGCGACATGACCGTCATGTTCGCCGACATCCGGGGCTTCACCTCCATGAGCGCGGAGAAGAAGGCCTCCGAGATCGTCGACATGCTCAACGAGTACTTCGAGCTGATGGTCGAGATCATCTTCAAGTACGAAGGGACGCTCGACAAGTTCGTCGGCGACGCCGTGATGGTCGTCTGGGGCGCCCCCGTCGCGCACCCCGACGACCCGATCCGGGCCGTCAAGACCGCCGTCGAGATGCTCGCCACGCTCGACGACCTCAACCGCGTCCGCGCCAGCCGCGGCGAACCGCCCCTGGCCGTCGGCATCGGCATCAACACCGGCGAGGGGGTCGCGGGCTACATGGGCTCGACCAAGAAGATGGAATACACCGTGATCGGCAACACGGTGAACGTGGCCTCGCGCCTCTGCTCCCGGGCCGGGCCCGGCGAAATCATCGTCTCCGAGATGACCTGGCAGCGCCTCGGCGGCCAGTTCCCCGGCGAATCCCTGCCCCCCGCGCAGGTCAAGGGCATCGCCAAGCCGCTCAAGATCTTCCGCATCCCCCACGACGCCGGCCTGCGGCACTCCACCAGCATGACCGGCAGCCCCGAACCCACGATCCAGGGTTGACCCCGCCCCGGGCGCGCCGCCGCGCGGCGGCGGCGGTCCCGTCGCACCCGCGGCGCCGGACCGCAGGCCCGCCCGCGCCGCGCGAGACGCCTCGGCCGCCGCACCTCCCCCACCCGGGCCGGGCCGGCGGCAACGGTGCCTGGCGAACGGATACGGGAAACCGCCCCCCCGGTCCCGCGCGAAGGAGTCCCGTCAGATCAGGATCGGATTGCACTCGAACATCTCGTCCAGGATCGTCTGCAGCGCCGCCGTCAGGTCGTCCGTGTTCGACGCCTGGATCCACCGGTGGAGTTCCGTGCCGCCGTTCTCGGCGATCGCCGTGAGCTGCGTGTCGCTCACCGCCTCGCCGAACCCGATCACGAACGTCCGCACCGCCCGCTCGTCCCGCAACGTCCGCGTCGCCGTCACCAACGCGTCCGTCACCAGCGTCTCGGCTTCCGTCTCGCAGTTCATCAGGCAGGCGAAGTCGAACATCCCGCAGCGCGTCAGGCAATCGATGTAGCAGGTGTCCATGCCGTCCGAGACCAGCAGCAGCGCGTTGTGGTACGCCGGGTCGTAGAGCCCGGCGTCGCCTTCCCAGGTGAAGTACTCCATCACGAACCCGAGCGGCGTGTTTCCGTTCGGGCTGTGGCTCGCGAAGTAGCCGTCCACCGACGCCGCCGTCGCCAGCGGCACCGGGTCGACGACCACGCCGTCGATGCCGCAGTCGCCGTCCGTCGGGAACAGCCCCATCCCCCACTCGATGTCCGACGCCGTCGGACTGGTCATCACCGTGCGCAGCGCCTGCCGCGCCTGGTCCCACTTCGACGGCGTCCCCTCCGACATCGAGCCCGACTGGTCGATCAGCACGAAGATCCGCAGCGAGCACGGCACCTCGCACTGCCCGGAATCGGGATTGCAGCGGTAGGTCGCCTCGCAGTTCAGCTCCTCGTACCCCGAGCCGTCCGGCCGGCAGCGGCGCTGCGTGTCTGTATCGACGCACTCGGAGAACCCCGGCGTGCAAACCGAAGCCACGCACCCCCCGAGCACGCACGCGCGACCCGCGCCGCACTCCTCCAGCACCGTCACCGTCCCCGTCCCCGGATCGCAGCGCAGCACGCTCCGCCCGTCCGGCGAACAGTACGGCACCCCCGTCGTGCAGCCGACCGGAACGTCCGTCGCGTCCGCGCGATCGTACCCATAGTCCCGCACCGGCGTGTCGTCGCTCGGCGAACAGCCGCCGAGCCACACCGCGATCGACGCCACGACCAGCCCTCGGGTCCGGTACCGCCTGGAATTCATCGGGGACTCTCCTCACGGGACGCCGGAACGTACACGTCCCACCGGAAGGATACTCCGCGAGCGCGAGGTGGCAAGAAAAAGTGCGGCCGCGTCAATCCCGCGTGCAGGCGGCGCTCCCGCTGCACTCCAGCGTGCAGTTGCCGCCGCAACCCGAAAGATGGCACTGCCCGCTGCCCGAGCACTCCATCGCGCAGCCGCCCCCCGGACAGACCAGCACCCGACTGCCCGAACCGCTCGCGTCGACCGCGCAACCGCCGCCGCCGCAGTTCACCTGCAACGTCCCGCTCCCGGACGCCTCGACCTGACAACCGCCCTGGCCGCAGTCCACGGTGCGGCTCCCCGAACCCGAGAAGTCGAACTTGCAGCCGGTGCCGGTGCACGTGAACGCGCAACTGTCCGAACCGCGGCAGGAACAGACCTGGCCCGGACTGCACGCCGTCCCGCCGATCACCGTCGGCGGCGGCGGCTGGTTCACCGTCGCGCCCACCACCACCGTCGGCGGCGGCGGCTGGTTCACCGCCGCGCCGGTCACCACCACCGTCGGCGGCGGCGGCGGCTGGTTCACCGCCGTGCCGGTCACCACCACCGTCGGCGGCGGCGGCTGATTCACCGCCGTCCCGGTCACCACCGTCGGCGGCGGCGGCTGGTTCACCGCCGTCCCGGTCACCACCGTCGGCGGCGGCGGTTCCGCCGTCGTCGCCGTCACCACCGGCTGGGTCCGCGCGTGCACGACGCAACCGCCGACCGCCGTCGCCGCCGCCGCCGGCAGCAGAACCGGGAACACCCAGGAACGGATCGCTCGCATCTGGACCTCCCTTCGCGGAACGAAACGTACCGCGCCTGCGCGCGACCGGCAAGACCTTCGCCGCGCCCGACGGCCGCCCTGGCGGCGCGGCCCGCTGCTACAACGACGTTCCGACCGTCCACCCGTCCGCCACCGCGTCGAGCGCCCGCCGCACTTCTCGTGCGTCCCCGATCCGGTGCGCCTCGGGCAGCCGCGACGCCGTCGCGTCGTACAACGTCCGCTCCGGTTCCGCCCCCACCGCGACCACGACCGTGTCGCATGGAACGAGGGACGCGCCCTCGCCGGCCAGCCGCACCCCTTCGGACATGATCTCCTCCGCCCGGCGGCCCGCGACCGTCGTCACGCCGTAGCGCTCCAGGTCCTGCAACAGCGACCAGCGGGTCGAGAGCCCGATGTCGGCGCCGATCTTCGGCCGCATCTCCACCAGCGTCACCTGGCGGGTTCCGGTCCGTGCCAGCCGCCGCAGCTCCTCGGGCTCCTCCGCCTCCTCCACCAGCAGGAAGCGCACGGTGGCCGCGTCGAGCGCCCCCAGCTGGGCCACGTGGCGCGCCACGTCGACCCCCACCGCGCCGCCGCCGAGCACGACGACGCGCCGGCCCGGAATCCGGCGGCCGGACAGCACGTCCCAGGCGTGCATCACGTGCGGGCGATCGATCCCCGGCAGGGACAGCCGCAACGGACGGGCGCCGGTCGCGAACACCACGGCGTCCGCACCGCGCCCCAGCAACTCGTCGGCCCCCAGCTCGCGGCCCACCCGCAGCTCCACCCCCGCCGCCTGCGCTCGCCGGACGAGGTCCTCGGCCACCGACCACAGGTCCTCGCGGCCGGGCGACGACGCGGCCAGCGCGAGCTGTCCGCCGAGCCTGTCGCGCTCGTACAGCGTCACCGCATGGCCCCGCTCGGCCGCGACCGCCGCCGCCATCAGCCCGGCCGGCCCGCCGCCGACCACGACGACGCGCTTGCGCCGTGCTGCCGGCGGCGTCGGTTCGCCCTCCCGTCCGACGCGCGGGTTGACCATGCACGTCACCGGCTCGAGACTCATCACCTTGTCGAAGCACCCCTGCGCGCACCCGACGCAGCGGGTCACCCGGTCGTCCAGCCCCGCGGCGGCCTTGCGCGGCAGTTCCGGGTCGGCGATCAGCGCACGGCCGAAGCAGACCGCGTCGCACAGGCCGTCGGCCAGCAGACGCTCGCCGATGGCCGGCCGATGGATCCGGTTGGCCGCGAACACCGGGATCGAAACCCGCTCGCGCACGCCGCGCGCCAAGTAGGCGTAGGCGCCCGGGGGCACCGCGGCGATGATCTGCGGCACGCGCGTCTCGTGCCACCCGCCCGTCACGCTGACGTAGTCGACCCCCTCCGCCTCGAGCAGCGCGGCGAACTCCGCCGCCTCCCGGTTGGTGTTGCCGCCCGGCACGAAGTCGTTGCCCGCGATGCGGAACCCGAGCGTGGCGCGGTCGCCGAGCGTCGCGCGGACCCGGCGCGCCACCTCGATCCCGAACCGCGCCCGCTCGCGCAGCGTCCTGCCGCCGTACTCGTCCTCGCGCCGGTTCGTCACCGGCGAGAGGAACTGCGGGATCAGGTAGCCGGCCGAGGCGATGATCTCGACCACGTCGAAACCGGCCGCGACCGCGCGCGCCGCCGCCGCCGCGTAGTGCTCCTGCACCGTCCGGATCTCCTCGATCGTCATCGCCCGCGGCGTCTCCCGCGTGTAGCGCGACGGCACCGCCGACGGCGCCAGCGCCGGCCGACCGCCGATCAGGAACGAATGGACGTACCGTCCGGCGTGGAGCAACTGCACCCCGGCCAGCGCGCCGTGCCGTCGGATCGCGGAGGCCAGTTCCGTCATCCCCGGCACGAACCGGTCCTCCCGCAGCGAGAGGAAGAACGGTCCGCCCGCCTCCTCGTCGATCGTGCACGCCCCCACCACGATCAATCCGGCCCCGCCCCGCGAACGTGCCTCGTAGAAATCGATCAGCCGCTGCGAGACCACGCCGTCCGGCGTGAACCCCAGGTGCATTGCCGGCATCACGATCCGGTTGCGCATCTCCCGGCGGCGCAAGTCGAGCGGCTCGAGCAGTCGCATGGTCGTCACCTCCGATCCCGCCGCGTCCGGCGGGACGCCGGGCGCAGGTTGGAGCCCGGCCCGCGTCCTGTCAACCGTCGTGCCGCGCGGCCGTCCGCCCCGGCGCCGCCGGTCCGTACGTTCCCGCCCCGGACCCGCGCGGGCGGCGGCCGCCGGCGACGAAACCGGTCGTTGACCGCCCTTCAGCAGTCCGCCGGGCACGTCGCCCGGTTCTCGCCGGCCTCGCAGCGCCAGTTGCCGCAGTGTGGCCCGCAATCGTCGGGACAGTTGCAGGGGTTCTCCCGGCCCGCGCAGCGCCCGTCGCCGCAGGCGACGCAGTAGCCCTGCACCCAGGGCACCCCGCCCCCCTCCCAGTCGTAGCACTGCTCGTAGGCCCACCCGTAGGGATGCGCCGCGCGCACGCGCTCCAGGCCCGCGCAGCACGGCGGGTCCGCGAAACCCGTGACCGCATCCGCGGGCGAGCACTCCGGGCAGTCGGCGGCGCACGAGGCGGCCGTTTCGCCCGGCGCCGTGCAGAACCCGTCGCCGCAGACCGGCGCCGGGCCGCCGACGATCGCGATCATCGCCTCGGCATTCTCGTGCTGGTACTCGCCGGTGCGCTGCGACGTCACCCGCGCCGCCACGCGCAGCTCGGTCCCCGCGGGAACCCCGTCGCGGACCCGCGTCGCGACGCGCAGGGTTTCGGACGCGCCGGGCGCCAGTTGCGCCTCGCCCGCCTCGTCGGTCCGCGCCCAGTACACCACCCCGCCGGCGGACGGCTCCCCGTCGCGTCCCGGCAGGTCCTCCGCTTCCCCGGACGGGTCGAGCGACACGACCTCCAGCGCCGCTTCGGGATAGTCGAAGTACAGCCGCGGGCGCAGCAGCGTGAACCGCGCGTCGTCGCGCCCGGGCGGCAACGCCAGGAAGTCGTAGGCCAGCGTGACGCTCCAGACCACCGTGTCTCCCGGAGCGGCCGCGGCCCGGTCGGGCGCCACGCTCGCCCGCAGCCGGGGCGACGTGCAGACGATGTGCCCGATGATGTCGTTCGAGTATTCCGGCGCGTTGTCCGCGAAGACCCAGTTCCAGTTCTGCACCAGCGGCAGTTCCGCGCACGGCGTCCCCGTCACGGACTCGTCCGCCAGGAGTTCGTAGGACCACAACACCCCCGCGTCCTCGGGCTCGTCATCCCGCGAGCGCAACTCGGGCAGCGTCAGGAACAACATGTTCCGTTCCGCGTCGAACCACCCCTCGTCCTCGTCCAGCGCGTCGGTGAGCGGCACGGTGTCGATGAACGCGTACGAGTTGCGCGCGCGGTCGGGATGATAGACGCGGTGGATGCGCATCGAGCCGCGCACGTACGACACATCCACCATGCAGTCGTAGCGCGGGCCGGGGGCCCCGCAATGCTCGCGCGCGCCGTAGATCGTCGTCGTCTCGTCCTGCACGATCGGCACCGGGAGGACGACGTTGCGGGCCGGGGCCGGGCCCTGGTTCCAGACGACGTAGGTGAAACGCATCGTCCGGCCGTACTCCACCGCCTTCGGCGCGAAATCGGCGAAGAACCGGACCTCGGCGCCGTCGCCGGTCGGCTCGCCGCAGTCCGCCGGACACGTGCGCCGGTTCTCCCCCTCGGTCACCACGCACGCGCCGTCCCCGCAGAACCGCCGCGACGGGACGTCGGTGCGCGCATCGTCGTCCGCGGCCGCGTCGTCGCAACCGCCGCAACCGGCCGTCCCGACCAGCGCGACGAAGACCGCGAGCCGTGCGCCGCTCATCCGTCCGATCCTCGCCCGCCGGCCCCGCCCGCGTCAACGCTCCCGATCGGGGGCGGCGTCGCCGTCGACGCCGGTCGGCACGAAGATCGCCGCTCCGGAAACGGCGACGCGGGCCCGACCTCCCCCTGGCCTCCGGCGGCCGGTTCACCCGCGAACGAGTTCGGGGCGGATTCGCTCCGCTTCGCCCCGTTCCGTGTGTCCGGCACGACCAGCCCGTAGACCGCGCGCGACAGGTGCGTCCGGAGGTCGTTCGCCGTGACCCCCGAGGACACCGACTTCACGCTGATGGGGCTGCTGACGATCGACTGGGACGTGGCGGTCGTGACGACGGACAACCGCGAGGCGGCGATGTTCGACGCGATCCTCGCGTGCCTCGAGACGCGCTGGGGCGTCGATGAGGACCGCGTGCATGCCGTCGGCTTCTCGATGGGCGGCTTCGTCGTGGACGCCCTGGGCACGATCCGGGGCGAAGCGCTGGCCTCGGTCGTCACCTACTCCGGCGCCTACGGCAACAACGACGCCAACCTTGCGGGCCTCGGGGTGGTCGCCGGCGCGATCGATTGGCCGGACCATGCCACGACCAACCGCTACGCCCAGGTGTTCCTCCACGGCGGGACGACCGACACCTACAGCGCGATGGTTGCGACGCTGCACTTCGATCAGTTCGCCGCCAACGACTCGGCGATGCTGGGCGGCCTCGGCCACGACACCTTCCTGTGCAATCACGGCGGCGGCCACACGGCCCCCCCGCCGGGTTTCATGGCCGCCCAGATCGTGGAATTCTTCCGCGACCACCCGCGCGGAACCGCGTCATCCCCCTACGCCGCCGGACTCCCCGCCGACTGGCCGTCGTACTGCACCCATGTCGCCGCGACCGGCGGCGGCTGATCTCCCTTCCTTCGTCCGCGGCTCCGCCCCCGCGTCCCGACCCGCCGCGAGTCAGCGGCGCGCCCGACGCCGGCGCCGCAACCGCCACCACGTCGCGCCCAGCAGGCCGGGCCAGCCGCCCGGAGACCAGGCGGCCGCGGGCGCTCCGGCGGCGCGGCAGTCGCAGTCGTCCGCATAGACGTAGACGTACGTCGGCCCGTCGTCCCCCGCGTCCTCCCCCGCGCCGTCGGCCGCCGCGTCCGCCCCGTCCTCCGCCCCCCCGTCCGCCGGACCGTCCGCGCCGCCGTCCCCGCCGCACGTCTCATCGACCCGACCGTCGCAGTCCTCGTCCACCCAACCCTCGCACGCCTCCGGACCCAGCACGTCCGTCTGCGACCAGACCCGCAGGTCGCCGCCGTTCCACGTCTGGTATCCGCCGACGTTGAGGAAGTCGGTGCTCCAGAAGTCGGCCTTGTCGTAGTAGTCGTCCACGTGCGCGACCCACAGCCGAACATCCGGATGGTCGACGCGGACGAGACTCGGGGCCGACGCCTCGACCGTCATCTCGATCATCTTCGTCTCGCCCGGCGAGAACGCGTTGAGGTACAGGCGGAACGAGGCGCCCGGGTCGTCGTGCGACGGGTTGGACGGGTTCGTGTTCGCGTCGTTCGGGCACCATTCGGCGCCGCAGGCGTGTCCCGGCCAGTTGTCGTACACGTCCCAACGCCGCAGCCGCAGGTACGGCTCCTCGACCCACACCCCGACCACCGCGTTGCGGCCGACGCCGGTCCCGGTGTTGGCGACGTAGAACCGCTGCACCGCCGTCTGGCCGACCTGCAGGTCGAAGATCCCTGCGCTCTCGTGGAGCGCGCACGGGTCCCGCTCCTGGCCGGGAACGTCGTCGATCGCCGCGCGCAGCTCGAACACCGGGTGAGCCGGCGGACCGTCGCACGGACAGCTCGCGCACGGACCCGGCGGCAGGTCGTCGGCCACCTGCCGCACGTCGACGATGAAGCACTCGCTCCAGCCGCAGCCGCCGCCGAAGTAGTCGTGCACCAGCGGCGAGGTGTCGATGATCCAGCCGACGCCGCAGCGCGCCAACGCCTGGTCCTCCACCCAGTCCGCCGGGCCGTTGTCCGCCACCTCCACGATCACGCAGCGATCCCCGCGCCGCAGCTCCAGTTTCGCCCCGCAGCCGAAGTTGCGCTGCTCCGTCGAGTACCACCAGGTGCCGTCGATGCAGTTCCGGCAACAGGCCGTGCTCCCGCCGCAGGCCGAAGGATCGTAGTGCGGCGCCGCGCACCCGCCGTAGCAGGTCAGGACGTGCGGCCCCGAGTGCGCCCCGGGCTCGTGCCACTTCGGCACGCCGTGCCCGCCGATCTCCTCTCCTTCCTCCCGCAGGGCCGCCTCCCCCGTGCCGTCCGGCGGGCTCTCCCATCCGTCCGCCGCGACGCACCCCGACCCCGCCAGGACCGCCATCGCCAACGCCGGCGCCCGAAGCCGTCCCCCGTACCTCGTCTCCATGCGTCGCCTCCCTGCGCGTACCATCCTATCCCGAACCCGCCCGGCGCGGCACCCTCCTCCCCGTCTCGCCCTTGCCGGCCGCGGCGCGGCGTGCCAACCCCGCACCTGGATGGAGCGAACGGCGGTGCTTGTCCCGTGGCTGGCTGCGGCCCTGCCGACTCCCGCCGCCGCGGCGGCGCAGGGTCCATGCCGGCCGAACCGCACGGTCCGGGAGCGCAACGGTTGACCGCCTTCCCCGAACCGCTACGATGGCCGGCGATGCGGGCCGTGGTCCAGCGCGTGCGCGAAGCGAGCGTCTCCGTCGACGGGGAGACGATCGGCCGCATCGGGCACGGCCTCGTCGTCTACCTCGGCGTCGGCCGCGGCGACGACGAGTCCCACGTCGCGTACCTCGCCGAGAAGATCGCCCACCTGCGCATCTTCGAGGACGACCGGGCCGAGTTGAACCGCTCCGTCCTCGACGCCGGCGGCGCCGCCCTCGTCGTCAGCCAGTTCACCCTCTACGGCGACTGCCGTCGCGGACGCCGCCCTTCGTTCGACGCCGCCCTCCCGCCCGCCGAGGCCGAGGCGCTCTACGAACGATTCCTCGCGGTCCTCGCCGGCCACGGCGTGCCGGTCCAGGCGGGCCGCTTCCGGGCGCGGATGGACGTCGCCTCGGTCAACGCCGGCCCCGTCACGATCCTCCTCGACAGCCGCAGGAGCTTCTGACCGCCGCCGGCGCTTCCCGCCGGCGTCCGGCCCGGCGCCGTCGCCCGGGCGGCGGGTGCAGGTCGTGGAGTCCTCGTCCGCGGATCCGCGGGGCAGCGCTGCGGCGCGGAGCGGAACGAGCGCCGGGCTCGCGGGCATCCGCCCGCGCGATGCTCACTCGTGCTTCCCCTCCCGCGCCGGCGTCGTCTCGGCCAGCAGCCGCGCGAACGCCGGTGCGAACAGGTCGCGCAGCGAGGCGTCGAGCGGCGCGCCGAGCAGCCGGCCGACCAGCTCCTCGGCCGAGGCTTCCACGCCGGCCTCCCGGAACGCCCGTCCCAGCTTCTGCCGGACCACCGTCGTCAGGTCGGTTTCCGCCCCGGGCGCTCCCGGCGGCACCTCGCACTCCGCGCAGAAGACTTCGCCGGCCAGCGTGGCCAGGAGGCCGGCCGAGGCGGCGAAGCGCACGTCGCGCGGGCGCGCGTTCTGCACGGTGTAGCGTGCGCCTTCGCGCCGGCGGCCGAGGGCCCCCTGCACGAGGCGGCCCATGTGGCGCAGCGCCTGGAACGTGCCGCGATCCGCGAGACGGGCGAACGGCGCGTCGTCGCGCGCGGCGGCGCCCGGGTCGGCGCTCGCCCGCCACAGCCCGGGATAGCGCCGCAGCATTTCCCAACCGGCCTTGCGCGCCCCTTCGCCCCGCAGGTCGCCGAGGGCGTCGAGCAGCGCCATCGGCCGGATCACGCCGTCCACCAGCCGCATTGTCCGCGCAAGGTCGTGCCGCACGACGACGCGGCCGGCCACCCGCCGCAGTTCGTCCTCGACGCGCGCCAGTCGGGCGGGGTCCAGCGACCGCGGCGTCAGGTCGCCGTCGAGCAGCGCCAGGGCCGTGGTCAGCGGCGCCGAGAAGTTCACCTCCACCGGCGACAGCGCACCCGCCCGGTGCGGTCGCGCGGCGTCCTCCATCCCGACCGTCAGCGCGGTCACCGACAGTTCGAGCCGTTCCACGTCGGCCGCGACGACCCGCCGCCCCTTGGCCCGCTCGAACTGCCGCGCCGCCTCCGCCGCCGCCTCCGCCACCGCCGAGACGTAGGCGCAACCCGGCACCCGCTTCACCGCCAGCGTGTCGGTCAGCCACACCGCGCCCCAGCCCTCGAGGAACCCCTCGAGCGCCGCGTGCGCGAAGTGGCGGCCCAGGCCGTCCGCCGCGTCGAACACGGCGGCCGGCGCGCGGAGCGCCGTGGTCCGGGCGAGCCGCAGCGCCCCGAGCCCCTGGCGCACCGGCACCGCCGCCGCCAGCAGTTTCGACGAGCCGCCGAAGAAGGCGGCCGGCAGCGCGAACGGGGGGTTCGCGAACGCCAGCCCCAGCGCCCGCGCCACGACCTCGGGGTCGTCCCCGGCCAGCCGCCCGGCGGCGACCACGGCCGCGGCGAGGTGGAGGTGCGTCCAGAGCTGGCCGTTGTGCGGTCCGAGCAGCGCGTACCCGCCGAGCCGCGCGGCGACCTCGTCGGCGGCGGCGGCCGCGGCCAGCGCCTCCCCGAGCGACACGTCGTGCGCGGCGGCCCAGGCGAGCGGCACCGCGGCCGCCGAGTGTCCCGGGTGGCCGAACAGCAGGTAGTCGTCGTGGTCCAGCGCGATCGAGGCCGCCGCGAACCACGACGCCAACGCCTCGAGCCCCGGCGGCTCCGCGCGGCCGCGCGGCGGCTTCTTCCGCCGCGTCCCGCCCTCCTCCGCCCAGGCGACGCGCAGGGCGACGACGTCGGGCAGCGCCAACCCATCGAGCAGCGAGGCGACGACGGAAGCGAACTGCAGGCGCACCCGCTCCGCGGTCCCCGGCGGCACGGCGGCGGGGTCGAGCGACCGGCTCCATTCGGCGGGCGCGCGAGGGTCCATCGCCGCGCCCCTCAGCCGCGCTGCGCGAAGTAGGCGACCACGGCGATCACCGCGGCGATCGCGAGGAACAGGATCGTCAGCTTGATCCAGCTCCACGGCGCCTTGCCGACCACCTCGCCGGTCTGCCCGTTGACCAGGAAGCGGTAGACCTTGTTCTTGTAGCGGTAGGCCGCGATCCAGATCGGCAGCAGGATGTGTCGCCAGGTGACGTTGGAAAACGTGTTGTTCACCGAGAGTGCGCGGTGCGTGTCGCCCGGCACGTCCTTGTCGCAACGGCGGTACTGCTCGTCGGCGATGCGCTGCGCGCCCTGGCCCCACCCTTCCTGAAGGTTGACGACGTACTCCTCGGCCCGCCAGCCCGACAGGTAGCCGGGGTTGTACGGCACGAGCTGGTTGCAGTCGAAGTTCTGCACCTGGAGCACCAGCTCGGGCGGCAGACCCTTGGACGCGCAGACCAGCAGATCGCGGTAGTCGTCGTCGCGCTGGCCCCAGGAGGGCACCCAGCGAATGCGCCGTTCGCGGACCGTGTGGGTCTTCCCCTGGCTGTCGCGCCGGGTGACCGTGACGTAGTAGTAGTACCCGGACTGCGCCGTCCAGCGGGAGTGGACGTGCGCGTTGTAGGCCCAGAACGGGACGTACACCCCATCGATGTTCTGCACCTTGGCCCGCGCCCGGAGGTCGCCGGGCCGGAACCACAGGCCGCCGATCCAGCGGGAGAAGCACTGGCCGGCGGCCGCCCGATCGACCCGGAACGGCACGAGCGACTCGGGCCGGATCGCCTTGGCCGAGACCTCCTGCGGCGCGACGTAGCTCGACCCGCAGAACGGGCACTGCGTCGTCGTGACGTTCTGCTCGAACTGCACCGTGGCGCCGCACTCCTTGCAACGCACCGCCAGCGCCGGCCGGCCCATCCCGCCGAGCTGCTCCTGGCGCAGGCCGGCCATCAGGTCGTAGACCTGGATGTGACTTCCCTCGGGACCCGGCGCCGGAACGTCCTGCGCCGTGCCGCAGTGGTCGCAGCGCAGCTTCTGCGCCGCCGCGTCGTAGGTCATCTCCGCGCTGCAGTTCGGACAGCGGTACGCATGGGTCCCGTCGATTTCCTTCGGCTCCTCCACGCTCACTGCGCCCCTCCCTCCGCTCCTCCCGACCCGCGCGCCGGGCCGGAACATCCGCCGGGTCGTTCCCGCCCGGCCTCCTCCGCCGCGGGTCGCTCCCGCCCGGTCCCGTCCGCCGGCGGGGGAATCGTACGACGACGGCTGCCGCCCTTCAACGACCCGTCGCGCGACGGAGGCGTCGAGCCGGTCAGGCCGAAGCGCACCGCCTTGGCGTAGAAGTTCTTCTTGTCCATCCGCGCCAGCCGCGCGGCCGCCGACAGGTTCCCCGCCGAGCGTCGCAGCGCGGCCTCGATGTACGACCGCTCGAAATGCTCGACCCACTCCTGCTTCAGCTCCGCGAACGAGCGCGACAGATCGATCGGCGGGGGCGCCGACGTCGCCGCCCCGGGCGCCGCCGCGTCGGTCGGAAGCAGGTCGGCATCGAGCACCCCGCCGCGGACCAGCGCCACCGCACCTTCGATCGCCGCCTTGAGCTCGCGCACGTGCCCGGGCCAGGTCCGCGCCCGCAGGCGGTCGACGGCCCGCGCCGTCAGCTCGGGAGCCGGACGCCCCAGTTCCGCCGCGGCCGCTTCGACGAAGCGCGCCGCCAACGCCGGGATGTCCTCCGCCCGCTCCGCCAGCGGCGGGACCGCCGCGACGCGCGCCCCGAACAGCCCCGCCAGGTCCGGATGCAGCCGCCCCGCCTGCGCCGCCCGCTCGGGCGCCTCCTCCATCGTCGCCACGAGCAGCGGCGGCGACGTCCCGTCCGCGCGCGGACGCACCAGCCGCGCCAGCAGTTCCGCCTGCAACCCGCGCGGCAGCTGGTCCAGGTCGCCGACCAGGAGCGTCCCCCCCACCGCCAGTTCGAACTTCCCCGGCCCCGCGACGGCCGGGTCGAAGCCTCCCGTCGCCGGCCCGCCGAACAGCTCCTCGCGCAACCACGGCTCGTCGTGGAACCGACACGACAGCTCGACCACCGGCGCGTCGCGGCGCGGCCCCACCGCCGCCAGGTAGCGCGCCAGCGTGCGGCGCCCGGCGCCCCCGGGCCCGACGATCGCGTACGGCCGTCCGAGGCTCTCCAGCGCCCGCCCGCGCTCCACCGCCGCCGCCATCGCCGCCGACAGCGCCACCGGCTCGAGCCGATCGGCCGTCCGCCCCAACGCCGTCCGTTCGGCCCGCAGCGCCTGCGCCAGCCGCTCCGCCTCCGCCTGTCGCAGCTGCTCCCGCTCGGCCGTCCGCAACCGGTTCCCCAGCAGCAACCCGGCCAACTCGATCAACAGCCGCTCGTCGGCCGCCAGCACTTCGGTGCCGCGCCACGGCCCCGCCGCGAGGAAACCGCGCGCCCCCGCGCCGCACGGCTCGGCGACGACGAACCGCGCCGCGACGTCGGCCGGAAAAGCGCCCGCGAACTCCCGCTGCACCCACGCCGGCAACTCGCCCAGCACCGCCTCCTGCGCCCCGTCCGCCCCCGCGCCGGGCGGCATCGCGGCCCGGGCCCACCCGGCCCCCGCCGGCCAGCTCGCCAACGGACGCCACACCGGCGCCGCGTCCGGCTCGGCGGGCACCAGCAGCAGCCCGGCCGGCATCCCGAGCCGCTCGGTGTCGCGCAAGGCGACCAGAATCCGCCGTCCCGGCACCCCCTCGCGCAACCGCTCGCCCAGCACCGACACCAACTCCCCCGGCGCGCACGCCGCAGGACCCGCCACCGCCGCCACCAGCCGCGCCGCCGCCCGCAGGCTCCCCTCCACCTCGATCGGCAACGCCAGGTCGCCGACGTCCGACTCCGGCGCCGCCCCCCCCTCCCCCGCCTGGCCCGCGACGCTGCCCTCGGGCCGCGCCGACGCCGAGGCGTCCATCGCCAACAGCTCGGCGAACCGCACCGCGTCCGGATGAAACAACCGCGGGGAAAGCAGCACGCACAGGTAGGTGTCACGCCGGCGATGGACGATCGGCAACAGCACCGCGGTGGTGATCGTCCCGACCAGCGGCGAGTCGGCCTCCAACCCCTGCAACGCGACGTGGTGCACCTGCAATCCACGATGCGCCGCCGCCGTCGGCGGCCCCGCCGCCCCGACGAACGCCACCACGTCGTACAGACTCGTCCGCAGACCCGTCTTCCGCCGCGTCGAAACCAGCTTCGTCCAGGCCAGGTTGCAATCAAGAACCGTGCCATCGCCGTCGACGATGACAATCGGATTGGCATCGAGGACCGGCTCCAGCACCACGGTTCGCATGACCACTCCCGTTGGTCGATCGCGTTGGCATCAAGACCAACGACGTCGACTTCGATGCAGTAAACCACGAAGAAACAAGGGATTCAAGCCGTGGTAGCCGAACCACCGACGGAGAGTCGATGAGGTCGATTCACCTTCCCCTCCACGTTCACGATGCTCATCCGCCTGCACACGCAAGCCCTGTGCATGGCGTCCGGGAGCTTCGGGGGCACCCCGCGGGCATGGAGTGGGGGGCGCAGGCGCGGCGACCTGCGCGCCGGGAGAGCGGAATCGATCTCATGCCGACGCGCAGGTGCCCGAGGTGCGGGGCGCGTACGGACGGCCTCCGGGGCCGTACCCGGCGCGTCCCGGGAAGCGGACCCCGGCGGCGCCGTGTTACCCCCGGGCGCGCCATGGGCCGGCGACCGGGCGGTCCGGCGAGCGCGGTCCCGAGCCGGTCGGTGCGGGGGATCCGGCGGATCGTTCAGCGCTGGGGGGCGAGGTTCTGGATCTGCTGGAGGCGGCCCTGGACGTAGGCGCGGTCGAGGCCCGCGCCGTCGCCGTCGAGCGCGGCCTGATAGTGCGTCCGCGCGTCGGCGTAGCGCCCCTGCTCGAACAGGATGTCCCCGTACAGCGCCTCGGCCCGCGACAGGTTGGAGCGCAGCGACAACGCCTTGTCGAGGAACCCCAGGGCCTTCGTGTTCCGGCCCTGGCCGCGCAGCACCGTCGCGATGCGCAGCAGGATCTCGTAGTTCCCGCTGTCCAGGTTCGCCGCGATCTCCAGTTCCGCCAGGCCGTCGTCGATCCGGTTCGACGCCACCAGCACCTCGCCCAGACCCTCGTGGGCCCGCGACGAGTTCGGCACCCCCTGGATCGCGGCGCGCAGCCGCGTCTCGGCCTCCGCCAGGTTTCCGGTCTTCCACAAGGCGATGCCCAGCAGTTCGTTCACCGACCCGACGTTGGGCAGCTGCGCGAACGCCGCCTGCAGCGGGGCCAACGCCTCGGACCACCGGCCCGCCGCCGACAGCTTGCGCCCGTACTCGAGCTGTGCGTCGGTGAACGACGGCCGGATCGCCACCGCCTGCGCCAGATGCCCGATCGCCTCGTCCCCCGTCCCCAGCCGCCCGAGGTGATAGTGTGCATCGGCCGACCACGGCCGGATCTGCAACGCCGCCTGCAGTTCGGCCACGGCGCCTGCCGTGTCCCCCTTGCGCTCCAGCATCGCCGCCAGGCCGAGACGCGCGGGGAGCAAATTCGCGTCGGACGCCAGCGCCTTGCGGTACGACTCGATCGCCCGTTCCAGCTCATTCGCCCGCGCGTGCGCGTCGCCCAGACCGCACAACGCCCCGGCGTTGTCGGCGTCGACGGCGAGCGCCTTGTTGAACTCCTCGATGGCGAGCGACGAACGCCGCCAGACCAGGTAGGCCTGGCCCATGCAGACGTGTCCCTCGGGAGCGGAATCCCCGGCGGCCGAGATCACGCGGCGGCAGGCGTCGCGCGAGGCCTCGTACTCTCCCTGCGCCATTTTCACCCGCGCCAGCCCCCATAGTGCATCGACCCAGTTGGAGCGATGGCGCAGGGCCGTCTCGAACGCGGTCCGCGCCCCCGGGAGTTCGCGTGCCTCCAGCAACGCCTCGCCCAGCCGGAACTGCGCGGCGGCGTCCGTCGCCGAGGCGGCGACCGCGGCCCGCGCCTGCGTCAGTTCGTCGAACTGCTGCGCCGAGGCGGGCGCGGCGACCGGAACCGCCACCGCCGCCGCGACGACCATCGCCGGCCACCTCCAAGATCCGTTCGCTCCCTTGCCCAGTTCGCGACTCATCCTGCTGCCCTCCGTGCGGCGCGACCCTAGCATTTTTGGCCGGCAGGAATCCAAGTCCAGCGGCTGACCTCTTGCCGTCCCGCCGGCCATCGCTCTCAGACGTGCGGCCCGCCGCCCGATTCAACCCGGCGCGACCCGGCCGTGGCCCGCCGCGCGCGCCCCCGGTCCGCCGATCCTTTTTGCTCCAGCTTCACGCCGGCGTTGTCGCCCTCGTCCTTGATCGTGTACCCGCGCTCCTGCCGCCGGAAGTTCAGCTCGTTCTTCTTGAGGTACAGCTCGTGCACGTCCCGCGCCGACAGTCCCGCCACCTGCGCCAGCGAGACCAGGAAGTGCAGCAGGTCCACGATCTCGACCCGCACGTTCTCCCGGTCGTACGTCTGGTACTTGGCCCACCATTTCCACGGCAGCGAATCGACCAGTTCGGCCGTTTCCTGCGTCAGCGCCCGACTGTACTGCAACAGCCAGTGCACCTGCTGCTTCTCGGTCATCCGCGCGGTATCTACGCCGATGCGCCGGTTGAGCGCCTGCTGGCAGGCGAAGATCTCCTCGAACATGTCCCGCTCGGCCATCTCGTCCGCTCCCGCGCCGGCCGTTCCGGCGACCCGCCGACTCTAGCACGACCCGACCCCGTCCGCCCCTCGCGGTCGCGCTGGCGGCGGAAGAGCCGCCCTCGCTGCGCTCGAACTCGCCCCCGCCCGCCGCGCTCCCTCGACTTCCTCGACGACTCGACTCCTGTGCTACTCTCTCCTTCGTGCTGCGCCCGGTCGTCCGCTGCCCGATGTGCGGCGAGGCCGTCTGGACCGACCGCCCGAAATGCGAGGTCTGCGGCGCGGTCTTCGGCTTCGTCGTGCCCGGCACCGGTCTCCACCCGGCCGTGGCGCCCGCCCGCGACACCCGCAGCACCGGCGCCCCGCCGGCGGCGGAGGTCCGCGAGGAGCCGGAGGCGACCACCGAAGGCTCCGGCCGCTCGTCCCTCGGCATCCCGCTGCTCGGACGTCGCGCGCCGCTCGACCGCATCCAGGCCCACCTGCAACAGGCGCTCGCCGCGCGCCGCTCGGCGGCCGCCGTCGTGCACGGCGCTCCCGGGAGCGGCAAGTCGGCGGTCGTCGCCGCGGCGGCGGGGGCGCTGGTGGCCTCGACCGGGGCGACGCGGTTCGAGCTCCGGCTGCCGCCGACGGCGCGCGAGCCGCTGGCGCCGATCGAGCGGCTGGTCGACCGGTGGGCCGGCGAGGGGATGACCGATCGGCACGACGCGGCGTCGCTGCCGCGACGCATCGCGCGACGCCTGCACGAGCTGGGCACGGCCGTCTCGGCGGCCGACGTGGCCGAGGTGGAAGGGCGGCTGGGGGTGCTGAGCGGCTCGCGCGGCGTCGAGGCGCCCGCCCCCGGCGAGGAGGTCCTGCGCCGGCCCACACCGTATCTCGACGCCCTGGCCGCGGCGTTCCGCTACGACGCCGACCGCGGACCCGTCCTCGTCATCCTGGACGGCCTCGACCGCGCCACCGACGAAGGCCGCTTCCTGCTGGCCGGACTGGTCCGGCGGCTCGCCGACCAGCCGCTGGCCTGGCTCGTCGCCTCGCGCACCCCGGACGTGTCCACCATCTTCACCGCGGCGGTGCCGACCGAGACCTGCGAACTCGAACCGCTCGCGGAGGACGACCTGGCGACTCTCGTCCAGACCTGCCTGCGCCTGCCGCCGTCCCGCGACCTGCTGTCGCTGATCCAGCGCCTCTCGCACGGACACCCGGGACGCGCGATCGACGCCGCCCGCTCGCTGGAACAGTCCAAGGCGTTGCGACGCGAGCACGGCATCGTCCACGTCGACGCCGCCGCCGTCGGCGAACGCCTCGGGGCGGAGACGGCGGAGGCGCTGGCCGGCGTGCAGTGGGAGGGACTGTCCCCCGCGGAGCGCGCGACGCTCCAGGCGGCGGCGGTGCTGGGCGAGGTGGTGTGGGACGAGGCGCTGGTCGCGCTCGAACGCGCCCGGCGGCCCGGCGCGCTGCCGGAGGAACGGTTCGAGTCGCGCCACCTGGAGGATCTCGAGGCGATGCGCGGCCGCCTGGGCGGCCTCTGCCGCGCCGGCTTCCTCGTGCGGCAGGAGGAGACGGAGTTCCCCGGCACGCAGGAATACGTCTTCGCCCTCGACGGCCTCCGCACGTTCGTCCTCGGCACCCTGGCCGGCGAGACCCGCGCCCGCCTCCACGTCGCCGCCGCCCGGTGGCTCGAGGTGCGCGCGGCGGGCAAGACCGGTTTCGTGGAGACGATCGCGGGACAGCTGGCCGCCGGCGGGCTCCAGGCCCCCGCCGCGCAGCGCTACGGCGAGGCGGCGGACGAGGCGCGCCGCCGGACGCTCTACGAGCGGGCCGTCGGCCTGTACAAGCGCAAGCTCGAACTGCTCGAGGCCGACGACCACCCGGGACGGCTCGCCGCGCTCCACGACCTCGGCACGGTCCAGGTCGCGATGGGCCGCACCGACGCCGCCGAGGAGTCGTTCCGCCAGATGCTGCGCAGCGCCTGGACCCTCGGCACCCCCGGCAAGGTCGCCGTCGCCCTCTCCAAGCTGGGCCGCCTCTCGCGCGGCCGCGGCGACTACGCCGCGGCCCTGCGCGACCTCGACGAGGCGCTCCGCCTGTTCCGCCAGTGCGGCGACCAGGTCGGCGTCGCCGCCGCCCTCGCCGACATCGGCTCCCTCCGCTTCCTCCTCGGCCAGTACGCCGAAGCGCGGCGCTGCCACCGCGAGGCGCTCGCCCTGCGCCGGGAACTGGAGGACGACCGCGGCAGCGCCCTGGCCCTCCTGCACCTGGCGATGCTCGACCGCGCCGAAGGGCTGCTCGACCGCGCCGCCGCCAAGACCCAGGAAGCCCTGCGTCTCGGCGAGAACTCCGCCGCCAAGGAGGAGCTGGCCCAGGCGATGAACGTCCTCGGCGTCCTGGCCTTCGACCGCGGCGATCTCCAGAGCGCCGCCGGCTACTTCCAGGAAGGGCTCAAGCTCGCCGCCGGCGCCGACCGCCGCATGGAATGCTACCTGCTCAACAACCTCGGCGAAGTCCAGTTCTGGTCCGGTCAGCTCGACGACGCCGCCCGCAACCTCGGCCGCGCCATGGAACTGGCCGGCGAGCAGGAAGACCGGCGGGCCCTCGGCGAGACCCACCGCAACGCCGCCCGGCTGTCGATCTGGCAACGCCGGCCCGAGCGCGCTGCGGCCTACGCCGACCGCGCCCTCGCCCTCGCCCGCCAGATCGGCAACGAGGAGTCGCTCGGACTCGCCTGGGAGCTGGCCGGCGAGGTGCGCGCGTTTGCCGGCACGCCGGCCGGCGCCGAGGATCCCGACGTCTGTTTCCGGCGGGCGATCGATATCTTCCGCCGCATCGGCCATCAGGTCGAACTGGCCCGCGCGCTGTACTCCTACGGTCACGTCCTGCGCGTCCAGGGCCGCACCGCCGACGCCCAGCCGGTCCTCGGCGAGGCGCTCGAACTGTTCACCCGCCAGGGCAGCGCCCTGGCCGAGCGCGTCCGCCAACTCCTCGCCTGAACGACGCCGGTTCGACCGCCCGGTGTCGGTCTGCGGCCGCGTGCGCCCGCCGCCCGGCGCGATCTCGGACCGCCCGGAGCCCGACGCCCGGAGCCGCCCCGTGCCGCACCGTCTCAGTGGCAGGCCCGGAAGGTCAGGTCGGCCTGCAGCCGTCCGCCCTGCGGTGTCGGGCAATCGACCTCGAGCCGGCCCTGCACGCTGTCGACTCCGTTCACCTGGGCGCCCCCGGGCTCGACCAGCACGTCGAACACGGCGCAGTCCTGCTTCCGCAGCGCCAGCGCCTCGTCCTCGGACCGGCCCGGACCCGCAACGAGCAGGACGGCGTCGCGCGAACCGCTGCCCTGGAGCTGGAGGTGCACGCGCGGCGACTCGGAGACGAAGTCGGCACCGAAAAAGCCGGAGCCGAAGGCGTCGCCCGACCGGCAGCCGTCGAACGAGGCGGTCCAGTCGCCCAACGCGCCGCCCCGGTGCGAGACCGTGCCAGCGACCCGCGACCAAGTCATGTGCCAGACGAAGAAGCCGAACGCTCCGCCGAAGGCCAGGACGCCGGCCGAGATCAGCGCGATCATCCAGGGCCGGACGCGGCGGCGCCGCCCGAGCAGCGGGGACGACGGCAAGCGGGGCGGCGCGGGAACCATCCCCGGCGGCGGCGCGGGCGCCGGCATCCCCGGCGGATAGGCCACCGGCGGCCCGTACTGCGGAACCGCCACCTCCGTCCCGCAGAACTCGCAACGCGACCGCCCGGCCTGCGACGGCGCCGAGAGCTGCGCGCCGCACCCGGGACACCTCGGAGCCACCGGCATCCTCACGCCTCCTCGCCGAGCCGCTCGGATCGGACGACCTCGATCCCACGCCGCCGCAGCTCGTCGAACAGCAGCGCCGGCGGCACGTCGCGCCCCGGCGACAGCAATCCGATCCCCCGCAAGCGTCCATCGAGCAGCAGCTCGGCGCCGATCGCCGCAGTGTAGCCTACGGTGCGGTTCATCGCGAACAGGCCGGTCGCCGGGTCCCGCCGGTCGAGCATGTCGTAGACCACCGTTCGCGGGCGTCCGGCGCGCGCACCCCACGCCACCACGCGGAGCACCGCCAGGTCGCGTTCCCCGTCCGCGTACGCGAGCTGCGGCTCGAGCAGCCGGGCGAGGAACCGGCGCGGCGACACGGGGACTCCGTCCACCGACACGGGATCGTCGCGCAGGAGACCGAGCCCCGCCAGGACGTTCCACAGCGCGCAGTGCCCCGGCCAACGCAGCGTGTAGCGGCCGACCTCGCGCGCCGCCGGCCCGAGACCGAACAGGCGGGCGTAGTGCACCGCATCGCCGTTGGGGTACGCCTCGAGCGCTCCCAGGCCCGCCACCTCGATCGCGTGCGCGTTCTCGGCCCGGAAGATCGTCGCGGGCGGAAGCTCGATCTCCCGCCCGGCGCGGATCAGCCGCGCCGGACGACGGTACGACAGCAGCACGCCATCGAAGGTCCAGCTCACCTTGTAGCGCAGCGGATGGTCGGCCGCCGACGCTTCCGGAATCCCCCCGCCGTACGTGCGCACGCCGTGCACCTCGTCCAGTTCGTCGAGCGCCGCGCGGGTCATCGCCAGATCGATGCCCGGGTCGAAGCCCATCTCGGGCAGCAGCGCCACGCCGCGCGACCGCGCCTCGCCTTCGAGCGTCCCGACCTCGCCGGCGTAGGACGTGCTGACGAAGTGCGCGCCGGCCTCCACCGCCGCGCGCGCGACCCCGAGCTGCAGGGCCGGGGGAACCATGCAGACCACCACACCCGGCGCCGACTCCCGCACCAGCCGCTGCAGCGCCTCCGGGTCCGCGGCATCCACCGACCGCGCCCGGACCTTCCGGCATGCCAGCCGTTCGAGCGTCCGTTCGACCGTCGCCGCCTCGCGATCCGCCGCCACGACCTCGTCCACGGCCGCGCAGCGGTCGAGGTCGTGCACCACCGCGCGCCCTTGAAGTCCCACGCCGACGACCAGCACGCGCACCCGCCACGCCTCCTGCTCCGGCGCATCATCGCGGAGGCCGCGCCCGGTCGCAAGCGCGACCTGCCGGCCGCGCCTTCGCGCGGCCCTCGACGCCCTGCCGGTCGACCGCCCCGGGACCGCCGCCCGCGCGTGGGTCCGGCGGGATGAACACCTGCCCCCCTCCGGCGTCCACCCCGCCCCAGGGACCCGAGTCCCGGGCGCCCGGCGAACGGGCCGCCCGCCCGGCCGGGGCGTGGGCGATTCCGCACACCCGTACGGATTCCGCACGGACGACCTTGACGCACGCCCGGGGTGCACAACAGACTGCGCTGCGTTCCGGTCGGACGGTCCGGCCGTGGAAGCGAGGGGAAGATGACGGAAGCGCCGCCCGACGACAGCGCCGAGAAGTCGCCCGTCCCCACCCCGGACCTGCCCGTCGTGGAGGAGATCCAGGCCGCGATCCTCGACGGCCTGTTGGCCGTCCCGCAGCGCAAGGCCGAGGGGAAGCCGGTGGTCTGGACGTCGGTGGTGATCCCGCAGGCCATTTTCCACGCGATGGGCGTACCCGCGATGTACCAGGAGCTGCTCGGCGGGTACGTCTCGATCTTCCGTCTCTCGCCGAAGTACTGCCAGGCGGCCGAGGCGTCGGGGCTGCCGCGCGACGTCTGCGCGGTGCACCGCTGCGCCGTCGGCGTCGCCTGCGGCGACGACCGCGACTACTTCTTCGAACAGACCTTCGTGCCGCCCGACCTGGTGGTGGGGACCAACTTCCCGTGCATCTCCGAGTCGCGCTCGTGTCTCCACGTTGCCGAGCGCTATCGTTGCCCGGTCTACGTGGTCGACCTGCCGGCCAACAGCTGGGGCGAGTCGATCCCCGAGCACGCGATCGCCTACGGGGCCGAGCAGCTCCGCGGCCTGGTCCGGTTCCTCGAAGGGTTCGGCTATCGCCTGGACCTCGACCGCCTCAAGCACCAGGTCGCGCTGACCAAGCGCGTCAACACGCTGATGGCCGAGATCGACCGGCTCAAGAGCGCCGTGCCGTCGCCGATGCGCGCCTACGACAACGTGATCGCCACCACGGCGCCGCTCGCCCTGCCGATCGACGAGCGGCTGGTGGGGTACTTCGAGCGGTTGCGGGACGAGCTGGCGGACCGGGTGGCGCGCGGTGCGGGCGTCGTGGACCACGAGCGACTCCGGCTGCTGTGGATCGGCATTCCGCCGCTGTGCGACTTCGAGCTGCTCAACTATCCCGAGAAGCACGGCGCGGTTGTCGTCAAGAACATGCTCGAGTTCCTCACCGGCTTCACGCTCGACCCCGACTTGATCGACCCCGACCGTCCCTTCGAGAGCCTGGCCCACGCGCAGATCGCCAGCCCCGCCAACCCCCTGATCCAGACAACGATCGACTACTTCGTCCGCGCGGCCCGCCAATACCGCGCTGACGGCGTCGTCTCGGTCGTCAAGCGGACCTGCGGCTTCATCCCCGCGATGCAACGGATGATCAAGGACGCGATCCAGCGCGAGACCGGCCTGCCGTCCGTGATCTTCGACCTCGACGGCGTCGACCAGCGCGAATACGACGCGGCCGCCACCCAGGAACACCTCGACACCTTCGTCGAGACGCTGCTCGCGCGGAAAGGACGGAACTGACGTGGGTGCCCTCGCGCATCTCGACTCCTACCGCGTCCTGCGCGACGCGGCCCGCAACCCGGATGCCGTCGCCGCCGCCTGGAAGGCGCGCGGGGGGAAGGTCGCCGGCTACCGCTGTCTCACCGTCCCCGAGGAGCTGATCCTCGCCGCCGGCATGCTGCCCCATCCGCTGTACGGAACCCCCGACCCGGTCGGTCCCGCCGACGCCTATTTCCAGTCGTGCACCTGCGAGTTGGCCCGCAACTTGTTCGATCGCGCTCTCGCCGGCAAGTACGCGGGACTCGACCTCGTCCTGTTCGGCAACACGTGCGACATCGTGCGCAAGCTGACCGACCTGTGGAACGGCTACATCCCCGGGGCCCGCGCGTGGCTCTGCAACACGCCGCAGAAGATCCGGAACGAGGCGAGCCGCGACTATACGATCGAGGAGTTGCGACGCACCGCCGCCGCGATCGGGCGCGTCGCCGGCCGGGAGCCGGACCGCGCCGCGCTCGCCGACGCGATCCGCCTCACCAACGAGACGCGCCGCCTGCTGCGGGCGATCTTCGAGTTGCGCGCGGGAGAGGCACAACGGTTTTCCGCCGCCGAGGCGCTCGACATCGTCATGGGGGCCAGCGTCTTGCCGAAGCCGGAGGCCAACGCCGCCCTGGCCCGCTTGCTCGAGGACCTGGCCCGGGTCGAACCCGTTGCGCGTTCCGGGCCCCGCATCCTCGTCACCGGCAGCCTGCTCGACTCGACCGCCCTGCTCGAACTGATCGAGCAGGAAGGCGGCGGCGTCGTCGCCGAGGATCTCTGCACGAGCCTGCGCTACTTCTGGCACCCCGTTCCGGCCGCCGACGACCCGTTCGAGGCCCTCTACCGTCACTTCGACCGGCGACCGGTCTGCGCCTGTCTCCACCCGCTCGACGCGCGCTTCGATTTCCTCACGGAGCTGATCGCGGCCTTCCGGGTCGAGGCGGTGGTATGCTTCAACCTCAAGTACTGCCATCCGTTCCTCTACGAGGCGCCGATCTTCCAGCAGCGCCTGCAGGCCCGCGGCCTCCCCACGATCGTGCTGGAGGTCGGACACGATCACTCCGGCCTCGGACAGCTTCGCACGCGCCTGCAGGCCTTCGTCGAGATGCTCACGCTATGAGGACCGCACCGGCCCGCTTCGGAGGACCGCGATGATCGCCGTCGGCATCGATCTCGGGTCGCTCTACGCCAAGGTCGTCGTCCTGCGGGACGGCGTCGTCGCGGCGACGCACGTGGTGCCCGCCGGCACCGACGAACGATGCGATGGCGAACGGCTGTTGCGCGAGGCCCTTCGCCCGCTCGGCGCCGCGCCGAGCGACGCGGCCGTGGTCGTCGCGACCGGCGTGGGACGCTCCGAGGTGGCCGGCGCGCGGGAACGGGTGGCCGAGGTGCTGGCCGCCGCGCGGGGTGCCCATCATCTTTGCCCCGGCGCCGGCGGCGTCATCGACCTGGGGGGCGAGAGCACCCGCGCCGCCCGCTTCGACGCCCGGGGCGACGTCGTCGAGTTCGCGGTCAACGACAAGTGCGCCTCCGGCACCGGCGTGTTCCTCGACGCGATGGCCAAGCTGATGGGCATTCCGGTGGAGGAGATGGGTCCCCTCTCGCTGACCTCGCGCAGCGACCTGATCTACTCGTCGACCTGCGTGGTCTTCGCGGAGTCCGAGGTCGTCTCGGCGATCCACCGCCAGACGCCCCGGCAAGACATCCTGCGCGGCATCCATCGCGCGATCGCCCAGCGCGTCGCCGGCCTCGTCGGCCGCCTCGGCCTTGCCGGGGACTGCGTGACCGCCGGCGGCCTGGCGCGCAACGTCGGCATCGTCGCCTGCCTCGAGGAGTTCCTCGGGCGCAAGCTGATCGTCCCCCCGCAACCGCAGCTCGTCACCGCCCTCGGCGCCGCCCTCCTGGCCGCCGACCGGCTCGCGGCTCCCTCCGTCCCCGGCACCCCCGTGCCGCCGCGGGAGGACTCCTGATGCGCACGCTCGGCGTCGACATCGGTTCGCTCACCGGAAAGGCCCTCGTCTTGGAGGACGACCGCATCCTCGCCTGGGAGACGGTGCTCACCGGTCCGGACAGCGTCGAGACCGGCACCACCGTCACCGAGGCCGCGCTGCGCAAGGCCGGTCTCGCCCTCGGCGACCTCGACTTCATCGTCTCCACCGGCTACGGCCGGATCGTCATCCCCTTCGCGCACAAGAACATCAGCGAGATCTCGTGCCACGCGCGCGGCGCCCACTGGCTGTTCCCGAAGGCCCGGTCGATCCTCGACATGGGCGGCCAGGACTGCAAGGCGATCCGCTGCGACGCCAACGGCAAGGTCACCGACTTCGCCATGAACGACAAGTGCGCCGCCGGCGCGGGCCGATCGATGGGCATCATGTCCGAGCTGCTCGACGTCCCGCTGGACGAGGTCGGACCGCTGTCGCTCCAGGCCGATGGCGACGGGGTGCCGATCAGCAGCACCTGCGTCGTCTTCGCCCGGCACGAGGTGCTGGCCTACCTGCGGCGCGGCGTGCCCAAGAGCGCGGTGCTCGCCGGGGCCTGCGCCGCGCTGACGAACCGCGTCCACGCGATGCTGCGCCGCGTCGGCGTCGAGGAGGAGTTCGTGATTTCCGGCGGGATCGCCCGCAACCCGGGCGTCGTCCGGCGGCTCGAACGGAAGCTCGGGATCCGGGCCCGGATCCACGAGCACCCCCAGCTCGTCGGCGCCCTGGGCGCGGCGCTCTTCGCCCGCGACCTGGCCGCCCGGCACGGCTCGCGACGGGAGGTGCCCCATCCGCGCTAACTACGGTTACGCCGACGGCTCCGGCGAGTACTACCTCACGATCGATACCGACCGCTGCGACGGCTGTGGCGCGTGCGTGCCGGCCTGCCCCGCCGGCGTCCTGGTCGTCGAACCGGACGACGACGACCGGCCGCGGGCCGCCGTGCGCGTCGAACTGCGACGCCGCCTGGCCGAGGTCTGCCCGGGCCGCGCGGCCTGCGAACGGCTCCGCGGCGCCACCTGCCACGCCGCCTGCCCCCGCGACGCCATCCGCCACACCTGGTAGACCGCCGCCGTCGCCCGTCCGCCACCCGCACCCTCCGGACCCGGCGCCCCGAATGTCGCCGCGCCCGTGTCGTCTCCGGCGGCCCGCACCGCCGCCGCGCAACGGACCGTCCCGCCCGACCGCGGTGTCTTTCCCCGGCGGACGCGCTAGCATCGGGGCGGCGGCGCGCTGGCGCCGCGCCACGGGCGATGAACGTCGCGCGCCAGACCGAGATGCTCGCCAACCGGGTCCGCAAGACCTTCGCCCGGCTGCACCCGCGCTTCGAGCGTCGCGGGATCGGCGCGTTCCGGCTCTACGATCGCGACATCCCGGAGATCCGGGCCGCGATCGACTGGTACGAGGGACACCTCGTCGTCGCCGAGTACGCGCGGCAACAGACGGACCGGGTTCCGGGATGGCTGCCGGCGATGGCCGACGCCGTTGCGGCGGCGCTCGGCGTTCCGCCCGAGCGGGTCCATCTGCGCCGTCGCCGCACCCGTCCCGCCCGCGGCCCGCGCTACGAGCCGCTCGCGCCTCCCGGTTCGCCGCTCGAGGTGCGGGAGGGCGACCTGCGCTTCCTCGTCGACCTCGACGCCCGCCTCGACACGGGCCTGTTCGCCGATCACCGCGAGACGCGGGGGCGCCTGCGCGCCGAGAGCCGGGGGCGCCGGTTCCTCAACCTGTTCGGTTACACCGGAACGTTCACCTGCGCCGCCGCGGCGGGCGGCGCGGTCGCCACCACCACCGTCGACCGTTCGGCCGTCGCGCTGCGCCGCGCGCGGGAGAACCTCGCGCGCAACGGCCTGTGGAGCCCGCGGCACGAGTTGGTGCGCGCCGACGTCGTCCCGTTCCTTGCCCGGGCCCGCAGCACGGGCCGGACCTGGGACCTCTGCCTGCTCGACCCGCCGAGCTTCTCCACCCGGCGCGGCGCTCCGACATTCGACGTGCAGCGCGACCACCGGGAGCTGATCGAGCGGACGCTCGAGGTGCTGGCTCCCGGGGGCGTGCTCTACTTCTCCACGAACCACCAGCGGTTCGAGCCGCGCCTGGAGGGGTTGCCGGCGGAGGTCCGGGAGATCACCGGCGAGACGGTCCCGGAGGACTACCGCAACCGGACCGTCCATCGATGCTGGCGCATCACGGTTCCCGCCCGTGCCGGTCCCGGAGGACGGAGTCGCCCCCAGCGCCCGCCGCGCTGACCTTTCGGCGGCCGCGCAGGACCGGCGGCGGATCGGAGCGACGGGCGGCGAGCGGTCGTCCGGCTCCGTCCCGACGACGACTCACGGCGTGCACTGGACCTCGAACGGGTCGGCGAACTCGCCCGGCCCGTTCCGCAACCGGAGTCGCGCGTAGTACTCCACCGGGAGAGGCGGCACGGACTGGTGATACCCGATGGCCCAGAGTTCGACGCACGTCGCCGTCGCGAAGCGCTCGGTCCACCGCTGTTCGAACTAGACCTGGACCCGCTGGGCATGACCGTAGAACGGCTGGCCCAGGAGCTCGGTGATCGGCTCCACGGGTGGCAGGCCGGTGAAGTCGGGCTGGAGGACCACCGGCATTCGTAGCGGCGCGGCGCCGATCGCCGGCACGTGGAGATCGCCCACGGCCATCCGCCAGTGCGGACCGGCCCCATTCACGCCCAGGATCCCCTCGGGGTCGCGGGTCGAGACGGCCCGGGCCACGTCGAACTGGAGCACCGTCGGCCGGAACCCGCTGTCCGGGATCAGCCACGGCGCGAACGGCAGGCCGCGCGTCGCCTTCGCCCGGTCGACCATCCGGCGCGCCACGTCGTACGCCATTTCGACCACCTCCGGCGGCACGCCGATCTGGGTCGCGATCTCGGCCGCCAGGTAGTCGATCCCCTGGTCGACCAGCGCGTCGAAGTCGGGCAGCGAGGGCGGCAGTCCCATCGCTGCCAGGCCGCTCTCCGCGGCGATCTGCAGCGCGATGCGGCAAGGTTCCTCGCAGCCGGTCAGTTCGGCCACCGCCCAGGCCACGTAGTCGACCACGCGGTCCCGGATCTCGTTGTACAGTTCCGCGGCCTGGTTGACCACCCAGGCCACGCCGTCGATGATGCCGCCGACGACGTCGCTGAACGCCTCGCTGAGATCCGACAACCATCCGCCGTCACTCGACCCCGGCCGCCAACAGAACCACGTCCCCGGCTCCACGGTCGAGCCCTCGGGAAACACGCCGAGGAGCGCCAGCATGGCGCCGATCGGATCGCTGGACAGGATGTCCAGGGGGAGGTGCCAGATGTCGCCGACTCTCGGTATCACGTGCGGCGCGATGACCCGGTAGCAGGTGTACATCTCCAGCGGGTAGGGGAACGGGTAGGCCGCGCTGAAATAGCTGCCCGTGAGCCGCACCGGCGGATGGTCGACGACCGGCGGCGGTTCCCACTCGGACGCCACGAGCATCTCGACCCACGACGAGATGCCGTACTGTCGCGGGTCGCAGGCCCGGCCCGTCGCCGTCACCGGCACCGCGCGCAGGTAGAACGGTGCTCCGCGATGCACCTGATGCCACCGGGCCCGCTCCAGCGTCGTCAATCCCTCGAGCGGCTCCTCCACCAGCGGCGTGAGATCCAGCGTCACTTCCTGCGAGGGCGCCGAGGGGGTGAACTCGAACCGTCGCGTGACGACCAGTCCCGACGGCGTCGCACACGCGGCGTCGGCCGACAGGTCGTCGATCGGGAATCGCTCCACCGAGGCCTGGATTTCCACCGCCGTGACGCCCTCCAGGTCGCTGGACCAGCGGAAGGTCCGAACCGGTTCCGTGGCGGACAACACGCCGCGGTCGACCCACCGTGGCCCTTCCGGGCCATCGACGAGCAGTTCGAGCCGGGTACGGACGGCGACCGCCTCCAGGTGCGCCGGCGGGGCACCGGCGGCAACGAGCCCGGATGTCGGACCGCGCCATTGCAGCCGTGCCGCGGCCGGGTCGGCGACATCGACGCCGACCTGGTACACCCGGCCCTCCGGCAGGCCGTCGGCGCGGAACGACAGCACGGCCGGCTCGGCCCCCGCCGACACCTCGGCCACGACCACCTCCACCGGTTCGGCCGGCGGCGGCGTGCCGGCGTCGGTCCCCGGCGCGGGCACCTCGACCGCCTCCACCACCGGGCGGAGTCGTACGGTGACCGCTTCCGGCGCGGGCGCGACGCCCGCGAAGCGCAACTCGCCCGTGACCGCGGCCGTTGGCGGCGGCGCGTCGGCCTCCGCGTCCAACCCGTTGTCTTCGGCCACCTCGACCCACGCGTCTTCGGATGCGTCGTGTCCGTCCGCAGTGGAGGACGAATCACCGCAGCCGACGACGGCGAACGCCATGGCGGACGGCAGGAGACTCCGGAAAAGCTTCGACCGCATCGCAACCTCCCGATGCAGGGTCCCGAACGCACCGCCCGAGCGGATGCCTTCGGGACCAGCGCGCCGGGTCTGGTCCCCGGCGGAGATGAGAACTAGCCGGGCGCGGGGAACGGGGCAAGCGGCGCCCCTCCGCCCGCGTCGAGTGCTCCCCGCCGGGCGCCGCGCCGCTACGGCCCTGGCCCGACGGACGCGACGCACGTACTGCGACTTGCAGAGCCTCGCGCGTTTCGTGGAGTTCCCCGAGATTCGTGGTAGGCTGCACGTGGGAGCCGTCGGACGACGGCCGCGCGGGAGGATGGGCGTCCCCGCCGGCGGGCGTCGCCGGCGACGGAGAGGGCGATGCGGTTCGGTTTCGCGATCGCGATCCTGGCGGGGATGTCGCTGCCGCCCACCCGGGCGGCGGGGCAGCCGGCGGCCGAGGACGAATCGGCGGCGCGCGAGGAGACGGAACTGAGCTTCACGGCCGAGGACACCGGCCTGCGGATCCGGATCGTCGATGGAGGGCCCGGGCGCATCCCGGACGAGGACTGCCGCACGCCGTGCCGGTTCCGCGTGCCCAACGGCCACTACGTGATCGCGGCGGGAAGCTACGAGTTCGAGGTGCGGGCGAACGGCGGGACGCAGCACTGGGAAGTGGAGGACGACCAGACCCATCTGATGGCCCTCGGGATCCTGGGCATCCTGCTCGGCGGCGCCGGCCTCGGCGCCGGCATCTGGGGACTCTCGGAGCTACTGCCGCAGGACGACCCGAGCACCGACTGGCTGGTGGGGGCGAGCGTGGCGACCGGGCTGGGCGGGGCGATCTTCCTTGCCGGCATTGTCGCCACGGCCCTCTACCCCGGCTCCGCCGAACTGCGTTCGTACGCCCCGACGATCGGCGAGTCCGCCGTTCTCTCGCCGTCGCTCGCCCTCTTCCCGGATGCCGCTGGAGCCCCGGGCTGGGGCCTGGCGCTGTCCCTCACGCTGTGAGTCAGAACTCGATCCGCCACCGAACGTCGGCCCCCACGTTGCCGAACTGCTGGTCGTTGTTGTTGTCGTACACCCCCTCGAACGACAACCGGTCGGTCACCTCGTAGGAGAACACCGCGCGGAAGTCGTGCGTATCCGTCAGCGCCGAAGAGGCCTCGATTCGAACCTGATCGGACAGCCGCTTGCCGATCGAAATCCGCGGCTCCGACCGCCCCGTCCGCGTCGAGTACTCGGTGGTGAGCCGCATCTGGTCGATCAGCGGTACGTAGCGGTTCACCCGTTCGGACACCCCCAGCGCCTCGTCGAACACCTCGGCCAGCGCGCCGCCCACCGCCCCTCCCGTCCCCAGCAGTTCCGCCTCCTCGCGCGTCATGCCCAGCGTCAGCAGCAGCACGACGTCCTCCTCGGGCAGGTCCGGGTCGGACGTCGTCACCAGCCGCAGGTCGTCGCGCCGGCCCGTCGCGGTCAGCAGGATCCGCCAGTCGCGCACTTCCGTTTCCGCCACGACGTCGAATCGCGGATCGATCCTCCACGGGGAGTCGAACGTCACCACGCCGCGCGTCACGTCGAACACCGCCCGCCGGAACCGCATCTGCCCGTGGTCGATCACCATCGCGCCCACCAGGCCGTACAACTGGTTGGTCCCGACCAGCCGGAACGGCTGGCTCGCGTCGTCGATGTGGAACGTCGCCTCGATCAGGTTGTTGCGGATCGATAGCCCCTCGCCGTGCAGTCGCACGTCGAACCGCACCACGTCGTCCTCCGGGCGGAACGTCGGCACCGCCGACACCGTCGTGCGCCCCAGCGACGAGAGCGAAACGCCGAGGCGGATCGGATCGGTGTAGGCCAGCCGCGTGACCCAGACATCCCCGGTGATGAGCGGCCGGAAGTCGTTCCGGTCGCCCGCCACCCGCACCGTGCCGTCCATCGTGATCGGCAGCGTCTCGGTCAGCTCCGTCGAGAACCCCCCGAAATCGAGGTACAGGTCGTAGCGCACCGGCGCGAAACGCTCCAGCCCCACCTCGCCGCCGAGCCGGAAGTTGCCGTCGAGGAACCGGCCGCTGCAGCGATCGATCGTGACCAGCGACGGCGTGAGGGTCAGCTCGGCGGACAGGCCGCTGACGTCGCCCCACCGCTCGCCCGTCGCGATCCGGCCGTCCACCAGACGGATCGTGCCGACGAGTTGGGGGTCCGGTAGCGTCCCGGTGAGCCGCGCGCTCAGATCCAGTCGCCCCGACACCTCCGGCAGGTCGGGAGCCAGCAGTGCCGCCGCCGTGGCCAGGTCCGCCATGCCCTGCAGGTCGAGGTCCAGGCGGTCCGTGCCGGCGCGCCCGAGCAGCGTGAAGCTCGACCCGGCCGGCGCCTCGAACCGCCCCCGCCGGAACTCCACCCCCCGCTCATCGAAATCCAGCCACACCGGCTCCGTCGCACTCACCCTCCCGCGCGGCGTCTCCAGTTCGAACCGCGACAGGTCGGCCTTGCCCTCGATCGAGAACGTGCGGCCCAGCCCGACGACGAACGCCGTCCGGCCCGACAGCTCCAGCCCGTAACCGGCCAGCCGCGGGTCGTCGACGAACGGCAGCGGCCGCAGCCCGTCGAACTCCGCCTCGACCCCGATCCGACTCCGGCCCGACAGGTCGGCGCGCGCCGCGAAGCGGATCTTCCCCGTTTCCACCGTCCCCTTGACCCGCGCCTCGCGACCCGCCGCCAGTTCGACCTCCGCGGCCACCTCCCCCAACGGCTCCCCCTCCACCGTCGTCTCGCTCAACCGCACCGCCACCCGTCCGCCCAACGCCTCGACCGGTCCCTCCAGCGTCCCGTTCACCGCGGCCTTGGCGTGGAGGTCCACGCCGCCGGGCGCTTCGCCCAAGAATTCCTCGATCGGCAGCCCCTCGCCGTGGAACTCGGTCGCCAGCCGCCCTTTCCGGCTGTACGTCGCACTCCCCTCGAGCCAGCCGCCCGACCGTTCGATGCGGAAGCGCGGGATCTGGAACGCCCCGCCGCGCCAGCGGCCCGCGGCGCTGACGAAGTCGAACGGTTGGCCCCGGTAGGTCGCCCGGCGCGCCCGGCCGTCGAACGAGACGTCGAAGGCATTCGTCCATGATTGGTAGACCAGCCGGACGTCGGCATCGACGAGCCCATCGACCATCGCCCACTCCTGCGGGTCGTCCCGCAGCACGCCCGGCACGTCGTGCACCCACGCGCCTTCGGCCCGGATGTCGGCCGTTGCCGTCCAGCGACCCGGTTCGCGGCCGGAGAGGTCGAACGTCAGGCCGAGGACGGCGTAGTTGCTCTCTCCGGTCGTGGCATGGATCTCCGGGAACGACAGCACCAGGTCCTCGTAGAACAGGTTCGCCTTGACGTTGCCGAACGACTTGCCGAGGTATCGGAAGTCGCGCAGCGTCATCTCGGCGGTGATCGTCAGGTCATCGATCGGACCCTCGAGGTGCGTGTGCGCCGGGCCGTGGCCGTCGATCGGGATCTCGAGCAGTTCGCCGAGCGCTCCCGGGGCCAGTTCGTCGCTGACGATGTCCAGGACGAACCACGAGTCGGCGAAACGGTAGCTGCCGGTCACGAGGTGGCGGCCCTCGCCGACCAGCGCCGTCGAGGGGATCATCGTCAGTTGCTCGGAGTTCACCTCGATGCCCCCCGTGGCGTGCGCCTTCGGGAAGTCCAGGATGACCAGCTTGTCGTCGAAGCGGAACGACGTGTCGAACACGCCGAAGTCCAGCACGTCCGTGTCGGCCTCGGCCCGCAGGAAGAACGGCCTGGACGTGCCGGTGACCTGGACCGTGCCGTCGAAAGTCTGCGCGCACTTGCTGCGCGGCACCCCGAACCGTTCTAGCAGCGGGGCGAACTCCAGTCGCTCCATCCGCACCGCGGCCCGGTACGGCAGTTCGGCCGCGGCGAGGTCGAGCGTCCCATCGATCGTGAGCCGGCCGATGCCCGTATCCACCCGCAGGCTCTCCGCCGCCAGCGCGTCGCTGCCCAGACGCAGGACGCCGTCGAGGTGTCCCACGTAGCGCCCCGCGACTCGCGCGTCGCGGACGCCCACCGACAGCCGCGAGCGCCAGCGGGCCCGGTCGTCGCCCGCGGCCGCGTCCACCGGCACCCCATAGTCGACCTGACCGGACACCCGCACGCTCCCGGACAGATCGGGGAGCCCCAGCGCGTCGGGGAGTCGATCGAGCAGTTCGAGCGGCAGGGCCGCCTCCGCCGACAGGTGCAGTTCGGGGCGTTCGCCCCACACGACCGTCCCTCGGTCGACCTTCAGGCGCAGGTCGTCGCCCAGTTCCACCGCCAACCGCCGGATGCGCAGTTCGGCCGGCGTCGCGCTGACCCGCGCCTCACAGCGCTCCAGCGGCCGGACGAAGTCGCCCCAGGCGACGCGACCGCCCGAGACCAGCGCCCGGACCTCGAACAGCTCGTTGCGGCTGCCGGTGACGTCGAGGTTCACTCCGTGCAGTTCGGCCGTCACCGCCGGCGACCCCTCGTTCTCGAACTGCAGCACCACCGCTCCATCGACCGCCGCAAACGCGTCGAGGATCGGGGGCGACGCATCGCTCGCCGCCGAGCGGTGGGGCCGGGGCAGGTTCACCACCCGGCCGTCCCGCACCTTGAGGAACAACCGCGGCTCGACCAGCGCGACCTCCTCGAAGCGGTACTTCCCCCGTGCCAGCGACCACGGGTCGGGGGTGATCGTCAACGCCCGCGCTTCCAGGAACGGGCCCTCCGTCACGTGCGACACGCGGAGTCCATAGACCGTCACCGTCAACGGAAACAGCCGCACCTCGACGCTCTCGATCTCGGTCGGGATGCCCCACGCCTCGTTCAGCGCCTTCAGGATCAGCGATCGGACGTGACGGCGGGCGGCCGACGAGTTCGCGTAGATCCCTGCCGCGGCGACCACGATCGTCGCCACGATGAACAGGATCAGCAGGATGCGCCGTACCACCCGCATCGGAACTACTCTAGTCCAGACGGTCGGGAAGTCGAGAAAGTCGAGGGAGCGGGGATGAGCGTGGCGCGGCGCACGGGGGCGGCCGGAACGGAGCGCCGGGCGGGCGCGCTTCCCGCGCTTCCCGAGGCATCCGCGATGTGCGCTCGTCCGCGACGAGTCCCGCAGCGGGCGGTGGGTGACCGTTCACGCCTTGCCCGCGGCGTGGGGAAGCGAGTGGCGTGTCGTCGAGGCCTTGCCCGAGACGATGCGCGGGAGGTCCGGGGCGATGCAGCGGCCGCCCCGGTGACGACAGGTGCTTTCCTGGCGGACGCGCGGCCAGGCGGTCCCCCCGGGTGAACGGATGCGGCGGCGGGGGCGCCCGCGACGACGCTGCAAGCCATCGGCGGTCGCGCGCCCGAGGACCCGACCGGGCCGATGGCTCTTCCCGAGAAGGTCTTGACCTCGGTCGCCCACCGGCCGAAACTCGCCCGCCGGAGGATGACGATGGCCGAAGTGGGAACCACCGGAGTCGTGTTTCGGGAGCCGTTGATCTTCGAGCGCTCGCGGCCGGGTCGGACGGGCCTGCGATTGCCCGAGGCGGGCGTGGGTGCGGTGGGCGACGACCGTGCCGGGCCCGATCTTCCCGCCGCCTGGCGACGCACCGCACCGCCGCGACTCCCCGAGGTCTCGGAGGCGGAGGTCGTCCGCCACTTCGTCCGCCTTTCGCAGTGGAACTTCTGCGTCGATTCCGCCATGTACCCGCTCGGGTCGTGCACGATGAAGTACAACCCGAAGGTCAACGAATGGGCCGCGCGGCTTCCCGGCTTCGCCCGCCTCCACCCCCACACCCCGCAGCACCTCGCCCAGGGCGCCCTCGAACTGATGTGGGACCTCGAGCGGCGGCTGTGCGAGATCTGCGGCTTCACCCGCATGACGCTGCAGCCCTCGGCCGGCGCGCAGGGGGAACTGACCGGGATGCTGATGGTGCGGGCCTACCACGTCGACCGCGGCAACCCGCGCCGGAAGGTCCTGATTCCCGACACGGCGCACGGCACCAACCCCGCTTCCTGCTCCCTCGCCGGCTACTCCGCGGTCCCCGTCCCGTCCGGACCCGACGGCCTCGTCGACCCGGCCGCGGTGGCCCGGCTCATGGACGAGGACGTCGCGGCGATCATGGTCACGAACCCCAACACGTTGGGGCTGTTCGAAACCCATGTCGCCGAGGTGTCCGAGATCGTCCACGCCAAGGGCGGGCTGCTCTACGGCGACGGCGCCAATCTCAACGCGCTGCTCGGCATCGCCCGTCCTGGCGACTTCGGCGTCGATGTGATGCAGCTCAACCTGCACAAGACCTTCTCCACGCCGCACGGCGGCGGCGGTCCCGGCTCCGGCCCCGTCGGCGTCGGCCGGCGGCTCGAACCGTACCTGCCCGTGCCGACGGTCGAAAGAAACCCCGACGGGACCTTCCGCCTCGACCACGACCGGCCCAAGTCGATCGGCAGGATGCGTTCGTTCTACGGCAACTTCGGCGTGATGGTCCGCGCCTACGCCTACCTCCTCCACCACGGTCCCCGGGACATCCGGCGCATCGCGGAGATCGCCATCCTCAACGCGAACTACCTCCTTGCACGCCTCCGCGGAACCTTCCATGTGGCCCAGGACAGGTTCTGCATGCACGAATGCGTCCTGTCGGACCGCGACCTCCACAAGGAAACCGGCCTATCGACCATGGATGTCGCCAAGGGATTGCTCGATCGCGGCTTCCACCCCCCGACCGTCTACTTCCCTCTGGTGGTCAAGGGTGCGATCATGATCGAGCCGACCGAGACCGAATCGCCCGAGACGCTCGACGAGTTCGTCGCCGCCCTGGAAGACATCGTGGCGCTCGCCAGATCCGCCCCCGACGACCTGCACCACGCCCCGCACCGCACCCGGATCGGTCGCGCCGACGAGACGCGCGCCGCCCGGACGCCGGTGCTCCGCCACAAGTTCGACGAGCAACGCTGACGGCGGACCCGCGCGTGCGACGTGCCGGGACGCCCGCTCCACGTCGGTCGAGTCCGGCCGGAAATGTCGTCGTGGTGCCCGCGGTCGTGATCGTACCGTCGCCCATCGTCGTGCGGCGGGCGGACTGCATCGGCCGCTGCGTCCACGGTCGCGACCGCGGAGTCGCATCGGTCGGATGGGATGTCGGGGCGTGGCGGGGCCTTGCGGCGTTTCCACCGGCTGCCTATGCTCCGGATGCAGCAGGGTCCTCGGACCCCGCCCGGGTGGAACCGATGACGGTGCGCACCCTCGGACTCCTCGCATTCGCGCCGCTCGCCGCGGCCCTTGCCGCCGGCTGCGGAGACGACGCGGCCGGTCCGCCGCGATCGTGCGTCGGCCAGACATGCTCCGGCATCGGCACCTGCGTCGAGGAGATCGGCTACGCCTACTGCGCCTGCCCGCCCGAACATCATCCCGTCGGCCTGACCTGCGTCCCCGACCACGCATCGGTACCCTGCGACGGCGTCACCTGCTTCGACCGCGGCTGGTGCCGCATCGGGAGCGACGGCGACCCGACCTGCGAGTGCTTCCCCGGCTACCGCCTCTCCGGCGGCTCGGACCTTGTCTGCCTTCCGGAACTCGTGTTTCCCGACGCCGATGTGGGCACCGCCGTGGACGCCGACGGCCCGGCGGAGGACGGTGCCGGAGATGCCGAAGCCGCCGACGACGGCGCGGAGGCCGAGACGGGTTGCGTCGGGGAGTTGGGCGGGCCGTGCAACCTGGTCAGCCAGTGCGGCTGCGACCCCGCCGAGCAGTGCCGCGTCGCCGTGCTGCCGGCCGTCACCGAGGCATGCGGGATGATCGGCGACGCCCCCGTCGGTTCCCTCTGCAACATGCTCGAGGACCGCTGCGTTCCCCGGGCCGCTTGCCTCCCGCTTCTCGGTCGTCTGGCCTGCGAACAGGTCTGCTACCTGGACGGCGACTGCAGTTCGGGGGTCGGCTGCATCCACGACATCCTCACCGGGACCGCGTACGGACTCTGCTCGCCCCCCGCCACCCCTTGCGATCCGTACGGCGCGGCCGGCACCGATTGCCCCGCCGACCACGCCTGCCGCGTCACCCCGGGACTCGCCCTGTTCACCTACTGCGCGCCCGTCGGCACGGTCGATGTCGGCGGCGCCTGCGTCAGCGACAACTGCGTGGCCGGTTCCGGGTGCTACGTGCTCGACCGCGGCACCCCGACCTGCCGCCGCTACTGCAACATCGCCACCCCCGACGCCTGCGGCGCCGGCATCCCGTGCCAGGATCTGCTCGGCAACGGCGTCCTCGGCCTCTGCCCGTAACCGGAACCCATCCCAGGCTTTTCCGACAAGCGGCGGAACCCATCCCAGGCTTTTCCGACAAGCTGTCGGCGCGCGGGGGCGCGGGGGTGACGGGGGCCCGGAACCCATCCCAGGCTTTTCCGACAAGCTGTCGGCGCGCGGGGGCGCGGGGGTGACGGGGGGGTCGGATCGCCAGGCCGGCATGTTCCGGAAGACTCGGCGGGCGGGCCGGTTGGTCCGCTGT
>Ga0073932_1000154_pt1 | contig 178444 bp, 193 predicted proteins | sample DewCreD2012metaG_FD_76967 | JGI IMG/M metagenome (GOLD analysis project Ga0073932, IMG submission 76967) | Hot spring sediment bacterial and archeal communities from British Columbia, Canada, to study Microbial Dark Matter (Phase II) - Dewar... ... | reverse complement strand
TGCTTCTCGACCGTGTATAACTTCCCCGAAGACGGGAGAGGGCAGCCCGCCTCATCCTTGACCGTGTAACTGGTGGTGAATTGATTTGGGTACGAGTCCGTCCACCACAGATACGCCCCGTTCTGGCAGACGAACAGTTCGAGCAGATAACCGCGGTCGTCATCCTCGGTCATTTCCACCCGCTCCCAGGTAATCGTGACCTGGTTCCCATCGCGCACTGCTTGCACATTCCTCGGCGGACCGTACATGTTGCTCCCGATGGATTGCAAATTCAGTTCCTTGTAGGCAATCTGGGAAATATCACCCACCACGTCCACCACCGACGGGGCAACCCAGCAGAAGTAATTCAACTTGTCGAACTTGACGTACAGCCACTTGCTGTAAATGAACCTCCCGCGGACGGTGCCCGTGTCGCCCGCGTATAAGTCGGCGGCGTGGAGGTAGGCAACCGAGGGACCGTAGCGGCAATGCGCCTGCTTGTTGACCGTCACCGTGGGGAAGGCGTAGGTAGGGGTGGCGGTGACGGTGGGCGTCAAGGTGAGGGTGGGAGTCAGGGTTTCGGTGGGGGTGAGCGTGAGGGTGGGCGTGAAGGCTTCGGTAGGTGTAAAGGTGAGGGTGAAGGTCGGGGTCGCCGTCCACGAAGCGGCGGTGGCAGAAAGGGCTTCGGCAACGGCGGTCGCCTGTCCCTGTGCTGCGGGCAGGCGGCACGAAAGGATGGATGCAATCAGAAGCACGAGCGGGAGGAGTTTTTTCACAGCGGTTCTCCGTTGAGCGTTTTTATGTTTCAGTAAAATCCGACGCTAGAGAGCGTCTCTTACGCTATGGCGCAGCAGACGTTCTCTAACGTCCGTTATCAAAGTTCGACAGGAACGCCAAAATGTTACGCCCAAGCGCGTCATTGGCGTATCCCCCTTCCATCACAATGACCGAGGGCAGTCCCAGCGCGGCGATACGCCTGCCAATCTCCCCAATCCCCTGTGTGGATACTTTGATTGTGCCAAGCGGGTCGTCGGCGTAAATATCCATGCCGGCGGAGATAACGAGGAAAGAGGGGTTGAACTCGCGAATCCGCTGCAAGGCTTGGTCGAGCGTGAGCAAGTATTCGGTGTCGCCTGTCCCTTTGGGGAGCGGGAGGTTGTGGTGAAAGCCAAAGCCCCGCCCCCTGCCGCGTTCCTCCGCAAAGCCGATGAAATGCGGGTACTCGAAATCCGGGTCGGCGTGAATGGAAATCGTCAGCACATCGTCGCGTTCGTAGAAGATGTCCTGCGTACCGTTGCCGGCGTGATAGTCCACATCGAGGACGGCAACACGCCCACACGAGGTAAGCCAGTTTGCGGCAACAGCGGCGTTGTTGATGAAGCAGTATCCGCCCGCATAATCCTTGCCGGCGTGATGCCCCGGCGGGCGGCAAAGCGCAAACGCCGCGCGTTCGCCCTCCATCACAGCCTGCGCGGCGCTCAAAGCGCAGTTGGCAGAAGCCAGCGCGGCGGGATATGTCCCTTCGACAATGCAGGCGCTCAAGTCCATGATGTAGTAGCCTGCCCGTCCGAGCAGACTCGTTGGTTTACGAGGCTGACGCCGCAGGGGGAAGGTGGCAGGTATCAGCGTGGCAGGGTCTTTGGGAGCGGCATCCAGCCACTCGGTCCAGGCAGAAGCGAGAAAGTCCAGATACTCGCGGTCATGCACAGCCAGGATGGGGTCGAGTCCAAAATCCGCCGGCTCGCAAATCTCCGCCCAATCCACACCGCGCAAGGCGTTCAGTATCCGATCCATGCGGTCGGGGTTTTCGAGGTATGGCACGCGCACCCCGCCGTCGAAGACCTCAAATGGCGGCTGGTGGCGGCGGTGCGTTTCGGAATAAAATATCTTCATGGCGTCTCCGTAAGATGAGGCGCGGTAATTGTATCAATAGTGCGGAGGAAAACATGGAACTATTCGAAACAATCTACACCAGACAAACGCAGGGGAAAGTAAAGCCCGACCCGCTGCCGCGCGAAACCATCGAGAAATTGCTGGGCGCGGCGGTGCAGGCGCCGAATCATTACAAGGTACGTCCGTGGCGATTCGTCGTCTTGACCGGGGATGGGCGCAAACGACTGGGGGATGTGATGGCCGCCTCACAAGCGGACCGTAAGCCGGACCTGCCGCCCGAGGCATTGGACAAGACCCGAGCCTTGCCGCTCCGCGCGCCCGTCGTCATTGCCGTCGGCGCAGACAAACCCACCGAAGAGAAAGTGTTGGAAATCGAGAATATCTGCGCGGCGGCGGCGGCAAGTCAGAACATTCTGCTTGCGGCGCACGCGCTGGGGCTGGGCGCCATCTGGCGCACAGGTGAATGGGCGCGTGACCCGAAGGTCAAAGAATTCCTGGGCTTTGCGCCGGACCAGCACATCGTCGGGTTCATCTACGTGGGCTACCCCGAATTCCATCCTGAACCATACCAAAGACCATCGTTCGAGGATCGCACGGTGTGGATGGAGTAAAAAGAAAGAGGAAAGAAGAGCGATGAGACATAAAGTCCCATCGCTCTTTTTGTTTTGGACGCTTGTTTTTTTGCCACGGATTACACGAATTCGCACGAATTATAAAAATCAGTGAAAATCTGTGAAATCCGTGGCGAAATCTTCTACTTCAATCCCATCTTTTTCAGCAGTTCCACCATCAGGTCGGGGCGGTCGGTGATGATGCCGTCCACGCCCCATTCGATGTACTGACGCATCAAATCGGGGTCGTCCACTGTCCACGGCTCGACTCGGATATTCTTTCTGTGTGCTTCGCGGATGAAGCGTTTCGTCATGATGGGGATGTTGTACGATTCAGCCGGGTCATAGGGCGGCTGAATGGCTTGATAGCCCGGCGCGACCAGCCCGCTGAGGAAGATTTTGCCGAGGAGGACAAACTTCGTCACTTCTCCACGTGAGGCAGAGGTTGCCACTTCCGGACAGGTCGTGCGGAAGGTCTGCATGACCGCATCATGGAAGGATGCCACCAGAACTTTCTCCTGCATGTTGTAGCGGCGGATCAAATCACACAACGGCTGTTCGACCGGGATGCCGCTCTTCTTGATTTCGATGACGTAGCGCATCTGCGGGAACTTCTCGAACACCTCCGCCAGCGCCGGGACTTGAATCCCCTGCCCGCGATACGGGAAGGTCTGCCCGCCGTCCTTTGACCAGCGATAGGCGGCGTCGAGTTGTTTCAACTCCGCCAGCGTCATCCCTTCGATGAGTCCCGTGCCGTCGGTGGTGCCGTCCACCGTCTCATCGTGCATGAGGACGATGTGACCGTCCTGCGTGATGTGCGCGTCCATTTCAAGCACATCCGCGCCGGCTTCAACGGCTTTCTCGAAAGCAAAGAGCGTGTCGCCGGGCCAGATTCCGTCGCCGCCCTGATGGGCAATCACCTGCGGGGCGGTCACGCCCGCGTAATAGGGGCGGGCGGGCGCGCCGGGCGTGAACACAAGAAACAGGAAGAGGGTGCTTAAAAGCAAAATCAACAGCATGCGCAATGTTTTCTTCATAGTGCCTGTCTTCATGCTCCGGGTATAAAAGAAATTTCACTCTCCAGCAGATTGGATGGTAGCAATGATAACCCCATCTTTCAGATTCAGGACTGCTACATAGGCGTCCTTGAACTTAACAGGGAATTCAGCCCCTGCATCCACAAAAAACGGTTCTTCGGTTGTCGCCATGCAGGTGTCATCCACCACGGAAATGATCTCAAAGCGGTTTGTCGCCGCATCGAACTTGAATTGCACCCTGCCTAAAATCCTCGAGCCATTATCGGTCACTTCCAAAATGCGGGCGCGGGTAAGCGACTCAGCGGAGGCATATTCAAAGACGGGCGCGTCCCGGCTTCCCACACGGAGGGAAGATGCCTGCAGCCCCTCGCCGTACCTGCCACAATCGCCTTTGGCTCGGAACAATTCGGGTAATTGAACGGATGAAAGCGCGGTAATCAAACCGGTCACAGCCACAATGAACGCTGTAATCCCCGTAATGATGCCGGGCAGGGTCTTCCACCAGGAAGTCTTCTCCTCTGCGGGAGGCGCTTTGGCAGTCCGTCTTTTGGGCGGCATGGCTTATTAGCCGGTACCAATTTCAAGAGCGACGATCCCAACCCCGCGCCTGCCCAAGGATGCGCCGTCCCATTTATATTCCGACCAGTTTTGCGGGTCATTCGCCCATTTGACCCGATAGAATATCGAGGTGTCAATGAATGGGAAGGGACGGTTGACCAGGTCCACACAGAAACCGTCTATGAAGCGGAAAGGCGAACCCGTATCGCCGCGCAGGGTGTCGCCGGTCACTGTGCCCTGCCAGTCCGCATCTGCAAAACGGACGTCATAGGCAACGACAAAAGTGGTAAAGGTGTCAATGAGGCGAACCTGCAGGGCTTGCAACAAACGCCCGGAGCCAGAGCGGCTCACCGATTTTCCGTCTTCTATCCAGCCCGTTCCCGCTTCCCCTTGGAAAAAAGCCTGATACTGAATGGTTGGCATGTCAATCTCCTTTGGGGAGTGTCCAATGTCGTGGGTTTAGCCACAGAGAGCGCAGAGATTTCGAGATTTTTCTCAGAGATCTCTGTGAGCTCTGTGGCAGAACAATCTTTAGCCCATTCTTTTAGACACTCTCCTCCTTTGGCGTGGTGGGTAAAACCGTTTTTCTCATTGTACAATACTTTCCACCCCAAAAATCAAGCCAAAATGAAATAAGCCGTCCGAAAAAAATATCCATAAAGTACACGAATTTTCACGAAAAGGAAACCAAAGCACTCGGGCTTCTTTGCAAACTTCGGGGAGCAGCGAAATCAGCGTTCAAAGTTCATTTGAACGGACAGTTATTCCATCAGAAACGGAAGAGCCATCTTTTTTTCATAGTCGTAAAGTCAGGAAAGAAATCATAATTGACACCCCTTCGCCTTTCACGTATAAGTGAATCGTTGATGTTACGCACCGCCCCGAAGGTTGTAGCGCTTAACAAGGTTCTTTTCAGAGAACCTTCGGGACGCTCTGCGTGAGGCGAGCAAATCAATTTTTTCAATGGAGGCGCACATGTACGCAATAGGTATCCTTGCCGAAGAAGGTCCGAACACAGAACTGGCGTGGCTGTTGTACCTCGCTCTGGGATTTTTTCTCCTCATGATCATTGTCGGGTGGCTGACCAGCCGCCGAAGCGCGGAGCAGGCAGAGGCGGGGCATGAAGCGCACGTACATTCCATTTCCATTCCGCCGGATGACCTCACCCTCATCGAGGGCATCGGTCCCAAAGTCGCCAAAGTCCTGAACGAGGCGGGCATTCGCTCATTTGCCGACCTGGCGGAGGCAGATGCCGCCGATGTGCAAAAGACCCTCGACGCGGCTGGACTGCAAATGCTGAACCCCCAAGGCTGGATCGAGCAGGCAAAACTTGCCGCCCAAGGCGACATGGACGGTTTGAAGAAATTGCAGGGCGAACTCAAAGGCGGGCGGAAGGCAAAGTAACCGCAAGACCCGGCGCACGCCGGGTCTTCTTTTTGCTTTGGTACAATCGGCTCAATTCACCCGGAGGAAAGCCCATGCGAGCCATCTACGTGGACAAACACATTCCGCGCGTCCTGCTGACGAAAGCCATCACGCCCCTTTGGAAGGACTTCGTCTGGACGCCGCTTTCCGCCGCCCGGGCTGGGCGGCTGGACGATGCCCCCTTACCCGGTCCGCGTTGGATTCGCGTGCAGAACCAAGCCTGCGGCGTGTGCGCCTCGGATATTTCCCTGCTCTTCGTCAAAGCAGACCCTTCCATCGCTCCCGCCGCATTGCCCGGACTTTCCCGCTTCTACCTCGGACACGAAACCGTCTCCATCGTCACCGAAGTCGGTCCCGGCGTAACGCGCTTCCGCCCCGGCGACCGCGTCATCATGGACACTCATTTTGCCGGCGCCAACTGCGAAACCCTGGAAATCACCCCCAAATGCCGCTACTGCGCCGAAGGCGATTATCACTTCTGCATCAACAAATCGGAGCCAGGACCACGCGGCATCGGCGGCGGGTTTGGCGACTCCATCGTCACGCACGAAACAGCGATGTACCCCGCACCTGCCCACCTCACGCAAGATCAAGCCGCCCTCTCAGAACCAATTTCCATCGCCGTTCACGCAGCGTTTCAGCATCCGCCCAAAGCGGGCGATAAAGTTCTGGTCATCGGCGCGGGCATCATCGGCTTGTTGACCACCATGGTTGTCAAAGCCTTCTTCCCCGAAGCGCAGGTCACCACGCTGGCGCGCCACCCGCACCAGCAGGAGGCGGCAGAACGTCTCGGCGCAGACCACATCCTCAAACGCGGCGACTATACCACTGTTGCCAAACTCACCGGCGGCAAATTCTTCTCTGCCCCGCTCAATCGCGGCGTTGTCATCGGCGGCTTCGACCTTATCTATGACTGCGTTGCCAACGACGTTACCGTCAACACTGCCCTGCGTTGGGTACGAGCGGGCGGCAAAATCGTCATGGTTGGCTCGCACATGGCGCCCATGCCCAAGGTTGACCTGACACCCATCTGGTATCACAAAGTCACGCTCACAGGCACTTACGGTCACGGCATGGATGAACGGGCTGGAATTCGCAAGCACACTTACGAATGGGTCTTCGACGGCTTCCGAGAAGGCAAATTCCAGATTGAGGAGCTCATCACCCACCGCTTCCCCTTCGAGGACTACAAACACGCCCTGCGCCTTGCGGCTGGTCACAAAGGGAAATCGAACGCCATCAAAGTAATGATGCAGGCATAAAAAGTGAGGGTCACATTTGAAGTGACCCTCACTTGATTTTCTCCAGCGCCGTCTTTGCCAGCATGTGCATTTCCCGGTCGGCGCGGTTTGCCGCAATCTCCTGCAGGGCGGGCAGGGTGCGCGGGTCACCCAACTCCCCCATCGCCTCGATGACATGCTTCCGCACTTCACGCTCGGGGTCCTTCAACATCTCCAGCAGGACAAGCGCGACGCGCGGCTCTTTCACCCTCGGCAAGACATCCACCGAATGGATGCGGATCCACATTTCGGGATGCTCCAGCGCCTCTACCAGGACCTCGAAACTTGCCGGTCCAAACCGAGCCAGCGCCTCCGCCGACGCCTTTCCCACATCGTGATGCAGGTCATAGAGCGCCATGCCCAGCGGCTCGATGGCGCGCGGGTCACCGATGCGCCCGAGCAGGATGGCGGCGTATTTGCGGACAGCGCCCTCCCTGTCCTTCAAGGCTTCAATCAACGGCACGACGGCGGCAGAGCCCATGTTTTCGATGGCAGTCAGCAGGTCGCCGGCGGCGGTCTCGCGCTCGTACCACCAGTAAGGGTCGCGCAGGGCTTCCATCAGAAAGGGAAGAGCGGCAGGATGACGGCTTTCGCCCAATGCTTTCGCTGCCGCCTGCCTTACCTCAATTTTCGGGTCGTCGAGCAGAAGATTCGCAATTTCATCGAAGGTGGAGGGGTCTTTGAAGAAGCCCAACCCCAAACAGGCGGCGATTCGAACGTCACTTTCGGGGTCTTTCAGGGTATTCAATAACGCCGGTATCGTCTGTTTTTCGCCAATGCGACCGAGGGCGATAGCGGCACGCGCCCGCACGGTATAAAACTCGCCCCTCATGGCGTCCAACAGTGCGGGCACGGCAGATTTATCCCGGCGCAGTCCCAGCACGTCCGCAGTGCGGGCGCGGAGGATGGGATGGGCTGTAGAAAGCAGTTTCACAAGTTCGGGAGAGGCGGAAGGAATGCGGACGAGAATCTGCTCATAAATGGCGAGCAGGTTCAGGTCGCGGGTTTGAAGCGCTTCGAGGAGCGCGGGCAGGGCGTCGGCGTCGAGGCGGATCAAGTCCTGTATGGCGCGGTCACGAGTCCCCGCATCCGCCAGTTGAGTGACAAGTCGTTTTGCCTCCGCTTGCTTACCGCCGATGAACCATGCCATGCAGATATTGTACAACAAAGCCGACAGGTTTTGAGAGAAAATCCGATGGAAAATGTCTGATATAATGCGCCGTTTGGAATCAACAAAGCGCGTCATGGCGTTTTTAGCGCCATGTTATTTTGTCTAAAATTCCGTAACGCAAGTCTACAGGCTTGTGGTACGGTGTGAAATTTACGGAGAGAGTGATGAAAAAAGAACAACTCTTGGATTTGTATTACCAGATGGTGCTCATCCGCCGCGTGGAAGAACGCGGGGCGGAGTTGTACCAGGCTGGCAAGATCGGCGGTTTCATGCACTTGTACATCGGGCAGGAAGCCGTCAGCACCGGTTTGATTGCGGCGCGCGAACCGCGCGACCGCGTGATCACCGCCTACCGCGATCACGGCGTGGCGTTGAACTGCGGCATCTCCGCTAACGAGGTGATGGCGGAACTGCTCGGCAAGGCGACGGGTATGTCGAAGGGCAAGGGCGGCTCGATGCACATGGCAAGCGTGGAAAAGAACATGTGGGGCGGTCACGCCATCGTGGGCGGACACATTCCCATTGCGGCGGGACTCGCATTGGGCGACCAGTATGCGAAGAACGACAACATCACAATTTGCATGTTCGGCGACGGCGCGACCAACATCGGTTATTTCCACGAAGGCTTGAACCTGTCCAAGGTCTGGGGTTTGCGCGTGCTGTGGGTGTGCGAGAACAACCAGTACGGCATGGGGACGGCGGTGGAGCGCGCTTCGGCGGTGGATGAAATCCGCCAGAAAGCCGAAGGCTACGGGATGAAGAACGCGGCGGTCAACGGCATGGACGTGATGGCGGTCTATGAAGCGGCGAAGGAGGCGATTGACTACGTCCGCAAGGAGAGCCAGCCCTACTTCCTCGAGGTGAACACCTACCGCTTCCGCGGTCACTCGATGGGCGACCCCGAACGTTACCGCAAAGCGGAAGAGGTCAAGCAGTGGCAGGAGAATGACCCCATCGGCATCTTCAACAAGTACCTGCTCGACAAGAAAATCGCCACCCGCAAAGCGCTGGACGAGATCGAAGCGCGCGTGGAAGAGGAAGTAGCGAAGGCAGTGGAATTCGCCGAGACCAGCCCCGAACCCGCGCTGGAAGAGTTGTTTACGGATGTGTATGCAGAGTAAAGCAGTAATCAGTTATCAGTAATCAGTCATCAGTGCCTTGCATTGAGAACTGATTACTGAACACTGGTCACTGATCACTGGAGTTTTACAATGGCAAAAATCACCATGCGCGAGGCAATCTCGCAAGCACTTATGGAAGAAATGGACCGCGATCCTGCCGTCTTCATCCTCGGCGAGGAGGTCGGTGTGTGGGGCGGCACGTATGCTGTCACCAAAGGCTTTTACGACAAATACGGACCCGAGCGCGTCAAGGATACGCCCATTGCGGAAAACGCCATCCTCGGCGCGGCAATCGGCGCGGCGATGGTGGGTCAGCGCCCCATCGCGGAACTGATGACCATCAACTTCGCCTTCTCGGCGATGGATTACATCGTCAACCAGGCGGCGAAACTGCGCTACATGTTCGGCGGACAGTTCACCCTGCCGCTGGTCATCCGCGCGGTGGGCGGCGGCGGACGCCAACTCGGTGCGACGCACTCACAGACCCCCGACGCGATCTTTGCGCACTTCCCCGGTCTGAAGGTCGTCAGCCCCGGCACGCCCGCAGACGCGAAAGGCTTGCTCAAATCCGCCATTCGCTCGAACGACCCGATTCTCTTCATCGAACACGCCACGATGTATCAGGTGCGCGGCGAAGTGCCAGAAGGCGAGTATCTCATCCCGATTGGCAAATCCAAAGTCCAGCGCGAAGGCAGCGACCTGACCATCGTCACCTACTGCAAGGGGCTCGAACTCTCGATGAAAGCCGCCGACGAACTGGCGAAGGAAGGCATCCAAGCCGAAATCGTTGACCTGCGCACGCTGCGTCCGCTCGACATGGAACCCGTCATCGAATCGTTCAAGAAAACCAACCGCGCCATCGTTGTCGAGGAAGGCTGGAAGTCCTACGGCGTCGGCGCGGAGGTCGTCAGCCGCATCTACGAGGAAGCCTTCGATTACGTGGACGCGCCCATCCTGCGCGTGGCGCAAAAGGAAGTGCCGCTTCCCTACAACCGCACACTCGAACAAGCCGCGCTCCCCCAAGTGCCAGACATCATCGCCGCGGCAAAGGAGGTGTTGAAATAATGGCTGAAACCATCAACATGCCCAAACTCGGCTTCGACATGGCGGAAGGCACGCTCGTCCGCTGGGTGAAGCAGGTTGGCGAAGAAATCAAAAAAGGCGACGTGCTTGCCGAAATCGAAACGGACAAAGCCACTGTGGAGGTGGAATCTCCCGCGAGCGGCGTTGTCCTTCAGCACATCGTCGAGCAGGGGACGGTCGTTCCCGTCAACGCGCCGATTGCGGTGGTGGGTCAGGCTGGGGAAAAGATCAGTGATCAGTCACCAGTGATCAGTAATCAGTCTAAGGTTGAAAGCCGAAAGTCGGACGTTGCGCCTCAGACTCAACCCATGCCTGTTTCGACAACCCAGGCAGTTTCCCCCGCTGATTCATCGTCTGCCGTCCATGGTCAATCGTCGGTCGTGAAAGCATCCCCGCTCGCGAAGAAGATTGCGAAAGACAACAATGTCAATCTTGCCTCCATCCAAGGCACGGGACCTGGCGGACGCGTGGTTCGAAAAGATGTTGAAGCAGCGTTGGCTGGAGCAGCACAGACCTCCGACGTTCGTCCTGCGACTCCCTTGGCGCCAATTACCAATTACCAATTACCAATTACCACCGAAGATAAAGTTGTTCCTACTACAAAACTCCGCCAAGCCATTGGACGCCGCCTAGTCGAATCGAAAACCACCATCCCGCACTTCTACGTCACGCACGAATACAAGATGGACGCGCTGATGGAGATGCGCAAACAAGCCAACGCCTTCCTGCCCGACAATGAAAAACTCTCCGTCAACGACTTCATCGTCAAGGCGGTTGCGCTCGCGCTGCGGCAATTCCCAAATCTCAACGCAACTCTCAAGGGCAATGAGATCATCCAGTTCGGACACGTCAACGTCGGCGTGGCAGTGACCGTCCCCGGCGGGCTGATGACCGTCGTCGTGAAAGACGCGGACGCCAAACCCCTGCGTCAGATTTCGGGCGAGATCAAGGCAATGGCGGCGCGCGCCCGCGAAGGCAAGGTCAAGCCCGAAGATGTCGAAGGTTCGACGTTCTCCACGTCCAATCTCGGCATGTACGATGTGGACGAGTTCATCGCCATCATCAACCCGCCCGAAGCCGCGATTTTGGCAATCGGCTCCGCAAAGGAAGTCCCTGTCGTCGAAAGCGGTCAAATTAAAATCGGCTGGCGGATGAAAGCCACCATCTCCGTTGACCACCGCGTCAGCGACGGGGCGGAGGCGGCGCAATTCATGCAGAAACTGGCGGAGTTTTTGGAAAACCCCGTGAGGATGCTGGTGTAAAAAAGCAAACTTCCGAAGTCGAAAGGCTTCGGAAGTTTTTTGACCCAATCTGCCTCGATGCAGCCGGTCAAAAATGATTAAGAGGCGTAGGACACGTTCTCTAACGTGTCCGTCGGCGCAAGCCTGCCCTGAGCCTTGCCGAAGGGAGAACGCCGAGTACACGCCAGAATTTCTAACAAATTGCGAACGAACAGTTGTCAATGCGTTTGGAGCAAGGTGCGGAGGATGCGGCGGAGAATCAGCGCAGGATACAGGATGCGTCCGCGCCAAACGCCCAGCCTGCCGCCGCCAAAATACAATCTCAGCCACCATTCGGATGGAGTAGAGAAGGTGCGGCGAAGGAATTGAATTAGCCCCACATCCTTCCAGGATGAAAAATGCTGTTGGGGCCAGCCGGCAGGATATTGATTGACACCACGCGGCGGAGGAATTTGTTGGATGGGGAGTACCGCTTTCATGTGATCAGGAAGTGGTGTGAGGCTGTAGAACACCTCGAGTTGGCTGATGAGGGTTGGATCGAGGCGCTTCAATGCAAGCCAATCCAGTGTCTCCGCATTTTGTTCGGCGAGGCTGACCATGTCTGCCATCCACTTGAGGGGCAGAGGCTTGGAGGCAGTGGCAGCGAACAGATGACGCCTGAGATGGCGGGAAAGATAGCGGAGCGTGTTCAAGGGAGCGGAAACGAAGATGGCATTCCCCACACTGCCGAGAGGCTGGGCGGCTTCGAGGTCTCCAAATTCCTCGTATGTGTGGTCGTGGGCGGCTGGAGAATGCAGCTCGACCTGCACATGGACGCCCGCTGTCAGGGGGGAGGTCAGTTTCAGTTCGCTGGGGAGCAGGTTCGAGGTCCGCGAAGCGTGAGGCGGGTGAAGGGAAAAACCCGCTTTCGTCAGGGAATCCAGAGCAGGCAATAGGTCTTCGCGTTCGAGCAGGAGGTCAATGTCGCTGACCGGACGCAGGGCGGGATCGGGATAGCATTGATGGGCAAGCGCCAGTCCCTTGAGAAGCACGGCGCGAATACCCGCCCGTTCGAATCGTGCGTTGATTTCTTTGAGCGCGGTCAGGTGGGCGTGGTTGTGCAGACGGTGACGCAGGTACAAGCCGCGCAAGGTCTGTTCGGTTTCGGCGGGGAGAGGGATGCCGGCTGTGTGCAGGTGATGCCAGAGTAAAGGCGCCATACCGTGTAGTTCGGCTTGGGCAGGCAAGGTTTGCCAGGCGTCGAAACGCTCACACTGACGGGCTAACCGCTCGTAGAAAACGGGATGCCCAACCGCGCGGGCGCACAAGGCAAGCAAGCGGTAGGTCGGGTCTATGGCTTGGAGGCGGTCTGTGTGATCCATTGCGCGACGGTTTCGAGGTCGGAGTATTCGAGGGTGTAGGCGTGGACTTGTCGGGTGAGGCGGGCGGCGGCGCTCATGCCGCCATCGGGAAAGTTACGGGAGTTGACCAGGCACTGCAACAGGCGAAACAAGGCTTCGGCTGGCGTGAGCCGCTGAGTGCGGAGAGGCGCGCCGGGTGTGTATTGGGGGAAGAGCAGGATACGCGGTGTGACGTTCGCGCAAGGGGCGGTGGGATTGAGCAAGGTTGGGGAGACCCAGGCGCTGTTATCGTCAGGATGGAATATGCTGTTTTCAGCCGTCAAATTCCGCCACACAAAGGCTGAACCCGGTTTGAGAACGATCGAACGGCAAAAACCGCTGATGTTTTCTTCGTTCACGGCAAGGGAAATCACTTCATCGGTGAGATATTGCATCCCTGCGGCAGTGAGCCATGCCGCCAGGGTGGATTTTCCGCTGCCGCTTTTTCCACACAAGATGATTCCCTGCTTGTGGTGTGCCAGAGCGGCGGCATGGAAGACAAGGTGGGTTGCCGACGCGCCGTTCAAACGGGTGAGACCGTCTTGCATGAGGAAATGCATCGCCTGCCCCAGGCTAAATTTCGACAATAAATCACTGCCGTTGACCGAAATGGAAAAGCCGGTTTGGTCAACGGCAGTGATTTTGTAGGTTGCGATTGACGGTGCGTGTTCGCCCAGGCAATGCCTAAAGTGTGTTTCGATTGCCCGGCACACCTGCGGGTCGGCAGAGGTGACCCCAATCGTATTGCCCGCAAAGTGAATGAAGTGGTCGCAGGAGGTACCGACGCTCACTTGGTCGTCAATGCGCCTTGATTGATTAACATCTGAATGGCGGCAGGGACATCGTTTTGGATGTCGTCGGCAGACTCGGGATATGCCGCGCTCAACAGTTCCACAATCGCGCCCACCGTGCGGCTGCCGTCGCACAACTGCCAGACAAGTGAGGCGGTCTGACTGCCATGAATGATGATGTTACGGACAGGGTGAAGGAGAACAATTTCACCGTTCAGCGTTTCCAACTGAAATCCTTCTTCATGCCACAGGTAAAGGTTCGGGTCCATTAACAGGCAACTACAATATCATGGTTTTGCGAAACGGAGTTCGTGCCATCCGCTGGGTTGACAAAACTCCACACGACCGTCAGAGTGCCTTCCGTACCAAAGAAGGGACTGGCAGGCAGGACGGTCACATCAATGCTTGCCTGTCCGCTCGCGTTGGTTGCTACCGTGCCGGTTGTTGGATTGGGCGAAGTAATCGCACCGGGGGCGCCTGTAGGATTATAGGAAAGGGAATATTGCAGCACAATTCCTGCCGTAGGCGGGGTAATAGCGGCTGTAAAACGGATGATGATGCCGTCCCAACAGTAGCTCTGCCCTAAGTCTATTTCTGCGGGAAGGAAAGGCGTGTTCAGGATATGAAGAAGCGAAGTCTGTGCATGGGCGGGCAAAGCGCCCACTTGTAAATCAGGTTTGCTCCAGGCAGGGGGCAGGGTGGAGAGAGCGGCGGCGCCCGTGGCGGCAGCCAGCAGTTTGAGTGCCTCGCGGCGGGAGAGTTTTTGTGCGGACATGACAGTGCCTCAAAAAAAGATGATTTGTTTTGTCAATTTTATCATACCGAATTTTTGCCCGTTACAACCTCACCTTACGCGCACCGTCCCGAAGGTTTTCGCAAATTGTGTCTATTTTCCAGCCAAACCTTCGGGACGGTGCGTAACATCAGCTCGTTATTCCAAAGCCTTGACGATCTCAGCAATGGCTTTTATCGACGGCAAATGGACGCGCAGTACTTTCCTCTTCGCTTCAATCAGCGCTTCGTAATCGCCCACTGCCTGCGCGCGGATGAGCGTGCCGAAGGTCAGACCCTGATTCGGGATGGCGATGTCCTTTTCGGGTTCGGCGGTGATGACAAGGAACAGCGCGTTCTTCGGTCCGCCTTTGTGGAACTGCCCCGTCGAGTGCTGGAAGCGCGGACCAAAGCCAGCCGTCACAGCGTTGCCCGTTTTGGCGCGGATGGCGGCGCGCATTTTTTGCAGGGCGTCCGAGTTTTCGGCGTTGCGCGGCAGGTAGGCGTTGACGGCAACATAGCCGCCCTTCTTTGCCTTCTTCAAAAAGCCGTTCAACACTGCTTTCAGCGACGCGCCCTTCACCGCCGCCGGCGAGAACACCGTCACACCGTCCTTCTTCCATGCGGGCTTGCCCTCGCGCAGTTTGCCCTTCTTCTGGTATTCGGCAATCTTCGCCTTGGTGATTTTCTTACTCGATTCCACGTTGGGCTGGTCGAAGGCGTTGACGCCCAAAATATGACAGGCAACGGCGGTGGCGATTTCCCAGCGGTAGATTTCGGCGCCGATGTCGTAGAAATTAGTAATTGGTAATTGGATAACGGGGTGACCGGCGGCTTGCAGTTTGGCAATCGCTTCGTCGTGTTCGCCGCTTTGGCGGAGATAGACGAAGATGCGGTCATCGCCATAGACTTCGGGATTCCCAATCGGCTCCAGCGGGACGGGCAGGATGCCTTTGCCGTTCTTGCCGCTGGACTCGGCGATGATTTGCTCGATCCAATTTGCGAATGGGGATACAGGCGCATCTGCCAGGACCGTCAACTTGTCGCGCCCGCCCAAAGCCGCCTCGCCCAGGACGGCTCCCAGCGCCAAGCCGGGGTCGCGCGCGGCGGGACAATTCTCCGAACACTGATTCCGCATCCAGTCCGCGCGGTCGAGCAGACGGGTCAAGTCCACGCCGAGCAGCGCGGCAGGGACGAGACCGAAGTCGGTCAGCGCGGAGTAGCGTCCGCCCACCATCTCATCAGCAAGGAAGATTTTGCGGAAGCCGCGTTTCCTCGCCAACGCTTCGAGCGAGGTGCCGGGGTCGGTGATGGCAGCAAAGTGCGAGCCGTCTCTTTTGCTGAGTTTCCAGAAGTATTCGAACGCCGCCATGACTTCGGCTGTGCCGCCCGATTTGCTGGCGACGATGTAGAGGGATTTTTCGGGCGGGAAGTTTTGAGCGGCTTCCGCCACTTGCGCGGGGTCGGTGGAGTCGAGGATGCCCAGGCGGAGACCCCCCTCTCGATCTCCCCCCATTTTCTCTGAAAGTGAGGGGAGAAGTAAACTGAACACTTCAGCGGTCAACGAGGAGCCGCCCATGCCGAGGACAAGCACGCGGTCAAGTTTGGCTTTTTTGATTTCTTTGGCGAACGTCTGATATTCCTTCAACTTCCTGCGCGCCTTGTCGGTGGAATCGAGCCAGCCCATGCGGATGGTCACTTCGTGCCGACCGGCTTTGTCTTTCTCCGAAGCCCACAGCGACGGGTCATGCCGCCACAGGCGGGCGGGGACCGAATCCGCCTCCAGTTGGGCAATCCGTTTGGAAACAGAATCAGCAATCGGTCCAAGAGAAGAGGCGGCGGCTTTGCGGCGTTCGTCAATGGTGGCAAGCAGTTGCGTGAAGGCGTCCGCAAAGGCTTTGACTCCCTCGTCTTCCAGTTCCTGCGTGACGACTTCCATCGAGATGCCCAGCGCTTCGAGTTGAGCGATGGCATCCCGCGCCTCATCGAGACCGCGCACGAGGGTCACTTCGGCAACGCCGTGATCTTTGAACGCTTCGAGCGTTTGCGGCGGGACGGTGTTGACGGTTTCGGGTCCGATGAGGTTGTCCACGTAGATGGTGTCGGGGTAGGCGGGATTCTTGGTGCTGGTGCTTGCCCACAGCGGACGCTGAACGCGCGCGCCTTTGACCTTGAGATTCTCCCAGCGGCGTCCTGCGAAGGTTTGCTGGTAGAGGTCGTAGGCGAGTTTGGCGTTGGCGATGGCGGCTTTGCCGCGCAGAGGCGAACCTTCGGGGAGTTTGGGGTCAATTTTGGAATCCACGCGCGAGACGAAGAACGAGGCGACCGAGGCGATATGGTCAATGGGGTGACCTGCGGCAAGGCGGTCTTCGAGTCCGCTGAGGTAGGCGTTCATCACTTCGGCATAGCGCGTCAGTGAAAAGATAAGCGTGACGTTGACGTTGACGCCTGCGGCAATCGCCTTGCGGATGGCGGGGATGCCTTCCTTTGTGGCGGGAATTTTGACCATGAGGTTCGGACGGCGGACGCGCGCCCACAGTTGCTCGGCTTGGGCGACGGTGGCGTTGGTGTCGTGCGCGATGTAGGGGCTGACCTCGAGGCTGACGTAGCCGTCGCCGCCGTTCGACTCTTCGTAGAGCGGTTGGAAGGCGTTGCAGGCGGCTTTGATGTCTTCAATGGCAAGCTGCCAGAAGATTTTTTCGGCGTCCCAGCCCGCCCAGGCAAGCGGCGTGAGGGCGGAGTCGTAGTCACTGGTTTTGGCGATGGCGTTGTTGAAGATGGCGGGGTTGGATGTGACACCGCGAATCTCGCCGCGCTCGATCATGGCTTGGAGTTCGCCGTTTTCGAGCAGGCGGCGCTGGATGTTGTCGTACCAGAGGGATTGTCCGAGTTGGGTAAGTTTGGTGATTGGGTCTGGCATTTGAACCTCTATAAAACGGATTCGCCGTTTTCCATTTTGTGTATTTTTCCTACACGTCTTGCAAGTCTTTCCCCGCCTGCCTGATTGCCTTGATACTGAGCATTTAAGAACGCAAGGATAAGCACTCTGGCAAGTTCGGGTCCGATTACGCGCCCGCCGAGACACAGCACATTCATGTCGTCGTGCATCACGCCCTGTGCGGCGGAATAGGTATCGTGACAAATGGAGGCGTACACGCCTTTCATCTTGTTGGCGGCGATACACGCGCCGATGCCCGAACCACAGCACAGGATGCCGCGTTCGGCTTCTCCGTTTTGGATGGCGCGCCCGACCTTTTCGGCGAAGTCGGGAAAGTCCACGCTTTCGGCGGAGTACGTGCCGAGGTCAATGGGTTCGTGTCCCGCCGCGCGGACGGCTTCCAGGACAACCTGTTTGAGCGGGAAACCCGCATGGTCAAAACCAACGGCAATTTTCATGATTTATTCCTCCGTAGTGATGGCTTCAGTCATCCAACAATAGCGACTGAAGTCGCTACTACGCAATTAACGCTCTCGCTTTTGCGGCAACATTCTCCACAGTGAACCCGAACTTCTCGAAGATGACTTTGTACGGAGCGGACGCGCCGTAGTGGTCAATGCCGAGGACGGACGCTGCGTATCGTTCCCAGCCGAGGCTTGCTCCCGCTTCGACGGCGAGTCTCTTCTGAATGCGTTTCGGCAAAACAGACTCGCGATATGCCTCGTCCTGCATCTCGAACAATTCCCAACTGGGGAAGGACACCACGCGCACGCCGCGCCCTTCCTCGTGCAGTTTCTGCGCCGCATCCAAAATGAGGCTGACCTCCGAGCCCGACGCCATGAGGATGATTTCAGGTTCGCCGAAGTCCTTCAACACATACGCGCCGCGTGCGAGTTGGGCGGCATTTTCGTTTTCGAGCGTCGGCACAGCCTGACGGGTGAGAGCCAGCGCGGTGGGACCGTCGCGGCGGGAGATGGCAACCTTCCACGCCTCGCGCACTTCGTTGGCATCCGCCGGGCGTATCACCACCAGGTTTGGAACCGCCCGCAGCGCGGCAAGATGTTCGATGGGCTGATGGGTGGGACCGTCTTCGCCCAGCCCCACCGAGTCGTGCGTGAAGATGAAGATGGATGGAATGTGCGACAACGCCGCGATGCGGATGGCGGGTTTCATGTAATCCGAGAAGACGAGGAACGTGCCGCCGTAGGCAATCACGCCGCCGAACAGGTTCATGCCGTTCAGCGCCGCGCCCATGGCGTGTTCGCGCACGCCAAAGTGGAAGTTGCGCCCCTCGCGCGAATCCTTCTGGAAGGCGGGGCTGCCGTCAATTTTGGTGTTGTTGGAGGGAGCCAAATCCGCCGAGCCGCCGATGAGTTCGGGCAGGACGGGCGCGAGGGCGTTGATGATTTTGCCGGAGGCGGCGCGTGTTGCCATGCCTTTGGAGTCGGCGGGGAAGGTCGGGAGGCTGGAAACCCAGCCTTCGGGAAGTTCGCCCGCGAGACGGCGCTTCAACTCCGCGCCCAGCTGCGGGTAGAGGCGGCTGTACGCTTCCAGTCTCATCTTCCAATCGGCTTCGAGTTCGCGCCCGCGCTCCACGGCTTTGCGGAAGAACGCCAGAACATCGTCGGGGATGTAAAAGCGCGGTTCGAGAACCCAGCCCAGGTTTTGTTTGGCGGCGTTGAGTTCCTCGTCGCCGAGCGGCTCGCCGTGCGCCTTGGCAGTCCCCTGCCGGTGGGGTGCGCCATATCCAATAATGGTGCGGCACATGATGATGGACGGACGCGGGTCGCGTTTGGCTTCCTGAATTGCCCTGTCAATCGCTTCCACGTCGTTGCCGTCTTCCACTTTTTGCACGTGCCAGCCGTATGCCTCGAAGCGCTTGGCGCGGTCTTCGGTGAAGGCGAGGTCGGTGGAGCCGTCAATCGAGATGTGGTTGTCGTCGTAGAGGTAGATGAGGCGTCCAAGTTGGAGATGCCCCGCCAGCGAGGCGGCTTCGGAGGCGACGCCCTCCATCAGGTCGCCGTCAGTGACGATGGCGTAGATGTAGGATTGGATGAGTTCATGCCCGGGCTTGTTGAAGAGCGCGGCGAGATGCGCCTGGGCAATCGCCATGCCCACACCGGCGGCAAATCCCTGCCCAAGCGGACCGGTGGTCATCTCCACGCCGGGGGTGAGTCCGTATTCGGGGTGACCGGGCGTGATGCTCCCCCACTGGCGAAAGTTCTTCAGGTCATCAAGGCTGACGTCGTACCCCGTCAGGTGGAGCAAAGAATAGAGGAGCATCGAACCATGCCCGCCCGAAAGGATGAAGCGGTCGCGTCCGTGCCATTTGGGGTTGCGGGGGTTGTGGCGCAGGTGACGAGTCCAGAGGGTGAACGCCATGGCGGCGGCGCCCATCGGGAGACCCGGATGTCCCGAGTTGGCTTGTTGAACGGCATCTACCGAGAGAAATCGCAGCGTATTGATGGCGCGGGTTTGAAGGCTTGCGCTGAGTGTGTCGAGGGTGTGGTCTGTCATGCGTTATACCTGATGTGGTGAGATGCACCATTTTACCATCGGTGAAGGGATATAATCGCGCAGGCAAATTCTGACTGTTGGATCTGGCAAAGCCAACAGCAACAGGTTTCAACCGTAAGATTTGGAAGGAGTAATCCAACAATACAGCATGAACTCAACCCAACGCCGCATTACCTACGCTCTCGTTCTCCTGCTCGGTCTTGCCTGGACCTTCGTCAGCGCAGACAAAACGGGCATCTCCACCGCCGGTCAAATCCCCGCGCCGCAAGCGGGGTTCCTCGCGCCCGATTTCGAGTTGAAAACGCTCGAAGGCGGGACGGTCAAACTCTCCGACCTGCGCGGGCAGGCGGTGCTGGTCAACCTGTGGGCAACGTGGTGCCCGCCCTGCCGCGCCGAGATGCCCGCCATCCAAAAAATCTACAACGAGTACAAGGAACAGGGCTTCGTCGTCCTTGCCGTCAACATGACCTATCAGGACACCTTTGCGAACATCGCCCCCTTCGTCGAGGAATACGGTCTGACCTTTCCCATCCTGCTCGACGAAACCGCCAGCGTGGGACCCGCCTATCAACTGCGCTCCCTGCCCTCCTCCTTCTTCATTGACCGCGACGGCATCATCCGCGAAGTGGTCATCGGCGGACCGATGGCGGAGGCGCTGCTCCGCACCCGTGTGGAGGAGATTTTGAAATGATCGAAGTCTTCCGCTCCCTCTTCGCCCCGCCGCGTCATTTCATCCTCCTCATTGCTGCGCTGTGGATCGGTCTTGCCCTCGCTGAAAAACGGAGCGAACGTCACGGCGTCTCCAAAGAACAGCTCAACAACCTGACGTTCAACAGCCTCATCGCCTACGTCATCGGCGGGCGTCTGCTCTTTGCGCTCTCCAACTTCTCCGCCTTTTCGCAAAGCCCGTTCAGCATCTTTTCGCCCAACCCCGACCTGTTCGACCCGATGAGCGGATTGGTCGCAGCGATTCTCGTTGGCTTGATTTACGGTCAGCGGCAGAAACTTCGCCTCTGGGGAACGCTCGACGCCCTGACCCCCATCTTCGCCATGCTTGCCATCGGTCTGCACCTTGCCCACCTCGCCGCAGGGACCGCCTTCGGCAGTCCCACCTCCCTACCCTGGGGCATTGACCTGTGGAACGCGGTGCGGCATCCGACTCAACTCTACGAACTGCTCGCTTCGCTCTTAATCTTTGGCTGGCTCTGGTCTCGAAAAGCCGATTCTCCCAGCGGGCTTCTCTTCCTGCATTTTGCCGCACTGACCGCCGGGGCGCGTCTCTTCCTCGAAGCCTTTCGCGGCGACAGCATCCTGATTCTCGGCGGGCTGCGGCTGGCGCAGATTGTGGCATGGGCAATTCTGCTTATTGTCTTCATCGCAAGCGAATCAGTTCGAAGGCAAAGCCAAAGCCTGTAAAGCAGTGCGTCGCACCATACGGGCAGATATACCCACAAAAACAATCAAAACGCGGCTTGGGGCTTTCTTTGGCGGCGAAGGTGCAACGCACCCTCAAACAAAATGAGGAGATTTTTAATTCCTCATCGCTATCGGCTTCAAATACGAGTCGAGCAGTTCATCCATCTGCTCCAGCGACTCGCATACGAACAGCATCGGGTTGAAGGCATAGACCGTCTTCGGGATGCGGGCGATGGTCTCGATATCGAACGGGGCGATGATGACCTCGCCGCCGAAGATGCCTTCCGGCTTGATGCCGAGACTCTTGTACAAGCCCAGCACCACGTTCCAGCCTTCGTCGGCGGAGGACATCTGTCCCTTTTGGTGGAGCGCGTTCACCCCGTCAATGATGCGGTGGATGTTGGTTTTGCCGGCTTGGAAGTGAGCATAGAGTTGTGGATAGATGGGCTTGGTGTAATCAATCACGTTGTCGCGCCCGAGGCGGTAGAACTCCATGATGGTGCGCGTCAACTCCTTGCGTCCCGAAATGATGCCCGCACCAAAGACCTTGAAGCGGTTGTCCTGCACGATCAGACCGAATTCCGTGCTGTACCATGCCAGCCGTTTGATGACCTCGCGTTCCTCCTGCGTGGCTTTCATGTAGGCAGGCGCGAACTTGTCTTCTATGTCGGCGTAGAACTTCTGCGTCAGGAACGGCAGATGCCCGAAGATGTCATGGAACATATCGGGTTCGGGTGTGAACTCCATCTGGTCGCGCGTGCGCAGATAGTCGGTGATGAGGAAGATGCGCTGGGCAAATTTCTTGTACCAGTCGTCGGCGGGCGTGTAGCGCACCACCGTCCGCTCGACGCGCCAGCCCGTGCGCGGCGTGATGTGTCCGTTGAGGTGCGCCACGGTCGGGATGTGATACGGGTCCAGTTCCAGCAATTCCAAGCCGCGATGATATTCATGGCAGAGATGTTCCAGCAGATACGGCTGGTGAATGCCCGCGAACAAATCCGCCCAGATCGCGTGCTGTTCGGCGGTGAAGTTGATTTCCTGATTGTCTGCGGTGTATTCCTGCGCGGGGTCAATCTGTTGTGCGGCAATATCCCCTGTGTAAATCGGAGTTTGATTCCTATCCATGGCTCACCTTTCTGTGGGTATGGGTCGAGAACTCAAAGCACCTTGCGAAGAGAATATATCACCGCGAGGCGGGAGCGTCAAGAAGACGACAATTCGCACATAATTTGTTTGAATAAGTCATGTTACGCGGTAGCGCGAGATTTATCTCGCGTTTTCAGGCGACATGAATGTCGCGGTACAAAGAAACTGCGTAAGGTGAGTGAATAACTGATGTTACGCAAAGACTGCGTCGCACTTTCGTTAGCCAAGGTAAATATCAGACGAGGATGCGTTACTTTTGTGGGTATATCAATTTGTGCGGTGCGACGCAGTACATGCGGTGAGCGAATAAGAATGCAGTAAAATCCCCTCATGCCCGAAGAACCTCTGCGCGGCAAGACCGTTCTCATCACCGGCGCCGCCCGCCGCATCGGACGCCGCTTTGCGCTGGCGTGCGCCCATGCGGGAGCGGATGTCATTATCCATCACGCGCATTCGGATTTCGACGCCGAATCCCTGCGCGCTGAAATCAACGGACTGGACCGCCGCGCCTGGGTTTTCAAAGCGGACTTGGGCGATTCATCTCAAACCGAAAGCCTGATCCCCCTCATCAACCGCATCGCCCCGCTTCATTTTCTCATCAACAACGCCGCCATCTTCGAGCCGCTCACCCTCGACTCCGCCTCCCTCGACGACTGGAGCCGTCACTTCGCCATCAACCTGACCGCGCCCTTCCTCCTCAGTCAAGCCTTTGCCCGTCAGGCAGAGGAGGTCGCGCGCATCGTCAACATCCTCGACTGGCGCGCCCTGCGCCCCGGCGCGGACCACTTCCCCTACACGGTCAGCAAAGCCGCCCTCGCCGCGATGACCCAATCGCTGGCGGCAGCGCTCGCGCCGAAGGTGACGGTCAACGGGCTGGCGCTGGGAGCCATCCTGCCGCCCGCGGATGGAAACGCCAACGCGGAAATCACAAAGAGCATCCCCATGCGGCGCTGGGCGGTGGAAGGAGAAATCGAACAGGCATTGATCTTTCTGCTCACCTGCCCCGCTTACATCACCGGCGAAATCATCCACGTGGACGGAGGCAGGCATTTGGTTTAATAGACATTATCTGAAATAATCGTCCCGAAGGTTTCTTTGGGCAAATCAAAGGGCAAATATCAGCCTTCGGGACGTTCTGCGTAGAACCTTGCATGAAAGTTATCGCCACGCCAACGCCTGTGAATTGCCGCGCCGAGTCGGTTTCAACCGGCTTTCAGGAGTGAGGCGGGGATTCATCCCCCGCCGAATCTCATGGCAAAAATTCATCGTTGACAAACCAGTATCAAGGCAATGAACGGCTGAAATCGTTGCTACATCTAAACAGTTTGCCTACACAATCAAAGCAGCGAACGACTGAAGACTGAAGTCATTACTACACAACAGGAACGACTATTGCAATTTAACCTGACAATCCTCTAGCACCGCACGGGGATTAACCCCCGTGCTATTCCTGCCAAGTCCGCTCAAGCGGACTAGCCGGCTTTCAGTCGGCTTTGTACGAATAGCACGGACGTTCACGTCCGTGCGGGCATGGCAAATACCGCAGTGGTTTTGTCAGAAGAATTGGTAAAAATACAAATGTCGTTGCTACACATCAACTGTTTGCTTATGCTATCGAGACAATGAACGACTGAAGTCGCCACTGCTTGCCTACACGCAAAACAAAAGGATACTCATCACATGGACAAAGTCATCATCAAGAACCTGCTCGCCCGCGGCATCATCGGAGTCCGCGATTGGGAACGCAAACGCCCGCAAGACATCCTCATCAACATCACCCTCTTCACCGATACCCGCCGCGCCGCCCAGACGGACGATCTCAACGATTGCGCCGATTACAGCGCCATCACGAAAAAAGTGCAGGAACATGCCGAAAGCGTCGGTCGCTTCACGGTGGAGGCGCTGGCAAACGACCTGGCGGGAATTTGCCTGGCGCAGAACAACGTTCAGCGGGTGATTGTGCGCGTGGAAAAGCCGACGGCGGTTCGCTTTGCCGAGTCGGTGGGCGTGGAGATCGAACGCAGCCGCAATGGATAGCCTGCACCTGGCATATTTGAATCTTGGGTCGAACATCCAGCCTGAGACTCATCTGGTCCGGGCAGTGGAGTTATTGCATGGCTACGGCAAGATCTTGAAGGTCTCCAGCGCGTGGGAGTCGAAATCGGTGGGCGCGGAGGGACCGAATTACCTGAATGCCTGCGTGTTGTTTCAAACAGAGTGGATGCAGGTCGAGTTGAAGGAAAACGTCATCCGTCCCATCGAGGCGCGGCTTGGCAGGCGGCGCAGTGAGAACAAGTACGCCCCCCGCACGATTGACATTGACATCGTGCTGTTCGACGACCAGCCCTATAACGATCGATTCTGGCGGTATGCCTTTGTGATCGTTCCGCTGGCAGAGATTTACCCCGAATATCAAAACCCTCTGCTCCATGAAAACATCGTGCAAACGGCAACGCGCCTCCGCTCGCAGGTGTGGATGGAGGCGCGTCCCGAAGTGTTAAGCCGGTTTCGCTGAAGCAGGCTGAAGGTCAGAATTGAAGCGGTTTTGCGCCGCGCGAGATGTTATCCAGAAATTCCTGCCGCGTCGCCAGGTTGGCGCGAAAGGCGCCGTGCATCGCGGAAGTCGTCATGCGCGCATCGTGTTTTTTGACGCCGCGCATCATCGAGCAGAGATGAACCGCCTCCACCACGACCGCCACGCCCTGCGGCTGGAGGGTCTTTTGGAGGAAGTCGGCAATCTGACGGGTCATGCGTTCCTGCACCTGCAGGCGGCGGGCGTACATATCCACGATGCGGGGGATTTTGGAAAGCCCGATCACCTTGCCCGCCGGCAGGTAGGCGACGTGCGCCCGCCCGAGAAATGGAAGCATGTGATGCTCACACAAACTGTAAAATTCGATGTCGCGCACCAGCACCATCTCGTCGTAATTGATATTGAACAGCGCTCCGTTGATGACCTGCTGCGGGTCGGTGGTGTAGCCGCTGAGTAATTCGGTGAACATGCGTGAAACGCGATGCGGCGTGTTTTTCAAGCCTTCGCGTTCGGGGTCTTCGCCCAGCGCTTTGATCAGGTCGTACATCAATCCCTTCACTTTATCCACATCCACGTTGGTGGGGGCGATTTCGACATCATCCAAATCATCATTGAATTCCATGCGCACTCCTTGAGAAACGCAGTGGCGCCGGAGCGCCACTGGTTTTCTGCCATTCTACATCCGCAGGGTTCTAACCGATAACAGGCTCGATCAAACCGTAGGTGCCGTTGCGGCGCTTATACAACACCTGTATGGAATTCTGCTCGGCGTTGAAGAAGACGAAGAAGTTATCGTGACCGAGCAGTCTCATTTGCTCCACCGCTTCTTCTTCGGTCATCGGCACCAGCACAAACTTTTTGCGTTTGGCAATCAGCGGGAGCAGTTCGCCGGTTTCGTCCACGGGCCATTCCTCTTCTTCGACCACTTCCGCCGCCGACCGCCCGTCTCCGCGTCCGCGATAGTGTTTGCCTTTGTAACGTTCGATTTGCCGCTGCATTTTGTCGAGGGCGGTGTCGAAGGCGGCGCGCACATCGTCGGCGCGCTCCTCGGTGCGCAGGATGAAGCCTTTGCCGCGCAGGGTAATCTGCGCCACCTGACGGTCACTTGCACTGCGGGCGGTCTTGACGTGCGACAACTCCACCCGCACTTCGTCAATCTCCTGTAGATAACGCTCCAACTTGGCGGCTCGTTTCTCGACATATTCGCGCGTGTTATCGGTCAGCCGCATGTTACGTGCCTGCACTTCGATTTTATTCGTCATACGGAACCTCCTTAAAGGTGTAGCAATGACGCACGTGCGCCATCGTCAAACGCGATTCAAATCATGATGAGGGAGGGCGCGGGCAATGGTAATGGCATATACTTCCCGCGCGCCGGCGGACAACAACGCTTCCGCCCCCGCCCGCATGGTGGACGCGGTGGTTGCCACATCATCCATCAACAGGACGGATTTTCGCTTCACAATCCCCGCCTTTGCCTGATACGCCTTCGAGACATTTTCCCTCCGCTGGGAAGCCGTCAACCCGACCTGCGAGCGCGTCTCACGAATTTTTCGCAGTCCTGAGGGAACATACGGCAGCCCAAGTTCATACGCCAGCGGACGCGCCGCCAGCGCAACCTGATTATACCCTCGCTCCTTCAGCCGCTTTTTGCTGAGCGGCATGGGAATGAGCATGTCCACGTCCCATTGCAAAGAGCGCACGAAGTCCGCCATCTGGCGCGCCAGCGCATCGCCCATGCCCAAGTTGCGGCGATATTTCATCGTATGCAGGGCGTTTTGCACGGGCGAATCAAAAACCGCCCAGGAACGCATCATTCGATACGCGGGCGGGTCTTCCATGCACTGATTGCACACGTCAGCATTGGTGGTGGGTATGCCACAGATACGGCAAAAGGGTTCGTGGATGAACGGTACGCGCGCCTGACAATCGGGACACCAGGCTGTGCCTTTCTTCCCGCAGCCTCCGCATTCCGGCGGAAAGAGCAGGTCAATTCCGTTCCAAGCCCATCGCCAGATACGATAAAACCATGGAATCGTATTGTTCACACAGATACAAGAGAAAAACTAACCCAAAGAATTCATAATCTGTAGAGCGGCGGGCGTGAGAATAATGATCAAAATGGTGGGGAACATGAGGAACGCCATCGGCAACACCATCTTGACCGGTGCTTTGTGCGCCTCCTCCTCCGCCCGCTGGCGGCGCTTGATTCGCATCTGGTCGGATTGAATCCGCAAAATCTTCGCCATGCTTACACCCAACTGCTCGCTCTGAATAATGGCGGCAACGAAACTGGTCATTTCCGCCACGCCGAGGCGGTCTGCCATGTCGCGCATGGCATCGCGGCGCGCTTTTCCGAGTTGAATCTCGCGGATGGTGCGGGCAAATGCCAGGGAGAGTTGGTTATCCCATTTTTCGCTGACCTTGGACATGGCGGCTTCGAAACCCAGCCCTGCTTCCACACAGATGGTCAGCAGGTCAAGAGCATCTGGCATTGCCTTGCGAATCTCCTTTTGGCGGTTCGTGATTTTGCTCGAAAGCATGAGATGCGGAAGATAGAAGCCGCCAAAGGTTGCGCCGAAGATATAAAGAGCATTATCGCTGAAATTGGACGAAGACGAAAGCATGACCATCGCCGTAACAAGACCACCCAAAGCGACTGCCAGAATGAAGCGAATGGCGAGAAATGTGGCGGCATCAATGGGCCAAGGATGTCCCGCCAGTTCCAGCCGGCGCGCCGTATCCTGAATCGCCTTTTGAGGGGTGAAGCGGGCGGAGATTTCGCCAATTTTCTTGATGATTGGTACAATGACGCGCTCGGAAAACGGCTGGGAAAGTTCGATTTCCTCCAGGGTGGCGACTTCGCCGCTCTGAAGGTACTCCGCCAGGCGCGCCTGAAGCGGGTCGTCCTCTTCCTCGGCGTTGCGCCGCAAGTTCACCGAAACGACCCCTACAATAATGAACAGGATCAGCAGGATACCAGCAATCACCAAAATCAGGGTCAGATTCATGGTTACACCTCGATATCCGCAATTTTCATCATGACAAAATAGCCAGCCACAATCAACCCCACAATTACCGTCATGGAAAGGATGCCGCACACCGGTTGAGTCATCCCCGCAAATTCTATGGGCGCAAAGAAGGCGCCGATGTATTCCGGGCTGATGAACCAAAGCGCCAAGCCTAACCCTACCGGAATCAGGGAAAGGATAAGACCAGAGGTCCTTACACTTGCGGTCATGGTGCGGATCTCGCCCTTAATGCGGACGCGCTCACGGATGGTGAATGAAATCGTGTCCAAAATTTCCGAAAGGTTGCCGCCAACTTCGCGCTGAACGTTGATTGCCGTGACGACAAAGTCCAGGTCATCGCTGGGAATGCGGCGGAGGAGGTTATCCAGCGCCTTTTCCATGGGAATGCCAATTTGCATTTCCTGAACGACTCGGCGAAATTCATCGGAAATGGGCGAGGGGAGTTCGCGGCTGACCGCCTCCATTGCCTGCATCACCGAATATCCTGCCCGCAAACCGTTCACCATGAGGTTGAGCATATCTCCCAGTTGGTCGTCGAATTTGCGGATGCGCTGGGCTTGCTGACGTTTAACGTAAAAGCGCGGAATGAAGAAACCAATCACCGCTCCGATAATAAAGGAAACCGGGTGTCCCTGAAGCAGCCAGGCAAACACGCCCACGCCTACAGTTGATATGAAAATCAGGGCATAGTATTCAGCAACCTTGAGCTTCAGGTCTGCCCGCGCCAGTTCGCGCGCGACACGGTCGCCCATGGAGGAACTGGCGACTCTTTTGTTCAGCCATTCGGTCACAAGGGAGGCTGCCGCTTCGCGCTGGGCTTCCTTGACCTGTTCGGTTTCGCCGAGCTGCCCCAGGCGTTCATCCACCAGCGAGCGTTCGCTGGTGATGGTGATGACCACCCCAACAATCAAGAGCAAGAGGATGAGCCCGCCGCCAATCAGCAAGAGATTCATAACCGTAACCTGTGTGTCATTCTAGTAGCGGCGGCGTTCGCCAATGCCAAAAATGGAGGGCGGTAAATTGATGCCCGCCGCTTCGATCTTATCCATGAATTTGGGTCTCAGCCCTGTCGGGCGCAGGCGCCCCACCACCTTGCCGGCTTCCACACCGGTCTGCTCGAAGACGAAGATGTCGGTCATGGTAATAACATCGCCTTCCATGCCGCTGACTTCTGTGATGTGTGTCACTTTGCGGGTGCCGTCGCGCATGCGTTCCTGGTGGCAAATCAGGTCAATGGCGCTGGCAGTCTGTTCACGAATGGCTCGGATGGGAAGGTCCATGCCTGCCATGAGGCACATGGTCTCGACGCGGGAAAGCGCGTCGCGCGGGGAGTTGGCATGCGCCGTGGTCATCGAACCGTCGTGACCGGTGTTCATCGCCTGGAGCATGTCGAGCGTCTCGCCGCCGCGGCACTCGCCGACGATGATGCGTTCGGGACGCATACGCAGGGAGTTGATGACCAGGTCGCGGATGGTGATTTCGCCGCGTCCTTCAATGTTGGGCGGGCGCGATTCCAGCGTGACGACATGTTCCTGCCGCAGCTGCAATTCAGCCGCGTTTTCGATGGTGATGATGCGCTCGTCGTTGGGAATGAAACCCGAAAGGATGTTGAGAAGCGTGGTTTTACCCGAGCCGGTGCCGCCCGAAATCAGGATGTTCAGGCGGGCTTCCACGCAGGCTTTCAGGAATTGAACTGCCTCCGGCGTGATGGAGCCGAATTGAATGAGCTGTTCGATAGTGATGGGGTTCTTCGAGAATTTACGAATGGTCAGAGTGGGTCCCACCAGGGAAATGGGCGGGATGACGGCATTGACGCGGGAACCGTCGGGCAGGCGCGCATCCACATACGGACTGGACTCGTCAATGCGGCGTCCCAGCGGGGCAACGATGCGGTCAATCACCCGCATGACATGGTCATTGTTTTCGAAAGTCACCGGCACACGATGTAGTTTGCCTTTTCGTTCGATGTAAACGTTCTTCGGTCCATTGACCATGATTTCGGTGATGGTGTCGTCTTCCAGCAAGGGCTGCAGGGGACCGAAACCGAGAATTTCCGCCGCTATTTGCTCGAACAGGCGGGCGCGTTCGGGACGCGAGAGGACGATGTTTTCTTCGGCGAGAATCTGCTCGAACAGGTCCTGAATGGTGCGGCGGACTTCTTCGGTCCGCGTGATGTCCATGGTGGGGTCCAGTTCGGAGAGCAGTTTGTTTTGCACGCGGGTCTTCAGGTCGAAGTAAGAACCCGCCTGCGGCGAGGTGATGGGAGCGTTCACCCTCCTCGACTGGAGAGCGGAGAGGCGAGAACCTTCTCCTTCCTGCCCGGAAGAACCTCCACCTCCCGAAGGAGACCCACCCTGCCCCTGTTCAATTCGTTTCAAGAGAGACATACTTTACATCTCCTGCAAGTCATAAGGTAAACATTACTTGCCGTTGGTTTCCTTTTCGGTCAGACGACTGCGAACCGCTTCTGCCAGGGACATAATACTGCGTGCAATGGGTTGGGCTTTGTTATCCAGCATAAAAGGCACGCCGCGGTTGACTGCTTTGACCGCCGTGGCTTCGTCAACCGGGATGGTGAGGGCGACTTCCTGCTTGAGGTTTTCGGCGACACGTTCGGGGGTGATATTCACCTTTTTGTCGAAACGGTTCATGATGAACAGAACGCGCTCGCGCCGCACACCCAGACTATTCAACAGGTCAAGAAAGAGGCGGCTGTTTTTGATGGAGGGAATGTCTTGGGTGGTGATCAGGACGATCAGGTCGCTTACGTCAATAGTCGCTAGTGTCAAGTCGTTCAAAGCGGTTGCTGTATCCACGACTACATAAGCGTAAAGGTGTGTAAGGTATTCGAGCATTTTGGAGAATTGAGCGCTCGAAACCTTTTCGGCGTATTCGGGGCGGGTGGGCGCGGCAAGGATGTGCAATCCTGACGCCGAATGTTTGACCATGACTTCTTCCACGATTTCGGCATCCAGCTCATCGGCGCGCGGCGCGAGGTCGATGACGGTATTCTTGCCGTGTTCGTTGACAAACATTGCCACGTCGCCAAATTGCAGATTGCCATCCACCAAAACGACGCGCGTATCGTCGGAATGAAGCGCCAAGGCGAGGTTGACCGCCACAGTGGTGCGCCCGGTGCCGCCCTTCGGGCTGTAAACAACGACGATTTTGCCTCGCGGACCGCCATAAGCAACCGGCACGCCCGGCACGCCTGCAATGGGCATCGCCTGCACGCGTGCGGCTTTTGCCTTTTCTGCCTGAGCCATTTCGCCGGCGCGCCGGATGGCGGAGATGAGTTCATCGCCCATGGGCGGCTTGGTGAGGAAGTCTCTGGCGCCTACCAGCATGGCGCGGCGCATGTAGTTCTGGTCGCTTTGAACCGAAAGGATGACGACTTGAACCGCCTGTTGTTTGGCGCGGATGGCTTCCGTCGCCGCAATGCCGTCCATATCCGGCATATTGATGTCCATCAGGACGACATCGGGGTTCAAATCCTGCGAGGCTTGAATGGCTTCTTTTCCGGTGCGGGCAACACCGACGACTTCGACATCCGACTCGAATTGCAGAAGTTTTTTGACGTTCTCGCGCGTTTCAGAGACATCATCTACGATCAACACACGGATTTTTTCACCCGGCATGTAGGAAAACCTCTATTGTTGTGGGGTAAGATCGTTCGGTAACACCGGAGGCTGGAGGAAGTCAATACGGGTATTTTGAGCGTATGGCAGTTTCGACGGCAGGGAAATGTTGTACTGCGTCAAAACACTGTTCAAGGTTGCCGATTGCGCCTCCACTCGGGAGGTATCGTTGGGGTTGCGCAGTGTCATGGAAAAGACTGCGCCGCTGTAAACGAAGTAATTCAGCGCCACCGAGTCCTGCGGGGAAACCATCAGAGTGATGATGTCCGGCTTGGCTTCCGGTTGAGACGCGACAGCCGGAGCATTGGGGTCCTGTGTGGGCGCTGCGACAGGCTGCGCCTGCGGCAGTTGGAAGTTGCCCAGATTCAAGACCACCACATCCTGCAGGATAATCTGACACACCAAGCGGGGGCGCTGCGTTTCGGAGGGAACCACGTAAGTCGGTTTTTGGAAAGTGGGGTCGAGTTCGGTGCGTCCCTGGCGGGCAGGAAGTTCCTGGGTGATTGGATCAATGGTAATGAAAGGACGGCTGTCTTCCGGGAAGAAAATATCCTGCATGGACGATAAGTAGTTGGGAAGCGCAGTCTGGAAGGAGGGGTCCACATCCACGAAGGTCATGCAAACGTTGACATTGATATGAGCACCGCTGTTGATGGCGTAAGCCGCCGTCGCCAAACGGTCGGTGGGAATGGAAACCGCCACCATACCCGCCGGAACTTTGTAAGACCATGCAGGCGGGGGCAGTTCGATCTTGCCGCCGATCATCGAAGATGTAATCAGCGTGCCCTGTTCCAGCGTAAAACGTGCTGTTTGGTCAACTAAATTGGCTTCCTCCCCTTCGGTGAACATGACTTCTGCCACATTTTCCGGCGGAATGGAAAACGTTCCCAGCATTTCACGGGTGATTGTCGTCCCTTGTGGGATGTTTTGAGCGGCAAAGTACACCTTCACAGATGGCGCCTGGGTGGGGATAACCGAAGGTCCGCCACCACCCAATAACTGACCTCCAAAGGCAAAATACAACATTCCCAAGCCCACAATGGCAATCAAAATGAGCAGCAATAGTATTCTTCCGCGACGCATAGGGATTTCTCCTTCCAGAATCTCCGCCTGTCCTTCCGGCAGATCAATTGGTTTGAATTATTATACAGTATAACCCTAAAACTTGAGGGCTTACTTGGTAAAAAAGTAAGGCTCTGCCGCTCGGCAGAGCCAAAATTTCATCAAATTGCAATGCACGGACTTTACGAACGGGCTGGCACAGCAAAAGTGACGCGCGTGCCTCGCCCGATGGCGCTGTCCACCTCGAAAGTGCCGCCCAGCATCTCCGCCCGTTCGCGGATCAACTTTAAGCCGAGGCTGTTTCCCTGTTGAATGGCTTCGGGATCGAAGCCCCGGCCGTTATCGTCCACACTGACGCGGACACGCTCATCGCCCATATCGAGCATCACCTTGACCTGTGAAGCCTGACTGTGGCGGGCGGCATTCCCCAATAACTCCTGAATGGCGCGGAAGATCATCACCTCCAGATAAGGCTCAAGGCGGCGTTCGTTGCCGGTAATGGTCACGTTCACATCCAGCCCCGCCTGCTCTTTGAAGGCGTCGGCATAGCGGCGCACCGTCGGCACCAGACCAAGGTCATCCAGCATCATGGGACGCAGTTCGAAGATATAGTTACGCACTTTCTGAAAGGTTCCCATGGCGGAGGTTTTGAGGTTGCTCAATTCTTCCTTTGCCTGGGCGGGGTCCATATCCAGCAGGCGCATAGCGATTTCGGTTTGCAAGATGAAGTTGGAAAGCGCTTGGGCGGGTCCATCGTGCATTTGACGGGAGAGGCGCTGGCGTTCGGTTTCCTGGGCGTTCACCAGCATTTCGACGCTCGCCATCGTGCCGCGAGCGGCGGAAGAGGCGGAGGCGGCGGAACCGGACTGGAATGTGGAAGCACGCTCCAGTATGGCTTTGAGACGTTCCAGATGGGCTTTTTCCGCCTGCAATTTTTCCAATTGACCGCGCATCACAAAGAGACGCTGCTGGGCGTCCAGCGCCGAGTCGTAGACACTGCGCAGTTCCTTTGACGAGATGGTGTCCATCTGGTTTTGCACCTGCTGAAGGTGGGCAGTGATGGCGGCATTGCGCTGGGAGAGTTTCATCAATTCGCCCTGGCTCTGTTCGATCATCAAAGTGACCTCGCGCAGGGCACGGGTGGTTTCTTCGATTTCCTTTTGAACGTCGAACGTATCGGCGGACAGATTTTCGAATGCCATGACTACTCCTGAGATTTTTCCGCCGTATCCTGCAATTTGACCCAGCCGCGTTTGAGGGCATAAACAACCGCCTGAGTGCGGTCTTCGACGCTGAATTTGCGCAGGATGGACGTGACATGATTTTTGACGGTTTGATGGCTAATGCCCAGCCGGGCGGCGATTTCCTTGTTGCTCATGCCGCGCACCACACAGGAGAGCACTTCCATCTCGCGGTCGGAAAGGGGGTGAAAGGGCGAGCCGGGTTCGCTGTAAGATTTGCGGGCGCCTTCCATCTGTTCGTCAATCCAGGCATCCAATTCGCGGCGGGTAAAGATGTTGCCGGCAATGGCGTATTTCCCTTCGGCAACGGCGCGGATGGTGCGTGAAAGCACGTCGGGCTGAATCTCCTTGGCGCAGTAGCCGGCTGCACCCGCCAGCACGGCATGGATTGCCTGTTCGACATCATCGTACCCCGTCAGCAAGACGACGCGAGTCGGCAAATGATCGGAGGTGACTCGATGCGTCACCTGCTGACCGTTCATGCCGGGCATGTTCACGTCAACGACAGCAACCATCGGTTGAAGCGCGCGAATTTGGGCGATGGCATCTTCGCCGTTCGATGCCTGGGCGATAATTCGAAAATCCTTTTCAAGCGACAAAGCATCCACTACGCCCTGGCGAAACAACGGATGGTCGTCTGCGATGAGCAATGTTATTTCTTTCATCATTAGCCTGATCCCTGGGATTGGTCTTGGCAAGAGTATAGCACACTCATCACGGACGGGCAATTTGCCGCCGCATGTCTTCCATTTCAATTTTGTGCCAGACTCATCGCCAGCGATAAACCCCCATCTTGTCATCAAATGGAAACTGTTCGATGCCCGCCTGAAAGAGGGCGGTTCTTCCCTCGACAAGTTGCGGATACCACTCTGAAAACGTAATCAGATACTCCGCTCCGCTGACGTTGAGATATTCTGCCAGGCGGGCTTCATCCCGAATGAACGGAACCACATCCGGCGTGACCAGCCCTGCCAGGTCAATCAGCGGGTTTGGGGTGAAGTAGCCGATGGCGCCGATGTCGTGGACTGCCAGCAACGCATCTGCCGGCAAGTGTTCGTTCACCCAATGCGCTGTTTCTACCATTTGGGTTTCGATGAAGGCAACGTCGCGGGCGTTTTGCGCCGCCCCCACCCATTGAAAGAGGACAACCAGGGCAGCGGTCAACACACGCCACAGGAACGAGAGATGGAGATTAGCGCGCGGCGAAGTCAGGTATGCCGCCATGCCCAGCAGACCCCACAGGTACAGGCTGGGGAACGCAGGCAGGATGTACCGTCCGTGCTGGTAGGCGGGGAGGCGCGTCAGGTAGATGCCCACGTACCCCAAAAACCAGAGAAATCCCGCCACGCCTCCCCAGTTCCGTTCACGAACCACGCGGTACACCCACAGGAACAACCCCGGCAGGACTACAACAAACGGGCTGGCAAGCATGGGAAACAGATACTCGGTCAACCGCGCGGAGAGGGGCAGAGAAAGCCATGCCGCCGCATACTCCGCCTGCTTGGCGTAGAACGTGTTTGGCATGGGCGTGCCGGAAAGCGCCAGGTTGAAGAGCAGGTAGAAGACAAACAACGCGCCAAAACCAAGCAGGACTTTCAACAACGCGCTGCCGCGTTCTCGCCAATCCGCTTCCTGCAGGAAAGCGGTGAACAGGATGGGACCGAGCAGGGTCAAGCCGTCGGGGCGCACCCAGACGCTTAAACCGGCGAGCAAGCCCAGGGTCAGGTAACGATGCGAGCGCTCGAGCAGCATCCCCAACACGGTCAGGATGAGCAGTCCGTGCAGAAGAGTCTCCATCCCCGAAACCGCCGACCAGGTGAGGTGCCAGGCAAGGGCAAGGAACAATCCCACCCAGGGAAGGCGCGGGCGATAGGAGAAAAGCACGCGGCGGGCGATGTCTTCTGCGCGGATTGCCGTGAGGCTGAGCGCCGCCCAGCCGAGAAAAAACGTCCAGAAGTAAGGGGCGAGGCGAAGAAGAAAACCAACCGCCAGCAGACCCGTCCACAGAGGCGAAGTGGAGCCGGCAGAACCCTGCCCCAGCCGAAACGACCATTCGCCGTGCAGGGCAAAGTTGCGCGCATAGGTGAGATGAATCCAGGCGTCGTCGAGGGGGAAGCCGATGCGATAGGTCAGCGCGCTGAACGCCAGAAAGAACGCCACACCCGCCAGCGAAGCCAGCGCAAGCAGAACGCGGTAATCAAGGTAGAAGGAGGCGGTAAATTTTCGCATCGCTCACTTCTCCGAGGAAGAAAAAGGACGGATGGTTTTGCGGATGGTCGTACACATCCTGAATTGCGTCGAACGTACAACTCTTTTCCAGAATGAGATACGCCGCGCCAAACGTTTCCGCCGCCTGCAGGATGGTCTCTTCGCCGCCATAAGGCAAAGCAATGGCAGGACGCCCCGAAGAGAGATAATAGCCCGGCGGATTACAAACGATCACACCGACCTCGAGGCTGGCGCCGTCTTCGAGCAGCCTTTGCTCCACCTCGGCATAGACGCGGCTCTCCGCACCCCACGCCGCCGCCACGCGCGATAAGACCTGATAGCCGGTCATCAGCGCCGCCAAAATCACCAGCATCCCAGGAAAGACCAGCCGCGCGTTTTCGTCGAACATGCCGCGCCGGCGTGCGGCAGAGATGACAGCCTCCAGCCCCACAGGCGCCGCCGCCCACCAATAAGGCTGGAATGCCGCTCCTGCGTGCAGAAAACTCCCGCGCATACCGGCAAACGGAAAGATCACCGTCATTACCGCGAAGAGAATCAGCCAGCCGCTCACGGCGAGGCGCGTGCGCAACTCTCCGCGCAGCGACCACAGCCCCATCAGGATGAAGGGCAGCAGGAAAATCCCGCCCTGCGGACCCAACAGCGTGCCGAGATTCCATTGCAGGGCAGTGAGGCGGTCTTGCAGGGCGGCAGAGAAGCCAGCCTGCAAAAATCCCTCGCGGGTGATGCTGGAAGCAGGATAACTGAAGGTCTGGTTGTAGGTTTCCAGCCAGAGCAGTCTCCCGCTGCCGGGCGGCATGAGAGAACCAAACAAAACATAATTGCGGTAATGCCATCCGCCCATGACGAGGAGATAGCCGAGCAAGACGAGCAACCCTGCCGGGATAATCTCTCGCGCAAATTTTCCCGCCCAACCATTTTCAGTGAAAGAAAGTGGAAATTTCCACCACACGGCAAGACCCGCCAGCCCCAGCCAGAGCAGACCGTCGCTGCGGGCGAGGGTCATCGCGCCAGCCAGCGCGCCGAGGACAAAGGGAAACCATTTTTGCGGGCGCGGGGCGAGGAGGAGGAAGGTCCCGCCGAGGAGCATGAAGAGAGCGTAGTTGTCCGGCACAGGCAGGAAGACGGCATAGTACATCGGGAAAACAGCGAGCAGTCCCGAGGTCAGCGCGAGGCGGGGCTGACGGGAGAGGTCGAAGGCGAGCGCCGCCGTCAGCACGGGGACAAAGGCGGAAAGCAAAATGAACGGCAGGCGCCCGGCGGCGTAGGTGGTCTGACCGCTCAGCCACATCCCCAGCGCCGAAACGATGGAGGCAAGAGGCATCCAATAGGTGTGGGAGGGATGCGGGAGTCCTTGCGGGTCGTCGAGGTAATTCCAAAGATACGGCTCAGTGAAGCCTTTGCCTTGGGCGAGTTGCAGTCCGCCGGCGAAGTAGTAGTCGGCGTCCATGTAGCCCGGCACGGATTGGAAGCGCGAAACGACCCACGGGACCAACAGCCCGGCGAGGAAGAGAACGACATAATGCCAGCGCTTCATCTTCGACCTCCAAGTTGGTCTGCCCAAATGCGCGGCGGACGCACCGCCCACCAGCGCACCCAGTATAAGCCGAGGAGGGAGGCGAGGGGCGGCAGGACGATCAACAGGTCCGCGTAGAGGCGCGGCGCGCCGGCGCTGAATTGAACGTAGAGCCAAAAGGGAACGAGAAAAACCGCCAGCAAAATCAGCGGCGGGAGCCAGCCGCGCCGGCGCGTCCAGCGTTCCCATACGAGCATGAGGATGAGGAACAAGGACGGCAGTAAAACGACATGATTGGATGGAAAAATGGCAAACCCCATCAGCGGCGTGACCGCCAGCGACAGGCAGGCAGTCCAAACGATGTGGCGAAAGTGCGCGTTGACCGCCTGAATCCATTCCCAAAAAACCAGCACGCCCAGCAGGGTGGCAGTCCACTGCCCGATGGAAAATTCCACATTGGGGAACCAGCGTGAAGCATACGCGCCGAAGCGCAGGGCGTCACTGCGATACCAGTCCGAGAGCACGCCGCGCAGATACGGAAGTCCCCAGCCGGGATAGGCAAGGAAAGAAACCGCCAGCAGAACGGTCAGCGTCATGCCAAAGCCTGCCAGCACCCGCCAGCGATGATTGAGAAAGACGAAGACGAGCAGGAAGAGAACGAACAGAGCGCTGACCTCCCACTGATAGAAGGTCAGGCATAGCAATGCCCCCGCGAGTTCATCGGCAGAGGAACGCAGGGCGTACAAAGCGGCAAAGAACATTGCCGCGAGGAAGACGGCGGGCGTCCCTGCACCGAAGGCAATCAGGCTGTAATAGCCGAACACGCCGCACAACAGGAGGGAAATAAAAAGCCAGCCCGGCGGCTCCCATTCCAGCGCGCGCAAAAAAGAGACCATCAGCCAAACCAGCGCAAACTGTGAGAGCAGCATCCAAATCCCGCGCGCGATGGCAAAATCGGAGAACAACGCCAGGGGGAGGTAAAGCAACACAATGGGGAACGGGTCATTCAGCGCGTAGGGATACTCGCCCGCCTGAGCCCGCCGCCCATAGATGAGGTTCTGCGTCCGCTGCGCAACTTCGGAACTGTACGGCTCGACATCCCCCAGCAAAAAGCCGCGCGCGCCGCTCCAGCGCAGGAAAAACTGTTCGCCGCCGGGCAATGTCCGTGCGAGGTAAATGTTGAGCGCCAGCAAGCCTGCCAGCAAAATCAGCGCCAGCAGGAGCAGTCCCGTCTCTTGCGGGCTCAACCGCCGGCGCGATTTTCGAATGTCCTGAAATGCCATTGATTTTATTCTCTCATGTTACGCGGTAGCGCGAGATTCTTGCCCTGAGCTGGCAGGTTGAGCCTGTCGAAACCCTGCCGAAGGGTATCTCGCGTTTTCAGGCGACATAAATGTCGCGCTACGGGGAAACTGCGTAACATCAGTTATTCTATGACAAAACGATAAATGGGACGGGTGGGTGTGCGGCGTGCCACTTCCACAAATCCCGCCTCACGGAAAAGGGACGGTGTGCCGGTGAAAATGAACGGAGGCGCGGTCTTCCCTTTGACCTCCACCGGATACCCCTCCACGATCTTTCCGCCCTGACTGCGGACATGCTCGACCGCCGCCTTCAACAACCCGAGAGCGATTCCCCGCCGCCGATGCCGCTTCGCCACGAAGAAACACGTCACCGACCAGACCGGCTGGTCATCCACCGCCTGAAGCGTACGCGAATGCGCCAGGCGTTCGTATGCGCTGCGCGGCTCCACCGCCACCCAGCCCACCACCTCCCCATCGAGGTAGGCAAGCAGACCGGTCACCGTTCCCGCATCCACGATGGATTTGTGCATCTGACGAGTGCCAAAGCCTTTCGCCTCGTCGAACGCCTTGCCGCGCAGTTTCCAGTACATGCACCAGCACCCGCCGCAGGCGCCGTTCAAGCCGAAGAGTTCCTCGAGGTCGGTCCACAAATTTCGCTTGAGGGGTTTGATGGAAAGTTCTTCGATGGTCATGGGACGAGAATGTTCAGTTTGCCGGGGAAGATTTGGTAATCGAGACGCTGCACCTGCTGCGGGAACAATTCGCCGTCGGTGTGCGCGTAAGACGGGCGGTCGAGTTGAATGGAGACCCGCGTCGAATGGACCTCGCGCATCCCCTCCAGTTCGATATAACTGCCCTTGTCTTCATTGAATGCCTTCGGCAGCGCCAGGAGCAGTCCCAGGCGGGTGGCGCGATAGCCAAAGGCGAGGGTCAACTTGCCGTCGAACGGGTCGGCGTGCGGCGTCATGAAAAAACCACCCGTCCGCCGTCCATTCCCCACCGAGACCAGCGAGAGCAGTCCCTCATACGAGCCGTCATCCCAAACCACCTGCCCGCGCCATTCGGGCTTGTCCATGATTGCCCAAATCGCCGCGACGAGATAGCGCGTGATGCCTTTGATCCAGTGAATGCGTTCGTGCTTGGTGGTTACATAAGGTTCGAGTCCGCAAGCCGAGTTGTTGATGAAATATCGCTCGTTGCATTTGCACAGGTCAATTCCCCGCACCTTTCCGCCTGCAATGACCTTCGCCGCCTCGTTCAAATCGGTGGGCAGACCGATGTTGAACGCCAAGTCGTTTGCCGAGCCCAGCGGGATGACTCCCAGCGGAATGGATAAGTTCTCCGGCGAACCTGCCGCCTTCAACATGCCATTGACCGCTTCGCCGATGGTGCCATCGCCGCCGGCGGCAATGATGGGCGAAAAGCCCGCCCGCACCGCCTCTTCTGCCAGCCCAGTGATGGCGCCTTTTCGCTCCGAAACGACCACGTCAAAGTCCACACCAGCGGCTTTGAGCGCCGCCTCCGCCTGCGACCAGCGTTTTTGTGCGTTCCAACGATTCGAGTGCGGGTTCAAAATTACCCTGGCGGTCATCTGCCCTCCACGAGGTGGTTTCGGTCAATTGTACCTGAATAATTTTTCACCTGCGAAAGCCCCACCGCCACAAAAATCAACAAACATCCAAACACCTGAATGAAGGTCAGGCGTTCGTTCAGTATGAGCCAGCCCGCCAGCACCGCAAATACCGATTCAAGGCTCAGGATGAGCGCCGCATCGGAGGGCGGGGTGTGTCGCTGCGCCCAGACCTGGAGCGTGTAACAAAGTCCCAGCGAAAGGACCGCCGTATAGACCGCCGCCCCCGCCCAGGTCCAGGAAAAGACCGGCGGCTCGATGAAGAAACCAAGCGTCAGGTTGAGCAGTCCGCAGACGAGCAGTTGTCCCACCGAAAAAGACATCGGCTCGAAACGTGACGCAAACTTGCCCAGCACGACGACATGGAATGCCCAAAACAGCGCGCCTGCCAGTTCGAGCGCGTCGCCTCTCTGGACCTCGAACCTGCCCCCCGTCGAAAGGAGGTACGCCCCCGCCCCAGCCAATCCCACCGCAACGACCGAAAGCCAGTGAGGTCGTTCACGCCAGCCCGCAAACAGCACCAGCGGGACAAGCACCACATAAAGGCTGGTAATGAAGCCTGCGTTGCCTGCCGTGGTGAATTGCATTCCCGCCTGCTGAAGCGCCGCGGCGATGAAGAGCAGAAAGCCGGCAATGAACATCCATTTGAATTGTTCGCGCGGATAGGGCGAGGCGTCCGCCCGCCGCACGAACGGAATCACCACCAAGCCCGCCAGCGTGTAACGCACGCCGTTGAAGAGATACACACTGCCGAGCTGTCCCGCCAGGCGTTGTGCCACAAATGCCGTTCCCCAAATGACGGCAATGAAGAGAAGGGTAAGGTCTGCTTTGAGGCGCATCGAAGTTCCAGATTTCAAGTGTCGGGTTTCAAAAGCGGGATGAAAACGGGTTGATTGTACTGTAAAACGATGACTCTATAGGGTTTCGCAGCCGAAGAGAGTGTCTAAAAGAATGGGCTAAAGATTTTTCTGCCACAGAGCTCACAGAGCCCCCCTGAGAAAAATCTCAAAATCTCTGCGCTCTCTGTGGCTAAGCCCACGACATTGGGCACTCCCCAGCCGAACGACTGAAGTCGTTGCTACGTTTTCATGATTTACTGAAAATCTCTGTGTTCACTGCGGCTAAGTCCACAACTGAGAGTATCTAAAAGAATGGGCTAAAGATTTTTCTGCCACAGAGCTCACAGAGACCCCCCTGAGAAAAATCTCAAAATCTCTGCGCTCTCTGTGGCTAAACCCACAACATTGGGCACTCCCCCACAACTTAGCCACTCCCCGAAAACCTGCGGGCTTGATATACTGTTTCAATGAACTTCGAATTCAGCGGCAGGATTTTTCACTGGCGCGGACCTGCCCCCTATCTCTTCGTTGCAGTTCCGCCGGAGCAAAGCGGGGAAATCAAGGCTATTTCGAGGCTGGTCACGTATGGGTGGGGCGTGATTCCGGTCCACGTGCAGATTGGCAAGACCGAGTGGCAAACCTCGCTGTTCCCCAAAGACGGCAGGTATCTCGTGCCGATACGGGTGAGCGTGCAAAGAGCAGAACATCTCCAAGAAGGCGACATCGTCACATTGCGTCTCAAAATTCACATGTAAGAGGCAGGTTGCCTCACCGCATCGAAATGGTTGTTATTGGAAGAGAGAGTACAGGAACGCCATGACCAACTTTTTTGAATCCACCCAAAGCGTCAAAACGGAATTGAACCGGCAAAAGTACATCGCATCGGATGAGATTGCCACCATCGTGTACCTGGCGCACAAACTCGGCAAGCCGCTCCTGGCGGAAGGTCCCGCCGGCGTGGGCAAGACCGAACTCGCCAAAGCCATCGCCGCAGCAACCAGGCGCGAGTTGATTCGCCTGCAATGCTACGAGGGCTTGGACGAATCGAAGGCGCTCTATGAATGGGAATATTCCAAGCAGCTGCTCTACACCCAACTCCTGCGCGACAAATTGAACGACGCCCTCGGTAAAGCGGAAACCCTCGCCGAAGCCGCCGACAAACTGGCAAGGGAGGAGGATGTCTTCTTTTCGGAGCGTTTCCTGCTTCAACGTCCGCTGTTGAAGGCAATTCTGAGCGAACAGCCCACCGTTCTGCTGATTGACGAAATTGACCGCGCCGACGCGGAATTCGAAGCCTTTCTGCTCGAAGTATTGAGCGACTTTCAAGTCTCGGTGCCAGAGTTGGGAACGCTGAGCGCCAAACACAAGCCGTTCGTCGTGCTGACATCCAACAACACACGCGAACTCTCCGAGGCGCTGAAGCGGCGATGTTTGTATCTGTTCATTGACTACCCGACCATCGAAGAGGAACTGGCGGTGGTGCGGCTGAAAGTCCCCGACCTGAATCCCAAGCTGGCGCGGCAGGCGGTGGAGTTCGTACACAAATTACGGAACGGAGACATGCGCAAGTCCCCCTCCATCAGCGAGACGCTGGACTGGGCGAACGCGCTCGTGGCGTTGAACGCCTCCAACCTGGATAAGGACGTGCTGGAGGAGACGCTCTCCGTGCTGCTCAAACACGAAGCGGATTTGCAAAAAGCGAAACGGCAAATCGTCAATCCCCCGCCGCCGAGGCAGAAACCGCCCGACGAGTTGGGAAGGTTCTACGGGAATTAGCGAAAAGGCATGTATCGAGGTAGTATAATTTTTTCATGCCCAACTGGAGTAAATTTGTACCTGCCGATTTCGAGTACGACTTCGAAAACGATGAATTGGACGTTCATCACGTCACCTTCAACGAAGCAGTGGAATGCTTCTTTTCCGATTTTGAAATACGGCGCAACAAATCATTCAAGGATCGCTATCAGTTGATTGGCAAAACCATTGGCGGACGAAGACTCAAGATCATCTTTCAACTGAAACCAGGCAACGTTGTGCGAATTATTACAGGATGGCAGATATGAGCAAAAGAAAACTTACTGAAAAAGAGATAGATCGGATTGTGGTGTCACAAGCGGATGACGATTCGGCTTGGGGGAAACCTGTGCGTGTGCGACGAACGAAACCCGCTTCGGTGTCCATTCCTGCTGAACTCGCCGCACGCGCCGCATTTTTGGCGCAGGTGCATCGAAAAAAAAGCCTCGAGGAATGGCTCAAACATATCATTGAAGAACGGATCGAGTTGGAAGAAGCCGCGTTCATCGGGGTTAAACAGGATCTATCATCCAAGGCGGGATAATGGAATCCCGCATCTTACAGTTAATTGCCGCCTTGCGCGCGAGCGGGGTGCGCGTCTCTTTGGCGGAGAGCGCCGAGGCGTTTTCTGCCGTTGACCTGATGGGGATTCAAGACCGCGAGCAGTTCCGCCTCTCCCTGCGCGCCACGCTCATCAAGGATGTGAAAGACCTCCCCGTTTTCGACAAACTCTTCCCGCTCTTCTTCGGCGCGGGACAGCCGCCGCCGATGATGGGCGGCAACCCGATGGACGACATGACGCCCGAAGAAGCGCAGATGCTTGCCGATGCGCTGCGGCAGTTCGCGCAGAATCTGCGTCAGCGTATGGAAAGGCTGATGAACGGCGAGCCGCTCTCGAGGTCCGAATTGGAGGCGCTGGCGCAGTTGGTCGGCTTGAATCAGGCGGATGACCTCCGTTATCAAAACTGGATGGCACAGCGCATGATGCGCGCGCTGGCGTTCCCCGAAGTCCGCGAGGCGCTGAAGGAGTTGATGGAGCAACTGGCGCAGATGGGCATGAGCCGCGACCGCATCGAGCAGATGCGCGAAATGATCCAGCAAAACATGCAGGGGATGCGCGAGCAAATCGAACGGTTCGCGGGCGAACGCATCGCCGAGAACTTGAGCGAAAAGCCGCGCGGCGAAAGCATGGATAACCTGCTCAACCGTCCGTTTCATGCGCTCTCGGAGGAGGAGAAAAAGATTTTACAGCGCGAGGTGAAACGGCTCGCCGCCATGCTCCGCACAAGAATCGCGCTGCGGCAGAAGCACGCCAAGAGCGGTCAACTCGACCCGAAGGCGACCATCCGCGCCAATCTCAAATATCACGGCGTGCCGATGGAGATTCGTCACAAAGACCGCGTGCGCAAGCCGAAGATTGTGGTGATTTGCGACATCAGCACTTCGATGCGGTTTTGTTCCGAGTTGATGCTGAGTTTTCTGTTTGCACTTCAAGGGCAGGTACGCAAGACGCACGCCTTCGCGTTCATTGACCATCTCGAATACATCTCGGAGGACTTCAACGGCTCGAACGCGGACGAGGCGATTGCCTCTGTTCTCTGGCGTATGCCCAGCGGACACTACAACACCGACCTCGGCTGGTCGCTGCAAAATTTTCAGGACGGCTACATGGATACGCTCAACGGGGGAACGACGCTCATCATCGTCGGTGACGGACGCAACAATTACTACGACCCGCGCCTCGACATTTTCTCCACGATGACCCGCCGCGCCGCACGGACCATTTGGCTGAATCCCGAACCCCCTCACCTTTGGCACGGCGACAGCGACATGCCCAAATACGCGCCGCTGTGCGACCACGTGTTGAAGGTGAGCAATCTGCGGGAACTGACCGAGGCGGTGGATACACTGATGGGCGGATGAGTTTTTGATGTAAAATTATTTTATGAGCGCCTTGCAAACCGCCCAGCCTCCATATTTGAACGAGGTCATTGAAAGGATTACCCGCAAGTTCAACCCCGTGCGGATCATTCTGTTCGGTTCGTGGGCGCGCGGCGAAGCGACAAAAGACAGCGACTTGGATCTGTTGGTTGTCCTGCCGAAGGTGGAGCATAAACGGAAAGCCGCGATAGAAGTATTGCGCGCGTTGAACGGCCTGCCCATCAGTAAGGATGTCATCGTTACAACCCCCGAAGAGATAAGGACTCGCGGCCGGGTCGTGGGAGATATATTACGTCCGGCTCTGATGGAGGGAAAGGTCATTTATGAAGGCAAATGAAGCAAAGGTGTGGATGAACTACGCGGAGACCGATTTGCGCGCCGCCCATGCGCTGCTGGACAGCGGTGAGTTCTTCCCGCGCCAGATTTGCTTTCTCGCCCAACAATGTGCCGAAAAAGCCATCAAAGCCATTCTGGTATTTGAAGAGGTGGATTTTCCAAAGAACCACGATCTTGACCGCTTGCGTGACTTGATTCCCAATGGCTGGAAATTCAAAGAGATGTTTCCCGACCTGGCTGAACTGACAATCTGGGCAGTTGAGTCGCGTTACCCCGGCAATACACCTGACGTGGTTGAAGCCGAAGCGCGGGAGACGCTTCAACTGGCGGAAGCCGTATTCAACGCCGTCAAAGAGGAATTGGAAAAACGATTCTGATTGGGGGCGACAGCGACATGCCAAAATACGCGCCGTTATGTGACCGTGCGTTGAAGGTGAGCAATCTGCGGGAACTGACGGAGGCGGTGGATTCTTTGATGGTAGGGTAAAATCAGTCAACGACCAACCCATGGAGCGAACACGATGAAAAAAGTAATGGTCATTGACGACGACGAGGATTTCACCAATTTATATAAGGCGGCGCTCAGGGCGGCAGGGTTCGATGCGACCGGCGTCAATCAAAGCACCTCTGCCATCGAACTGGCGTATCTTTCCAAGCCGGATGTCTTTGTGATAGACCTGATGATGCCCGACATTGACGGCTTTCAACTGTGCCGCATGATTCGCGCCGACCCCGTCCTCAAAGACATTCCCATCATCATCGTCACCGCGCTCACCGATTTGGACAGCCGCCTGATTGCCATGGGCGCCGGCGCCAATGATTACCTGACCAAGCCGTTTCAAGTGGAGGAACTAAAAAAGCGGATCAATATTCTGTTGGCCGGCTCGAGTTGACCGGGCAGGCATGACCACGCAGGACAGACTGTGACAGTCGCTCATGAAGCGGCTGTTATTTTTCAAAGGAGGAAAACCTCATGACATCTTCCGTTCTCGTTCAGCAAGACGGCTCCCTTTTGGAAATCACCCTCAACCGTCCGGAGGCGTATAACGCCTTCGACCTGGAAATGGTGACCGCGCTCAGCAAGGCATTTGCGGAGGCGGCAACCGACGATGCCGTGAAAGGCGTTTTGCTCACCGGCGCCGGCAAGGCGTTCTGCGCCGGCGGCGACCTGAAGTGGATCAGCCAACAGGCGGAGGCGGCAGGGGCGGTTTTACACCATCTGGCGCCTCAGTTTCATATCGCGATTACCGAAATCCGCCGCATGGCAAAGCCGGTTGTAGCGGCAATCAACGGCGTGGCAGCGGGCGGCGGGTTTTCGCTGGCGCTGGCTTGCGATTTCCGCGTGATGGCAGAGACGGCGGTGCTCAAACAGGGGTACACCTCCAACGGCTTGAGCATAGACGGCGGCGGGACGTTTGCCCTGCCGCGCCTGGTGGGGCTGGCGCGCGCCCTCGAGATTGCGGCGTTCGATGAGCCGATTTCGGCGGCAAAGGCTTGGGAGTGGGGGCTGGTTACTAAGGTGGCGCCGGAGTCGGAGGTCCGCAAAGAGGCGCTGGAGATGCTGGAAAGGCTGTCGCAGACGGCGCTGCATTCGTTCGGGTGGTCGAAGCGGCTGTTTTTGGAGTCCTTCCACAATACCCTGGAAACCCAGTTGGAACTGGAACGGCAGGGCATCAGCGCCTGCGCCGCTCACCCCAACGGGCAGGAAGGACTGCGCGCTTTTGTGGAGAAGCGCAAGCCGCTCTTTTAGCGTCCGTTCCGGCATTTCATGCTTGCGATATTTTCCCATTGCTTGTAAGATAAGCGGCAGCCTGGAGGCACCGAAGCGGTCATGGCAAAAATTCTGATTGTTGATGACGACGTCACCATCACGGAATTGATGAAAGCGCTGGTCTTGATGGATGGTCACGAGCCGACGATTGTCAACGACAGCCTGCTGGCGATGGAAACCGCCCGTTTGACAAACCCCGACCTGATTACGCTGGATTTGATGATGCCGGGGTTGAATGGCTTTGAGTTGTGCGAACTTTTGCGCAGCGACCCGGCATTCGTGAAAACGCCCATCATCATCATCAGCGCCAAAGATGACACGTTCAGCCGCGAACGCGCCTTTGCCGCCGGCGCGAGGGACTACCTGATCAAGCCCTTCGACGTGGATGAATTCCTGGAGAGGATCAAATTCTTTGTAACGATGTGAACCGCCTCTAAAATTTCAACGTTTCCGAAAGAAAAAAGGGTAAGGTTTCAGCGTATAATTACGACAATGACGCGCCGCAAACGCGGACGCATCGGAGAGAATCCATCACTGCCTGGGATTGTTTATGACAAAGATTATGGTCGTGGATGACGACAAAGACGCCACCGCACTGTTTGAGGAGGTTCTCAAAGCGGAAGGATATGAGCCGATTACATTGAACGACAGCGCCGCCGCAGTCGCGGTCGCCAAACGGGAGAAGCCGGATGTATTCGTGCTGGATTTGATGATGCCCGAACCGGATGGCTTCAAATTGTGCCGTATGCTCCGCAAGGAACCTGAATTTCGTTTTACCCCCATCATTATCGTCACCGCGCTCAACGATACCGACAGCCGCATTGTCGCCATTGGCGCCGGCGCCAACGATTACCTGACCAAGCCCTTCCGCCTGGACGAACTCTATTCGAGCATTCGAGAACAGCTCAACAACCGCTGATAACCGCCCTATCCGGGGCGTTTTTGTTTCAGAGGCAGTACCTTCAAAAGTTGACCGCCGTCTCCGGCGGTCAACTCGCGTCTTTCTGTTACTCGATGGAAAATTCAACTGCATTTACCAGCGTGCCGTTGAAATAGATTTCCACCTTGTACGAGCCAAGGGGCCAGCCGCCCTCCGGCGGGGGATAGTAAAAGTAGACGTTTCCGTTGAATGTCTCATCTTCGATGGTGATATCCGCTTCATCGAACATCAGGTTCGCTTCGATCCCCTCGACGTTCACCGCATACCACTTGGAGGTGACTACATTCCCCGCCTTGCCATTGGAGAGGTCGCTCAGCACATAAACGGTATCCGACGTCGAAAACACAGAGGCGGGCTGGTTGCCGTCTTGATCTTTCGCCGTGCGGACATTGTCCAGGGTCGGGTCGCCAAACGAACAGGCAAGGCTCGCAGCGACCAGCGCCAGGACAGCCAACAAAACAATCAACTTATTTTTCATTTGCATTCTCCTTTCCTTGAGTTTGGGCGAAGTATATCGCATTCGTGTCCCATACAGGCAAATTGCCGAAATGCCCCATTGTTCTTACCTCTGCCCCACAGGGCAGCGTCCTCGTACCAGAATTTAGGCTGGACTGTAAACCTCCCCGCCGACTTTCTCAGCCACCCCTGACGTGTTTTGACAATGGCGATACAATAGGCGCATGAACTCCAACATTATTGTTATTGACGGCAAGACCTACCACAGCGTGGACGAAATGCCCGCGGAGGTCCGCGCGCGGTATGAGCAGGCAGCGGCGTCCCTGCGAAGGGAGGCGCCGCAGGCATCTCAGCCTGCCCCGTCTGCCTCCATCCTGACCAGCGGCATGAAATTCGTTGTGGACGGAAAAGAATACAACCGCATCGAAGACCTGCCGCCCGAAGCCCGCGCAAAGTACGAGCAGGCGATGAGCATGTTGGATAAAAACCGCAACGGCACGCCCGATATTTTGGAGGGAATGTTGGGGATGTCTTCACCCCCTCCTGCCCAAGCAGGCACAGCCGTTTCCCCCTCACCGCGACGCGCCTCACGCCCGCCGACGCCTGCCTCTCCAGCCATTGCCCCCGATACAGCGAACGGCTGGATGCTCGTCCTGCTCGGCGGTTTTCTGGCGGTCTTATGCCTCCTGCTCGCGGCTGGCATCTGGTATTTCTTCCTGCGCTGATTGTGAATTGTCTAACAAAATTAGCGTTTGATTAGAAATCACTTCGCCGCTTGACTTCGACTTTGAATTTCTGTATAGTAATCTGGAGCGGTATCTGGCACGGATTGCCCCCCGGCAGGCGTGCCTTTTGTTTCGCATATCACCAACTTATGTTACGCGGTAGTGCGAGATTTATTTCGCATTTTCAGGCGACATGAATGTCGCGCTACGAAGTAACGGGTAAGGTGAGTTACCAAATTCTTTGATTGAGGAGAACTCATGATCCAAGTCAATGGTCTGATCAAAGACTATGGCGCCCGCCGCGCCCTCGACAGCATCACCTTCGATGCCAAACAGGGCGAAATCGTCGGCTTTCTCGGACCCAACGGCGCGGGCAAAACCACCACCATGCGCATCCTCACCGGGTACATGCCCCCCAGCGGCGGGGAAGCCATCGTGGCGGGGTATGACGTGGTGGAAGAATCGCTGGAAGTTCGCAAGCGCGTCGGCTACCTGCCGGAGACCGTCCCCCTCTACAACGACATGACGGCGCTCGAATACCTCAAATTCATGGCAGAACTGCGCCGCCTCCCCAACGCCGAAGACCGCGCCTGGGAAACGCTCGAAATGGTGGACCTCGACGAACGCGCCAACAGTTACATCGGCAACTTCTCCAAAGGGATGCGTCAGCGCGTCGGCTTGGCGCAGGCGCTTCTCCACCGCCCCGAAGTCATCATCCTCGATGAACCGACCATTGGCTTGGACCCGGCGCAGGTGGTCGAAGTCCGCAACCTGATTCGGGAAATCGGCAAAGACCGCACCGTCCTGTTCTCCACCCACATCCTCTCCGAGGCGCAGCAAATCTGCGACCGCGTGCTCATCATCAACAAGGGCAAAATCGTCGCCGAAGACACCCCCGAGAACCTGCAATCCCGCGTGCTGGGCGCCGAACGCATCCTCCTGCGCGTGCGCGGCGACGCCGACGGACTGGGCGAAGTCGTCAAACAGGTCAAAGGCACGCGCAAAGTAACAGTCAAAGACGAAGCGGCGGTGGAATTCGAACTCAGCGCCGGGCAGGACGTCCGCCCGCAGGTGGCGAAATCCGTCGTGGAAGCCGGCTACGAACTCATCGAAATGCGTCCGGTGGGCGTGAGCCTCGAAGAAATCTTCCTCGAACTGACCGACGACAAGCCGGCAAGCAAACGCTCGTGAGGGAAACCATGCGAAACATCTGGACCATAGCAAAACGCGAATACGACCAATACTTCATCAGCCCGGTGGCTTACGTGGTGGCGTTTGCCATCCTCTTCACCACCGGCGTGCTGTTTGCAATCAACTTCTACTACTATGCTCAGAATGCCTATCAGGGCTTTGGAGCCGGCGCGCCGGACTTTGCCCCCATCTCCGGCACCTTCGTCTTCCTGCTCGTGCTTTCCGCTCCCGCCCTGACCATGCGGCTGATTTCCGACGAAGCGCGGATGGGCACGCTGGAACTGCTCCTCACCGCTCCCATCCGTGACTATGAACTGGTCATCGGCAAATGGCTGGGCGCAATGCTCTACATCCTCTCCCTGCTGGTCATCACGCTGATCTATCCCATCGTCACCAGCCGCTTCGTCACCCCCGGCATTGACTGGAACGTGGTGCTGACCTCCTACCTCGGCATGATTTTGGTGGCGGGCGTCTTCCTCGCCCTCGGCACGGCAGTCTCCGCCATGTTCACCAATCAGGTCAACGCCTTCTTTGTAACGCTGGCGCTCTTCATCACCTTGTGGTGGCTGGTTGGCTTTCCTGCGGGCGTGGTGGCTGGCGAAAGCGCCCGCCTGTTCGAATATCTCGACATGAAAACACACTTCTACGGCGCGTTGGATTCGGGCGTCATCAATCTGTCTGATATCGTCTATTACCTCAGCCTGATTGCCCTGGGCTTGTTCACCGGGACCGCCGCTGTGGAAACGAGGAGATGGAAATAATGTCAAAGAAACAACAACCCGCCTGGCATGGCTATACCTTCATCGCTCTGATCGCTGCCGGGCTTGCGTTCCTCAGTACCGTTCTGTTCCTCATCACACGGGGACTGCTCAACATCGGCATGTTCAGCGGCGCCACCGCCGAGACCTTGAACCGCGGCACCCTCATCAGCCTCGGCGTGACCGTCCTGGCGCTGGCGCTCTACGCCATGCTCGAACCCGACAAAGTGCGGCAGGCGTTCACCGGTCGGCAGGCAAAGTATGGCAGCAACATCGCGGTAACCTCCCTTGCCTTTCTCGGCATCCTGTTCGTGGTGAACTGGTTTGTCTATAACAACCCCAAAAACTGGGACGTCACCCAGGATAAAGTCAACACCCTCGCCCCCGAAACGCTTCAAGCGCTCGAAACCCTGCCCCAGCCTGTCGAAGCGGTTGCCTTCTACGCCACCCTTTCCACTGAAAGCGCCACCGAGTTGCTCGACAAATTCAAAGCCAACAGCAACGGCAAGTTCACCTACCGCTTCGTCAACCCTGATACTGACCCGCTTGCCGCGCGCGAAGCGGGCATCACCGGCGACGGGAAAATCCTGCTGCGCATGGGCGACCGCAAGGAAATCGCCAATTTCGCCTCCGAAACCGAATTGACCAAGGCGCTCATCAAACTCATCAACCCCGAAGCCCGCGCCGTGTACTTCCTGACCGGTCACGGCGAGCCTTCGCTCGATACAGGCGGTGACGTCAGTCTCTCCACTGCCAAGCGCACTCTCGAAAGCAAGAACTACACCGTCAACAGCCTGAACCTGCTGGCGGAAAACAAAATCCCCGAGGACGCCCTGGCAATCATCATCGCCGGTCCCGTCAAACAGGTCTCCGAGTACGAAGTTCAACTCCTGAAGAAATACGTGGACGAGGGCGGCTCGCTCGTCGTCATGGAAGACCCGCTTCTGTTGACCGAATTTGGCGACTCACCCGATCCCCTCGCCGCCTACCTCGCCTCCGACTGGGGCATCCAACTAAACAACGACATCATCATTGACCTGAACAGCCAGCAGGCGCTGAACGCCATTTCTGCCTCCGCCAGCGAGCATCCCATCACCCGCAACTTGAGCGCCAATTACCTGATTGTCATGCCGCAGGCGCGTTCCATCACCCTGAGCACCCCGCCGGCAGATGTTACTCAAACCGCCCTGTTGTTCACCTCCCCCAACTCGTGGGGTGAAACGAACTTCACCAACGCGCAGGGCGAACAAATCTCTTTCGACGCCAACCAGGACCTGCCCGGTCCTCTCACCATGGCAGCCGCCGCCGAAAACGCGACCACCCAGGGGCGCGTAGTTGTCTTCGGCAACTCCTTCTTCGCCACCGACCAGATGTTCGATGTGTACGGCAACGGCAACTTCTTCATCAACTCGGTGGACTGGGCGGCAGAGCAGGAAAACCTCATCAACATCATACCCAACACGCCAACACAGCGCACCTTCATCCCGCCTGGTTCGTTCCAAATGCTGATTATCCTGCTGGGTTCGGTGTTGCTCCTGCCGGGGCTGGTGGTGTTCGCGGGCATTACCTCCTGGCTGGCGCGCAGGCGGCAGGGATAGGTCTATGCGGCGCTCTACCATCGTCACCCTCATTCTCTTCCTGCTCGTGCTGGGCGCGGCGTATTACTTCAACAACCGCGCCAAAACCGCCGCCGAAGCCACCCCCGAGGCAACCCTGCCGCCGGTCGAATACCTCTTCCCCCCGTCGGAGGGATTCCCCACACGTATTCGCGTCGAGTCGAAGGCGGGAGAAGTCGTCGAGGTGGCGCGTAACGAGGAAAATGCCTGGGCGTTGACTCTGCCCCAAGAGGCAGAAGCAGACCAGGCGTCCTCGGAAGCAGCGGCAACCCAGGTCACTACCATGCGCATCCTCGACCGCGTCCCCAGCCTGTCTCCCGAAGCGGTCGGGTTGGACGTTCCCGAATACAAGTTCACGTTTCAGTTCCCGGGCGGCGAGCAGACGGTGGAGGTGGGCAGTCTGACCCCCACCGAAAGCGGCTACTATGTGCGCGGCGCGGACGGCGGGATTGTGATTGTCAGTCGCAGCGCCGTGGACGCGTTGATTGGTCTGCTGACCAGCCCTCCCTACGCGCTAACGGCAACCCCGACAGCCGCCGCGCCCGCCGAAACGCCGTCTCCTCCCGCGCCTTAGCGGGTTATTACAACACAGACATTTTGCTCCGCTGAAAACGTAACATTTCGCACAAAGCAGCGTCTATAAAAGAGCAATGAAACGGTATTGCATTTTGACGCAAAAAAGCGTATTCTGATAAAAAAAGGAAAGTGGTTCAGTACAGAATGGATGTAGATAAGATTTTGATGGTGGACGAAGAGGATGAATTTCCCGCGATTGCCCGTCTGGTCGAATTAGGGCGGCAAAAGGGCTTTATCACGCTGGATGACATCATCCACTTCTTCCCCGAAGCAGAACAGGATGTCGAACAGCTGGAGGAGGCGTTCTCCGCGCTGTTGAGCGCCGGTATCCCCTTTGTGGAAGACGCCAACCTTGCCGAACCCAGCGAAGACGAGCTGGTGGCAGTGGAGGCAATCGAGGAAACCGAACCCGAGATTGACCCCTCGCTGGACGATTACCTCGCCAACATAGATACGGACGATACCATCGGTCTGTACCTCAAGGAGGTCAGCCGCGTCCCTCTGCTGACCGCCGAAGAGGAAGTGGCGCTTGCCCAGCGCATCGAACGCGGACGCATGGCGCGCGAGGAACTGGCAAAGGGCAACGCCAGCCCGCGCCGCCGCGCCGAATTGCGTAAACTCATCGAGGACGGCTGGGCGGCGCGCGAGCACCTGATTACCGCCAACTCCCGCCTGGTCATTTCGGTTGCCAAGAAATACATGGGACGCGGCGTGCCGTTCCTCGACCTGATTCAGGAAGGCAACATCGGTCTCATCCGCGCCACCAAGAAGTTCGACTACCGCCGCGGTCACAAATTCTCGACCTACGCCACCTGGTGGATCCGCCAGGCGGTCACCCGCGCCATCGCCGACCAGGGACGCACCATCCGCGTCCCGGTCCACATGGGCGACCAGATCAACAAACTCCTGCGCGTCCAGCATCAGTTGACCCAGCGTCTCGGGCGCGAGCCGAGCGTGGAAGAACTGGCAGAAGCGCTGGACGTGCCGCCCAAGAAAGTGGAAAACATGATTCAGGTGGCGCGCCGTCCGCTTTCGCTCGAAACCCCCACCGACGATGAGGAAGACTCCGTCCTCGGCGACTTCATCGAAGACGACGAAGCGCCCCCGCCCGACGACACCGCCACCTACAACCTGCTGAAGGAACACCTGGGCGAGGTGCTGAACGGCTTGCCGCCGCGCGAAGTGCGTATTTTGCAGCTGCGCTACGGCTTGCTCGACGGGCAGGCATATACCCTCGAGGAGGTCGGGCGCAAGATGGGCGTCACCCGCGAACGCGTCCGCCAAATCGAAGCGCAGGCGCTCAGCCGCCTCCGCCACCCCACCATCCGCAGGAAACTGCGGGATTATCTGGGCGAGTAAACTCAGCAACGGGACGAAATCAAATCGTCCCGTTTTGCTTTAAAATTGCAAACGCTCTCGCCATGCCAAAACTCAAAGCAACGCTCCTTCCATCCTGGAAAAATCTCAACGAAGCCTGGCGGTATGCGCTTGCCGCTTTCGTCCTCTTGCGGCTGTTCTACACAGTCTGGTCGTGGGCGCTCTTCACCTTTCAACCGCTCGCCGTTCAAAACCTTGACTTTGCGGGAGAGCCCATCCTTTCCATTTTCAGCCTGAAAGACAGCCAAGCCCGCATCTACCTTCGGGAAGTGAACGGCGAAATCCTGACCTTTTCAGCCGCAGACGCAAGACATGTCACAGACCGGGAAACGGGGAGCGTGTGGGACATCTCAACCGGCATGGCGGTAGAAGGAACACACAAGGGCGCGGCATTGCGTCCGGCAAAGACCCCCGCTGCGCGGCTTTTCCCCTATCATGGCGTTGCGCCATATCCCCATGTCTGGCTTTCCATCTGGCAAAGGTTCGACGTCAACTGGTACATCTCCATCGCCGAAAACGGCTACGGACAGATTCCCGGCGACATCCACTTTCCGCCCTTGTTCCCCCTGCTCATGCGCGTCCTCCAGCCCGTCTTTGGGAGTTCGTTTCTGGCTGGCTTGTTCATTGCACATCTGGCAGCGCTGTTCGCGTTCAAGTTGTTGTACGAAACGTTCCTCCGCTGGGGCGAAGCGAATACGGGCAGACGCGCGTTTCTCTTCTTCGCCATTTATCCCGCCGTGTTTTTCCTCTTCAGCGCCTATTCGGAATCGTTATTTCTCGCTGCCACGCTCCCGACATTCAAGGCAATGCACAAGCGCTCATGGCTGTGGGCAGGATTTTGGACCTTCTGCGCCCTGCTCATCCGTTTGCAGGGCGTGGCGCTCCTGGCTCCCCTGTTGTTTCTCATGTGGCAGGACCGCCCCTTTCTGGGAAAACTTTCGCATTGGGCGGGACTGCTGGTTGCCGCAAGCGGAGGATTGTTCTACCTCTTCATCCGTTCGATTTACACCGTGCAAAACACCCTTCCGCTCGTGGAGGAAGAGTTGCATGCCCGGCTTGTCTTTCCCTGGCAATCGTATGGCTACGCAATCAAAGCCCTGCTTTCAGGAAACGCATCCTTCATTGACTTCCTGAACTGGGCAATCACCACACTCTTTTTGATTTTGCTCGTGGCAGGCTGGAATAACACTCCCCATGAATACAGCCTCTTCGCCGCCGTCAGCCTTGTCGTCATCCTGACCCGCATGGTCGAGACCCAGCCTTTGGTATCCATGACCCGTTACGCGTTGACCCTTTTCCCGTCCTTTTACGCCTTGAGTCTGGCTGGCAAAGGACCGCTTTCACGCCGCGTGATTCTCTACCTCTCCATTTTGTTGAACCTGTACCTGAGCGGTCAATTCTTTCTCTGGGGCTGGGTGGGATAAGATGAAACTGATGCGTTTCCTCTTTCCTCGCCTTGAATACGTCCTGGCTATGGCGCTTTTCTGGAGCGTGATTGTCAGCGGACCCAAAATCCTGAACTTCGACGGCGACCTGCCGCGTCATCTCTTAATGGGACGGCTGACTCTGCAAACCCGAAGCGTCTCCACCGTTGACGTTTTCTCCTTCCGCACCACCGGCTTCCCATCCATCCCTCACGAGTGGCTTTCGCAAGTCATCATGGCGGGCGCCTATCAGTGGCTGGGACTCAACGGCGTCGTCCTGCTCGCCGCCGTCCTGATGATGACCGTCTGGCTGCTTGTGTTTCGGGAGGCGTATGCCCGCTCGCGCAGTTTGCTGATTCCCCTGCTCCTCGTCGCGCTCGCGGCGGGAGCCGCTCAAATCCACGTCCTGCCGCGTCCGCATCTCTTTACCTACCTCCTGACCGGCATCTGGGTCATCTTATTGGAACACATTGAAAAAAAGGATTCCGGGAAGTGGTGGCTTTTGCCGCTCCTCATGCTGGCGTGGGTGAATCTGCACGGCATGTTCGTGCTGGGGATTCTCCTGTGGGGCATTTACCTGGCTGGCAGTTTTCTTGAGCATCCCTCAAAAACATGGTTTACGGAACACAGAACCATAGCGATGGCGCTTGCCGGAGCAGGTTCCCTGCTGGCAACTTTCTTTTCCCCTTCCGGCGTTCATATTTGGGAAACCATCGTTTCGCTGGGCAGCAACACCTACATCACCTCGAAAATCACAGAATATCAGTCCGCGAATTTTCACGAGCCGCAGACCTGGCTCTTCGTGGCGCTTCTGCTCCTTACCATCACAGCCTTCGCCCGCTCCAAACGAATCGGCTGGACGCCCCTCCTCCTGACCATCGCCTTCACCTTCCTGGCGCTCTATACCAGCCGGATGATTCCGCTGTTTGCCATCGTCATCACGCCGGTGACGGCAAAAGCCCTCGCCAATTGGTTACAGGAGGAATACCCGCACAGCCCTCTAACCGGGCTCGACCAGCGTCTCATGCTGACCAACGCCTCCGCCGGCGGCTGGATTTGGATGGCGTTTGTCATTTTGGGGACAGCCCTCCTGCTCCAACAGGGAACCCGCCTCGACCCCGCAGGCAGGGGCAACACCTTCGACAACCGCTTCTTCCCCGTGCAGGCGGTGAATTGGCTGGAGTCCCATCCGCAAAGCGGGCGCATGTTCAACGAATTCGACTGGGGAGGGTATCTGCTCCTGCGCCTGTACCCCCAGCAACAAATCTTCATGGACGGTCACACGCACATCTACGGCGAAACATTGACGCGCGAGTATGAAACGGTCATGTCGCTGGGGGAAGGATGGGACAAGATATTGGGGCAGTATCAGACTCAGTGGGCAATCGTCCGCACACAAACCCCGCTTGCAAAGACGCTGGAAAAAAACGGCTGGCAAATCCTCTATCAGGATGAAACCGCTATCATTCTTCGCAAGCCATGACAAGCCTGCGTAGCGGACGTTCTCTAACGTCCACGCTATTGTTTTCTAACGTTCGCTTTCACGTCCGCCCATTTTGAGCAGTGGAATTTTTTCCGCCCTGACGAGAAAATACGCCAGCAGCGCCATGATCGTGTAAACCATCGGAAACTTCCACTGCCCCGACCCCGCAAAGCCGATGTTCAACAACCAGGAAACGGTCAAAGGGAGAAGAACAAGATAATTTTGGTGGACCAGCCCAAGGCGTTGATGGAAGCGGATTAGACAAAAGATTGGGATGAGCAGGAGAATCAAATCGTGATAGTGGGCATACGGCACAAAAAAGATGGCAGAGAGAGATAACAGCCCGATGTGCCGCTCGTCGAGCGCTGGGAGTTTCCTCCACCAAAGACCAAAAGCGGCAATCCCCAGCGCATAACACAGCCATACCATTTTTTGTATCGGTTCGTAATTGGAAACTGTGAAGTTCCGGCGGATGATGCCGGAAATGGTCGGCATGTCCAGCGCGTGATTCTCCCGCCAGACAGTGCCTTCGATATAACGGATACTCTCGATAAATCGCAGGGTTCCGTCTTTTCCAAGCAGCCCCAAACTGATGAGCGCCAGCGTCGAGCCTCCCAGCACGAACCCCCAAAGGACCCGCCGTCGGTGAAACAGAAACGGGATGGCAAGGAATAACGCAATCTGCGGGCGGACAGTGGTCAGGCTCAAACCCAACCCAGCGGGGAAATCCTCCTTTGAAAACAGACCATACGCCCACAGCGCCGCACCGGTCAACAAGATGGCTGTATCCTGTCCGTTCATAAAACCGCTGAAGGTGGGATCGAACAAATACGCTCCCAAGCCCAAAACGACCAGATTCCATTTGGTAAAGCTCGAGACCTGTAACAGGTTCATGAGCAGGTAAACATTCAGCGCATTCAGGAACAGCAACACAAGCGCCCAGCGTTTGAACGAAACGATGTAGTCCTCTACAACCAGCAGCCTTGCCAGCGGCGCAATGAAGGGCAGGTGAGTATAAAAAATCGGCGTCACAGAATGACCGACGATTTCTTCCTGCAACTTTTGTTGTTCTTCGATCTTATAGATGGAGGGGTATCCCTGGCTTTGAGAAATCCGCCCGAACGTGTAAAACCCCATGAAGTCCGAACCTGTCCGCTCGTACAGGTCGTCCAGCATGTTCGTCCATGTCAGAGCATAGTAAACAGCCAGCGACAGAATCGCCGCAAGGGTCAGGATTCGGCGCACGTTCAACGTTTTCATTATAAGACTTCAGAAAATCCTGCTTATCCTACACATCCTGTTCGGCGTTTCTTTTTGGCGGTTTTACCTCGCCACCGCATCCACCATGATCGCTAAAAAGATGAACACCAGATACGAACTGGACCATTTATACATCCGCCAGGCGACCTTGTTCCCGCCCCGCTTCCAGACCTCCCAGGCGGCATAGAGCAGCGCCCCGCCCAACACCAGCGCCGAGACCAGATAAATCGTCCCTGCCAGGTTGAGGAGGGGCAGCAGTAAAGTGACAATGACCAGTTCGACGGTGTAAATCAAAATCTGCCGGCGCGTTTCCATTTCACCGCGCACCACCGGCATCATCGGCACGCCTGCCCGTTCGTAATCCTTCATGCGGACGATTGCCAGCGCCCAAAAATGCGGCGGTGTCCACATGAAGATGATGAGGAAGAGTATCCATGCCGTCCAGTCGAGGGTCCCAGTTGCGGCGGCATACCCCACCAGGGGCGGAATCGCCCCCGCTCCCCCGCCGATGACGATGTTCTGCACCGTCGCTTTCTTTAGCCAGACGCTGTACAGGATGACGTAGTACACAATCCCCGCCAGCGAAAGCAAAGCCGCCAGCGCGTTGACGAAACTTGCCAGAATGTAATAACTCGCCAGCGACAGCCCCAGCCCGAACGCCAGACCCTCCGCATCGGTTAGCCTTCCATCCGCCAGCGGACGTTTCGCCGTGCGCTGCATGTTGCGGTCGAGTTCGCGGTCAATGTACTGGTTGAGGGCGCTCGAACCGCCCGCCGCCAACGCCCCGCCCAACAGCGTCCACAACGTGAGCGAAAAGGAGGGGAACTGCTTCCCGCCGATGACCAGCCCGCCATACGTGGTGATGAGCAGCAAGCCGACGATCAACGGCTTGGAAAGGGCAAAGAAATCCTTCCAGCGTTGTTTTTGGTCGAGCGCAACCGGCTCGGCGTCCCTTGCCAGCACGCCCGAAGCGTACACCAGCAGGAGGAGCGAAATCCACAGCGCCCACGTCGTCAGGCGATGCAGGAAAATCAAATGAGCCGCGCCGGGCTGCGTCACTTGCACCGCCCCCACCAGCGCCTGACCGAAAAATACGACCGTCAAGATCGTCGTCAGCGGCAGCAACACGCGCTGGTCACGCTGTTCCCGCCATGCCTTGCGGAAAACCGCCAGCATCAACAGCGAGGCGATGCCCGCCGTCGAGATGTGCGCGAGTTTCATCCACCCCACAGGCGCAGTGGGCTTGCACAGGGGCCAGCCCTTGCAAAACGCCTCCGCGCCGGTCAACGTGACAACCCGCCCCGCCACCGTCAGGGCAATCACGGCAAAAAACAACACGAGCACATAGCGCGAAAACGAAGAGCGAAACAAATCTTTCATTCTTCCTGTTTCCTCAAAAAGAACGGATAGCCGCCAAACAAAATCGCCGCAAACGTGAACCACTGCAAGGCATACCCAAAATGCGGACCCTCCGTCAGCTCGACTTCGGGCTGGTACGGGATGGGCGGCGTTTCGTCCGCGGGGTCAACATTCGGTTGAATGTAAACCTTCAGAATGGGATACGGCATCTGGAGCGCCATCCTCTCGATGTCGGCGTTGTTCCACATCCACAGCGGACTCCCGTCCGCAGGCAGCGCGTCGGCGACTCCGCCGAAGGCTGGTTTGCCCTGCCCCAGCCGAATCTGCCCCGTCACCGTGACCGCGCCGGGCTCGTCGTATTTGCGCCAGTCGGCGGGCGCGGAATTGCCGTCAGCGGGGATCCAGCCTCGGTCCACCAGAACAGTTTCCCCGTCGAAATGAAGCGGGGTCAGGAGGTGGTATCCGTATTGGCTGTTGTGATATTGATTCCGAAGCGCAACTTGATTCGCGAAGTCGTATTCCCCTGTGACGGTCACCGCGCGCCATTCCATCGTCTCGAGGGAGGCGGCGGTTTCGGCGTTCAAATCCAGCGGCGGCAGGGCGCGCATGGAGGCGACTTGCGCGTTGAAGGCGCGTCTTTGTTCGAGGCGGTCCAACTGCCAGATGCCCAGGCGGATGCACACCGCCGTCCCCAGAAAGACCAGCAAGGTGGTCAACAGCCATTTGCGGCTGAACATTCTACGCAGGAGCATTTTCTTTTTTCTTGACGGGCATGATGAAACTATAGAGCGCAATCAGGATGCCCATGGGCAAGCCCGCATACAAAATGCCGTAAATGCGCGTGCCGGTTGTAAGGGCATCGCGCACATCCAGCCCAAAATAATTGCCCGGCTGGAAACTGCATTCGTAGGCAAGGCTTTCCGCCTGTCCGAGCGTCAACTGCGCCGAGGCGTTGGCGGGAATCCAGAGCGGTCCCAGTTTGTGGTCAACCACATCTTCGTTTTTGATGACCAGCGTATCGCCGACGACGAAAATCATGTCGGTGGGAAGGGTGGGCGGCTGTTCGCCGCGCGCCACCTGTTCGGCGGTGCCGCGCGGGATGGTCAGCACGATTTCCTGCGGCGGGCGGGCGGTCTCGCGCAAAAACAGAAAGGGGATTTCGCTGACCGCCGCGCCGATGAGCAAACCAATAAAGAGTGAAACGGCGAGCCGTTTGAGCAGGATGTTCAGGGGAGGCATTATTTTTCCTCCTTGAGAATCAACTTCAGGTCGTGAACGATGTCTTCGACGGGCGTTTCGAAACTGAACGAGATGCGCAGATTGCCGTCCGTATCAATCAGCGTGACCCGCGCCGTGTGGTTGACGATGTACCCCAGGGCGGAAGTCCCTTCGACGATTTCGCGGAAAACGCCGTAGTCCTTCCAAATCTTGTTCAGCGCTGTTTCGGTGCCGCTCAAGCCGATGAAATTGGGGTTGAAGTGGTTGACGTATTCCTGCACACGTTCGGGCGTATCGCGCTGAGGATCCACCGAGACGAACACCACCTGCACCTTCTCCGCCTCTTCACCTAACTGCTTCATCGCTTGATTCAATTCCGCCAGGGTGGTGGGGCAGACATCCGGGCAGGAGGTGTAGCCAAAGAAGAGCAGGACCACTTTGCCCTGCATCCCGCTCAAGCGGAAGGTGGAACCGTCCTCCCGTAACAGCACGAAATCTGGAGCGGGGGGGTAAGGCTCGGCGTAGGTCGTCCCGCGGAAACTCGCCGGCGCGCCGGCGAGTATTGTCCATGCGGCAACAATGCCTATCAGCAGGAGCGAACCGATGCCAACCAGAAGAATTTTTCGATCCATGGTTCCCTCGTTTGTGAAAAGGGTGAAATCGAGAATAATGATACTCCGAAAAATCGGGGCGACCCGTGCGGATCGCCCCGATGGCGTACAAACTCTAATCGAGTTCTCATGCACAAGAAAGTTACACGATGGCGGTTCCCACCAGGTAGAGGGCAGGGTAAAACACAATCCAGACCACGTCCACAAAGTGCCAATAGACCGCCGCCGCCTCGACCGGGTAATGCTTCTCGTCGTATAAGCCGCGCCGCCCGTTGATCCAGACAATGGCAAGGAAGACCAGCCCGGTCAACACATGGAAGGCGTGCATACCGGTCATCATGTAGAATGCCGCACCCGCCGCGCCGGAAGAGGGGGTGAGCCCTTCGTGCGCTGCCAGCCGCCATTCCACAAACACCACGCCAATGAGAAAGCCCAGTCCCAGAAGGAAGGTGACGAGGGTATTGTTGAGGAAGCCCTTGCGGTCACCGTGGGCAATCATGGTCTCGCCGCGGTTCATGAAGAAGGACGAGATGAGCAGAATGGATGTCACACCCAGACCGAGGAGTTGGTTGAGGTTGGGGCGGGTCAGACCGAGCAGGTTCATGCGCATGACCAGCAAGCCGCCAAAGACGAACGCATCTGAAATCAGGAACAACCAAAGACCGAGGCGGTTCGTCCCGGATTTGTATTCATAGGAGTTGTGGTCGCCTTCATGGTCGGCGCTCAGTTTATACACGTGCATATAGTAGTACACCACCAGCGCCCCCTTGACGAGCGCCACGGCAATCAGGACGGCGGTGGAATTGAAGGAAGCCGCCACGAGAAATTCCAGGACGGTGAGGACCGCCAGATAGACGAAGATGAATACGCCCTGGTTGAGCATGGAGGCTTTATCTTGTTTGTGTGCCATTGTTCTCTTCCTCCCCTATTAGTGTTTTCCGCCCTGAGCGGGCATGAATTCGATGTACTTCGAGCCGGGCAGACCGTAATCATACGGTTCACCCACGACCTCGAAGGGGGTTTCGTAATTGTGCGCGGGCATCGGCGAGGGGACCTGCCACTCCGGCGAGCGCGAGTTCCAAACGTTGCCTTCCGCCTTCTCTCCGTGCTTGATGCTGTGGAAGAAGTTGATGAGGAAAATCAGCACGGAAAGCGCAATGGCGAAGGCGGCGATGGTCAGAATGAGATGGGTGGTATCGAAGCCCTGCGCCGGGTCATAGTCCGCGATGCGGCGGCGCATGCCGAGCAAACCGACGCGCATCATGCCGAAGGTCAGGACGAAGAACGCGGGGGTCATCAGCCAGAAATGCACCTTACCCCAGAACTCGCTCATGCGGCGCCCGGTCGCTTTGGGGAACCAGTAGTAGATGGCGGCAAAGAACGGGAAGACGAAACCGCCGAAGATGGTATCGTGGAAATGCCCCACGATGAAATAGGTGTCGTGCAGGTGCAGGTCCACAGAGACGGTGGCGTTCGGAGGTCCAGAAAGACCGCCCATCAGGAAGACGACGATTCCGCCCAGTACGAAGAGCATGGGGGTAGGTGTCTCGATTTTGCCGTTCCAAATGGTCGCCACCCAGGAGAAGAATTTCACGCCTGTTGGGACCGCCACCAGCAGAGTGCTGTACATGAACGGCACGCGCAGGTATTCATTCATGCCGGAGGTAAACATGTGATGCGCCCACACCAAAAAGCCGACCAGTGCAATGCCCAGCGAGGACATGGCAACCCAGCGATAGCCAAACAGCGGCTTGCGGACGAAAACCGGCAGGAGTTCGGAGATGACGCCCAAGCCCGGCAGGACGAACACATACACCGCCGGATGCGAGTAGAACCAGAACAGATGCTGGAAGAGCACCGGGTTGCCGCCCTTCGCCGGGTCGAAGAAGCCCATGCCGAACAGACGCTGGAACATGACCAACTGGAACGAAAGACCGATCAACTGCGTGGCGGTGAGAGCGATGATGGATGTGGCAACCGACGCCCAGACGAGGATGGGCAGACGCATGGCGGTCATCCCTTTGGCGCGCATACGGACAACGGTGGCAATCACGTTCAGCGCGCCCAGGATGGACGACCAGCCGGCGATGAACACGCCCAGAAAGAACATCTGCTGACCGACCGGCGCCTTGACCGAGAGCGGCGGATAGCCCGTCCAGCCCGTGTCGAAGCCGCCCAGCACCAGGCTCATGAGCAGCAACACCGCCGCCGGGACAGAGACCCAGTAAGCAAAAGCGTTCAGGCGCGGGAACGCCATGTCGTGCGCACCGACCAGCATAGGCACCGCATAGTTGATGATGCCGGCGATGCCCAGCAAAATCGAGACGATCATGATCATGCCGTGCAGGGACATGAGGGTGTTGTAGAGCTGCGGTCCGTTCTGACCAAAGAGGTTCATCCCCACGTTCAGAAACTGCAAGCCCGAAGCCGCCAGTTCGGTGCGGAAGATGAGGGCGAAGGTGCCGCCCACCGCAATCAGGAACAGGGCAGTCACCGTGTACTGGACGCCGATGACCTTATGGTCGAGCGAAACGCCGAGGTATTTTTCCCAGCCGGGTTCGTCTTCATGAAATTCGGGCGTGTCCATGCCGCGCGCCCATTTGACCCAGTCGTCCATCACGCCCACGCCAAACAGGAAGGCGACCGCGCCGACCAGCGCGCCAAACACCCAGGCAGGCTCGGTAAAGAAGAAGCCGCCGAACGCCGAAAGTCCCATCAGGGCGCGGATGCCGGTCACGATGAAGCCGCCAATCAGCGTCCAGACTACCTGATAGACCAGCCCGCGCGTGATGCCGCGATAGCCATATACGCCGAAGAAGAACGCCGTGAACGCAAACAACAGCGAGAACGCCGACGGCACGGGAGCGGTGGGGCGGAAGCTTTTCATGATGATAGAATCCAACCCCACACCGACAAGATAACCGACAAGACCGGAAACAGTTAGTAGCAAAAACCCTTTGGTTACTGGACCATACCCGCTAACAGACCAAGAAAATGCGGGTATTGCAAAAAATGACCCAAGAACAACTCCCGCTGGCGAAGTGAAGTCAAGAACTCCAGTCCCAGTAGTCAGGAGTGTGAGCAAAAACGAAAGCCCAATTCCCAAAAGATACCCAACACCTGTTCCTACGGTTGTTATAGCCACAACACGCAACGTGGCTACTAGCCACTGTAACAAATTCTGAAAGAAGCCTTTCATAATCCTAATTCCTCCGCCAATTATCTCAGCGTCTTGATATATGCAATGATGTCCGCTACCTGCTCATCGGTGAAGTTGTAGGTGGGCATCTGTTGAGTCTCGAAGCCTGCCACGATCTTCGCCTGAGGCTGAAGGATGGACTCCTTCAGGTAAGCGTCATCAGCGACGACCGTCCCGCCGCCGCTGAGCGGAACCTCCGAACCAGCCAACTGGAACCAGGTAGGACCTACGCCTTTTGCTCCATCAATCGAGTGGCAGGCTCCACAACCATTTGCGGCAACCAATGCCTTGCCGCGCCCTTCGGGGGTCTGCCCGGCTTCCGCCGCAAGCGCCTGCTGTTCCGACACCCACGTATCGAACGCGACCTTCTCCACCACAATCACGGGCTGTTCCATGTAAGCGTGCGACGTGCCGCAAATTTCGGCGCAGCGCACCTTGTAGAAATCGCCCAGCGTTGTCGGCGTGATGCGCAGTTCGGTGATGCGCCCAGGCACGAGGTCCTGTTTGACACGGAATTCAGGCACCCAGAAGGAGTGGATCACGTCTCTGGATGTCATCTTCAAAAGCACCTGCTTGTTCACTGGCAGGTACAATTCTTTGGAGGTAATACCGTATTCGGGATATTCGAACGACCAGCCCCACTGAAAACCCGTCACGTTGACCACCATTGCATCGGGGTCCACGCGGCGGGTTTCGCCCAGGTTCTGCGCGCCAATGTACGCAATTCCCAGCACCATCACCAACGGAATGATCGTCCAAACCACTTCCAGCGTGGTGTTGCCCTCCACATGAACGCCATCGGTGGTGTCGCCCTTTTTCCTGCGGAAGACCAGCAGGCTGTACAGCATCGGTACCACAATCAGGGCAAACAGGAATGACATGGCTTTGACCTGTATATCCCACAGCCAGTCAATCGGAACCGCCTGAGCGCTGGCAGGCACAGGCATCAACCCCGCCGAATTCAGCCCTACGTATGTGAGAACCGCCAGCGCGATGACCAGAATTCCCACAATGACAAAATGTCGCATACGACTCTCTCCTGTTACGAAATCGAACGCAGACCTCCCCGGTCCACAACCGTTCTAATTTACCAAATTTTCCATTATTTGTCACGAATTAAGAGAACAAAAAAAGCGCTTCCCGCCGCACCGATAAAGGATTCTGCCTAAACAACCTCGCCCAACGCCGCCAGCACTTCTGCGCTGTGATCGGCAGGGCGCACATTCTCAAACACCCGAACGATGGTTCCGTTGCCGTCAATCAGGAAGGTGGTGCGCAACACCCCTTCGTAAGACTTACCCATGAACTTCTTGGGTCCCCATACCCCGTATAGGTCACAGACCTTGTGACCTTCGTCTGCCAGCAAAGGGAAAGGCAGGTTGAATTTTTGCTTGAACTTCACATGCGACTTGACGCTATCTGGGCTGACGCCAAGAATAACCACCCCCGCCTTCTCGTAAGCGGAATAGTCATCACGAAAGTTGCAGGCTTCGGCAGTACAGCCGGGCGTGTCATCCTTCGGGTAGAAATACAAAACAACGTTTTTCCCGCGAAAATCGGATAGTTTGCGCAAGGTGTTGGTGTCGTCATGGAGGGCAAAATCCGGAGCAGGAATACCTGATGAAATGGGCATATTTTGTCTCCTTCGGGCGGTGATTATACTCCTATTTGCCGGCAGACAAAAAAAACCGCCGCATACAGCGGCGGCAAGGTGAAAAGAAAAGTCAGGCGAGTAATTTTGCCTGTTTGAGAGCCGCTTCGAGCGCATCAATCGTCGCGGGTTTGATAATCATTGTTGCCGCGCCCAGTTTCATTACCTTGTTGCGGGTCTCCGGCTGGTCGTCGGAGGTAATCACGATGACCGGCACCTTCTGCAGCGGCGGCTCGCGTTTGAGGAATGCCAGCACTTCGATGCCGTCGGCGCCAGGCATATTAATATCCAGGCAGATGAAACGGGGGAGAAACCCTCGTCCCAGCGTTTCCATCGCCTGAGTGGAGCCATACGCCACCCGCACCTTGAATCCCAGCACATCCAGCATTTGCTTCAAAGCATCCGCCGTTTGGCGGTTGTCGTCAATAATCAATCCTTCTGTCATCTAGTCCTCCAGAATGACCGTGCCCATCACCGAGACGTCATAGCCCGGCAGACGGGAAACGGCGTCTCGAAAGGCAGAGTCAGCCAACAGTCCGAAGAGAGGCGCAAGCAGGTCATCCTCTGCAAATTGTTTGGGGATCACCAAATCGTAGCGTTCCTGAAAGAGCGGGACGAAGTCCAAATCCAATGCCTGCGCGGCGGCGGCGATTCCCAATCCGCAGTCGGCGCGTCCCGAAGCCACGGACGCCGCAACGCCGAGGTGAGTATACTCTTCCTGCTGGTAGCCTTCAATGGAACTGGAGGGGATTGTCATCAAATTCAAATGATAGTCGAGCAGGACGCGCGTGCCTGCGCCGCGCTGACGGTTCACAAAGCGCACGCCTCGGACTCCGCCCAAACCTGCGAGGTCTTCCAGGCTTTTGATTCCCTTCGGGTTTCCCTTCCTCACAATCAACCCCTGCTCGCGCCCCACCAGCGCAACGACCTTGACCGGTATGCCCGGCATGTACTGGCGGATGTAGGAAATGTTGTATTCGCCCGTCTTCGGGTCGAGCAGATGCGACCCGGCAAAGTGCGCCTCGCCGCGTCTCAGCGCCACCAGCCCGCCCTGTGAGCCGACGTTGGCGGAGGCAAGGCGGCGGTCATGCGCGGCGAGGAACTGCGCCATCAGGTCGAGGGTCAGATCGTGCGAGCCGATGGAGAGGATGGTCTTTTCGATTTCGGCTTTGCTGCGGTAGAGGCGAACCTGCACCTTTTCCCCGGCTTCCAGTCCCTGCACGCCGCTGGGGATGACGGCAATGCCGTCCGCCTGCACCAGCGAGGTGATGACGCCCGCTCCGCGCGAGAGCGGCGCGGCGAGCAGTTTTCCTCCCACCTTCCCCACCGCCACGCGCACAAAGTCGTCGTCGCCCGCCGGCGAGACCAATTTGCGCGTGAGCGTGGCTTCTTCGATGGGCAACTCCAGCGGACGCCGCCCCAGCCAAACCGCCATGAGCGGCTCGACGAAAATGTCTATTGTCAGCGCGGCGGAGACGGGGTAGCCGGGGACACCGATGATGGGCGTCAAAGGTTGAAGGTCAAAAGTCTCTTCCTCTTTCTTCTTTCCACTTTCTTCTTGTTTACGAAGCATTCCAAATATGACCGGATGCCCCGGTCTGACCGCAACGCCATGAACAAGGAGCGTGCCGAGTTTTTCGACCACCCTTGCCGAGAAATCCTCCGCGCCCGCCGAGGAGCCTGCGTTGAGCAAAACCAGGTCGTGCGTTTGTGCGGCTTCGGCAACGCGCTCGCAGATGAGGTCGAAGTCGTCTTTGGTGATGGGGTAACGGGTCGGTTCGCCGCCCATCGCTTTGATTTGCGCCGCAATGACCAGCGAGTTGTATTCGAGGATGTCGCCCGCTTTGAGTTTGCTCCCGATGGGGACGAGTTCCGTGCCAGTGGGCAGAATCGCCACCTTCGGCTTGCGGGCAACGACCACTTCCTGATGTCCTGCCGCGGCGATGGCGCCCAGGTCTGCGGGACGGAGGACGTGTCCCGCAGGGAGAACCAACTGCGTGGCGACGATGTCCTCCCCCAGCGGGCGGACGTGACTCCACGGCGCGACGGCGGCGCGGATGCGGATGAAAGCAGGCTGGCGGATGGCGGAGGTGATTTGCCCGTTCGCATCCAGCGGCTCGGTGTTTTCGATGGGAATGACCGCGTTCGCCCACTCAGGCAGCGGGTCGCCCGTATCCACGTATTGCGCCTGCCCACTGCCCACTGATGACTGATTACTAATCACTGATGACTGATTACTGTTTACTGATGACTGGTAATTGGTAACTGGTAATTGGACAGGCGAAGAGGGCTGCGCCCCGCTCGTATCTTCCGCCCGCACCGCGAACCCGTCCATGGCGGAGGCGTGATAGTGCGGCGACGAAATCTTCGCCCAAATCGGCTCGGCGGTGACACGTCCCAGCGCGTTTTCGTCGAGGGGGATGGTTTCGGGTCCAAGCACCCGCCACAGGTCCGCGTTTTGAAGCGCCTGCTGGAGGCGGGCTTGCGCCTGAGGGAGGGGAATGTCGTGGAGGTAGACGGACATTACGATTTTAGATTTTAGATTTGCGATTTTGGATTGCGTAAGTGGTAATTGGTAACTGGTGATTACCATTCCCCAATTACCAATTTCTAACTACCAACACTATCCATCGCCGCGCCGAGGCGTTTGACGATTTCATCCACTTCCTCTTCGTTGATCATCAGCGGAGGCGCGAACGCCAGCGTGTTCCCCAGCGGACGAGTCCGCAGTCCGCGTTCCTGCGCGGCTTTGAAAATCTTCATCGCCATCGCAGGGTCGGGCGTTTTGGCGGCTTTGTCCGCGACGATTTCCACGCCGCAGACCAAGCCCAGTCCGCGCACATCGCCGACGAACGGAAACTCCAACAGCGACTTCAAGCCCTCGAGCAGGCGTTTGCCGAGTTCCTTCGCGCGGGCGGGATAGTTATCCCGTTCCATGATTTCGAGATTCTTCAAGCCGACCGCGCACGCCATGGCATGACCCGAATACGTGAAGCCGTGCATGTACGCTTCGGACTCCGCCGCCGATTCCATCGTCTCGCGGATTTCATCCGAAATCTGGATACCGCCGAGTTGGGCGTATCCGCTCGTGATGGCTTTGGCGAACGAAAGGATGTCGGGTTTGACGCCCCAATGCTTGAGCGCGAACCACTCGCCCGTGCGCCCGAAGCCCGTGATGACCTCATCGGCGATGAACAGCACTTCGTACTTGTCGCAAATCTGGCGGACGAGCGGGAAGTAATCTTCGGGCGGGACGATGACGCCTCCGACTCCCATAACAGGTTCGGCGATGAACGCCGCGACGGTATCCGCCCCTTCGCGCAGAATTGTCTCTTCGAGCGCCCGCGCCGCGGCTTGACCGACCGTCTCGCCTGGCTTCATCTCGCCCTCGAAGCGGTACGGATTCGGCGCAGGGATGTGGACGAATCCATCGGGTGCGGGACCGAACATCGTCTGGTATTTTTCCAGTCCCGTCGCAAACGTGGCGGAGAGGGTCACGCCGTGATACGAGCCTTTACGCGCAATGACCTTGTATTTGGTCGGTTTGCCTTTGCGCTTCCAGTAGTAGCGCGCCGTCTTGAACGCCGAGTCGTTGGACTCGGAGCCGCCCGACGTGAAAAAGGTGGTGTTCAGCCCAGGGTAGGCAAAGCCCGCGAGTTTGTCCGCCAGCCGAATGGAGGGAAGATTCGTCATCCCCGCAAAATTGGACGTGTATGCCAGCGTCTTCATCTGCTCATAGGCGGCTTGGGCGAGTTCCTCGCGCCCATACCCCGCGTTGACGTTCCACAGCCCCGCCATGCCGTCAAGAATCTTCTGCCTGTCGGTGGTATAGAGCCAGACGCCCTCGCCGCGTTCGATCACCAGCGGGTTGGCGTGCGACTTGGGGTGGTACACGGGATGCAACTGCTTTTTGTCTTTTTCGATCCATTGTCCTGTGTTGTCGGTCATAGTTTCTCCTTTTCTCACCACAAAGCGTCATGAAGGAACACAAAGGAAATCTTTCATCCTTCATCCTTCATCCTTCATAATTCATCATTCATCCTCACCCCAACACCTCCACATCATGCGGACCCGACTCCTTCAGCCCCGCCCCCGTCATCCGCACGAAGATGGCTTTCTGCTGAAATTCCTCGATGGTGTGCGCGCCGCTGTAACTCATCCCCGACTGCAAACCACCGACCAGTTGAGTCAACACCTCGCGCACCTTGCCGCGGTACGGGACCGCCGCCTCGACGCCTTCAGCGACATAGTCTTCGATTTCCTCACGGGTCAGGTCGTTGCCTTCGCGCTTGTTGCGGTCAATGTTCGCCGTCAGCGACGCCATGCCGCGCGACGCCTTGTAACGGTGACCGCGCCGCGTCATGATGAGACCGGGGCTTTCGTCCGTCCCTGCCAGCAGCGAACCGACCATCACCGTGCTGGCGCCCGCCGCAATCGCCTTTGCCACATCGCCAGGGTAACGGATGCCGCCGTCGGCGATGATGGGAATGCCATGCGGACGCGCCGCTTCCGCGCACTCGATGATTGCCGTCAGTTGCGGCACGCCCGAACCCGCCACCTGCCGCGTGATGCAAATCGAACCGGGTCCCACGCCGACCTTCACCGCGTCCACGCCTGCGTCAATCAAACGCTTCGTTCCGTCCGCTGTTGCCACATTTCCACCGATGATTTGCGCCTCAGGGAAGCGCCTGCGGATATTCTTGATCATCTCGATTTCGAGTTGCGAATCGCCGTGCGCGATGTCCACCACGATGCAGTCCGCGCCCGCCGCCAAAGCCGCCTCCACGCGGCGCATTTCCTTGTCGCGCACCCCCACCGCCGCGCCGACCGCCAGCCTTCCCTTGGCGTCCTTCGTCGCTTTGGGATACTGCGTGATTTTCATGATGTCCTTCAGCGTAATCAATCCCGCCACTTTCCCTTCGGCATCCACCAGCGGCAGTTTCTCGATGCGGAACTTGTGCAGCAATTGTTCCGCCTCCTTCAGCGACGTGCCTGGCGCGGCGCTGTGCACTTCGCGGGTCATGATTTCGGTCACGGGCTTGCCGTCGTCGCCCTCGAACAACAAATCGCGCGTCGAGACGATGCCCACGAGTTTCTCGTCCTTATCGAGAATCAAAATCCCGCCCGTGCCCGTCTCCTCCACGATGCGCTTCACCTCCCCCACCGTCTGACGGTCGGTCATCGTAATCGGCTGATCCACCACGAACGACTCCGCCTTCTTCACGCGCTCGATCTGCCGCGCCTGCTCGGCAATCGTCATGAAGCGATGGATGATTCCGATCCCGCCCTCGCGCGCCATCGCAATCGCCATCTCGCTCTCGGTCACCACGTCCATGTTTGCCGAAACAATCGGCGACTGCAAAGCAATCTTCCGCGTCAACCAACTCTTCGTCGAAAGCGTCCGCCGCGACTCCACGTCGGAATACTGCGGCACCAGCAAAACGTCGTCATAGGTCAAAGCCACATCAGGCAAAATTTTCATACCGCCTCCAGTGCGTAATTGGTCTACGCTCTTATGAGAACGAACCGCCCGAATTATAATGCTTGACAATGGCGCTTCACGCTCTTTCCCCTCTGGATGGACGTTACGAGAAGGAGACCGCTCCGCTTCGGGACTTCTTCTCCGAATTTGCCTATCTCCGCGCCCGCGCCCGCCTCGAACTGGACTTTGTAACTGCTCTTTCCAAAATCGGCATTTGCCCTCCCCCCAGCCTTTCCCTCGAAACCTTCACTGACGAAGACGCACGCAAAATCCAGGAATACGAAAAGACCACGCGGCACGATGTCAAAGCGATTGAGTATTTTCTGCGCGAACGCTTATCGCGTACACGGCGTTCTCTTATGCCGCCCGATGCGTTAGAGAACGCATCCTACGCGCCGACGGAAGAAAACGACATCATCCCCTACCTCCACTTCGGCTTGACCTCCGAAGATGTGAACAACATCGCGCAAGCCCTCGCCCTGCGCGACTCGCGCGATCAGGTCATGCTCCCCGCGCTCGATGCCCTGCTCGCCTCCCTGCGCGACTTCGCCAAACGATACCGCGCCCTGCCCATGCTCGCGCGGACTCACGGTCAGCCTGCCGTGCCGACCACGCTGGGCAAGGAGATTGCGGTGTATCTCGCCCGCCTGCTCAAATGCCGTGGAGACATCGCCGGTCACAAATTCGAGGCGAAACTCACGGGCGCAGCCGGGAACTTCAACGCCCTGCACGCCGCCTTCCCCAACGTGGACTGGCTCGCCTTCAGCCGCGACTTCATCCTCAGCCTCGGCTTGGAACCCAACCTGGTCACGACCCAAATCCTGCCCTACGACAACTGGTTGCGCTACTTCCAATCCATCCAACTGACCAATTCTATTCTTATTGGCTACACGCAGGATATGTGGCGCTACGTCAGCGACGGCTGGCTCAGGCAGAAAGTCGTCGAGGGCGAGGTCGGGTCATCCACCATGCCGCAGAAGGTCAACCCGATTGACTTCGAGAACGCGGAGGGCAACCTCGGCATCGCCAACGCCCTGCTCACCCACTACATCCAAAAACTGACGGTCTCACGCTTACAGCGCGACCTGTCCGACTCGACGGTGCGGCGCACGTTCGGAGTCGCGCTGGGACATACGCTTCTTGCCTGGAACAACCTCACGCGCGGCATGTCGCGGGTGGAGGCGGACGAGGAGAAAATCAAAGCGGAGTTGAACGCGCATTGGGAGGTCGTCAGCGAGGGGGCGCAGACCCTCCTCCGCGCGGCGGGACGCAGCGACGCGTACGAGTCGCTCAAGTCTCAGACGAGGGGACGCCAAATGGACAGTACCAGTTATCGGGTCTGGGTGGAGGCGCTGGATGTGGATGAGGAAACGCGCAGGAGGCTGATGAGTCTCTCACCGGAGTCGTATGTCGGGAAGGCAATCCAGATAACAGATGAGGTCATCCGTAGTTGCGACTTTAGTCGCTGAAAAATGAACGACTGAAGTCGTTGCTACATTTCGGAGGCAAACTATGACAGTAACAGCAGTGATTGGCACGCAATGGGGCGACGAGGGCAAAGGCAAGGCGGTGGATTTCCTCGCGGAGCGGGCGGACTATGTGGCGCGCTTCAACGGCGGAAACAACGCGGGGCACACCGTCATCAACGAGTTTGGGACGTTCAAGATTCATCTCGTCCCTTCGGGGATTTTCGCGCAGAACGCAACCGCGCTCGTCGGCGGCGGCGTGGTGATTGACCCCGCCGTGCTAATCGAGGAAATTGAAACGCTCAACCAAGCGGGCGTGAACGTGGACGGGCGGCTGTGGGTCTCGCCGCGTTCGCACGTCATCATGCCGTATCACAAGATTTTGGACGGGCTGTATGAGGAGGCAAAAGGCGCGGGCGCAACGGGGACGACGCGGCGCGGCATCGGTCCCGTGTTTGCGGATAAGGTCAGTTACAACGGCATCCGCTGGAGCGACTTTGCCAGCGATGCGTTCGAGTCGCGTTTGAAGGTGCAGTTGGAGTTGAAGAACAAAATCATCACGGCGCTGGGCGGCGCGGCGCTGAAGTACGACGAGGTGCGCGAGACCTATCGCGGCTATTACGAGAAACTCAAGCCCTACATCAAAGAGTTGTTCCCCATCGTGCAGGCGGGCTTGAAGGCAAACAAGAACTTCCTGCTCGAACAGGCAATGGGAACGTTCCTCGACACGGACTGGGGGACGTATCCGTTCGTCACCGCCTCGACGACAATTCCATCCGCCGCCTCGGCGGGACTGGGCATCCCGCCGCGTTACATCACAGACGTGGTCGGCGTGACGAAGGCATACACCACCCGCGTCGGCGCGGGACCGATGCCGACGGAGATTCACGATACGGCAAGCGAGGCATACGGGAAGTTTGGCGAGGTCGCCGCCACCACAGGGCGCATCCGCCGCGTCGGCTGGCTGGACCTGGAACTGGTTCGCACTGCCGTCGAGTTGAGCGGCGTCACCGAACTGTGCCTGACCAAGTTGGACATCCTGAGCGGGCTGGAGGCGATTCAGGTCTGCACGGGCTACAAACTGGACGGAAAAGCCGTCCGTTATGCGGATGTGGACGCCTACGGCTTGGAGCGCGTGGAGTGCATCTATCAAACCGTCCCCGGCTGGCAGGAGGACATCAGCCAGGCAAGGTCATTCGAGGCGCTGCCCCCCAACGCGCAGAACTATGTGAGGATGATCGAAGTCGCGGCAGGCGTCCCTGTGAAGTGGATTGGGGTCGGTCCGCAGAGGGAGGCGGTGATACGGAGGTAAGGGTGAAGGTGGAAAGTGGAAAGTGAAAGGAAAAAAAAATAATTTTTGGAGGCACCTATGATCAATTTCATTACATGGCTTATCTTCGGCGCGCTGGCGGGATGGGTTGCCAGCATCCTCACGGGCAAGAACCGCAAAATGGGTGCGCTTGCCAACATCGTCATCGGCATCTTCGGCGCGTTCATCGGTGCGGGGATTTTGAACACGCTCGGCATCGCCGTCCCGCAAGGCTTCAGCCTCACAGGCTTCCTTGTGGCGGTGGGCGGCGCAGTGGCGTTGATTTTTGCAACAAGGCTGGTGCGCTGAACCTATGTCCAAACTGCTCATCGTTTCCCGCGACGCAGACGAGTATGTTCAATGTATTCGAGAGGCAGGTTTGCCAGATTTGGAAATCGCGAACGACCCCGCCGAATGCGACATCGTTCTCGGCGAACCGCGCGGCATCCGTGACCTGCTCCCCCGCCTGCCCCGCCTGAAGTGGATTCAATCCGTGTATGCCGGGGTGGAATACTTGGTCGAACCCGGTCAGCGCCGCGATTACGTGCTGACCAACGCCCGCGGCGTGTTCGGCGATTTGATGTCGGAATATGTGTTCGGGTATCTGCTCGCGCACGAGAAGAAAATTTTCGAGCGTTTCCGCGCCCAGCAGGCAAAGCATTGGGACCGCACCGAATCGGGTCTCCTGCGCGGCAAGACCCTCGGTCTGCTGGGGGTCGGCTCCATCGGCTCGCATCTGGCGCTGACGGCGAAACATTTCAGGATGAAAGTGTGGGGCTTCACCCGCGCCAGCGAAGAATGCAGCGACGTGGACGCCTATTTCCACCCGCCCGATATTTTGAAATTCGCAAAAGGGTTGGATTACCTCGTCTGCGTCCTGCCCCGCACAGAAGGCACAAACCGCATTGTCAATGCCGAACTACTCGACGCTCTGCCGCCGCACGCGGTCCTGATCAACGTCGGGCGCGGGAATGCAGTGGACAACTCCGCCCTGATAGAAGCGCTCACGCAGGGGAAACTTGCCGCCGCTGTCCTGGATGTTACCGACCCCGAACCGCTCCCGCCGGAGCATCCCCTGTGGGCGGCGCCCAACCTATACCTGACCTTCCATTCCTCCGCCAAGAGTTACCCGGAAGACATCACCAGGATATTTGCAGAAAATTACCGGCGGTATCTAGAAGGCAAGCCGTTGATGTATCAGGTGGATTTCGAGAGAGGGTATTAGGTTGGTAATTGGTAAATGGTGGTTGGTGGTTGGTGATTGGAGAAGCGATGACGGTTACTTTGCATGATGTTCAGCAAGCCGCGGAACGGATTCGTCCCTTCGCGCATCGGACGCCCATCCTCACCAGCGAAAGCCTCAATCAACGGGCGGGGGCGCAAGTGTTTCTCAAGTGCGAGAACATGCAAAAGGTGGGCGCGTTCAAATTTCGCGGCGCGTGCAATGCGGTCTTTTCGTTGAGCGAGGAAGAAGCCGCGCACGGCGTGGTAACACATTCCTCGGGAAATCACGCACAGGCGCTGGCGCTCGCGGCGAGACTGCGCGGCATTCCCGCCTATATCGTCATGCCCGATAACGCGCCGCAGGTCAAAAAGGATGCGGTGGCGGGCTACGGAGGTCAAATCACGTTTTGCAAGCCGACGCTCGAGGCGAGGGAAAGCACAATGGAGCGAATCAGGCTCGAGACGGGCGCGACCGTCGTGCATCCCTACGACAACGAACGCGTCATCGCCGGACAGGGAACTGCTGCGCTCGAACTCCTGACCGAAGTCCCCGACCTGGATGTGGTCATCGCACCCGTCGGCGGCGGCGGGCTGTTGAGCGGCACGTCCATCGCGGCGAAGGGACTCAAGCCCGGCATCCGCGTCATCGCCGCCGAACCCGAAATGGCAGATGACGCCTACCGCTCGATGAAGGAAGGCAAAATCATCCCGTCAGTGAATCCCAAAACGATTGCCGACGGATTGCTGACCTCGCTCGGCGCGTTGACCTTTCCCATCATCCACCAAAACGTCGAGCAGATTGTTACAGTGAGCGAACGGGGCATCATCGAGGCGATGAGGTTCGTGTGGGAGCGGGTCAAAATCGTCATCGAGCCGTCGGCGGCGGTGGCGGTGGGCGTGCTGTGGGAAAGGAAGGTTGACCTGAGCGGCTTGAAGGTAGGCGTCATTCTCAGCGGCGGCAACGTGGACTTGAACAAACTGCCGTGGCAAGGCTGATTTCACAGGAGAGAAAACGATGGACGAAGAAACTCCAATCGAAGAAAGACTTCCCTACCCCACCCGTCCAATGTATTTCCCGGATGGCTCGTGGGTCGAAGAGTTTATCATCCCCGAAGAGGACAAGGAAATCGTCCTCGAGCAGTTATATCCGTTCTCACCCGTTCCCAAACTGACCGATGAAATGTACGACCTGCACGCCGACAAGACCTTCATCGTCAAAGATTTTCGCGTGACGTGGGAACACGGCATGAACTATCTCGTCAGCCCCTACTATCCCGAGAGCGGCGGGACGGTCATTGACTGGATGGACGAGAATTCATGGGTGGACGATGGGGATTACAATGAAGAAGATTTCGACGATGATCTTGATCTGACGGAACACGACGGCGACGCACCATTCTAAATTTTTGAAGAGGAATCGAAATGAGCAAACGAAGGCGGCACGCGCAAAAACAATCGGATTTTTCCCAAATCGAATGGCTGAAACACCGCACGGGCTACCCAACGCCCGAAGAACGGGAAAAAATCATCCAACTGCGGCAGAAACTCATCATGGAACTCGCCACTCTCATGTTGAGAGGCGTCAAGCCCCAGGATGCGGAAGGGCAGAGGCTGGTAAGGAAATACGGTACAGAAGAGGTGGAACGAGCCGTAAACATCATTGGAGAAGTCATCAACCTGCCCGTGCTCATCGCGGAAGACGCCAAAAATTACCGCGAATACCGTCAGCGGTATGCGCGTTTCGGCGCAGGTCTGAAGTTTTATTCTGCCAGAGAAATCGAGGAAATGCAGATGGCTCACACCCAATCCATCAAAGAGATTGACGACATCAGCAAACCCTCCGAATTAGACAAACTTTTGCTTTACGGCTGGCGCGATTGGGAAGACATCACACCGCCTGCCATCCCCATCCGTCCCGATGATTTCCACGCGCCGCAGCCCGCATCCTACCCTGCGCCGGTCAACGAACTGCTCGCGTGGGGCGACGACTTGAAACGTGTATATGTTTTTGTAGATGATATGGATGTTACGACCTGGAAAAAGCACATCCCAGCGCTCACCCGCATGGCGCTCGATCCCGGTCTGCTCAATGGCTGGCCCGCTGAACCCGCCAGTTGGGCGCCATGGCACGCCATCCACATACTCGGCAAATTACAAGCCTGGGAATCCGCCCCCGCCCTGGCAAAACTTGCCGACCTCGAAAACGACTGGCTCTCCGATCACCTGCCGCACATCTGGGCGGATATGGGCGCGGAGGTCGAACCATCGCTGTGGGCAATCCTGGAAGCCCCATCGGCATCCGTAAAACAACGCGGGCTTGCCGCACAAAGTTTGTCCATATTGGCGGAAGATGACGAGGCAATAAAAAACAAAGTTATCAAAGGTTTCGCAAAAATGCTGGGAAATGCGAAAATCTTCAATCCCACCGTAAACGCCTACCTGATCCATTTTCTGAGGGACATGCATGCGGTTGAGAACGTTCGGGATGTCATCGAATCCGCCTTCGAGGAGGAACGCGTAGATTTGAACATTATCGCCCCTGAAGACCTTGAAGAAGACTACGAGGATGACTTTTACGATGAGTCGGATGACGAAGCGGACGAGTGAGCTTAGATCAACATCACCTCTACCATCTCACCCGCGCTCAAGCCGGTCGCATTGGGGGGAATGCGCAGCAAGCCGTCGGCGGCGGCAAGGGTAAAGATGAGATTGCTTTTTCCGAAAATCGGTTCGGCATCGTAGACCTCACCCCCGCCCCCTCTCCTGGCAGGAGAGGGGAGCAACTTCACGGGCCACCAGTCTTCGCGCCCGGCTTGCGAGGGCAGGTTGACGGTGAGCCTTGCCTGTACCGCTGCCTTGGGTTTGGGGAGCACGCCCAGCATTTTTTCAATCACCGGCACGACGAACAAATAACCGTTCACCAGCGCGCTGACGGGGTTGCCGGGCAGACCAATCACCGCCTTGCCGTTACAGGCGCCGAGGATGGTCGGTTTGCCGGGGCGGGTGTTGATGCCATGCACAAGGACGCCGGGCTCGCCCAGCGAGCGGATGACTTCGGCGGTCATGTCGCGGGTGGAGGCGGATGAGCCGGCCGTGATGACGACTGCATCGCATTCGGACAGCGCCTGCGCCGCCGCTTCTTTCAACGCCTGAAACTGGTCGCTGAAAATCCCATAGCGTTTTGCCACGCCTCCGCTTTTTTCGACCAATGCCCCCAGCGAGTAGGAGTTGATGTCGCGCACCTGACCGGGACGCGGAGTTTGGCTGGGGTCAACAATCTCGTCGCCGGTCGAGATCAACCCCACTTTCACAGGTTTGACCACGCGCACGGAGGTGATGCCCAGCGCCATCAAGCCGCCGATTTCCGCCGGGCGCAGAAGCGTACCTTTGGGCAGGATGCGCTGTCCCTGCGCCACGTCCTCGCCGATGCGGATGATGTTCTCGCCATCGGCAACCGCGCGGGAGACTTCGATTTCAGAACCCATCGCCACAGAGCGCACAGAGATTTCTTTTTCTTCTGTGTGGCGAACAAGTTGTGTGTATTCCAGCATCACGACCGCATCTGCACCGGGAGGCAACATGCCGCCGGTGTGGATGAGGGCACATTGACCGGGTCCGATCTCGAAGGCGGGCGCATCGCCCATTGGCACTTCGCCGATGAGGGTCAGGTAGGCGGGCAGGGAGTCGGAGGCGCCGAAGGTATCCTGCGCGCGGACGGCGTACCCGTCCACGGTGGAGCGCTGGAAGTCGGGAAGAGGCTGAGGCGCGAGGATGTCTTCGGCGAGGATGCGGCTCAAGGCGTGGGGAACGCTGATCGATTCAGAATCAGGTTCCGGCGCGGAAAGATGCGAAAGCAGGAGGGCGCGGGCTTCGTCGGGAGGGAGGAGAGTCAGGAATTCGGGCATGGTTCAGGTCGAAGGTTGAAAGTCGAAGGTCAAAGGTCGAAAGTCGAAGGTTGAAGTCGAAGGTCGAAGGTTTAACGGAGCCAGAAGGTGAGGGCGAGGAAGTAGGCGGTCAGTCCGAAGACGGCGCTGGCGGTGGCTTGGAGGATTTTCCAGTTGGGAGGCAAGCCGAGGGTAATGTTGCGGAGTTGGAGGATTTGGTAGAGCGCAAAAGGCAGCGTGAGGAAGGCGGGAGCCAGCAGGGGAAGGGTGAGCCCAAAAGCAGGCATGACGAGGAAAAAGATATAGGCAAAGACGACGAAGATGTGATGAAGCGGGACGACGCGTTCCCAGCCGAGGCGGGTGAGGAAGGTGACGCGTCCGTATTTTCGGTCTTGCGCGAAGGTCGGAAAATTGGAAGCGATGAAATAGGTAAAGGCAAGAAAGGTCAGCGGGAGGGTAACGGCAAGGAAGCGGTGTGTGTTCCCTGCTTGAAAGACGAAGGCAATGGTGGGGATGACGTAGGCAAGGTGTATGGCGAGGAGCAGTTCGCCGAAACCGCGATTAGCAAGGCGGAATGGAGGCAGGGAATGAAGAAGGACGATTGCCAGGGAGAGGGCGGGAAAGAGGAAAGAGGCAAGAGGGAGTTGGTGCGTGACAAATAAACCGTATAGGATGATGGCGAGGGCGGTGAGGGATGCGATGGAAAGGTAGAGCAGGTTGCTGCGGAGAGTCTGACGCGCGCGGCGGGTTTCACCTTCGGCAAGCGGCTCGGAATCGAGACGGAAGATTTCGGGCAGGATGGACATGGTCAATTGCGCGAGGAGGACACCCAACAAGCCCAGCCAGAAAGGAACAGGGCGGAACGTAACGCCGAGGTAGTCGGCAATGCCAGCGCCGAGGAGGTAAGTGAGGGCGGCAAAGAGGAGGTGGAGGGGGCGGGTGAGACGAAGCATTGTGATTTTGGATTTGCGATTTTAGATTTTAGATTTTGGATTTGCGGTTGAAGATTGACAGTTTGCGAGTGAAGATTGACGGTTTAGGCTGGTGCGCGGGGGAGGGAGGTGAAGGAGGAAAGGTGAAAGAGGAAAGGAATTCCTCCAGCCGCGCGACTGCCTGCGGAAGATTCTTGCGCCCCAGCCCCACGCGGAAGTGGTTGCCGGTGTCGTCGTACATCGTGCCGGGCAGGAGCAGGACGCCCGCTTCACGGACAACCTTATCACAAAACTCATCCACGTCACCGCGCAGGAGTTTGGGAAAGCCCATCGAGCCAGCCTGCGGACGCACCCATGAAAACAAGTTCGCATGACGGGCGAAGAAATCATCCATAACGGCAAGGTTGTGTTTTATGATGCCAAGGTTGCGTTCGATGAGTTTGTCGCGGTGACGCATGGCAACTTCGGCGAGGAATTCGCTGGGAGCAGAGTTGCAGATGGTGGTGTAGTCCTTCAGCGAAGCCATGGCATCGTAAACCTTTTTGTTCTTCGTGGCAATCCAGCCGATGCGCAGACCGGCAAGCCCGTAGGTCTTGGAAGTCACGCCCAGCGAGACGGCATGGTCGCCCAGGTCACAGGCGGCGGGCAGGCGCATGGACGGGTCGTACTCGGATTCGCGATAGACCTCATCGGAAAACAGGAGCAGACCATATTCCTGAACAAAACCGTGAACCACATCATAGTCTCTCCGCGACATGAGATAGCCGGTGGGGTTATGCGGCGTGTTGATGATGACGGCTTTTGTCCTGGAGCGCAGCAGTTTTTGCAATTCGTAAATATCGAGCCTCCAGCCGTTTTCCTCCCGCGCCTGCCAAAGGCTGACGTCGCAGCCGATGCCTTTCGCCACCTCGCTCAGGGACTGGTAATGCGGCGCATGGACAATCACATGGTCGCCCGGCTTCAACACCGCCAGCATGAAGAGGAAGATGGCTTCCTCCGCGCCTGTGTGAACGAGAATTTCTTCCGGCTGGATGGTTTCGTAGATTTTGGCAATCTCTTTACGCAGTGCAGGGCTTCCCTGTGATTCGGTGTACCCCAGCCAGACGTGTTGAAACTTCTCCGCCGCGCCTTCTTCCAAGGCGAGCAGGTCGGCAACCGTCATGGCTTCGCAGTCGGAGGAGCAGAGCAGGTATTCGGTGGCGAATTCGTATTTGGCAAAGTAGCGTTCGAGTTTGAAGGGGGGGAAGTGCATAGTGAGCAGTTATCAGTGAGCAGTTGTCAGTGAGCAGTGAGCAGTTGTCAGTGAGCAGTCTCTATTTCAACACTTTCTTCATGTCGCGGTAATGGATTTGGTTGTGCAGGTAGAGCATCTTGATCATCTCGCGCAGGGTGGTCATGCCGAGGAAGGGATGGCGTCCCTGTTTGTCGAGGTCGGCTTCTTCGAGCGAGAGGTTCCAGGCAATCGAATCGGCGCGGACGGCTTTGTATTGTTCGAGCAGTTCCTGCGGCGATAAGTCTTTCGTCTTTTCCTGTTGGGAGGCGTTGTAGCGGTCAATCGAAAAATCCTCCGAGGCGCCTTCGCCGGTCAGGCGGATGCGCTCGAAGAGCCGCACCAAGCCGCGCTCGGAAGTGACGAAATGCGCCAGCACGCTGCGAATCGTCCATGTTTCGCCTTCGGTGTACACCTTCAAATTCCATTGTTCGTCGGTCAACCCTGCAAACAGCGCAAAGAACTTTTCACCTTCGGTTCTGAGTTTATCGGCAAGTTCGTTGAGTTCGGACATGGCTCTCTCCTCCAAGGCGGGAGGACCCCGCCCCTACACCAATGAATAACCCCCATCGACGACGATGGTTTGCCCGGTAATGTATTTATTTTGAATCAGGAACTCCAGCGCGGAGGTCACCTCCTCGATTTTGGCGGGACGTTTGAGCGGGATACGCCCAATCAGCCTTTCCCACTCCCCGGCAGGGACGATGTCCGATTGCAGAACGAAGCCCGGCGCGATGGCGTTGACGCGGACCTTCGGGGCGAGGGCGCGGGCAAGGACGCGGGTCAATGATTCGAGCGCGGCTTTGCTGACGGTGTAAGAGGGGTAGCGGCTCCATGCCTTCTGCGCGCCCACATCGGTGATGTTGACGATGAGTCCGCCATCGGTCATTTTTGGAGCGCAGGCTTGGGCGAGGAGGAACGGGGCACGCAGGTTGAGGTCAAGGGCGGCGTCCCAGTTTTCGAGGGAGAGCGAGTCCACACTGCCGTGCGGCATGAAGGCGGCAGAGTTGACGAGGACATCCAATGAGTGGATCGTGGAAAGCAGAGAATGGATTTGGGAAGGATCGGTCAGATCGGCTTGGGCGGGGAAAACGCGCCTCGAGAGCGATTCAATTTCCAGTCTGGTTTGAAGCGCATCGTCCTCCGCCGCGTGGTAGTGGAGGACGATGTCGTATCCCAGCCTCGCCAGAGTCAAGGCGAAGGCTTTGCCTAGTCTATGGGCGGCGCCAGTGACGAGAGCGAGGGGGGACATGTCCCCATTATAAACGTAGGGGCGGGTCTGAGACCCGCCCGCTGTTATTTACGGAAGAAATTCGAAATGAAGAACCAAATGTTCGCAGGTCGCTCGGCAAGGCGGCGCATGAAGTAGGGATACCAGTGCGTGCCGTAGGGAACGTACACGCGGACCGGGTAGCCTTCCTTTACCAACTGCTCCTGCAAGTCGCGGCGGATGCCGTAGAGCATTTGAAACTCGATGGCGTTCTTCGGCAAGCCGATTTTCTCGGCGTATTGCCTGGCAAAGGCGATGCGTTTTTCGTCGTGTGTGGCAATGGCAGGGATGGGCGGGATGCGCCCATCAGCGCTCAGGGGGGTGGAGCCGGCTTTGAGGGCGGTATCCATCAGGATTTTGGCAAGCAGGTCGTAGTTGGCATCCACGTCTGCCTTTTTGGGAAAGGCTTTGTCGGGCGGTTCCTTGTACGCGCCTTTGACAAGACGAAAGCGCGTGCCAAGTTCGAGCAGAGCTTTCACATCGGCTTCGGCGCGGTAGAGATATGCCTGCACCGCCATGCCCACCGTCTGCGGGGTAAAGCCGCGTTCCAGTATGGATTTGTAGATGGAGATAGTAAGGTCGGTGTAGGGCGTGTCTTCGATGTCAATGCGGATGAAATTGCCGTGCTTGCGAGCCTGCTCCAGGATACGGATGAGGTTTTGGCGGCAGATTTCCTCGTCCAGCCCCATGCCGATTTGGGTCAATTTGATGGAGACGTTGGATTTAACCCCCGCTTTATCTATTTCATCCAAAATTGCCAGAATGTCGTCTGCCGCTTTGTTGGCTTCTTCGATGGTGGAGGTGTGTTCCCCCAGGTGATCGAGCGTGGCATTGATACCCTTGGCGTTCAACTCACGCACCGCCCGAATGGCGTCTTCGGGCTTTTCCCCTGCAATGAACCTGGACGCCGCCCGCCAGGCAACGCTCCAACCGGTGACCAGTTTTTGCGCCCAGGCGGCTTTGGAAAGATAGATGAGAAAGGATCGTAGCATCGTCCCGTCCTGCGGTGAGATAGATTGGCGCGGCAGAATTGCCGCGACACGCAAGGTATTCTAGCACAAAGGGAAAAAATAGAGTGTTATACTTTTTCCATTACGAAACTCACCTTCACGGGTGAGGATTTTGAGGTGAAACGTTGAGAAACCGAAGTTCCGTCCCCGTCCTACGCGGGATTTCCATTGCCTTCCTTTCCATTGCCATTGTCGTCACCATCGTGGCGCTCATCGGTTACAGCCGCACGCGCAATAACTATCCCAGCGGCATGACCATCGCCGGCGTGCCGGTGGGAGGCGTCAGTCCGCAGATTGCCGCCGAGCGCGTCTTGCAGGTCTATTCCTCGCCCATCGAGGTGCGCTACGGCGACGCGGTCATCCACATTGACCCGTCGCTCGTGGGTTTTGAAGTGGATATTGAGAGCATGATCGCCGCCGCCGACCTGGTCCGCACGGGCGGCTCATTCTGGGGCGGTTTTTGGAACTATCTGTGGAACCGCCAACCGCAGCCGGTGGAAATTCCCCTCAGCGCTTCGCTCTCGGAAGAGAGGCTGGTTGCCTACCTCCAGAACGAAATCTCCGCCCGGTACGACCAGCCCCCCACCCCTGCCCAGCCCGTGCCCGGCGGCACCACGTTCATGCCCGGCGAGCCGGGACGCGTCCTCGACGTTCCGCGCGCCGTGCGTCTGATCGAAGATACTCTGCGCTCGCCCAACAACCGCACGGTGGTACTCCCCTTCCAGCAGAGCGTTGCCGCGCGTCCTACCATCCAAAACCTGGAAATCCTGCTTCAGCAAAACATCATCGCCGCCGGCTTCGACGGCGTCATCGGCGTGTACCTGCTCGACCTGCAAAACGGACAGGAAATTCACTTCGCCATGGACAAGGGCGAACCCATCCCGGTCAACCCGGATGTGGCGTTCACCTCCTCCAGCACGGTCAAAATCCCCATCATGGTTTCCTACTTCATCCATAACGGCTCCGCCGCGCTGGATGAAAATTCATCTGCCCTCATCCTCGACATGATTCGCAAATCCGAAAACCCGCCCGCCGACCGCCTGATGAGCGCGCTCGACCCGGCGCGCGGTCCGCTGGTGGTGACCGAGGACATGCGCAAAATCGGATTGGAAAATACCTTCCTGGCGGGCTTCTTCTGCAGCGCCGAAGCGCCCTGTCCGCTGCTCCAGCGCATCACCACCCCCGCCAACCAACGCACCGACGTTTCCACCGACCCCGACATCTTCAACCAGACCACCCCATCCGATAGCGGTATGCTCCTCGCCGACATCTACCAGTGCGCGGAAAGCGGCGGCGGCGCGCTGATTGCGGCATTCCCGCAAACCATCACGCCGGAAATCTGTCAGCAGATGATTGACTTTTTGGCGGCAGACAAGATCGGGGTCCTGATTGAAGCGGGCGTTCCCGAAGGGACGCGCGTCGCCCACAAACACGGCTGGATCAGCGATCCCGCTTCCGGCGTCATCAAAAACATCAGCGATGCCGCCATCGTCTATACCCCCGGCGGTAACTATGTGCTGACCATTTACGCCTACCATCCCGTGCAAACGGTGTGGGAACCGGTCTCCTTATTGTTCGCTCAACTTTCACAGGCGGTTTACAATTTCTACAACCTGACGGGTCAATAAGATATAATCACATCATGAGCGCGGCGCTGGGACTTTACCGACTCCAACAGGTGGACAGCCAAATGGACGCCCTGCGGGCTCGCCTGGCAGTCATCCGTCAAACGCTCGAAAACGACCTGCAACTGCGCGCCGCCGCTGAAGCCCTCTCTGCCGCTGAAGCCTTTCACAAGCAAGCCGCCAGCGCGCTGAAACTCAGCGAAGCGGAAGTGGAACGGCAAAGCCTCAAAATCACACAGACCGAAGCCAGCCTCTACAGCGGCAACGTGAAGAACCCCAAAGAACTGCAAGACCTGCAAGCGGAAATTGCCTCTCTCAAAAAACATCTCGCCGCGCTAGAAGAACGCGAACTGGAAGCCATGCTCCGCGCCGAAGAAACCGAAAAAAATCTGGAACAGGCAAAGACGCAACTGGCGGACATCCAAGCGAATGTGCTGGCACAGCACCGCGACCTGGCAGGCGAGAGCGAAACACTGACCAAAGACCTGGAACGCCTCGCAGCGGAACGGCAGGCAATCGTGCAAAACCTGGACGAGCAATCCATCAAAACCTACGAGGGACTGCGCCAGCACAAACGCGGCATCGCTGTTGCCGTGCTTAGCGACGATTCCTGCTCCGCCTGCGGCACCACACTGACCGCGTCTCAACAGCAATTCGCCCGCCTGCCTCAACTCTTCTACTGCCCCACCTGCGGCAGAGTGCTTTACGCCGGATAACCAACAGCAATGAACCCCACCACCGCCTTGATCATCGGGTTTCTCCTGGGCGTCGCCGCGACTATTCTCGTCGGGCGGGTGCGCCCTTTGCTGCGGCAAATCCGCGAAAACGCCCGCGAGCGGCGCGAAGAGGCGAAAATCCGACGCACCAGCGGTCTGGAGGACAACCACCGCCGCCTCACCCTGCGCCGCGCGCAGGGGATGCACCTTGCCGCGCCTCTGTTTGCCCTCGATGAAATTTTGCAGGAACCCAAACTTATCGCGCCGCCCGCCCAGGTTCAGCCGGGCAAAGTCAGCGTGATGGAAGACATCGTCACGCAAACCCTGCCCTACATGCCCGAATGGACCGAACTGGCTGCCATCTACCGCGCTCCCACCCTCGGACTGGTGGAGGCGGTGACCGGCGAGGCAAATGTAGTCATCGTCGGCGCGGCGGGAGCGGGAAAAACTGTCGCGCTGGCACACCTCGCTTCGCTGGCGGCAAATTCCCAGGTCCAGTTGGCGGCGGGCAAAGAGGCTGTCCCGTTCCTTTATCACATCGCCGACTTGCAACTCCCCTTCGATCCCGCCAAAGACCCGTTGACCGTCGTCATCAACGCCGCCGCCGAACGCGCTCCCGTCTTCGACCTGCGCCGCCTCCCCGACTTCGTCAAACAAGCCTTCTCCGACGGACGGGCACTCCTGCTGGTGGACGGTTTCGACGAGGCGGATCCGCAAACCCAAACAGCCGTCGTCGAATGGTTCAAAGCGCTCTGCGAAGCCTATCCGCGCGCCCGCATCGTCACCACCGGTATGCCCGGTCAACTGCATGGTCTGGTCGGACTGGGATTCCATCCGCTGGCGCTCATGGCATGGGACGAACGCACCATGAGCCGCTTCATCCGCCAATGGGGCGAGGCGTGGACTCGCAACCTCCCGCAGACCTCTCTCAGCGTGGACCCGCTCCTGCTCAACGAATGGCTGGACCTGGACAACGCGGGTCTGACTCCCCTCGAACTGACCCTCAAAACCTGGGGCGCCTACGCCGGCGACAGCCGCGGCGCGCGCGTCCTCGACTTCATCGCCGCTCATATCCGCCGCCTTGCCCCAGCGGGGACGCCGGTCGCCGCGCTCGAACTGCTTGCCATGCAGGTCGTCTTGAACATGCAGCCCATCTTCAACCCGCGCATAGCCCGCACATGGGTCCAGAAATTCGAACCAGCGGAAACACTGCCCGCCGCGGGAACAGAATCCGCCAGCGGTGGAGAAGGGGAAGCGCCGGCAGTCGAAGAATCGAAGAGCGGGAGCAGAAAAGTCAAAGGAGCGGTCACCGCGCCCACCTACGGCTTGATCAGCAAACTGGTCGAGAGCGGCTTGCTCTCTGCTCATCCGAACGAAAAGATGCGCTTTTTGCATCCGCTCCTCAACGGCTACCTGGCTGGCAAGGGAGCAAGCGCAACCAGCGTCGAAAGCGACCTGCTCGCCCAGCCCGACTGGCTCGGCAAAACCCTTGCGCTGCACTACCTCGCCGCGCATGGCGACGCATCGAAAGCCGTGGAGGCGCTGCTCAAACAGTCGGACCTGCCCTTCCATCGCGGCATCTTCGAGACGGCGCGCTGGCTGAAAGACGCCCCCAAAGAGGCAAAGTGGCGCGCCAAAGTCTTTGCCGGTCTGCTTTCCATTCTTCAGGCAGAAGGACAGCCCCTCACCCTGCGGGCGCAGGCAGTGGCGGCGTTCGTCGCCAGCCGCGACCCGGGCGCCGCGCCCCTCTTCCGTCAACTGCTCACCTCGCGCTCCTTTGAAGTCATTCCGCTCGCCGCCCTCGGCAGCGGCGCCCTGCGCGACCGCAAAGCCGTGCCCATCCTCGAGGAAGTTTTGCAGGCGCCCTTTGGCGCAGTGAGGCGGGCGGCATGCCTTGCCCTTGTTGCCATCGGCATGGACAAAGCCATCGAAGCCGTTGCCCGCGCCCTGCTTCAGGGAGACGAAGAACTGCGCCGCGCCGCCGCACAAGCATTGGCAAACGACCCCGCCGAAGGCTACGATGTTTTGCGCGAAGGCGCCACCCTCGCCGACATCATGGTACGCCGCGCCGTCGTCCATGGGCTTGCCCGCGTCGAAGAACCCTGGGCGTTCGAAATGCTCCAGCGTATGCAAACCGACGACGACCAGTGGGCGGTGCGCAACCTGGCGAACCAATACGTGGAGGAAATCTCCACCCGCGACCCGCGCGTCCCGCGTCAACTCACCCCGCCCTGCGAAACGCCTTGGCTGGTTGAGTTTGCCGGCAAACAGGGCGTCGGCATCCCGCGCGGCGGTCCCGCCACCGACATCCTGCTCAAAGCGATGCGCTTTGGCAGCGCCGAAGAACGCCTCGCCGCCATTCCCTACCTCAAGCAGACACCCAACGACGGCGTCTTGGGCGCATTCTACAACGGCATCTACGGCGAAGACCCCGAAGTCCGCGAAGCCTGCTTCCTCGCCATTCAGGAACTCGCCGCCGACGGCGCTCCCATCCCCCACCCCAACCAGTTCGGACTCGGCTGACATGCTCATCACAAACGCGACCCTCATCACCTGGGAGGCGGAAAACCGCGTCCTCGAAAACCACGCCCTGCTCATCGAAAACGACCGCATCCGCGAAATCGGCACCACGCAGGCGCTCACCGCCAAATACCCCCGCGAAGAAAAACTCGACGCGCGCGGTCAATATGTGATGCCCGGCAGCATCTGCGCCCACACCCACTTCTACGGCGCGTATGCGCGCGGCATGGCAATCCCCGGTCCCGCGCCCAAAGACTTCCCGGAGATTCTGCAAAAGTTGTGGTGGCCCCTCGACCGTTCGCTCGACGCGGAAAGCATCCGCTACTCCGTCCTTCCCTGCCTCGTGGACGCGGTCAAACACGGCACGACGACTCTCTTCGATCATCACGCCTCGCCCAACGCCATCCCCGGCTCGCTCGACATCATCGCCGAGGAGGTGGAAAAGGCCGGTCTGCGCGCCGTCCTGTGCTATGAAGTGACCGACCGCGACGGCGAAGCGAAGATGAAAGCCGGCATCGAGGAAAACCTCCGCTTCCTCAAACGGACCAAAAGCCCGCTTCTGGCTGGGACCTTTGGACTGCACGCCAGCCTCACGCTTTCCGACTCATCTCTGGCTTTGTGCCGCCAATCTGTGCCAGACGATGTGGGCTTCCACATCCACACCGCCGAACACGAAGCCGACGAGTACGACAGCCTCCACAAATCCGGTCTGCGCGTGATAGACCGTCTGCACAAACACGGCATCCTCGGACCGAAGACCATCACCGCGCACGGCGTCCACTTCGACGCGCGGGAAATCCAACTGCTCGCCGAAACGGGGACGTGGCTCACCCATCAGCCGCGCTCGAACATGAACAACGGCGTCGGCGTCGCCCCCGTCGAATCCATGCTGCGGGCGGGGGTACGGGTCTGTTTGGGAAATGACGGCTTCTCCAACGCCATGTGGGAGGAGTGGAAAGCCGCCTACCTGCTGCACAAAGTCCACCACCGCGACCCGCGCCGCATGAACGGTTACGACCTTCAACAGATGGCAATCTACAACAACGCCGCGCTGGCAAACGTCTTCTTCCCCTCTGCAACGATAGGGCAACTCGTCCCCGGCGCCTTTGCAGATATGATTTTCGTGGATTACCATCCCAACACCCCGCTGACATCCGCCAACCTGCCGTGGCACATCGTCTTCGGCTTCCAGCAGAGCATGGTCACGACCACCATCGTGGCGGGCAAAGTCCTGATGAAAGACCGTCAACTGCTGACGCTGAACGAAAAAGAAATCGCCGCCAAAGCCCGTGAAATCGCGCCGAAAGTGTGGGAACGCTACCAGAAGGAAGCAGCGAAAGCGTAACGGACGTTCTCTAACGTCCGCCGCAACAAAGCCAACAGGAACAAGACTTACGCATAAGTGGCGTTCTCCAACGCCGATTGCCTGCCCAATGCGCTAGAGAGCGCGTTCTACACAGGGTTTTGTCTAAATCGCAAGGAGTTTTCATGGAAGAAAAAGCCCCCCTCTTATTGACCATCGCCGTCCTCGGCGGCACCGGCAAGGAAGGCAAAGGACTCGCCTACCGCTGGGCAAAAGCAGGTTACAAGGTCATCATCGGCTCACGCACCCCCGAAAAAGCCGTCACCGCCGCCTCTGAAATCATCGAACGGCTGGAGGGATCTTCCTCGGTGGTGGGCGCCTCGAACCTCGAAGCCGCCCAGCAGGCGGACATCGTCGTGCTGACCGTGCCGTATGCCGCGCACAAATCCACGCTCGAAAGCGTGAAGGATGCGCTCAAAGGCAAACTGCTCATTGACGTCACCGTGCCGCTCGTGCCGCCCAAAGTGACCAAAGTGCAAATGCCGCCGGCCGGCTCCGCCGCACAGGAAGCGAAACAAATCCTTGGCGAGGGCGTGGAGGTCTGCGCCGCGTTCCAAAATATCTCTCACGAACATCTGCTCACCGATGAAGATGTGGAGTGCGACGTGCTGGTCACCGGCACATCCAAAGAAGCCCGCGCCGAAACCCTCAAACTCGTCGAAGCCGCCGGGCTCAAGGGCTGGGACGCCGGTCCCATCGAGAATTCCGTCGTCGTGGAGGGACTGACCAGCGTGCTGATCAACATCAACAAGCAATACGGCTCCACTCATGCGGGAATTAAGATCACGGGTGTAAAATAAAAATATGAGCAAAATCAAGGTGAAAATTCCCAAAAAACAAATTGCCGATTTCTGCGAACGTTGGAAGGTAAAACAGTTCGCGCTGTTCGGTTCGGTGTTGAGAGATGATTTTCGCCCTGACAGCGACATTGACGTTTTGGTTTCGTTTTCACCGGACGCACCATGGAATTTGTTCGATTTCGTTACCATGCAAGAGGAACTGCAAAAACTGTTTGGGCGCCATGTGGACTTTGTCGAAAAGGAAGGTCTTAAAAATCCTTTCCGAAAACAGAGTATTTTGAACAGCATGAAGGTTATCTATGAAGCCGAACGAGCGTGATGTCTCCTACCTGTGGGATATGCTCGAAGCTGCCAGGAATATCGGAAAATTCCTTACAGGGGTAAAGTACGGAACGTATTCCAAAAATAAGATGATCCAGTCCGCAGTGGAGCGCCAGTTGGAAATTATTGGCGAGGCAGCCAAGCGTGTCTCTAATGAATTCAAGGAGGCGCATCCTGAAATTCCATGGAAAAACATCATCGGCCTTCGCAACATTTTGGCGCACGAATATGGGGAAGTGAGGGTCGACCGTATCTGGTTGATTGCTACAACAAGCGCAAAAGAACTAACAACCTTGCTCAAGCCCCTTGTGCCAAAAATGAAAGCAAAATAACCCGATGCCCTCCATGTCCACGGGCGTCAAGATAACCGGCGTAAAATAAGAGCATGAACAAATTCGAAGAACTCACCAAACAAATTGTGCCAATTCTCAAACCATATGTCAGTCGAATCTCTGTATTCGGCTCCTATGTGCGCGGCGAAGAAACTCCCGAAAGCGATATTGACATCTTGGTTCGCCTCAAACCCGCCGACCGCCGCCCCAGACTCGGTTTGAAGTTTTTCGGACTGCAAGATGAATTAAAAAAATTGATTGGACGCGAGGTGGATTTAGTCACTGAAGAAGGACTTAGCCCTTATATTCGCCCTTATATCGAAAAGGAAAAGGTCGTTTTGTATGAAGAAGGATGATTCGGTCTATCTTCATCACATCTTGGATGCCATCCATCGTATCGAAACGTATACCCAAGGCATTTCCAAAGAGACATACATGCAAAACGGCCTTCTTCAGGATGGGGTTGTGCGGCAATTGGAGATCATAGGCGAGGCAAGCAACAACATCTCGGAGGAATTTCAGGATAAACATTCCGAAATTCCATGGGGGCAAATCATCAGCCTGCGCAATCGAATTGTACATGCCTATTTCGACATTAACCTTGAAATTACCTGGGATATTGTTCACGGCGACATTCCAGAATTGAAGCGGCAGATTGAACGAATCTTGTCATCCTAGCCATATGCCCCTCACCCTCACCCCCCTCGCGCACATCCCCCTCATCCGCCACGGCGACAACCTGGCGGATATTCTTGTATCAGCCCTGCGCGCGAACGATATCCAACTCGCCGACGGCGACATCCTGGTCGTCACCTCCAAAATCGTCAGCAAAGCCGAAGGGCGGATGGTAAACCTTGCCACGGTCACGCCCTCGCCGCGCGCCCTCGAACTGGCGGAACAAACCCAAAAAGACCCGCGCCTCGTTGAACTCGTTTTGCAAGAAAGCGCCGAAATCCTGCGCACACGCCCCGGCACCATCATCGTCGAGCATCGTCTCGGCTTCGTCTGCGCCAACGCGGGGATTGACCATTCGAATGTGTCCCCCACCCCTAACTCCCCTCCCCCAATATTGGGGGAGGGGCTGGGGGTGGGGGGTGAAGAGTGGGTCCTGCTCCTTCCGCAAGACCCAGACCTCTCGTCCAGAAAGATGCGGGATGAGATTCAATCCAAAACCGGAAAACACATCGGCGTCATGATCATTGACTCGCACGGACGCGCTTGGCGCATCGGCACGGTCGGCGTGTGCATCGGATTGAGTGGCATCCCCGCTGTGGTGGACGAACGCGGCTGGAAGGACTTGTTCGGCTACGAGTTGAAAATCACTATCGTCGGCGTGGCAGACGAGCTCGCCGCCGCCGCCTCGCTCGTCATGGGGCAAGCCGCCGAAGGCACGCCCGCCGTCCACGTGCGCGGCTTTCCGTATCCGTTGCGCGAAGGCTCGCTCAAGGAACTGCTCCGCCCCAAAGAGCAGGATATGTTTCGATAAATCCTATGAACCCTTTCCCCTCCGAATTCCTCGACCTCCTCAAAGACGAAACCAAAGCCATCCTCTACCTCGCCACCCTCATGCCCGATGGATCGCCGCAGGTCACGCCCGTCTGGTTCAACACCGACGGCGAATACATCCTCATCAACACCAGCGAAGGGCGTGTCAAAGACCGCAACATGAAAGCCCGCCCTAAAGTGGCAATGGTCATTCAAGACCCGTCTGACCCCTACCGTTACCTCCAAATTCGCGGCGAGGTGGCGGAATATACCAGCGATGGCGCCGATGAACACATCAACCAACTCTCCCTCAAATACGACAACGAACCCTGGACCTTCCGCGCGGGACAAAAGCGGATCATCTACAAAATCAGACCGCTTCACTTCGACCCCCACTGACCTGCACACCTTTTTGCGGACCCGCCGCTCCATCCGCCGCTTCAAAGCGGATCCTTCGACGGGCTCAGGACAGCGCCCTGTGCCTGATTCCGTCATCGAGCGGATTCTCACCACCGCGACCTACGCCCCCTCCGCGCATAACCTTCAGCCCTGGCGCTTTGCCATTGTAGCGCCGGCTTCCGCCGGCAGGGAGCGCCTCGCCCACGCGTTGACTTCCGCCATGCGCCGCGACATGACCGCCGAAGGCGCGCCCGCAGCGGAGATCGAGTCCAGGGTGGCGCGCTCGCTCAAACGTCTGAACGAAGCGCCCGTCATCATCGTCCTCTGCCGCGACGTGACCGCCGTCCGCGAACACAAGCGTGAGGACGAGATCATGTCCATCCAATCCGTCGCCAATGCGGCGACGTATCTCCTGCTCGCTGCGCACGCTGAAGGCTTGGGCGGCAACTGGATTTGCTGGACCCTCTACGCCCAGGAAGAAACGCGCCAAGCCTTAGGCTTGCCCGAAACGTGGGAGCCGCAGGCAATGGTTTTTATCGGGTATGCGGATGAAGAACCGAAGGAAAAAGTTGTGAAGCCCCTGAATGAAATCGTGGAGCAAGTCTGAGACTTGCTCCACTAGGGCATGGCAGTCTCGACGAATCGCACCACGCCCAGTTGATAAGTCTCGCCGCGTGAGATGTGGATGCGAACTTCATTGCCGCCGTTTTCGGCAAGGATAATCAGCGACTGTTCGCCGGCCGGCACATTTTCGAGACGGAAACTACCGTCGGCGTTTGTACGCACGGATTGATTACTTCCCAGTATCAATACCTCGCCTCGAAACGGTTCACCGCTGGAAGTCAACACCACGCCTTCCACCGCACCCTTCCCCAGCACCACCTGACCGCCGAACTGACCATTCACAACACTGAGAAACCCTAGAAACAACACCAACACAGCCAGCGCGGCAATCAGCCGGCGCATCCGCCGCTTGCCTGTCTCGGCAGCGGGAGGCAGGTCGGGCAAACCGTTTTCAAATTCTTTCAGAGAGGGGTCTTTTTCGAACATGGCTTTCTCCTACGAAATCCCTATAACGTCCAGGTAAATGTTATGGAACTGATGTTACGCACCGTCCCGAAGGTTTGACTGAAAAATAGACACAATTTGCGAGAACCTTCGGGACGTTTCGCGTAAGGTGAGTTATGGAATAGAAATACGGAAACCATCCACGCAAACCTGAGAGGCATCCCAGGAGCGCAAACCGGCGCCGCCTTCGGTATAGATGGAATCCTTTCCTGTCAGCACAGGGACGCCGTCTATGTAGGCGGTAAACTGATTGCCTTGCACCGAAACGGTGACATCCTTCGGCGCGCTGTACCAATCGTAACCTTTGGCAGGAGCGACCGCAAAGGGCGTGAGTTCCTTTCCATTTACCCACTTGCGAAAGATGAACGCGCCGTAGCCGGGGTCATACTGAAAGGTGTAGCCGTTGAACTGTCCTTTGTCATCCACCGTAGTGCGGAAGAAAACACCGTAGCCGTTGCCTTTCATCAAATGCGCCCCATCCATCTGGATGGTATAGTCTTTTGGCTTGAGGTTTGCAGAGCATTTGTCGAAAATCATCCCCACGCCGGAAGCGCAGGCGGATTCGTTTTTCGATTGCCATGCGCCCTGCCCTTTCAGCCAGTTATCCAAGCCGGCGTTGAAGTTATCTTCGCAGGCATAGCGCACATCTCCGCACACATCATCGCCGCTAATGGCGCTGGCGGCGCGGCAGTACACATCGGAGAGGCGCACGCCGGTCAATTGCAGCACCAGCGCCGTGCCGATGACAACCAGAGCAATCAGCAGGACGTATTCCACAAGTCCCTGTCCTTTTGAAAGGCGCATTTGTTTCATTTCTGCTTCTCCTTTCGGCTTTTGATTCTCGCCTGAACGCGCTGGTATCCTTCCTTGGGGGATTTCGGAGCAGAAGATTTGTGAACGGGATTGCTCCAATGAAAGGCAAGGTCCTCGAACAGGGCGGCAAACGGGCTTTCAGGCTGGGCATAAGTGACTGGCTTGCCCAGTGTAATCGCCGTGGAAAAGACATCACCGCCATTGGGAACGGCGACGCGAATGGAGCGCTTGAGGGATTTTTCGATTTGCGCCCGCGACAAGCCATTCCCTTTGAATGTCCAGTTCAACACCAATTCGATTTTTTCCGGGGGATAACCGAGTTTATCGAAAACGCGCAAAGCCGAACTGGCGTTTTGTATCGAAGCCAGTTCGGGTGTCAACAGCAAAACGATTAGATCGGCAACATCGAGCGCGGCAAGCGTGGTGTCACGGAAATCGTGCGGCAGGTCAATGACCACATATTCATATTGCGATTTCAGCACCGACAGCACATGATCCACCTGGTCTTTGACCAGCATTTCAGTGAGTTCCGGCTCGCGCGGAGTCGCCAGCACATCCAGCCCGCACGGGTGACGGAGGAGCACACGCCGAATTAACTCCGGCTCCATTTCGTTGAAGGGAATGGGAGCGAGGTCTGCCCAACTGTTACGCAGCGGCACATCCAGCATCAAGGCGGCTTGTCCGTTGGTCAATGCCAAATCCACCAGGGCGGTTTTGTAGTCCCACACCTGGGCAAGTCCCACCGCCAGATTCACTGCCAGGGTGGAAACGCCGCATCCGCCGCGCAAAGAAAAGACGGCGATAGTGCGGTTATCGGATTTTGGCGCGGCAGGCTCAACGGTCACGGAGGAACGCCGCAGCAACGCCTTGACGCGCGCCACAAACTCGGCAGGCTCGAGAGGCTTGGGGATGAAATCGTCTGCGCCGGCGTCGTATGCCTGCAAACGATCATCCAGTTCCTTCAAGCCGGTCAAAATAATGATGGGAATTTGCGCTGTTTCAGGAGAACGCCGCAGGCGGCGGCAAAGTTCGAAACCATCCATATCCGGCATCAGCACATCCAGCACGGCAAGCGCCGGCGCGGTCGTCTTCACAAGCGCAAGCGCCTCTTCCCCGCTGCCGGCGGTGAAGATATTAAAACCAGCCGACTGTAAGACCCCGCTGGTAATCTTGCGGCTCAAGGGATCATCATCTACGACAAGAATTTCCAAGCCCATGACACTTCTCCTGTAACGACCACTTTCAATTGGATAAGTTTCACCCTGTGTTACGGTTCGGTTACAGTATAGCACCCCTGCCTGTCAGGCACACCTTTCAGCGGCGTTACAGTTTGCCCTAAAACAATGGAAAAAAGCCAAGACGCCTTATAATGAAACCGTCATTACGGCATGGAGAGACTGATGAAAAACGCATCTCAATCCAACCGAAGAAAGTATATGGAATTGTATTTCTGGCTGGGGGTAATGCTGGGGGTCTTGCCGCCTGTACTTGCCATCCTGACAGAATTGTACTTGCAGCAGTTACCCCTTACAGTTTGGGCAATTCAGTACGTCCTCAGAAAAAATCCGATTCTTTGGGTCTTCAACCTGGGTCCGCTGGTGTTGGGAGCAACGGGCTACTTCCTCGGCAGACAACAGGATTTGATGATCAACCTGACAGCCTCGCTCGAACAAAGGGTGGCGCAGCGCACAGCAGAATTACGGCAATCCAACCAGGTTCAGGAGATCTTAAACAGCCTCTTACGCCTTTCGCTCGAAGAGCTTTCCATGCAGGAAACGCTCGAGCAGGCATTGGAGCGCATCATCAACATCCCCTGGCTACCCACCGAGCCCAAAGGCGGCATCTTCCTGACATCCGAAGACGATCCCAATGTCCTGCTCTTACGCGCCTCGCACAATATGGCGGTCCCACTTCTCAAGTCGTGCGCGCGCGTGCCGTTTGGCACCTGCCTGTGCGGACGCGTCGCTCAAAGCCGCACAATCCTTTTCACCGATTGCGTGGATGAGCGGCATGAGATTCAATATGAAGGGATGAAGCCGCACGGGCATTACAACGTCCCCATCGTCCATCGCGACAAGGTGTTGGGGGTACTGGTGTTGTACGTGTCAGACGGACATCAACCTCAACCGAACGAAAAAGAAGCCCTGCAAGCCATCGCCCATACGCTTGCCAGCATGATTGCCGCCCGCCAAGCCGAAGAGGATCTAACCCGTCAGAAGAAATTCTTCGAGACTCTCGTGCAGACCAGTCCGGCGGCGGTCGTGGTCATGTCCAGCGATCAGACCATCCAGTCCTGCAACGAAGCGTTTGTATCTCTCTTCGAATACACGCGGGAAGAGTGCGTGGGGCAAAAACTGGACGCTCTGATTGTGCCGCCTGAAGCCCATGAGCAGGCGCAGCAATATTCACAGCAGGCGCTGGCTGGAAACCTCATCAACCAAATCGCCCAGCGGCGCTCGAAAAATGGGAGAGTTATTGATGTAAAAATTTCCGCCGTGCCGGTGCGCATCGAAGGGGAAACGGTCGGTGTGATTGCCATCTATCATGACATCACGGAACTGCTGCAAGCCAAGCGCGAAGCCGAAGAAGCGGCAAAAGCCAAAGCCGACTTCCTCGCCAACATGAGCCACGAAATCCGCACGCCGCTCAACGCCATCATCGGCATGACCAGCCTGCTGCTCGATACGCGGCTCGACGATGAGCAGGCAAACTTTGTCGAGACCATCCGCAACAGCGGAGACACACTGCTGGCTGTCATCAACGACATCCTGGACTTCTCCAAAATCGAAGCCGGCAAGATGACCGTGGAAAAAGTTCCCTTCAACATCGCCTACTGTATCGAGTCGGCGCTAGACTTGGTGGCTGCCAAAGCCTTCGAAAAACGGCTCGAACTGGCTTATGTGTTGCAGGAAAACATGCCGGTCAAATTCCAGGGAGATATTACGCGCCTGCGGCAGGTGCTGGTGAACTTGCTGGGCAACGCCGTCAAGTTCACGCAGGCGGGAGAAGTGACGGTTTCCGCCGCGGTCGAGAACGTGCAAGGCTCGCTGTACACGCTTCACTTTCAGGTGCGGGATACCGGCATCGGCATTCCCAAAGATAAACTCCACCGTTTGTTCGAGGCGTTCTCACAGGCAGATACATCCACCACACGCAAATTTGGCGGCACCGGTCTGGGGCTTGCCATCAGCAAGCGGTTGATCGAACTCATGGGCGGAACCATCTGGGTGGAGAGCGAGGAGGGCAAAGGCTCGACCTTTCATTTCACGATTCAGGCGGAGCCCGCCAGCGGAACCGCCTCGCTCTTCCCGCGTCAAGCCCAGCCCAATCTTTCCAACCGCCGCCTGCTGGTCGTGGACGACAACGATACCAACCGTTTGATCCTTCAAAAACATGCCGCCAGTTGGGGAATGTCGGTTTCAGCCGCGGCATCCGGCAAAGAGGCGTTGCAACGCATCGAACAGGAACGTTTTGATTTGATGATCCTCGACATGCAAATGCCGGAAATGGACGGTTTGACGCTGGCACAGGAAATCCGCAAGCATCCCACTGCGGCTCAGACGCCGCTGATCATGCTGACCTCACTGGGGCGCAAACCCGAAGGCGCAGAGGGAGTTGCCTTCAACGCTTTTCTCTCGAAGCCGATCAAAACGTCTCAGTTGTATAATACCGTTTGCGAAGTGCTGGCGGCGCGTCCCAGTGCGGAAGCGGTTGCGCCGCAAAAGCAGGCTGTATTCGACCCATCCATGGGCGACCGTCATCCCCTGCGCATTTTGCTTGCCGAAGATAACCTCATCAACCAGAAGGTCGCCATCGGTTTGTTGAAGAAACTGGGTTACCGCGCCGATCTCGCCGCAAACGGACTGGAAGTGTTGGAAGCGCTGCGGCGGCAGGAATACGACATCATCCTGATGGATGCGCAAATGCCCGAAATGGACGGCGAACAAGCCGCCCGCATCATCATCGAGCGATACCCGCGCGGCAAGCGTCCGCGTCTGGCGGCAGTGACCGCCAACGCTTTGGAAGGCGACCGCGAACGATTTCTTGCGATCGGCTTCGACGATTACATCAGCAAGCCAATTCAAGTGGAGGAATTGGTGCGCGTCCTGCAGAATACGGTGCCGCTGCCGCGCAAGACGACACGTCCGCTGCGGTTGCACGGCGAATCCACATCCTCAGGAGACTGACATGCCGCTGGACCCCTCTGCGTTCAACCAATACCGCGAGTTCATGGGAGAGGATGCCGATGCGTTTATTGCCGACATCGTGCAAACTTTTATGACGAGCGCCCCAAAAGCCCTGGAAGACATGAAGGCGCTCATCGCCGCCGGAAAACGGACAGAGTTCGTGCGTGCCGCGCATACGCTCAAATCCAACTCGGCGACGGTGGGCGCCAATGACCTGCGTCAACTGTGCGAAACAATGGAACGACAAGGTCATACGTTGGATTCCGCCGCGCTGGAATCCATGCTCGCTCAGGCGGTTCGGGAATATCAACAGGCGGAACGTGAATTGAAAGACTGGCTGGCAAAATAAAACAACGAGGAGGAAACCACCACCTCATGCGCATCACTGCCCTGGCGGGCGGAGTGGGCGGCGCGAAACTCGCCCACGGACTCGCCCAACTCCTCCCCCCCGAAGACCTGACGGTCATCGTCAACACCGGCGATGACTTCGAACATCTCGGTCTCTATATTTGTCCCGATTTGGATACGGTTTGTTACACGCTGGCGGGGCTCGCCAACCCGCAAACGGGCTGGGGGCGCGCGGACGAGACGTGGAACGCGATGGCGAATCTCGCACGACTCGGCGGTCCCGACTGGTTCAACCTCGGCGACAGCGACCTTGCCACGCACATCGAACGCACACGGCGGCTCAAGGAGGGACAGACACTCTCGCAAGTCACCCGTGACTTCTGCGCGGCGTGGGGCGTGCGGCACACCGTCCTGCCGATGAGCGACCAGCCCGTGCGCACCATCGTCGAGACGGAGGAGGGAGAGTTGCCGTTTCAGGAATATTTCGTTCATCGCCGCTGTGAGCCGCGAGTCAAAGGCTTCAGATTTGAAGGGGCTGAGGTTGCCGAACCAGCCCCCGGGGTGCGTGAAGCGGTCGAGTCCGCCGACGCGATCGTCATTTGTCCATCGAATCCATGGGTGAGTATTGATCCGATTCTAGCGACCCTCACCCCTGCCCTCTCCCTAAAAGGGAGAGGAAATATTGTTGCCGTCTCGCCAATCATTGGCGGGCAGACGGTGAAGGGTCCTGCCGCAAAAATGTTTGCCGAACTGGGCATCGAACCGTCGGCGCTGGCGGTCGCAAAGCATTACCGCAATTTGCTGACAGGGTTTGTGATGGATGCGGTGGACGCGGAACTTCTCGACGGCGTAAGGGGTTTGAATATGCGGGTTTGCGTAACCAATACCCTGATGAGAAGTCTTGATGATAGAATGCAACTGGCAGGAGAAGTTCTGCGCTTTATAGGAGAGACAATATGACGATTTGGGCGATTGTGCCTGTGAAGCCGTTGCGCCGCGGGAAGTCGCGCCTGGCTGGAGCATTATCAGAAGACGAACGGGCGGAATTAAATCAAGCGTTGTTACAGCGTACTCTGAACACATTGAAAGACATCAAGGAATTGGAACAGGTGCTGGTCATCAGCCGCGACCCGCACGCCCTGGCGGTTGCCCGTCAACACGGCGCGCGCACAGTACGCGAGGACGGTCAGCCCGAATTGAACACGGCGCTTGCCCGTGCCACAGTGGTGGCGCAAATTCACGCCACACGCGGGGTGTTGATCCTGCCCGCCGACCTGCCTTTGATTTCGCGCGAGGATGTGCTAACATTGATTGCGAAGGCAGTCGAGCCGCCGGTGGTGGTCATTGCACCGGACCGGCACGGGAAGGGAACGAATGCGCTGTTGATTTCGCCTTCGGGGCTGATCGAGTACGATTTCGGCGAGAATTCCTTCCAACGGCACTGCGAGCGGGCAAAACAGGCGGGGGCGCGGCTCGAAATTGTGGACCTGCCGTCTCTGGGTTTGGACCTGGATGTGCCGGAAGACCTCGAAATCGTTCGGGAACTCGAAAAGATTGGGACGATTTGAGCAGCGTTGCAAGTCTGAGACTTGCTCTACAAAACACCACACAATAAGGAGATGCCATGGCAGAGCGGGTTGCATTGTATTTGCAGGATTCGCATGACCTGAGGGATGGATTGGACTACGTCCGTTACGCCGAGGAGAGGGGCTTCGAGGCGGTTTGGCAGGCGGAATCGCGTCTGGTGCGCGATGCGATTGTTCCGATGGCGGCGTATGCCGCAGTGACCAATCGAATCAAAGTCGGTTCGGGCGTGATCAATAACTGGACGCGCAACATCGGTCTGCTCGCCGCCACTTTCCTGACCCTGGACGACCTCGCCCCGAACCGCGTCATCTGCGGGCTGGGCGCGTGGTGGGACCCGCTCGCCAAGAATGTGGGCATCGAACGCAAAAAGCCGCTGATCGCCATGAAGGAAACGGTCATTGTGATGAAGAAACTGCTCAACATGGAGCGCGTTACATTCGACGGCGAGTTCATTCACGTCAAAGACATCGAGCTGGATGTTGTGTATGGACGCCGCGAGCCGCGCAACGTGCCCATCATGATCGGCGCAACGGGCGACAAGATGATGGAACTGGCGGGCGAGGTGGCGGACGGCGCAGTGCTGAATTACTGCGTCGCTCCCGAATACAACGACAACGCCATGGAACTGCTCTATAAAGGGCTGAAAAAAGCGGGGCGCAGAATGGAAGATTTCGACCGCCCGCAACTGATTGTCTGCTCAGTGGATGAAGACCACGACAAGGCAATTGACTACTCGAAGATGCTGTTGTGTCAATACATTGCCCAGCAGCCGCACATCGCCAAAGCGTCGAATGTGTCGGATGATGTGGTTCATGAGATTCAGTCCATTCTGGGCTGGCCCGCCACCAAGGAACAGGTGCTGAAAGCCAAGGACCTCGTTCCCGACGAACTGGTCCTGAAGATCACCGCCTCCGGCACGCCTGCCGAGGCAAAAGCCAAGGTGGAGGAGTACAAGAAGCGCGGATGTACCTGCCCCATCCTCTATCCTGTGGGCGGGAATTTCAAACTGCTGATTGATACCTTCGCGCAGGCGTGATGTCACACAGAATTAGAAACTACCGAAATAATAAATGCTCTACGAAGAACACTGATTTTCACGAAAAGAGAAAAGAATTCGTGCTTCTTCGTGAACTTCGTGGAGCAATTAATTTCGCATGACATCCAATCTCCCCATCAAATAATCCAGCAACATCTGCAAAGCCGCTTCTGCCGAGGCGGCTTTGTTGCCTTCGCGGTCACTGTGAAATTGGAACCTTTTCGTCCACTCCCCTCCCTCGGTGACCAGGGCGATCCAGGTGGTGCCGACGGGCTTGTCTGCCGTCCCGCCGCCCGGACCCGCTATCCCGGAGATCGAAACGGCGATGTCCGCTTCGAAGAGTTTCCGGGCGCCGCGCGCCATCTCCAGCACGGTCTCGCGGCTCACAGCGCCAAAGGCGTGCAGGGTATCCCAAGAGACACCCAGCACAGCGACTTTGGCTTTGTAGGAATAAGAAACCACGCCGCCCATGAAATAATCTGACGAGCCCGGCACGTTCGTGATGCGATGTCCCACCAGTCCGCCGGTGCAGGATTCCGCCAGTCCCAGCCGCAAGCGACGCTCGTGCAGCAACTTTCCAATCTCGACTTCCAGCGAATCGCTCAAATCAACCTCACGAGAGAATATGTTTGGGAGGGTGATTATACCCGCCGGGAGCAGGGAAAAAAAACACTCCCCAGCGGGGAGGCTGCATGGTTTTCTCATTTTCAACACGGATGTCGCGGATTTAGCGGATTTCGCCGATGTTTTTCAAAAAAGCTGAAGAGTCTTTTCCAAGCAGAGTTTAAACTCATCTTAGTATTACAGCGCAAAGTTCGTAAATGGATTTATGGGAAAGGCAAACCATCCACGAATTCTCACGAATACACGAACATTTACACCGCGAATTCGAGCATTCGTGGCTTTTATTCGTGGATGGTTTCCAGCAATCGGGCAACCTTGCGCTGTAATGTTAGAAAGTGTTTTAAAAGTTCCTTCCATTTGCTCGTGCTGCAAAAGGTTTTATCTCGTTCCAAGGAACGAAGCAATCACGGCGGAAAAGCCGAATGTCACACATACACACACACAAACAAAGAGAATCAGCGGCAGGAAGAAGGAACCCAGCGCCTCGCCCCAGCCAAACTGATTGACTCCCTTGACCGCCATCACGCCCAGCACAAGGGCATAAATGCTGACGGCGAAACTGACAATGCCAAAGCACAAGCCAACGAAAGGAATCGCCGACAACAGCGTCAGCAGCGCGCTGACCAGACTGACGGGGAGCGAAATCGCGGCGAAGGCATACGCCAGCTGCTCGAACGTCCCCTTGCCGCCGAACATTTTCGCCACCCACTGGGTAAGCCCCACTGAAATGGCAAAAAGCACCACCGTGATGACCGCCGCCACCGGCGCGCCGCAAATGGCAGAGATAAAACTGTTTCCCGCGCTCACCGGGATGTTCGGCACGTCCATCCCCATCTGCTGAAACTGCTGCATCATCTGCCGCATCATCTGCCCTTGGACCAGCGATGCAAAGAAAGTAGTCACCAGCGAACCGAGAAAGACCCACAGGAAAGCGATGGACAACTTTCCGCCTGCCGATGCGGCAAGCCCTGCATAGGTCTGCTCATTGGGTTTGGTAACCGCCTGCATCCAGACCGAAAACCACCCTGCAACACCGGCAGGTTCGGGCGAAGTTGGGATATTGCCTTGTTCGTTCATGAGTTCCTCCGTGAGATGATTTTGCCAATTATTGCATAAAACCTGACCAATTACAACTCCCAAAGGTTACATGCAAGAAAAACATCACATCCATGAACCTCCGCGCTGTCAGGATAAAATTTCAAGGAGACAAGCGGTAAAATTGCTCCCTATGGAAGTCAGCGAAAAACTCCAGGGCATCCTTGCCACCCTGCCCGCCAAGCCCGGCTGTTACCTGATGAAAAACGCCGAAGGCAAAATCATCTATGTCGGCAAGGCGGTCAATTTGAAGAACCGCGTGCGTTCCTACTTTCACGCCGATGCCAGCCACGATAACAAGACGCGCCGTCTCGTGCGCGAAATTGCGGACATCGAGTGGATCGTCGTCGGGTCGGAGCTCGAGGCGCTCATCCTCGAGATGAACCTCATCAAGAAGCACCGCCCGAAGTACAACGTCCGCCTCAAGGACGACAAACGCTATCCCTACATCAAAGTCCACTGGGCGGAGCCGTTCCCCAAAGTCACCGTCACGCGGCAGATGGTGGAAGACGGCTCGCGCTACTTCGGTCCGTACACTTCAGCGTGGGCGGTCCATCAAACGTTGGATGTCCTGCGGAAGGTCTTCCCATACCTGACCTGCGACCGTGAAATTACGGGACAGGACAAGCGGGCGTGTCTGTACTACGACATCAAACTGTGTACCGCTCCCTGTATTGGCGCCATCACCCAGGACGGCTACCGCCAAATGATTTCCGACCTGATGGATTTCCTCAGCGGACACAGCGAGGGCATCGTCCAGCGGCTTCAGGCAGAAATGCTCAAAGCCTCGGAGGAGATGCGCTTCGAGAAAGCCGCCGCCCTGCGCGACCAACTCAAGGCGATTCAAAACATCATCGAACGCCAGCGCATCGTCTTCGCCACCGATTACCTCGACTCGGACGTGCTCGCCATGGCGCGCAGCGACGGGGAAGCCTGCGTGCAGGTCTTCTTCATCCGCGGCGGCAAGTTGATCGGGCGCGAATACTTCATCCTCGAAGGCACGGAGGATGCGGCGGACTCCGAAGTGATGGAACAGTTCGTCACCCAGTTCTACACCGAAGCCGCGAACATCCCGGAGCAGGTGCTGCTCCCGCAGCAACTGGAGGAGGCGCGCATCATCAGTCAGTGGCTGCGCTCGAGGCGCGGCGGCAAGAAGGTGGAGTTCTTCGTGCCGAAGGAAGGTCAGCCGCGCGAATTGGTGCAGATGGCAGCCGAAAACGCGACGGAAACCCTGCAAGCCCTGCGCGCCCAATGGCAGGCGGATGCCCACAAGCAGGAAACCGCTCTGGCAGAACTGCGCGACGCGCTGAATTTGCCCGAGCCGCCCAACCGCATCGAATGCTACGACATCTCGAACACCCAGGGTACAGCCATTGTGGGAGCGATGGTAGTGTTCACGCAAGGCGTACCGGACAAAAAGTTGTACCGCCGCTTCAACATCGAGAGCGTGGTCGGCGCGCCGGATGATTTCGCTTCGATGGAGGAAATGCTCACGCGGCGCTTCCGTCGGTGGCGGGCGGCTCAGGAATCACAGGATCAGGTTGGGGCGAAGAAAGACGCGTCCTTCGCCTTCCTGCCGGACCTCATCATCATTGACGGCGGCAAGGGACAGTTGGGGCGCGCTGTGCAAGTCCTGGAAAAATTTGGTCTGGCAGATAAGGTGCCGGTGGTGGGTCTCGCCAAACAAAGGGAGGAGATTTTCTTCCCCCACCGCGCGGAGCCGCTGTTGTTGCCGCGTCATTCGCAGGGGCTTTATCTTATTCAACGCATCCGCGACGAGGCGCACCGTTACGGCATTACGGCGCATCGCCGCAAACGACAGAAACTGGGCATGGCGTCGCAATTGGATGCGATCCCCGGCATCGGTCCGGCGCGGCGCAGAGCGCTCTTGAAACATTTCGGCTCTGTGGATAAGATTAGAGACGCCTCCATCGAAGAACTCAAGGCGGTGGTGCCGGAACAGGCAGCGCACGCCATCAAGGCGCATTTGGAATGAGAACCGTTTGGACTGTTGACGACGACGAAGAGATGAACCGCGCCATCGGGCTGATGTTGAAACTGCTCGACTGCGAAGTGACGGCGTTTCACACCATCCGCGCGGCGGCGCAGATGTTTGTCTCGGGCCGCAAGCCCGACCTGCTCATCCTGGACATCAACATGCCCGAGGTAAGCGGGCTGGACATGGTGGAGTTCCTGCGCCGCCGCCCCGATACAAAAGACCTGCCGATCGTGATGCTTTCTTCGGAAACGGCAGATGTGATGGTGGATCGCGCCATGCAACTGGGCGCCGATGCGTATGTGACCAAACCGGTCACCATCGAAGAATTGGAAAAGGCGATGGCAACCGCCTTTTATAGACACTTGAAACCGTGAGAAACGATGGCAAGCAAAAAATTCAAGAACAAATCCAAACCCAAAGAAATAGACCCCACCGCCTGGTCGAGGCGGATGATGAGGATTATCTTCATTGTTCTTTCAGTAATGATTGTGCTTTCGATGATCCTGGCGGCGGCGGCGTCTTTTTACTAGACGTGAACAGGGGCACCCCGCAAGAAGGCAACATAATAGGTGATTACCCTTTACTCGGATGGCGTTGAGCGGGGTTGAAACCACCTTCTCAGCGCATGGAAGTCCTTCGGACTGGCGCAACAAGCCGGTTTCAACCGGCTATCATCACCTGAGGCAGGACTTCAGTCCGCCGAAATCGAGTTGCGCCAACGATGCAGGTAATCAGCAGGGTGGTATAATCCCCGCCGCGCGGCGCTGGTTGCCGCGTTTTATTCTGTGACGATGGGCGGATGACTCCGCTCTGACTGACGATGAGGAAATATGCTCGATAAATTAAAAGGTATCGAAGACCGTTACGAACAACTCAGCAGGGAACTGCTCGAGGTGGGTAACGATTATCAGCGCATGGCGGAAATCAACAAGGAACGCGTCGAACTGGAAGAGATCGTCGAGAAGGCACGGGAATACCGTCAGGCGGTGAAAAGCCTGGAGGAGGCGCGGGCAATTCTCCAGTCCGAGAAGGATGCGGAACTGGTGGCGCTGGCGGAGGCGGATATCGAGGAGTTGACTCCAAAAATCGAAGCGCTCGAAAAGCAGATCAAGTCTCTGCTGGTGCCGAAGGACCCGCGCGACGAAAAGAACGTCATCATGGAAATCCGCGCAGGCGCCGGCGGCGACGAAGCCGCCATCTTTGCCGGCGATTTGTTCCGCATGTACACGCGCTACGCCGACGAGAAGAAATGGAAGACCGAAATTCTTTCGGAAAATGCCATCGGCGTGGGCGGCTACAAGGAAGTGATTTTCGAGATTCGCGGTAAGGGCGCGTATTCGAAGTTGAAATACGAATCGGGCGTGCACCGTGTCCAGCGCGTGCCGGCGACCGAGTCGCAGGGACGCATCCACACCTCCACAGCGACAGTGGCAGTGCTGGCGGAAGTGGACGAGGTGGAAATTGACATCCCCGAAAGCGATATCGAAATCGAGGTCTATCGCTCCTCCGGCGCAGGCGGGCAGAACGTGCAAAAGAACTCGACGGCGGTGCGCCTGTATCACAAACCGACCGGCATGGTGGTCACCTGTCAGGACGAGCGCTCGCAGCTGCAGAACAAACTGCGCGCCATGAGCATCTTGCGCGCGCGGTTGTACGAGATGGAAGAGGAGAAGCGCCGAGCGGCGCTCGAGGCAGACCGCCGCTCGCAGGTGGGGACCGGTGAACGGTCCGAAAAGATTCGCACCTACAATTACCCTCAAAACCGCGTCACCGATCACCGCATCGGCTTGTCCATCTACAACCTGCCCGCCGTCATGGATGGAAAGATTGATGAGTTCATCGAGGAACTGTCCACGCGCGACGAGGCGGAACGGCTTGCCGCAAGCGGGGTAGAAGAAGAGTAATTTTCAACACGAAGGACACGAAGTACACAAAGCGGAAGACCAGCCAAATTATTCCCTTGTGACCTTTGTGTCCTTTGTGTTTAATTCAGGAGCGCTCCATGAACGACAACCCTGCCTTCGGCGCGAACCTTCAGCCCTTCATGGGCATCCCCTCCTTCATGCGTTTGCCAGCCACGCGCGACCTGAAAGACGCCGACGTTGCCATCCTGGGCGTGCCGTTCGACAGCGGTACATCCTACCGCAGCGGGACGCGCTTCGGTCCGCGCAAGATCCGCGAAGCCTCCCTGATGATTTGGGGACACAACGCCGCGCTCCACGTCACGCCGCTGAAAACGCTCAAAGCGGTGGATTACGGCGACGTATCGGTCATCCCGACCTCCATCGAACACACCATGACCGCCATCACCCAGACCGCCGGCGAAATCCTCGCAAGCGGGGCGACCCTCATCACCCTCGGCGGCGACCATTCCATCACGCTCCCGCTTCTGCGTGCCCACGCCCAAAAGCATGGACCTGTCTCCCTCGTCCACATTGACGCGCACCTCGACACCTGGGAGGCAGAGTTCGAGGCTGTTCCGTACAGTCACGGCACGCCGTTTCGTTACGCACTCCAGGAGGGACTCATCCGCGAGGGCGAGTACATGCAAATCGGCATCCGCGGACCCGTCAGCGGTGAAAACGACTACGAAGATGCCCGTCAACTTGGCGCGCGCATCGTCACCATCCATGAGGTGATGGAAAAAGGCGTTGGCGAAATCCTCAAAGAAGTGCACGCGCGCATGAAGGGACCCGTCTATGTGACGGTGGACATTGACTCAGCCGATCCCGCCTACGCGCCCGGCACCGGCACCCCCGAAGTCGGCGGTCTGACCAGTTACCAACTGCTTCAACTCGTGCGCGGACTGCGCGGCTTGAACCTGATCGGCTTCGACCTCGTGGAAGTCTCCCCGCCCTTCGACCACGGCGACATCACCGCCATCCTCGCCGCCAACATCGTCTTCGAGTACCTCTCTTTGCTGGCACTGAAAACCGGCTAACCTCCCTCCCCACTTCCCACTTCCCACTTCCCACTTTCTACTTTCTACTTTCCACTTTCCACTCCCCACTTTCTACTTTCTACCCCCCCTCTTTCCTCTTTCCTCCTTTACCCCTCCCCTTCCAAAGAAAGAAGAAAGACGAAAGAAGCCCCCGCCTCAAATGTCCTCCCACCTCGCCGACCTCACCGCCCGCCTCGCTTCCATCACCGACACCCCCGCCCTCGACGCCTCCGTCCTCCTCGCCCACATCCTGGGCAAACCACGCGCCTGGGTCATTGCCCACCCCGAACTCACCCTAACCCCCGCTCAGCAAAAACAACTCGACGCTTCCGTCACGCGGCTGGAAAACGGCGAACCCCTCCCTTACATCCTCGGTCACTGGGAATTCTTCGGCATGGACTTCGACATCACGCCCGACGTCCTCATCCCCCGCCCCGAAACCGAAATGCTCGTCGAAAAAGCCATCGCCTGGCTGAAACAATCTCCCCTGCCTCACACCGTTGCAGATGCCGGCACCGGCTCCGGCATCATCGCCATTGCCATCGCCGCCAGCGTCCCCGACGCCCGCATCCTCGCCACCGACATCTCCCCCAAGGCGCTTCAGGTGGCAAAACGAAACGCCGCCAGGCATCACGTTCTGGATCGAATCGAATTCATCGAATGCGACCTGCTCCCCCAACCACCAACCGCCAATCCCAAATCCCAAATCCAAAATCCCAAATCCAAAATCCCAAATCCAAAATCCCAAATCCAAAATCACACATTCCCCCTTAGCCTGCTCTGCGCCAACCTGCCTTACATCCCCACCGCCACCCTGCACAGTCTGCCGGTCTACGGGCGCGAACCGACCCTCGCCCTCGACGGCGGCGCGGACGGACTCGACCTCATCCGCAAACTCCTGCGCCTCGCCCCCGCATGGATGACGCCCAACAGCCTCATCCTGCTCGAAATCGAAGCCACGCTGGGGGGTCAAGCGCTCGACCTCGCCCGCAGCACGTTCCCTCATGCCGCGATTCAATTGCACAAAGACTTATCGGGACATGACCGCCTGCTCGAAATCCGGCTCTGATGCTGGACGAAAAATCCGCTTCCCACTGGACCTTCAGCCTGCTCCTCCCCATCAAACCATCCCTCCCCGACGCCGTATCCTGCCATCACCTTCCCAAAAACTCTTATCCTCTTTTTAGGTTTTGTTCAGGTTCCACTAAAGCCCCCGCATATAATGGCAAGTGCATTCTCCTTTTCAAACCGCCAATGGCACGGGCAAGCCAAAGGCGGTTTGGGTTTTAATCGGAAAGCGCCCACGCCGGCTGAACATCCATCTCCATGCCAGAGACATGCCCCAGCGCATAGCGGTAATATCCCGCCGCGGCAATCATCGCGGCGTTGTCGGTACACAACGAAAGAGCAGGGATGTTGACCTTGAACTCCGTCTGCGCTTCGAACGCATTCCGCAAAGCGCGGTTGGCAGAAACGCCGCCCGCCACCAGAATTTCCTTTGCCCCAAACTCGCGCGCCGCCTGCATGGTCTTCTCGAAGAGCGTCTCCACCACAGCCGCCTGAAACGATGCGGCGAGGTCCTCCACAGGCAAATATTTGCTTTTCTTCTTCAAGTCATTGACGGTGTACAGAACGGCGGTCTTCAGCCCGCTGAACGAAAAATCGTAGGGCGAATCGAGGCGGGCGCGCGGAAACTTGAAACGCGCCGGGTCGCCGCGCTCCGCCGCCTTCTGGATGGACGGTCCGCCGGGATAGGGCAGGTCGAGGAGGCGCGCCACTTTATCGAAAGCCTCCCCAGCCGCATCGTCGAGGGTGGAACCGAGGCGTTTGTAGGTCAAATGCCCGGTCATGAGATTCAGTTCGGTATGCCCGCCTGAGACGAGCAGCGCCATCAGCGGGAATTGCGGCTCCGGTGGAACGCTTTCGCCCGCCTGATACACCCATGCCGAGTAAATATGCCCCTCGAGGTGGTTCACGCCGACGATGGGCAGGTTCAAACCGAGCGCGAGTCCCTTTGCCATGTTCATCCCCACCACCAGCGAACCAGCCAGCCCAGGTCCGCGCGTAACAGCGATGGCATTCACATCGTTGAGCGTGAGATTCGCCTGAGCCAGCGTCTGCTCGACGACGGGGACGATGCTCAACACATGCTGGCGCGAGGCGACCTCCGGATAGACGCCGCCGAAGCGGGCGTGCAGTTCCATCTGTGAGGCAACCGTGGAGGCGAGCAAGGCGCGTCCATTTTCGAGAATGGCGCAGGCGGTCTCATCGCAGGAGGTTTCGATGGCAAGGATGCGGGCGGGAGGGAAGGATGTCATGAGGGTCAAGGGGAGTGAATGGTAATTGGTGATTGGCAAGGTGGGATTGGATTTACAAATGCCGCAAGAACAAATCGGGGTTGTTCAAAAAGTCTTTGGTCAATTGGACGTGTTCGAGTTGATTGTATTGTACTTCCTGAATGGCTTCATCTGCAAAATGCAAAATCTGCGCTCCGGGAAACGCCAGCAGGATCGGCGAATGCGTGGCGATGATGAATTGGGCGTTCTGCTCAACCATCTGCTTCATGGCGGCGAGGAACGTCAACTGCCGCATGGGCGAAAGCGCCGCTTCGGGTTCATCGAGCAGGTATAAACCGTCTGGGACGAAGCGCGCCTGGAACAAGGTCAGGAAGGATTCGCCGTGCGAGTAGTGGTCGAGGTCTTTGCCGTAGCGGTTCTGCATCGCCGACAACTGCCCCCGGTACGCGGACCTCGCCAAATCTGCGGCATATTTCGAGCGTCCCTGGTAATCGCGGTCAACGTCCTTCAAATCCTGTTCCAGTTCCTCGCGCGTCCGCCGCATGGCTTTGGCGTAGCCGAAGAAATCCTCCGCCCGCAGGAAAAAGCCCTTGCGTGTGCGCTTCGTCCACGCGAGGCGGAAGGTTTCCGCCAGTTTGCGGATGGGCGCGAGGGTTTTGTCGGTCTTCACGCTTTCTGCGCCCACTGTGACGGATTCCACCGCGCAGGCAATCGCTTCGAGGACTGTTGATTTGCCCGAGCCGTTCTCGCCGACGAGGAAGGTCACCGGCGCTGTGAATTCGATTTTCCGAAGAGAACGGACGACGGGAACCGAAAACGGAAATTCATCCGCTTCCGTTTCCGGGTAAGGGCGAGGCGTAATGGAATGGAGATGGATCATTCGATTGCCAGTATTTTATCAACATTACTGGCATCGAATATCACGAATGTATCGAAGGGCGTTGAAGAAAAGACGGTCACTCTTGCAAGTGACCGTCTTTTGTTCACTCCAAATGCCTGGCAAACTCTGCTTCGAATTCTTCCTCTGCCGTGAAGCCCACCCATTTCTTCAGGACATTGCCGTCCCCATCCAGCAGATAGACTTCCGGCTGATAGTAAAACCCAAGTTGTTGTTGGAAAGGTTGCGTGGCGGGATCGTCGGCATCCAGATAGACAAAGTTGATTCTGCCAAAATACTTCGCTTCGAGCCCATGAACCATGGGCGCCATGGCGCGGCAGGTGCCTCAGGTAAAGCGGAAAAATTCCACGAACTGCAACTGCCCGGAAGCCAGGTTGACCGTGGATGGGTCGGTGGCGTGCAGGTCGGGTCCGCGGGAGGTGGCGACGGGAAGAGCCGTCGGTGCGGCAGATTCGGGGAGAAGGGTTGCCGCTGCGCTTGGGGCGGGCGTGGCGCTCGCTTCTGCCGCGACGGGGGAGGCTGGCGCCTGAACCGACGGCTGATCCACGCTGGGAGCAGGGGAAGCCGCCGGGGCGCACGCAGCCAATAAGAGGGCAATCAGGATAAGGGTCGGAAAGAGGCGGGTTTTCATCGTGTGTCCTTTGCGTATTGAAAAATTAGACCCCGCATATCCGAAAATCCTTACCCGCCGATGAATGGATGTTCGTCACGGCAAATCCCGATGCTCATCTTTGACGGTTGTGAAATCCTAGACTATACTTCGCTCGTCGTTAGTCAGACCATTAGACTATAAGACTATCAGACTTCTACAGGAGGAAGCATGGCTTTCAAACTTACCTACGCCACGATGTTCAATCCCCCCGAGGAACTGCACAAAGGATTCGACAAGGCTGTCGCCAAACTCAAGGACAACCTGGGCAAGGAATACGGCATGTTCATTGACGGGCGGGATGTCTTCGCGGACGAGAAATTCGAAGACCGCTCGCCGGTCAACACCGATTGGGTGCTGGCGGTGATGCAGAAAGGCAATGCCTCGCACGCTCAAATGGCAATGGAAGCCGCCCGCAAAGCGTTCCCCGCCTGGAGCCGCACACCCTGGAAGACCCGCGTCAAACTGGTGCGCAAGGCGGCGGCGCTGATCGAGAAACGCATCTTCGATCTCGGCGCAGCGATGGCGCTGGAAGTGGGCAAAAACCGCATGGAATCGCTCGGCGATGTGCAGGAAACCGCCGACCTGATGTACTGGTCTGCCCAGATGATGGAAGAAAACAACGGCTTCATCCGCGAGATGGGCAAAGACCCTCTTGTCGGTTACGATGCGACCAACATCTCGGTGCTGAAGCCCTACGGCGTTTGGCTGGTGGTCTCGCCGTTCAACTTCCCCTTTGCGCTGAGCGGTGGTCCCGTGGGCGCCGCCCTCGTGGCAGGCAATACGGTTGTCCTCAAGCCCGCCACCGACACCGCCTGGATCGTGCGCCTCTATGCCGAATGCCTGCGCGACGCCGGCTTCCCGCCTGGCGTGTTCAACTTCGTCACCGGTCCCGGCTCCACGCTGGGGCAGGCGCTGGTGGACAGCCCCGAACTGGACGGCGCCACCTTCACCGGCTCCTTCGACGTGGGCATGAAGATGTACCGCGACCTCGCCAACCGCAACTACGTCCGCCCGGTGGTGCTGGAACTCGGCGGCAAGAACCCTGCCATCGTCTCGCGCAACGCCAACCTGGAAGACGCCTCCACCGGCATCGTCCGCTCGGCGTTTGGCTTGCAGGGACAGAAATGTTCCGCCGCCTCGCGCGTGCTCGTCGAGGAACCGGTCTACGACGAACTGGTTGCCCTGCTCAAAGCAAAGACCGAAAAACTCGTCATCGGCGACCCGACCGAACGCACCACCTACCTCGGTCCCGTCATCAACCAGAACGCCTACAACGACTTCAAGAACTTCTGCGAAGAAATCAGCCAGGCGGGCGGCAACTTCCTGACCGGTGGTCACGTCAAGACCGGCGGCATGTTCGACAAGGGCTATTTCTGTGAGCCCACCCTCGTCACCGACCTGCCTTTCAGCCACCGCCTCTGGCAGTATGAGATGTTCCTGCCCATTACCACCATCGGCAAGGTCAGCAATCTCGATGAAGCCATGAAGATTGCCAACAGCGTCAACTACGGACTGACCGCCGGCTTCTACGGCAACGCCAAGGAAGTCAAGTGGTTCTTCGACAACATCGAAGCGGGCGTCACCTACGCCAACCGTCCGCAGGGCGCCACCACCGGCGCATGGCCCGGCTTCCAACCCTTCGGCGGCTGGAAAGGCTCCGGCGCCACCGGCAAGAACGGCGGCGGTTACTACTACGTCCAACTCTACATGCACGAACAAATCCAGACGCTCGTCAAACCCGCCCCCGTCAAAAAGGCAGCGAAAGCCGCCAAGAAGCCGGTCAAAAAGGCTGGCAGGAAAGCCGCGAAACGCAAATAACCGTTGCCCGACCCTCACCCCCTGCCCCTCTCCCAAAAGGAGAGGGGAGTTTTTGTCATGCCCTGGAACCCCGACCTTTATCACAAATTTCAATCCGAGCGCGCCGCGCCGTTCTACGACCTGCTCGCGCTGGTGGACGTGCGCCCGCATCTCAAGGTGATTGACCTGGGATGTGGCACCGGCGAATTGACCCGTCAACTGGCAGACCGCCTGCCAGAGAGCCATGTGACGGGATTGGACTCATCCCCGCAAATGCTGGACGCTGCGCGAGCCGCCTCCTTCTCGACCTCAAGCCCTTCGACCTCGCTCAGGGCAAGCCTGGTCTTCCAACTCGGAGATCAAGCCACGCTGACAGGGGAATGGGACCTCATCTTCAGCAACGCGGCTTTACAGTGGAGCGAAAACCACGCCGAACTCATCCCCCGTCTGTTTGGCTGTCTTAAGCCCGGCGGACAGATTGCCGTGCAGGTGCCGTCCAATCACAATCACATCTCCCATCAAATCTACCGCGAGACCGCGGCAGAGGAACCCTTCCGTTCCATTCTCGGCGGCTTCCAGCGGCATTCGCCCGTGCTGACCATTGACGAGTATGCGCGTCTGCTCTTCGATTGCGGCGCGGAGGCAATCACCGTCTTCGAGAAGGTGTATCCGCACGTTCTGGCGGATTCCGACGCGGTGGTAGAATGGATTTCCGGCACGGCGCTCGTCCCCTATTTCGAACGGCTTGGAAATCACAAAGACGACTTCCTTCAAGTCATCCGCGCCAAAATGCGCGCCGCCCTGCCCGAAAGTCCGGTGTTCTATCCGTTCCGGCGCATCCTTTTCTCCGCAAAAAAGCCAAACTAAACGACGACCATGGGCGCACCGCAGGATTACGACCGCAAGGAAATTCTTTATCGTATCGGCACCTTCTTCCTGCTCCTCGGGGTGGGGCTGCTGATTTTCTTCATGATGTCCGAAGCCGAACAAACCCCCATGTTCAGTTACTTCTGCTGGAGCATGGTGTTTCTCATCGTCGGCTTTCTCTTTCGCGCTCAATACAAAAAAGCGCTGCCGCCCAGCGGACGTTTCAGCATTCTCAAAAAACTCAAACCCAAACCCAAAGAAGAGGCGAAAAAATGAGCAAACTGACATCGCTCTCTGATGCCATTGCAAAATATGTGAACGACGGCGATACCGTCTATGCGGCGGGCTTCACGCATCTCATCCCCTTCGCGGCGGGACATGAAATCATCCGCCAGGGGAAGAAGAACCTCACCCTCGCCCGCGCCACCCCCGATTTGATTTACGACCAGATGGTCGCGGCGGGATGCGCAAGGAAGGTCATCTTTTCGTACATGGGCAACCCCGGCGTGGGAAGCCTGCGCGTCGTCCGCGCCGCCATCGAAAAGGGAGAATTGGAGTGGGAGGAGTATTCCCACTTCGGCATGATTACGCGCCTGCAGGCGGGCGCAGCGGGTCTGCCCTTTTTGCCCATGAACCAGACCGGCGCCACCGACCTCGAGCGCGTCAACCCCAACATCAAACGCATCCCCGACCCCTACGGCGGCAAGGATGTCATCGTCGTCCCCGCCCTCAACCCCGATGTAGCCATCGTCCACGTCCAGCGTGCGGATGAAAACGGCAACGCGCACCTGTGGGGCATCATCGGCGAGCAGAAAGAAGCCGCCTTTGCCGCGAAAAAGGTCATCGTCACGGCAGAGGAAATTGTGGACGAATCCGTCATCAGGTCCGACCCGAACCGCACGATGATTCCCGGCATCGTCGTCAGCGCGGTGTGTCATGTCCCGTTTGCCTGTCATCCATCCTATGCGCAGGGATACTACGACCGCGATAACGAGTTCTATCTGGCGTGGGACAAAATCAGCGAGTCGGTGGAGAGCGTGCGGGCGTGGCTGGATGAATGGGTGTATGGCGTGAAAGACCGCGCCGAATATTGGCAAAAACTCGGCAGTGAAACGCACGAACGCTTGAAAGTGGAAGCGCTTTACAGCGACCGCATCAATTACGGGAGATATTAAATCCACTAATCCTCACTAATTTACGCTAATCTTTTGTAAATTCGTGGGGAGTGGCGAAGGTTAGTGGATCGGCTTATTCTCTCGTGGAAAAAGGAGAAGTCATGGCAGAGTTGTTGTTCAAGGATGAAGTCTATGTCATCATTGGTGCGGCAATGGAAGTTTATAATCAGTTGGGAGCGGGCTTTAGCGAAGCAATCTATCAGGACGCCATGGAGATCGAACTCACGAGCCGCAAAATTCCGAACGTCCCTCAACAGGATGTTTTCGTTTTCTATAAAGGACAAAAACTCAAGAACTTTTTCAAACCCGACTTCATGTGTTATGAAAAGATTGTCGTTGAGCTCAAGGCTCTCGACCAGTTGACATCACGTGAAGAAGCACAGATTTTAAATTACCTCAGAGCCACGGGACTTCCTGTCGGTTTGCTCATCAATTTCGGAAGGGAAAAAGATCTCGAATGGAAAAGAATGGTTTTAACTCCGGCGAAACCTGCTCAAACACCCAGGAACCTTACGCCCCACAAACCCCTGCGGGTCAATGACCCCAAACCCATTGATCCCAATTCGTGAAGATTAGCGTAGATTAGCGGATGAAAAATTTCACTCTTGGCGGTAACGGGCTGCCGCTTCATTTCCTACACGCCAACGGCTACCCGCCCGAATGTTACAAACCGTTGCTTGAACTCTTGAAAACCGACTACCGCGTCTTCGGGATGTACCTGCGCCCCTTGTGGGAAGGCTCCAAACCGCAGGAGATTCAAACCTGGCATCCGCTCTCGGATGACCTGCTGCGCTTCTTGTCGGACCGTGAGCCGGGTCCTGTCATCGGAGTGGGGCATTCGGTGGGAGCAGTCGTCACGCTGCGGGCGGCGCTGCGCGAACCGGACAGATTCCGCGCGCTGGTGTTGATTGACCCGGTGCTGTTCGTCCCTGCCCGCCTCGCGGCATGGAGCATCATCCGCGCCCTCGGCATAGGCGACCGTCTGCATCCGCTCATCCGCACCGCCCAAAAGCGCCGCCGCACTTTCGATGACCTGGAGACCGTCTTTCGCGGCTACCGCACCCGCCCGCTCTTCCGCTACATGAGCGACGAAAGCCTGCGGGCGTACATCGCCGGCATCGCAAAACCCTCCACAAACGGCAGATACGAACTTGCCTACTCCCCCGAATGGGAAGCCCAAATCTACCGCACGGGACTGCGCGACTTCGACATCTGGCGCAACCTGCCCAAACTCGAAGTGCCGACCCTCATCCTGCGCGGCGCAGAGACGGACACCTTCCTCGAAAACGCGGCAAGGCTCGTAAAGAAGAAACAGCCGAAGGTCAGGATTGAAACGCTGGAAAAGTCCACGCACATCCTGCCGCTGGAACGCCCGAAGGAAGTCTTCGACATCATGCAATCATTTTTACGCAACGCATAGCAGGCGTTCTCTAACGCCGAAGGAGAATTATGAACGAAACAACCTATTCCTCCGCCGAATTGATGATCATCAACGCCGCGCGCTTGCTGCGCGATGGCGACGTGGTCTTCGTCGGCGTCGGTCAGCCCAACCTGGCTTGCAACCTCGCCAAACGGACACACGCTCCCAACCTCGTGATGATTTACGAAGCCGGCGTCATTGGTGCGGAGCCTGCCCGCCTGCCGCTTTCCATCGGCGACCCCACGCTCGTGAGCGGCGCGCTCTCGGTGGTGAGCATGTACGATATTTTTGCGAACTACCTTCAGCGCGGCAACGTGGACGTGGGCTTCATGGGCGGCGCACAGATTGACAAGTTCGGCAACATTAACGCCACCGTCATTGGCAGTTACGACCACCCCAAAGTGCGCCTGCCCGGCTCCGGCGGTTCGCAGGAAATCGCCGCGTGGGCAAACCGTTGTTACATCATGACCCCGCACCAAAAGCGGCGCTTCCCTGAAAAGGTCGAGTTTATGACCTCGGCGGGCTTCATCGGCGGGCGCGGCGACCGTGAAAAGGCGGGGCTGCGCGGCGGCGGCATGCTGGCGGTCGTCACCGACATTGGCATCCTCGAACCCGATGAAAACGGCGAGATGACCCTCACCGCTCTGCATCCCGGTCGAACCGCCGACGAGGCAAAAGCCAACACCGGCTGGGACTTGAAAATCGCCCCGCAACTGCGAACCACCCCGCCTCCCACCGAAAATGAACTGCGCATCCTGCGCGAAGAACTCGACCCCAAAGGCATCTACCTCAAAAGCGGAGGCTAAATGAAGCGCTTCCTGGCTGTCGCTGCCGTGACGTGGGCGGGCATCCTGCTGGCGGCTTTTTACGTTGTCCAAAAGCCGCCCCTCGCCGCCTTTGCCGGCTTGGGGGATACGCTTTGGACTCTGTTCGTCTCTGCCCTGCTCCTGTTCAATGCCTATGCGGTGGGAAAAGCCGTTCTCCGCTGGGCAGGCTGGAGGTCCGATGACGACCCGCCCGTGCGCCTCCTCCTCAGCCTGGGCATGGGGATGGGACTTCTCGGCATCCTGGGTCTGCTCTTCTCGCTCGTCCAACTTGCCCACCCCGCCCTGCTTCGCTTCAGCCTCATCCTGCTGACGCTTCTCTCCCTCGCCGCCGGCGCGCACCGCACCCTCCACAGCGACGCGCGCGGACTTGCCCGCGAACTTCATCTCCACGCCAGCGGATTCAACCTCTTCGAAAAACTCGCCCTTCTCCTGCTCCTGCTTTCATCCTTTGCGCTCACCCTTGCCCCCCAATTCGAAGCCTTCGACGCCCTGTTCTACCATCTGGCGCAGCCCGTCCGCATCCTTCAGGACGGCGGCTTGACGCTCGTCAACATTCCTCATTTTTGGTTTCCCAACCTCACCGAAAATCTCTACCTGTGGGGCTTGGCGTTCAACGCCGAGCGTTCCGCCCAACTGATGCACTTCACCTGGGGCGTTCTTGCCGTTGCCCTGCTCTTCCTGTGGGCATCCCGCACGTGGGGCGGCGGCATCGGGCGCAAAACCCTGCTCCTGCTGGCGGTCATCCCTTCTTTGCCCATCGTTGCTTCCTGGGCATACGCCGACATGGCGCTGTGCTACTACACCGCCGCCGCGCTCTACCTCCTCTCCCGCTTCAAAGCCGCTCCCTCCCGCGCGCTCCTCAACGCGCTGGGCATCGCCTGCGGTCTGGCGATGGGCGTCAAATACACCTCGTTCGTCCTGCCGCTTGCTTGCGGCTTGCTTCTGCTCCTTCAGCGACCCTTCTCCCGCGCCTTCCGCCTCGCCGCGTATTTCAGCGCCGTTGCCGTCCTCACCGCGCTCCCCTGGTACCTGCGCAACGCCGCCTGGATGAACAACCCCTTCTACCCTTTCGCCTTCGGCGGCAAATACTGGGATGACTTCCTCGCCCAATGGTACGCCGCCCCCGGCAGCGGCATTGGCTGGGACTTCCTCCAACTCATTCGCCTCCCCCTCGACGCCACCCTCGGCTACCGCGACGCCAACTACTTCGACGGGCGCATCGGACCTCTCTTCCTCATCCTGCTCCCCGCCGCGATTTGGATTCTGCTGACCGCGCCGCGTCGGGACTCCGCCGGAGCCTGGTCGCTGACCTCCATCGGCTTTTTCTCCGCCTTATCCTTCGCCGCCTGGACCTACGGCGTCATCCACTCCGCCGCCCTCTGGCAGACGCGCCTGCTCTTCCCCATGCTCCTGCCCTTCGCCATCCCTGCTGCGCTGGGCTGGGAGGCACTGACCAAACTCGACACCTCGCGCCTGCGCGTCAGTTTTCTCTTCAACGCCATAGTGAGCCTCGTCCTGGCGTTGACCGCCTTCGAGACCGGCATCTTCACTCTTCAGCGCAACCCGCTGGCGGTCGCCGTCGGCGCGCAGACCCGCGAACAGTACCTCGCGCGGGTCAATCCTCCCTACGCCGCGCTGATTCAAATCATGCAAGGCTTGCCGCCCAATGCCAGGCTCTACAGTCTGTTCGAGCCGCGTTCCTATGCCCTCCCCCGCGCCGTTCAGCCCGACCCCATCCTCGCCAACTTCGCCCACGACCTTCATCTCTACGGCGCACCCGAAGAAATCATCAGACAATGGAAGGCGCAGGGATACACCTACCTCCTCGTCTATGAACGCGGACGTCAGTTCGTGCTCGAAAACAACCCCGATTACCAAGCCCCATCCCTGCAAGACACCCTTGCCGAGACCCTCGCCCTGCTCCAACTCGACCGCCAAACATCAGACGGCGTCTATTCGATTTACCAGATTCCCTGAAATGTCCACCTTCCGCACCCCGCAGGCTGTTTCTCTGCCCCCCGAAATCGTCGAACGCGCCGCCGCCTTTGCGGACGCCGTGACCTCCACCGTCAACTACCGCGACAGCAACCAGACGGTAGAACGAAAAATCCGCGACGACCACTTCGTCAGCAAACTGGGAGAGGAAGCGGTGCGGCTGGTTTTCGAGAAGCGGAATTGCGTCATCGAGGGACCCGATTACGCCATCTACGCCGGCAAAGGAAAATCCTGGGCGGCTGATTTGAAAATCAACAACATCGAAGTTGCCGTCAAAACCCAGCGGCGTTCTGCCGCGCAACGCTATGGGCTCTCGTGGACGTTTCAAGATTCTCCCCAGCGCCGCGACCCGATTTTAGATATGCCCGAGGCATGGGTGTGCCTGGTGGTGTACGAGGATTTGAAAGAGGGAAACGAATGTCTGGTGTATCCCCCGCGAAAAATCAAACAGCTCATCTTCGAGGCGCCCCGCTTGAGTAAGTTAATCGGAAAGAAACAGGCGGTGTATCTGGAGACGCTGCAAAAGCACGGGATATTCAAATAATGGACTTTATCGGTAATTATTGATCTTTGATTAATCAATGTCACTACAAAAGGCACCGATTCTAGACTGAAATTGGGCTGTTCTTGCTGACATTATTTTGTCAAACATCAATAGAAAAAAACATCCCAAAAGTTGCTGTCAGATGTTCAAATTGCTCAAACCAAACCTTCGGGATGGTGAATGAAGGTTAATGCCGATAAAGTCTAATCAGCCCCGCGGATGAAAATCCGCGAGGCTGAGAGTCCAACGCACCTAACACTATTCCGACAACACGTAGGTTACCCCGTCAAAGCCCATTTTTCTCTCCCCGCAAGAATCATTCCGGCTCTGGTCGGTGAGTTCGAATTTCAGATTGGTGCCATCGAAGGAGTATTTGTATTTCATCGGCACAGGGCAGTTTCCGTTGTTGGATTCCTCGATGTATAGGTCGCCATCAATGCTGTATGTGCCTCTCGCCAGTGTATAACCACTGTTGAAAGCCCTGAAGGTGCCGTCTTCCTTGAACTCTATGCCTGCTCCGATGTCGCTGTTGGGGTTCACAAATTTGCCCGTCGGGAAACCAGTCGCTTTCGATGAACCGCACGCTGAAAGGATGAGGGATCCCAGCATCAGGGCAATGACAAACCAAAGTGTCTTTTTCATTTCATACTCCGTTTGATCGAAAAATTTTGTTTGTTGTGAAAGACGAATTGTGAAAGCCAGAAACAATCGGGCTATTTGACGGTAAACTCCTTGATCATCCCCAGCGTGAAGTGCGGGTGTCCTTCCGCTTTGGGGCTGGGGATGTTGCAAATAGCAACATACGTTCCCGGCGCAAGGTCGAGTTCGGCGTATTCGGTGACGCCCGCGTCAATGCCGTTCGCGCCGCCCACCGGGGCAAAGGGAGGCGGTCCGCCAGTCTCGCCGCTCAGGAATGCCATCACGTCGGCGGCAGTCTTGCCCTCTTCCAGTTTCAGGATGTTGAACTCGTGCGGTTCGGGACCGTCGTTGGTAATTTGGATGGTGACCTTGCCAGCGGGGAGAGAATCGGGCATGTCGAAGGTAAAGTCTTTCAAGTTGACGCTCAAATCCGCCTGCGGTTCGCTCGCGGACGCCGCGCCGGCTTCCACTTTCAGCGACTTGATCATCCCCTTGGCAAGATGCGCCATGCCATCGCTCGGCGAGGGGATGAAGCACAAGATGACGTATTCGCCCGCAGTCAGGTTGATGACCGCGCTCGCCGTCCCACCGGGGTGAACCGCGCCCACGCCGCCAACCTGTTGAGTCAGCGCCAGCGCGGGACCCTCGCCCTGCTTCAACGCCTCTTCAAACTGCTGGACGGTCACGCCGTCGTTCAGGCGCAGGAACTGGACGTGATGCGGCTCCGTCCCTGTGTTGGTCAGGATGACGCGCGTCCAACCCGCCGTCACGGTTTCGGGAGCGGTGTAGGAATAATCCGCCGCGTCCACTTTGATTTCGGGCAGGGTTGCGGCAGGTTCGGCAGATTCCTTCGCCAGCGTGTACGACACGCCGTTGAAATCTGCGTGGCGCCCGGTGCAGTCTTTATCATCTTCGGGGTTGCCGACGTAGTTGAAAATCAGTTTTGTACCGTCGAAAGTGTAGGTAAAACTGACGTTGGTCTTGCAGCCGCCGTCGTTGGAAGTCTCGGTGAAGGTGTTGCCTTCCACCTTATACGTGGCATGGACGAAGATGTTATCGCCCTTGAACACGTAGAACGTTCCATCGGGATTGAACGCCAGACCGTAGTCGGTCTCGCCTTCCTTGATGAACTTGCCAGTGGGGAAGTTTGCCGCAGGCGCGGCGGTGGGCTTAGGCGCAACAGTGGGCGTCGCGGCGGGAGCGCACGCCGCCAGCACAAAGACAAGCGCCAGCAGGAACGATAAAATTTTGGTTCTCATGGACTCCTCTTTCTCTGAAAGTTGAATGGGAGAGGCATCCGCCTGCTCCGCACGATGTTCCAACTGTACAGGAGAGGCGCCTCGAGCGGGTATCGCCGAAAGATACAAATAACGATACAATTTCAAAAATGGAAAACGCAAATGAAATCTCATTCGGCGAGTGGCTGAAACGTCAGCGCAAAGCCGCGGGCTGGACACAGGAACAACTCGCCCGCCAAGTGAACTGCTCCACCATCACCCTGCGCAAAGTGGAAGCAGGCGAGCGCCGCCCCTCCGAGCAAATGGCAGCGCGGCTGGCGGAGATTTTCCATGTCGCGCCTGAAGAGCGCGAGTCCTTTTTGCGTTTCGCCCGCCGCGGCTTGGGAGAGGCACCTGCGCTCGCTTCCACCGCACCCTGGCAGCCCGCCGCGCCGCGCTCGAACTTACCAACTCCGGTCACCTCGCTGGTGGGGCGCGAAAAAGAACTCGCCGACCTGCAAGGCTATTTGCAAGACGCAAACATCCGCCTCGTCAGCCTGGTGGGACCGCCGGGCATCGGCAAGACCCGCCTGAGCGTCGAGGTGGGACGCGCCGCCCTACCCGAGTTTCCCGATGGGGTCTTCTTCGTCGCCCTCGCCCCGCTCAACGATCCCGCCCTGATCGAGACAGTTGTCCTTCAGGCGTTGGATTACGCCGCGCCGCGCAAACAGCCCGCCGAGCAGCAACTCATCCAAAGCATCGGCGACAAACGGATGTTGCTCATCTTCGACAACTGCGAACATCTCATCGAGGAAGCGGCGCGGCTCGTTTCGGACCTGCTTTCTGCCTGCCCCCGTTTGAAGATTCTGGTCACCAGCCGCGAGGCGCTGCGCGTCCCCGGCGAGTGGCTGTATCCCGTCCCCGCGCTGGAGGTCCCGGCGGAGGGCGCACCCGTTGAACTCGAAGCGGGGCGGGCAAACTTTTCAGCGCTGACCCTCTTTGTCGAGCGCGCCCGCGCCGTCCGCCCCGATTTTCGCCTGACCGCTGAAAACATCGCTGCGGTGGCTGCCATCTGCGCTCAACTGGACGGTCTGCCGCTCGCCATCGAACTGCTGGCGGCGCGCATCCGCCTGATGTCGCCCCAGGCTCTGCTCGAACAGATGTCTGCCGACTTTGTGCTTTCCGCCGATGGGATGCGCGCCGTTCCCGCCCGCCAGAAGACATTGAATAACGCCATTGCCTGGAGTTATCACGCCCTCTCGGCGGCGGAAAAAACCGCGCTGAATTTTCTCTCCGTGTTTTCGGGCGGATTCACCCCACAGGCGGCGGAAGCGGTTTGCGCCGAAACGTTGGGTCAGCCCGCCGCCGACCTCGTCAACGCCCTGGCGGATAAGAACCTGCTGCGGCGCGTCTTCAACGGACGCGGCGAGCCGCGTTTTGCCATGCTGCGGGTCATCCAGCAATTCGTCTTGAGTCAACTGCGAAATGCGGGTCTCGAAGCACAGGCACGCCAGAAGCACCTGGAGTATTTTCTCCAGCTCGCCGAACAGGGAGCGCGCGAAATTCGCGGCGCCCGTCAGGTGGAATGGGCGGACCGCCTCCAGAGCGAGCAGTACAACCTGCACGCCGCGCTGGAGTGGGCGGTCGCCAGCCAGCAGACCGAGGCGGCTTTGCGCCTGCTTGGGGCATTGGGCTGGTCCTGGGAAATTGGCGGACATTACCGCGAGGCGCGCGGCTGGCTGGAACGAATCCGCACCCTGCCCGATGCGGAATCCCATCCCTTGCTGTTGACGCGCGTCCTCAACCACATTGGGCGCTGCCAATGGACGCAGGACGCCTTCGCCGACGCGCGCGCCCTGCTGGAGGAAAGCCGCGCCAAATCCGCCGCGCTGGGTGCAGCGGGAAAGAGCGCACTGGCAGAAGCGCTGAATTGGCTGGGACTGTTGGAAATTGGGCAAAACAGGGAAGCCGCCCGTCCCTTGTTGGAGCAGAGCCTCGAACTCAATCGTCAATGCGGGGATGAGTGGGGCGCGGCGCTTAGCACGTTTCACCTGGGCATTTTAGAAAGCAATTCGGGTCAGCCTCGCCTGGCGCGCTCTATGCTGGAAGAAAGTCTCGCCGCCTTCGAGCGTTTTGGCGACCTGTTCTTTATCTCGAGAGTTTCCATCTTCCTCGGTTATCTCTTCCTTGAACAGGAAGAATTCGAGCAGGCGCGGCAATGCTTCGAGCGGCATCTCGAACTCGACACCCAACTGCATTTCTGGGACGGCATCGCCGAAGGCTGGCGCGATCTGGGCAATCTCTTCCGCGCGCAAGGGGACTTGAAGCGCGCTGAGGAATATTACGAGCGCGGGCGAGCGGTTGTCCGCGAGCATGGGCTGGTCAAGAGCATTCCGTAGATACAGCGGCAAAGAAAAAGCCCCGCGGCGATTCTCCGCGAGGCTTTCATCCTTCATCCTTCCGAATTCATCCTTCGGTTTAAGTTCCCTCTTCCCAACTGCTCAAATACTTCAACTGCTCGTCGGTGAGCGTGTCAATCTTCACGCCCATCGCTTCGAGTTTGAGGCGGGCGATTTCCTTGTCAATTTCTTCCGGCACCGAATAGACCTTCTTCTCCAGTTTGTCGGCGTTCTTTGCCATGTACTCAGCGGAAAGCGCCTGGTTAGCGAAAGACATGTCCATGACGGAGGCGGGATGCCCTTCGGCAGAGGCGAGATTGATGAGACGTCCCTCGCCGAGGATGTTGATCTTGCGTCCATCCTTCGTCGTGTACTGATCCACGAACGGGCGGACGAGGTTGGGCTTGCCCACACTCATCTTCTCCAGCGCGGGGATGTTGATCTCGACGTTGAAGTGACCGGAGTTCGCCACAATCGCGCCATCCTTCATCACTTCGAAGTGGGGGGCGTCAATTACGTTCAAGTCACCGGTCACCGTGCAGAAAATATCGCCGACTTTTGCGGCTTCGTGCATGGACATCACCTGATAGCCGTCCATGACCGCTTCGAGCGCCTTCAACGGGTCCACTTCGGTGACGATTACATGCGCGCCCATGCCGCGCGCACGGGAGGCGAGACCGCGTCCGCACCAGCCGTAGCCCGCCACGACAAAAACTTTTCCGGCAAGCAGGACGTTGGTCGCGCGGATGATGCCGTCAATGGTGGATTGACCCGTGCCGTAGCGATTGTCGAACAAGTGCTTGGTCAGCGCGTCGTTGACCGCAATGACGGGGAACTTCAGTACCTTGTCCTTCTCCATCGCCTTGAGACGGATGACGCCGGTGGTGGTCTCTTCGGTGCCGCCGATGACGTTCTGGAGCATTTCCTTGCGCTCTGCATCGGAAAGTCCACGCGCCCAGGTGGCGAGCGAGGGTTCGAGTTTCTCGAAGCGCCCCATCTCGATGAAGAACAAAGAGGAGACCAGGTCTGCGCCGTCGTCCATGGTCATGTGCGGCTTGTGTTCCAGCGCGGCGCGGATGTGCTTGTAGTAGGTGGCGTTGTCCTCGCCCTTAATGGCGAAGGTGGGAATTTCATACTGGTTGACCAGCGCCGCCGCCACGTCGTCCTGTGTGGAAAGGGGGTTCGAGGCGGTCAGGACGATGTCTGCGCCGCCTTCCTGCAGGGTGCGCATCAGGTTGGCGGTTTCGGTGGTCACATGCAGACACGCCGAAATGCGCAGACCCTTGAGCGGCTTCTCCTTTTTGAAGCGTTCCCGAATCGCGCGCAGAACGGGCATTTCGCGTTCCGCCCAGTCAATGCGGCGGCGTCCGCCTTCTGCCTGGTTGATGTCTTTGATATCGTAATTGCTCATTGTTGCTCCTTCAAATGGTAATTGGGGATTGGTAATTGGAGGATGTGATTTACCAATTACCAATTACTTCAATAATTCATCCAACTTGCCGCCGTCATCGAAATGGCGGCGGAAGCGTTCGATAAACTCTGGAATGGTGTAATGGTGGCTTTGCGTGCCCTTGTGTTCGAGGCAATAGACTGCCGCCAGCGAGCCGATCTCACCGCACAACTTCCAGTCGAAGCCGCGCGAATAACCGGCGAGAAACCCGCCGCGGAAGGCGTCGCCCACGCCGGTGGGATCCACGATTTCATCCTCGGGGACGGTGGGGATGTGAACCGCATCGCCTCCAATGTACAGGTCTGCACCGTCTTTTCCACGCGTGATGACCAGCACTTTGACGTGCTCGAGAATTTGGGCGAGGCTCCAGCCGGTCTTTTTGGAAATCAAGCCGAACTCATAGTCGTTGCAGAAGAGGAACTGCGCGCCTTCCATATCGCGCGCTAATTCATGCCCTTCGAGACGAAGCACCTGTTGACTAGGATCGTAGAGATACGGGATGCCCAACTCGCGGCATTCGGCGGGGAACTTCTTCATCGCATCGGGCGCGGACGGGGAGACGATGACCAGATCCGGTTTCTTGTCCAACTCTTTGATGGACTGGGTGGCGGAGTGCGCCATCGCTCCGGGGTAGAACGAGGCAATTTGGGCGGAAGCCCGGTCGGTCGTCGCGAAGAACGAAGCGGTGAATTCGCCGGGGATGACCTTCATCAGCGAAGTGTCCACGCCCTTCGATTCGAGCCAGTGGCGGTAATCCCCAAAGTCCTCGCCCACGGTCGCCATCACGCGCGGACGTTCGCCGAGGAGCGCCATGGTGTATGCGATGTTGGGCGCAATGCCGCCGCGCTGTTTGGTCATGCCGTCCACGAGGAACGAAAGGCTGATCGATTCCAGCCGTTCGGGCAGAATCTGTTCTTTGAATTGACCGGGGAAGGTCATCAGATAATCGTAGGCTACCGAGCCGGTGAGAAGAATGTCCATGTCACCTCTGTCATTGCAAAGAACGTTTTTACGGCGCAGTCATTCCACTTACACACACAACGACTGCGCCTTTCGGATTTGCCATGACAAGTATTCACACTAAAAGGCGTGACGCCGAGCGTCACGCCAGTGTTTCGTGCGGGCGAAAGTTTATCATGTGATGAGCGCATTGTCTAGAAATTTGCCCGTCCGATTTGCTTGTTTTGAAAATCTGGCTCTACCGTTTTTAACGTGTAAACCATTTTCAAACACGACGTACACAAAGGTCACGAAGGAAAAAATGCCCGTAAACTCAGTGCCTTTTCCCGCTTTGTGCACTTGGCGTCCTTTGTGTTCAGGCTCTTTCCCCTTAATTACGGGAGAGCCAAAAATCAATAACGACGCTGCAGCGACTGGTAACTTTGAAACGCAAGGATGCCGAACAAGAGCGCCACATACACGCTCCGCATCACCAGCAAGGCGAACAAAGCGATGACCCCGCCTGCAATCACCGACACCCACTGTGCCTTGCGCGCGCCGTCCCAGGGGTCGTACTGGATGAGCAGGTTGCGCGTCACATGACCGCCATCGAGCGGAAAGACAGGCAGGAGGTTGAAAATACCCCAGAAGACATTGACGAACAGGAGCATGGTCACGAAGACGTTGAGCGCGTCTCCCCCAAACGGCAAGACGGCGGTCAGCGGCAAGGGCAGGATGCCGAACAGGCGGCTGGTGATTAAAGTCCCGCCGGCGAGCAGGGTGACCAGCATCATGAGAACGGCAAACGTGAACCCTGCAAACGGTCCCGCCAGCGAAATGACAATCTCCTGTTTGGGACCCGGCGAAACCCTTGCCCAGCCGTATCCCCAAGGCGCCGCTTCGGGGATGGTCAGCCCCCCCATGGCGTGAAGCACGATCTCCGAGCGGATGCCGTAGAAACGAAACGCCAGCGCGTGTCCCAACTCGTGGACGAGAACGGACACGAACACAACAAGTATCCAAAGTGGGAGCATCCACAAACTAGCGGAGGACCCCAGCAGGAGGGCAATCAACCAGAACAACGGATGGACGCGGACGGGAATGTCGCCGATGGAAAAGCGCAGGTCAAAACGGGTGGGAGGCAGGGCTTGAAACATGAGGGCGTTATTCTCCCAATACAACTTTTCTCAAATTAACTTCAAACGGCGGATACACCACGCCCTTCTCCGTCACGATGGCAGTGACAAGGCGGCTGGGCGTCACATCGAAGGCGATATTACGGGCTTTGGCGTTCTTTGGCGTTACGCGCTCGCCGTGAAATTCCAAGCCAAGCACTTCCTCTGGGTCGCGCTCCTCGATGGGGATTAAATCTCCGTGCGGGAGCGACAGGTCAATGGTAGAGGTGGGGACTACCGGGTAAAACGGCACGCCGTTATCGAAGGCGGCGAGCGCCAGCATGTAGGTGCCGATCTTGTTTGCCACGTCGCCGTTGGCGGCAGTGCGGTCGGAGCCGACGAAGCATTTTTGCACCTTGCCCGCTTTCAGAAAATATCCCGCCATGTTGTCGCTGATGATTTCGTAGGGGATGCCGTACTGTTCCAGTTCCCAGGCGGTGAGCCGCGCTCCCTGCAAACGCGGACGGGTCTCATCCACCAGCACATGCACGCGCTTGCCTTGTTCGTGCGCCATGCGGATGACGCCCAGCGCCGTGCCCCAATCCACGGTTGCCAGCGCACCCGTATTGCAGTGATGGATGACCGTATCGCCGTCGTTGATCAACGCCGCGCCATGCTCCGCCATGCGTTTGTTGATTTCGACATCTTCGTCGGCGATACGCTGCGCCTCGGCAAGGACCAGTTCGCGGACTTGATCCGCGCTTCTTTCCTCTTTCTTCTTTCTTACAACCTCCATCACTCGATCCACTGCCCATGCCAGGTTGACCGCAGTAGGGCGGGCGGATTTCAGGGTGTTGGACGCGGCTTGTAAGTCGGCGAGCAGGTCCGAGGTCGAGGAGGAGGCGGATTCGAATGCCGCCAGCGCCAGACCGAACGCCGCGGCGGCTCCAATGGCAGGCGCGCCGCGTACCACCATCTCTTTGATCGCCCACGCCACCGACTTGTGATCCTTGAACGACAGCACTTCGAAACGACCAGGCAGAAGGCGCTGGTCTATCATCTTGAGTTGACCATCTTCCCAGAATACGGTTCGCATGGGCGTATTTTACACTACGCCCCAAAAATGAGACGAAAATCACGTGACGCCTCTGCTGAAGCGTGCAATAATGAATGGAAAGCAAACGAGGAGGAAGTATGTCGGAAGCATTGTTGAACGCAATGGCGCAAAGCATCGTGGATGGGGACTCCGACGCCGCCGCGAACGCCGCACGGCAGGCAGTGGAGGCGGGAATGGATCCGTTGGAAGCCATTACGAAGGGATACATGGCGGGGGTGAACGAGGTGGGCGATAGTTATGCTTGCGGGAATGTGTTCCTGCCCGAACTGGTGATGGCAGGCGAAGCGATGAAAGCCGCGATTGCCGTGCTGGAGCCCGAATTGAAAAAGCGGGGAACTTCGCGCGAAACGTTGGGCAAGGTGGTGCTGGCGACCGTCGAGGGCGATATTCACGAAATCGGCAAGTCGTTGGTGGGGACGATGTTGACGGCGGCGGGGTTCGAAGTGTATGATTTGGGCGTCAACGTGCCGGCGGAAACGATCATTGCCAAAGCCGAGGAGGTGGGCGCAGACATTGTGGGACTGAGCGCTCTGCTCACAACCACGATGATTCGTCAAAAAGAGGTCATCGAGGCGATGGATCGCAAGGGTTTGCGCAAGCGGACGCGGGTCATCGTCGGCGGTGCGCCCGTGACGCGGGACTGGGCGCAGCGCATCGAAGCCGACGGTTACAGCGAAGACGCGGTCGGCGCGGTTGGCGTGGCAAGGGCGTTGATGAACGGATGAAACTTCACCGGACAAAAGAGGCTTCATGAAGACAACCCTGAAAAGCAAAACCAAGAAAGTGGAAATCAGCACGGAGGGTCCTTTTACCATCATCGGCGAGAAGATCAACCCGACCGGGCGCAAGAAACTTGCCGCCGCGCTTCAAGAAGGTAATCTGGACTACGTGCGCGACCTCGCCAAAAAACAAATCGAAGCGGGCGCGGATGTGCTGGATGTCAACGTGGGCATGGCAGGCACCGACGATGTGGATTATCTGCCGGGCATCGTGAAGATGCTGGTGGAGGAGTTCGATATTCCGCTCTGTCTCGACTCGCCCAACCCGAAGGCATTGGCGGCGGCGCTCCCGCTCGTGCAGGGACGGGCGCTGGTCAATTCGGTGAACGGGGAGGAAAAGTCGCTGGAGGCAGTGCTGCCCATCGTCAAGGAGTTTGGCGTGCCGGTCATCGGGCTTGCGATAGGTGATGGCGGCATTTCCAACGACCCGCAAAAACGTCTCGCGGCGGCGGGGAAGATCATCGAACGCGCCGGCAAACTCGGCATTCCCATCGAGGACATCATCATTGACCCGCTGGTCATGACCGTGGGCGCAGACAGCAATGCCGGGCTGGTCACGCTGACCACTATCGAACTGGTGTGCAAGGAATTCGGCGTCAACATCAACCTTGGCGCAAGCAACGTCTCGTTTGGCTTGCCGGAGCGGGATGTCATCAATCAAGCCTTTCTCGCGCTCGCCATCGGCGCGGGCGCGACCTGCGCCATCACCGACCCGATGAAGTACAGCCTCACCATCAAAGCCACTGACCTCCTGCGCGGGCGGGACAGTTACGGCGCAAAGTATTTGAAGTTTTACAGGGCGCACGCGCCGGAGAAAACGGCATAAGCAAACGACATCGGAAGTCGCTGCGACTTCCGATGTCGTTTTATCAAACCAAGCGTATTGGAGTTACTCGCCTTACGCAGTGACGTAAGATTTACCTCGCGTTTTCAGGCGATGTGCTGGAAAAGGAAAAATCATTGCAGTAATCCCAATCTGGCTGGCGTAGCGCGACATGAATGTCGCGCTACGGGAAAACTGCATAACAGTAGGAGGGTTAACCCGGGCAGAAGATGAGCGGCACGTCGGGGGCGGTATCCTGCGCCGAGTTTCCTGCTCCGTCGTTGCCGATGACGGCGATACCAATGGAACCGTTGGCGCCCTGATAGAAGTTATACGCTTGCGCGCCGATGTCAATGACCGCACGATAGTAGCCGTTGCCGAGGGAGGTCATTTCGGCAAAGATACCTTCTGCGCCTGCGCCGACAAAACCATAGACCAGGTACACCTGCCCGACTCCTGACTGCCCATCACTTACGTAGGCTTCGACGGTCAGGATGCCGCTTTCGGTGCTGCACCCTTGTCCGTAGTACAAGGTGGGCGGGTTAACGTAGGTAATGTCCACGACCGGCGGCGTCACATCTGCCGGCACGGGCGTGAAGGTGGGCGGAACCGTTGGCGGAATGGGTGTAAAGGTGGGCGGGATGGAGGTAAAAGTGGCTGTTGGGGTGATGCTCGTCGGCGAGGCGAGAGTGGGGGTGACGGTTGGTGTCAGGGCAGCGACTTCGGTGGCTTTGTCGGGCGGGAGGGTCCCCTCGGCGGGCGCGGCAGGCGCCTCAGGCATGTTGCAATCGCCATTGGGGGAAATGACCGGTTCCTTCGCCTCCTGCGAAACGCATACCGCTGCCGGGGCACTGTCGGAAAATTCGCTGCCGGCGTAGGCACGCGCGATGAGGGTATATTCGCCGGGCGCAGAGGCGTTCCAGTTCGTTTCGGCATAGACCAGCGGCGCAGCCGCGTCGGTGTCCGCTGCGCCGACCGAGACACCGTTGACCAGAAACTCGATGCGGGTGATGCCGCTCCCATCCACATGGCGGGCATGTGCCTTGAGCGGGAACACGCCCAGCGGCAAAATCGAACCGTTGACGGGCTGGTCGAGCCAGGCTTGCGCCCCGCTGGAGGAAAGACTCGACCCAGGGGCAGAGCAGGCGCTCAACAGGATGGCAAGCATTACAAATAGAAAACTGAGTTTTTTCATGGTGATTTCCTTTAGGTTATGGAATGCCTTGTACCAAAATTTCAATGCGGCAGGAGGCTTCATTTGAACCGCCGGTCAGAACAACCGTTTCGTTGATGCGCGTCCATTCCGACTTGTTGCGAGGCTGGAGCGTGCCAGACGCCACACAGTAAGGGTCGGGACCGTTTTCGGTGTCGTAATCGTTCAAGACTGCCACGAAGGTAATTTCGCCGCGGTTTCCCAAACTTTGGGCGGGCGCCTCCAATTCGAACAACCAGGGAATGGCTGGCGTACCTCTCCAGACATAAGTACCTTCGTTCAAGCAGGCTGTACCGCGCGGACAGCCACCGGTCAAAATCGTTCCGAAATTGTGGCTGGGGGCATCGCGGAAGGTGGGAGCATAGTCGTGAATGCCGATGAAAATATCGCCAAAAATTTCCATGCGGCGGTCGGCGCACAGGATGCAGATGTCGCCGTCATCGCGCACTTCGCCGGTGCGGGCGCTGGGTCCGACGGTGAGCGACTGGATGGTGATGTTGATATTGCCAATTTGGCTGCAACGCGGCTGGACAATATCGAGCGGCTGACTAGGCAAAGAGTTGCCGCGGTTCGTCAGGGCAGTGACGGTGATACGCACCGTGGCGCTGCAGGCGTAGTTGGAGGGGATCACCGGCATCGGGGCTCGGCGCCCGGCGTTGGATTCATTCAGGCGTCCCATTTGCACCACCGGTCCCGGCTGAGATGCAAGTCCGGGGCGAAATTCGTCATTGATGAACGAGACGTTCACCCGCCAGCCGGTAATATCGGCTTCGGTGTAAAAGCTGTTGCCGCGCCAGTCCCATTCCAGCGAACGGATGATTTCCGAATCACAGACCGATGTGCCGACGTTGGGGTCGGTGGTGGGCAAGGGTTCGCAGTCGGAGAGTAAATTTCGCACACGCACATTGGTGGGAGCGGGAATCGTCGTATCGGTGCCTTCGAGCGAGTCGAGGAGGGGAGGAATATTCAGATACACGACCTGGAGCGCGCCCGGAGCGATGTTGCCCAGGTCGAAGCGCGAGCCGGCAGGCTGGATGCGGTAACGGACAAAGGAAGCGCCGCCCGCGCCCAAAGGAATCCCATTGGCAGAAGCCAGTTGTTGCGGCTCAAAAGCCAGCACTTCGCTGGTCAGGTCGCGTCCATCCCATTCCGAGCGGGCGTGACTGCCGGAAAAGCGCCCAATACGCACGCTTTGCACTCCGCGTCTGCCCCAACATTCGCCATCCAGCCGTACCAAGCCATCCGATGGAACAGTGAGGGAATACACCCCCCGGCTGGGCAATTGCAAGGGCAGTTCGTAATACAAGTCGCCGCTGGTGGGATGCAGGAGTCCGGGTTCGGCAGGCTGACGCTCATAGCGTGACCCGTTCACCGAGACATAGCAGTACACGCCGTCGTAGGCTTCCTGCGTCGTCAGGCTCAGCAGGAGCAGGCGCAGGGAGGTCGTCGCGTCCGTGCCGGACGGGGAACATTCGGGACCAATGGCAATATCCAGCATGGAGGTAATGCCTTCACCGCCGCGCCAGAGAGGGGCGAGGAAGTAGCGGTACGTTCCCACGCGCGTGATGGGGGTGTCGGTATAGGTGTTTGTGCTCACCGGCAGTTCGGCAAGCAGGCTCATGTGATCTTCACCGGGGGCAAGACGGTAAATGCGGTAACCCGTCTCGAACTCGGTGCTTGTCCAGCGCAGGGCAACCTGACTGCATGAGTGTGTCTCGCCATCGAAGTGCGGGGAATCGGGCGAAGGCGCCGGCGAACCGGGCGCACCAAGCGCAGGCGGCGGAACAGCCGGGGGCGGCGAAGCAGGCGGCGGGTCCGAACGACGCGGAAGGCTGAGCGGTGTCCCCGGCGGAATGACCGCGTCGGGAGCGGCGGGCAGGCTGGGATTCAAACGGGCAATTTCTTCGGGAGTTGTCCCGGCGGCAGAAGCCAGGTCGCTCATGCGGATTTCGGTCACGCCTTCGCCGCGCGGCAGGTCATCCACAGTGACCTGTACCGGCACGCCGCTCAAATCGGCGGTATCTACAAAGACGACTTGTGAATCGGCAAAATCGTCTTCTGCGAAAAAGGCGCGCGCCACCAGCACATGCCGCCCCGGCGTGGAGACTGTCCAAGGCTGGGCGAGGGTGAGGGTGTTGGTTTGTCCGTTGGCGGCGGCAATGAGTGCGCCATCGGCGTACACTTCCAGGCGCAGGACGGGGCGGCTGGCTTCGGCATAGACCATCAGCGGCAGTTCCTCGTTCAGGTCAGTGACGATTCCGCTTTGCGGCGTGCGAATCTGGACGAACGAACGCGTCGCTTGGGAATTGGATGACAGGAAGAACCACGCCGCCGCTCCGCCGCATAGCAGGAGCAGAAGCAGGATTCCACTTGTCAGGAAACAACCTTTGCTTTTTTTCATAAAATTCAATCCTTTTTGTAATATCGTGCAGGCATCAGCCTGCATCATTTTCTTCTTCTGAAGCCGGCGGCACAGACGGCTTCCTCATTCCCGTCTGGGTGGCTGCTTCGCTCTGGATGAGCAGGTTCCAGAGTTCGTGTGCCGATTTGAACAGCCGTTCCTGGCTGCCATCCAGCGAGCGCAAGACGCCGCGCCACTCGCCGGGGGGAGAGATGTCGCTTGGCTCCTGCCAGATGCGCAGGATGTAGGTAATTTCACGGCGGGGTTTGCTCATGGTGAGGGCGCAATCGTCACTTCGGCAGTGATGCGGCAGGATGCTTCGCCGAAATCGCTGGCGACAGCCAGGGTCTGGCGGAAGTTCCTGTCTACCAGCGCGCCTAGTTGAATTTCCGCATTGCCCAGGCACAAGGGGTCTGGTCCGTTGTTGATGTCATAATCGCGCAAGGACACGGTGAGGATGGCAGTGCCATTGTGCGGCACATCCCGCTCGAACAGCCAGGGAAGCCGCATGGCAGACTCGCCAAGCCGATAGTTCCCTTCCATCAAGCAGGTCGTACTGCCTGGGCATGTCCCAAACAAGACGTTGCCCCAGTCGTGAGGGATGCTGTCGTGGCGCACACCATAGCCGTTCAGATACACCGAACCGAACACTTCCAAGCGGCGGTCATCGCAGGCGATGCAGATGTCGCCGTCGTCGCGCAGTTGACCGCTCTGACGGCTGGCGGTGAGTTCAATGGAAGTGATGCGCACGCGCAGTTTGTCCTGTTTACACTCCGGCATTCGCAGGATGAGCGGAGCACTGGGCGCGGAATTGCCCCGGGCGGTGCGTGCCGTAACCGTGACATAAACCGTTGAACCGCAACGATACGCCAGCGGCAAAGGGCGAAGCGGCAAGGTGTTCTTCGAGATGTCATTCTGGCTGAATTGCGGTCCGGGCAGGCGGCGGGCAGGGTTGCCCGGATCGGAAAATTCCAGCCTCACGTCAAAGCCGGTCAACATGGAACGGATAACGGTCTCAGAGGACCACCAGGTCCAGCGGATTCGCGGCGTGTAAAGGGAGCACTGATAGCCGCCTTCTGCGTACAAGTAAAGCAGAGGGTCGCAGCCCAAACCCCATTCCAGCGCTACATTCGTAGGGGCGGGAATGTTCGAAACCTGCGCCGAAAGCGGGTCGAGGATGGGCGGGACGTTCAGATACTGCGGTTCGAGCGCGCCTTCGTAAATGCGGGTGAGGTCGAGGCTGCCGAGCGGGCGGTAAATGCGGTAGGAGGGATTGAAGGTGTAACTTTTAGGCACGGAAGGATCGGTGGTATTGCTCCAACCCGAAAGTTCGCGCCCATCCCAATCCTCGGCGGGATGACTGGCAGAATATTTGCCAAGCGAGTCACTGCGCGGACCGCGCCGCCCCCAGCATTCCATCGTTATATCCACCGCTCCACCGGCGGGAACTTGCAAAGCGTACTGACCGCGGTTTGGAATTTGGAGGGGAAGTTGATACACGCTCCAATCGGCGGAGGGGCGCAACAGGTCTTCCCCGCTGGGGATACGCTCGTAACGTGAGCCATTGACCGAAACGTAGCAGTAAATTCCGTCGAAGGATTTTTGCAGTTGAATGGTCAGCATTGCCAGACGAAGGGAATCCATTCCAGCGGTGGAGGCGGGGTCGCATTCAGACCCGAGTGTGATGCTGACCATGTCGGTCACGCTGCTGCCGGAGGGGCGGCGAGGCGCAAGGAGGTAACGGTAGGTTCCGGCGCGGGCGAGGGTTGCATCGGTGTAGGTCAACTGGTTGGCGGGCAGGGTGGCGAGCAGGGTTTGCACATCTTCGCCGGGGGCAATGCGGTAAAGCAGATAGGCTGTCTCGTCGGCGGAGTCCGTCCAGCGCAAGGCAGCCTGACTGCATGAGTGTGTCTCGCCATCGAAGTGGGAAGCAGGCGGGGCAGCGGGGTCTCTTCCCGGCGCGCCGGGCGCGGGCGACGGAATAGCCGGGGGCGGCGAAGCAGGCGGCGGGTCCGAACGACGCGGAAGGCTGAGCGGTGTCCCCGGCGGAATGACCGCATCGGGAGCGGCGGGCAGGCTGGGGTTCAGGCGGGCAATTTCTTCGGGAGTTGTCCCGGCGGCAGAAGCCAGGTCGCTCATGCGGATTTCGGTCACGCCTTCGCCGCGTGGCAGGTCATCCACGTTGACCTGTACCGGCACGCCGCTCAAATCGGCGGTATCTACGAAGACAACTTGTGAATCGGCAAAATCGTCTTCTGCGAAAAAGGCGCGCGCCACCAGCACATGCCGCCCCGGCGTGGAGACCGTCCAGGGCTGGGCGAGGGTGAGGGTGTTGGTTTGTCCGTTGGCGGCGGCAATGAGCGCGCCATCGGCGTACACTTCCAAACGCAGGATGGGGAGTCCGGCTTCCGCATACACTTCCAACGGCAGGGTTTCGTTCAAGTCAGCCAATTCGCCGCTTTGCGGAGAGCGTATCTGGACAAAGGGCGGAGGCTGAATCTGAGCAGAACGCCAGTATAGCCAGCCCGCCGCTCCACTGCAGAGCAGGAGCAAGGCGAGCAGAGCGAATAGGATAAAGCAACCAGTGCGGTTTTTCATGGGAGAAGAGCCTCGCGGAATGAATTCAACCTTACGGAATGCTGTAAGCCAGCAGGACGATTTCGGTGCCGCCCATGTTGCTCGTGCCGCTCGATTTGACCATCCCCACCCCCGGCGCGTACCAAGCAGAACTGACGCTTGTGAACGTAAAAGCCAGAGCGCCGGACGTGTAGATGTCAATTTTGGTGGAGCAATCCACCCGCAGGGCTTGGAACTCTCCGGCAGGGACTTTGACCGCCTCGATGCCGCCCGCTTGACAGGTCATTTCCATTACGTTGCGCGTTTCGATGTTCACACCGTTGGTCGTTTCCTGACCGAGATAGACGATGTTTTGTGACCATTCCTGCCCGGGCTGGGGGGTGGCAGGGAAGGAAATGCCGCTGTTCGATTCGATGGTATAGGCGGCGGTCACGCCGGCGGCGGTTACGGCTGCGCCGGCAGAGGGTGTGAGGCTGATGAGGTCGCCGTTCTGGCAAGCCCAACTGCCTTGGCGCGTGGTTCCAGCGCTGAATACGTCCTGGTCATCGAAACCGTCGGCGCGGACGGCGGTCAGACTGCGGGTAAACGTGCCACTGCTCATGCCACTCAACTGATATTTCCAGGAAGCGCTCTGCACAATCGGGTAATAGGGGTTCTGACATTGATTCAGCCCCGAAGACACAGGATTTTCCTCGCCGGCGGCGGGCGCGGTCGGTTCAGCGGCCTGCTGAGGGTAGGGAATCAGCCGCGCCTCGAACAGGTGCGCCAAGGCAAGGACAGCCTGCCGGTCAAAGCCGCGCGACTCCAAGTTGAAATACCAGCCGTTGACCACCGCTTGGATGGAAATCAGACCGTCCCGCTCCTGGAGCAGGGCGGTCTCGCCCAGCGTCACTGCTTCGGACCCGGCGGCGGAGTCGAGATACTGCATTCGGCTGTCATAGACCTGTTTGCCGGGCAGGTCGGTGATGAGGGTGACATAGACCGTCTGCCCGCCGCTGAAGTTGTAGTAACAGGCGGTTTTGTTGATTTCGGCTTCGGGAACTTTATCGACGGGACTCTGTCCGAGCAGGGCGTTGAAGTCGGAATCGGACACCAGAGCGCATTCTTCGATCCCGGCCGTGTCGAGGGCGCGCGGGTCGAGCGGAGAAGCAGAAGAAGATGGCGCAGCAGGCTGGGCAGTAAATGGCGGAGCTTCAGTTGGCGCGGGCGGAGCCACAGGCGCGCCCAAATTGCAGGCTAGCGCCGCCAGCGCGAGCAGGGAGAAGGCAAGGGAAGCGGGTTTCATGGTCATCCTTTCAATCATCAATATTGAACCAGGCTGTTCGCCAGCAATTCGGCCAACAGCAGCAGGTGCTTGCGATCAAGGTCAGTTCCGTCTAGAACGATGTACCAGCCCTTCAGAACGACTTCCAGCACAACGCGGTTTTCTTCGGCAAATACTTTGAAGATGGCAATTTCGCCCAGTGGGAGCGGTTCAATGACCCCACCGGTCATGGCATCGAACTGACGGACGTTCTCGAAGGCTTCGCGGCCTGGCAGGCTGGTGAAAATTCCGGCAAAGAGCGTGCCGTTGGCGAAAGAATACTGGCAGGCTTTCTTCTCCATATCCGAGAGTATTTGTGCAGAGACAGGGACAGCGCCAACAGCGTTGGGAAAATCTGTATCGAGGAAAATGTCACAGCCGGAGAGGGCGCGCGGGTCAATGATACGGGCTTGCGGCAGGAGGGCGGTTGGTTCGGGGGTGAAGGTCGGCGGGGCGGGCGGCTCAGTCGGTTTGACATCCGCCGGCGTGGTGGGGGTGAAGGTGGGAATCTCGATGGCTGGGATGCTTGTGGAGGGGCGAACTGCTCCGGGCAGGGAACAAGCCAGGGAAGCCAGGAGCAGGCTCAAGAGGGGGAAGAAGCGCAAAAATCGGGACATTGACTCTCTCCTTTGCCCCCATTGTATGGAAAGGGCGTCCTCGAAACGTCCTCGAAGGATGTCTGGTACATGGTAAGTGGGTACTAGCAGATGATCTCGCCCCCTGACTGCCGCCCCATTATGTCACAGCCTGAATGAGGAGTTGGCGCAAGGCAGGGTCGCAGGGAGTATCCAGCGCAAGATGGAATGGAGCAAAGGCTGTCTCAGCCAGGGTGTGCAATTGAACGCGGCAGGATTGGGCTTCCTGTGTCTGACCAAGGCTTTCATGCAGGTGCAGAAGCAGTGTCAACGCCTCGCCGGCGAGAATTTGGTCGGGGCAGGAACGCGCCAGGGCGAGGGCTTCGTATGCGGCGGTTAGGGCTTCGGCAGGGCGGCTTTCGGAGCGCAAAGCCGCTGCCAGGGTAAGGTTCGCGAGGACTTGCTGCGGCACTTCGCCGGAGGTTTGCGCCTGGACAGAGAGTAAATCCAACGCCGCCTGGTCACACAGACCAGAATGCGCTTGAGTGAAGAGCCACTCCAGTTGGGCATTTTGCAGAAATTGCGGTACATTGCTGGCTTGAGCGGCTTGCATGCCTATTTGATGTGCGGCGGCGGATTGGTCGAAATCCCCCAAGAAGCGCCATAATCGGGCGCGCAGCAGGCTGACAATCAAAGTGACAGGCGGCAGATTGAGCAGTGCGGCTTCAGCCTCCAGCCCGGCGAGCGAATCGGTTGGGGCGCGCCCTCCAGCCAGGGCAGTGAAGGCAAGGTAAACCCGCATGAGCAGCTGCCCATAGCGGCTTTCCACCTGGCGGGCAATCTCCAGCCCGCGCTCGAAGTCTGTACGCGCCTCGGGTAGGCGTCCCATTCTCAGGTATGCCGCGCCGCGCCCTGCAAATTTTCCCCACATGCCGGGCAGGTACGATTCGCCGGCGACTTCGATGGACTGCCGGTACAGTTCGATGGCTTGCGCATACCGCCCGCAATTCAGCGCAATTTGTCCCTGCATGGTGATGGCGGCGGCTTCGAGGCGTCTCAAACCGCCGCGGCGGGCAAGTTCCACCGTTTTGGCAAGCACTTCTCCCGCCTCGGCATAGTCCTGCGCGAAGACCAGCGCCGTACCGAGGTGATTGAGGCTTTGCACTGTTTGGGCTGATGAGATGGATGCGGATTCTTCCAGCGCAAGCGCCTCCCGCAAATCTTGTATCGCATCCACCGTGCGCCCCAGCAGGAGAGCGGAGATTCCGCGAACATTCAAGGCGCGCAGGATGGAGGCTGAATCTGCCCGGACGCGCGCAATTTGCAGGGACTGGTCGGCGGCTTGCCAGGCTTCGGCATAGCGGTCACACGTGTAAAGGGCATACGCCAAACGTGCGAGGGCGTGGGCGCGCAGGGCAGGGAAGTCACGGCACAAACGCAGGGCTTCTTCCAGCAGAGGCAGGGCTTCGGAGGCTTGCCCGCGATAGTGGGCAATCACCCCGCGCTGCAGGGCAGCCTGCGCCTGGAGTTCACGTCCTTCGAGTGAGCATTCGCTTCCCACCAGAGATTCGGCGCGTTCGATGGCTTCCAGCGCCGGCTCGAATGCCGCCAGGTCGGTGTTTTCGCGGGCGTGTTCCAGCCAGAAGCGCGCGGCGGAAAGAGGTAAACCGCCCGCCTCGTAATGTGCGGCAATCTGTCCGGCAAATCCGCTCTCGGCTGCGTGAACCTGCTGCAAGGCAAAGGCAGCCTGCTGATGGAGATGGACAACGCGCGCGGAGGGAATCGTTTCGATGATGATTTCATGAATCAACTGATGGAGAAAGGCATGGTCCGGCGCACCCGGCAATGAGACTTCGGTCAGAAAACGGCTGGCTGACAAATTATCCAGCGCAGCAGTAAAGTCGGATGACGGCCAGCCAAGCAAGGCTTCCAATTCGCGGCTGGAAAACGAAAAACCAAGCAGAGCGGCGGCTTCCAGCATTTCGCGCGCGGCGCGGCTCAACTTTTGCAGACGCAGGGTAATTGAATCGCGCAGGGTAGGCAAAGCCGAGCGCCCTGCCCGTGCCTGGTGGATGGTTTCGGCGGCTTCGTACAGCAGGAGCGGCAAGCCGTTGGCGTAACGGGTCAGTTCTTCGTAGAGCGAGGGCGGCAGGGTCTTTTCGCGGAGCAATGTCTTCAGGAGCAGCTGCGCTTCTTCGGCGCGGAAGGTCTGGAGCGGGAGTTCAACCAAGGCGCGCCGCTGGCGCAGAGCACGTTTGATTTGCAAGAGCGGCAGGGACAGGTCATCCAGCCGATGAGTGACAAGAATCAGCAGGGGAAGCGCCTGACAGGTTTCAGCCAGTTCACGCAGCACCTCCAGCGACGCCTCATCTGCCCAGTGGGCATCTTCAATGACCAAGATAAGGGGGCGAACCAGCGCCAAAGCGTGAAAAGCCTGCCGCAGGGCGGCGCGCAGTTCGGCGGCATTAGGCTGAGCGGGCGCCAACAAGCCGGGTTTGAGCAGCGCCAAGTCAGGGACGAGAGGCAGCAGGCGGTTCAACCACTCTGCCGAGATTTCTTCGCTGCGGGCGAGCAGGGGCGCAGCGGCGTTCAGGACCTGGCTCCAAGGAGCGTAGGGCTGCGCCGGGGAAGCGGTCAGCGGCGGCGGACAGGAACCCCAAAAAACGCGCGGCGCTTCTCCATCCGAATTTTCCACAAGGCGGCGCAGGGATTCCTGCAGGAGCGCTGTTTTACCAACCCCAGCCTGCCCGGAAACAAAAACAACCCCGCCGCGTCCGTTCGAGAGACCCCGAAACAAGACGGAAAGCCGCTCCAATTCCTGCTCGCGGCTGACGAAAAGGGGGGCGGGACTCTTTTTGGGCGGCGAGAGGCGCATCAGACGGTTGTGCAGAATGTCGCTGTAGAGTGACATCGTCTCTGGCATGGGCTGGACGCCGAGTTCGCGTTCGAGGTTGCGCGCCAAGTGTTGGTATGTGGCAAGCGCCGCCGTGCGGTTGCCGGTCTGCGCTTCGAGGGTCATCTTCAGGCGCACGGCTTCTTCATCCCAAGGCACTTTTGCAACCAGGCGGCATGTCCACTCCAGCGCACGGACAAATTCCCCGCGCTCGAAATAACCTCCCGCCAATTTCTTGAGCAGGTCCAGGTAACGGTTGCGCAGGGATTCGCGCCGGGCAACCAAAAAGTCGTCGCCTTCCACGCCCAGCGCCAGATCGCCGCGATACAGTTCCGCGGCATGTTCCAGCGCATCGAGACTTTCTCCCGCCTGCTCGAACTCATTCACATCCACCCACCACAAAGGAGAAGCCCGCCAACTCACGCTTTGCGGAGAGATCAAAAGCAAGTCGCGCGCGGGAGGCGGCAACAAATTGCGCAGCAGGTACAAATGCCGGCGCATGTTCGCCAGAGACTCGGCTTCCGTCTCATCGGACCAGAGCGTAAAAGCCAGGTTCTTGCGCGAGAGAGGTTGTCCGCTCTGCAGCACCAGCCGCGTCAGCAGATGCCACAAACTCTCACGCTGCGGCAGAGAAAGCGGTTCCCCGCCGTATTCCAGGCGCGGCTCGCCGAGGAGAAAAATCCGCAAAGAGGGAGAAGACATATCCGAAATTATAGTGTGCCTCATTAACAGCACGACCCAATTGGGGCGGTAAATTGGTACCAAGCAATACTATCTCACAGATGACTTTTTCCGCCTTACACATTTGCCAATTGACGCAGGGTGTTCATTTCAGCGGGCAGAGGGCAACTCCGCGAGTGGCGAGCGGGGCTGAAGCCGCCCGCTCAGTTTATGGAAGTCCTTCGGACTGGACGAGGTACAATAGATATTATCTGAAATAACCGTCCCGAAGGTTTCTTTGGGCAAATCAAAGGGCAAATATCAGCCTTCGGGACGTTTTTCCGTAATTACGGATAAAGTCTAATTAACGCTCTGCTGCAAAGATAGAAGCATACCCGACGGTCTCTACCACCGCGTTTGCGTGCTGCGTATGACTCACCCACCCCTCCATTCCCGTCTCACCTCGTCTGCCCGTGTGGAAGAAATTGCGGACGGACATTACCGCTTGGTCATCCCTGCTGGTAAAGCGGATGAATACCGCCTCGCCCAACTTGATGACTACGCGCAAATCCCAAAGAGACGCCTTTTCCCGCACCGCTTCGGGCTGACCCTCAGCCTGTCTGCCCGTACCTCCAACTCTTCCCTCCCCGGAACCTGGGGATTCGGGCTGTGGAACGATCCGTTCGGGTGGTCGCTTGGCTTTGGAGGGAGAGCGCTCCGCGTCCCTGCCCTGCCGAATGCAGCCTGGTTCTTTGGGGCTTCGGAGGAGAATTACCTTTCGTTCTCCGAGAAACCCGCCAACGGGTTCCTCGCCCAAACCTTTCGCTCGCCGAAGTTTCATCCGCTGTTGATTCCTGCGGGATTGGCGCTCCCCTTCTCGCGCAAGTGGACGCGGCGACTGTTGAGCAGGGTCATTGCAGAGGATGGGTTGAACTTGAACAGCACACACCTGCCTGCGCCATCAGCGTTAGAGAACGCTGAATACGCAAATATGAACCCTGAGTACGCAAATAGAAGCGCCGACGATGCAAATACGAACAGCGGGCGTTCTCTAACGCCGCAGAAAAAAGCCGTCGGTGTGGACCCGGCTCAATGGCACCGATACAGGCTGGAGTGGAGTCCGAAGCGCGTGTCGTTCGAGGTGGATGAGGTTCGGGTGTTCGAGTCGGCAGTGAGTCCGAATCCGCCAATGGGGTTGGTCATCTGGATTGATAATCAGTACGCGGCGTTTACGCCGGCAGGAAAAATCAGGTTCGGGGTGTTGGCAAACCCCGAACCCGCATGGCTGGAAGTGAAAAACCTGGAGGTGAGTTAGAACGCCCAGAAATTGGGCAGGTAGAGGCGCAGGAGGGCGTCGGCAATTAAGCCAAGCAGGATGTAGCCGCCAAATTGACGGTTGTGCTGGAAGGCAAAGCCCGAAAACCAAACGGGCCAGGCGGACCAGCCTTGGGGGGCTTTTTCGGGTTTCGGTTTGTTCAGCACCATGAAAAACCGCAGGGCGTCTTTATAGGCAAGGAAGACGACGAGCATGGCGGGGGTGAAATAGCGGGTGACAAAGACGAGGTAGAGAATGACCGCGTAGATCATGATGACCGCAAACTGGTCGGTGCGGCGGGCAAAGGCTTCGCCGGCGCGCACGGGGAAGGTGCCCACGCCGCGGGCGGCGTCGTCTTCGCGTTTGTCAATGTGCTTGGCGATGTTGATGCTGGCGACGCCCAAGCCATACGGCACGCCCGCCAGCACCGCGCTCCAAACGTTGGACATGACCACTTCCTTCCCGCTGACAAGGGCAAGGACGTAGTACACGCCGCCGATCATGATGGGTCCCCAGATGAGGAAGATGGAAAGTTCGCCGATGCCCCAATACTTGAAGGGGTAGGTGTAGAGGAGCAGGACGATTGCGCCGAACGCGAACAAGCCGATCACCACGCCGTTGAAGCCGGTAGTAAGGAGCGCCCACACACCTGCCAGCGCGGCAAGCACGCCGCTGACAAAGAACCAACGCAGCTGCTGGGGCTTGGTGAAGAATCCCTGCGCCAGCGGGTGGACGCCGTATTGGGTGCGGAAGTAGTTACCGCTGTCGAGTCCGCGGCTGAAGTCGGTGTAGTCGTTGAGCAGGTTATTCGTGCCGTGAGCGATGAACAGACCGAGGGTGAGAATGAGGAAGGGAATCCACGAAAAGTAGCCGTCGCGCCAAGCGAGGATGCCGGCAATGACGCAGGAATAGACGGTCACTAGCGTAACGGCGGAACGGGTGGCGATGAGCCACTTGGAAACGACATCGAGGGCATCCCACTCTTTTTTGTCGTCCATTTTGACAAGCCGCCAGATGGCGGTGCGCCACATTGCAAAGTTGATGTGCATTTGACTCTCTCCGAATTGATTATGCAGGGTAAACGCTCGGTTTCAAAACCCAGATTGTGCAAAATTATACAACTGAAATGACACTCATGCACTCCGAATTGAGGGGAGGATATTGCTCTGTTGCAAAGATTTTTTCTGGAGCGTAGTCGGCGGTCTCTACCGCCGCCGCTGCGCTACACTTGCCCTGGCGGGCAAGCGCCAAGGGAGAGCGCAAAATACGCAAAACTTTTTAGATGATTGCAACAGAGCAAGAGGATGTTTTAAAAAACATACAGGCAGGAAGCATTCACCCGTATGTAAATCGTTGATTTCGATTTTCTAACGCCAGAAGTTTTGGGTGAAGGGAAGCAGGCGCAGGGCAGTGTCAATCAGCAAGCCAAGCATGAAGAGCGAGCCGAATGTACGGTTGTTGTAGAAAGCGTAACCGACAAAGTAGAGGGGCCAGCCGGGTTGTCCCTCGGGTTTGACAGCGGGTTTGGGCTTCAGGAAAACGGGATAGTATTTCAAGAAAGTGGGAACCGCCAGAAACACAATCAGCATGACCGGCGTGAAGAATTTGATGGCAATCAGATACAGGGTGATGAAATAGGGTGCAATCATCATTGCCAACACGGTATAGCGGGAGGCTTTTTCGCCGATGACCACCGGCAGGGTGTGGATGCCCTTTTTGGCGTCCATGTCGAGCTTGTCAATGTGTTTGCCGAAAATGACAGTGGTCACACCCAGCACGTAGGGCAGACTGGCAAAGACGACGTTCCAGTTCCATTGCCGGGTCAGCACGAAGTATCCGCCGCCGATCATCAACGGTCCCCACACGATAAGCACTGCCACTTCGCCCAGCGCCAGTCCCTTGAGGGGCCAAGTGTAGAAGAGCAGGAAGAATGCGCCCAGCCCGAGCAGTATCCATGTGGTTGGGTTGAAGCCGGTGTAAAAAATCAGATATACGCCCAGCAGAAGCGCGAGAAGGGCAGTGACGGCAAAGTAGGTGAGATGCTGGCGTTTGGTCATCAGCCCGCTGGCAACCGGTTGAGCGCCGTAAATGTTGCGGTAGTAGTTGTCCTTGTCCACACCGCGGACGTAGTCGGTGTAATCGTTGAAGATGTTGTTGCTGGCGTGGGCGAGGACGAGTCCCAGGGTAAGGGCAAGCCATGGCAGGAAATTAAACGCGCCGTCGCGCCAAGCGAAAAGTCCCGCGAGAGCCGCGGAGATAAAGGTCATCACGAGAACCGCCGCGCGGGTGGAAATCAGCCATTTGGAAATAACATCCAGTTGGTCCCATTCGGCTTTCGAGACATCGGGAATCACCTGAAGGGCTTTGCGCCACATGGCAAAGTTCATGGTCCACACTCCTTGATTGAATTGGATGAATTATATCGAATCGCTCTTTAATTACCGACCTTACGCGGTGGCGCGAGATTCATCTCGCGTTTTCAAGCGACATGCATCCCCATTGGGGGACGATGTGTCGCGCTACGAGAAAACTGCGTAACATCAGTTAATTATTGATGTTACGAGGTAGCGCGAGATTCATCTCGCGTTTTCAGGCGACATAAATGTCGCGCTACGAAGGAACTGCGTAAGGTGAGTTAATTATTCGACGATTGGGCGGACCTGGCAGCGGGCAAGGTAAAGTAGAAGGTCGCTCCCTTCCCCGCTTCGCTCTCGACCCAGATTCTGCCCCCATGAAACTCGACGATGCGTTTAACCAGCGTCAGCCCTACGCCGGTGCCTTCGGTTGTGGGGTCGAGTTTGTTGAACAAGCCGAAGATTCGTTCGTGATGTTCGGGCGGAATGCCGATGCCGTTATCACGGATGAAGAGGATGGGCATGTCGTTTTCATAGCCCTGCCATCCAATTTCAATAATGGGCTGAGGTTGACCAGCGGAGAATTTTGCGGCATTATCTATCAGGTTTTGCACCACTTCGAGAAGCCTGCGCCGGTCGCCATAGACAATGGGAAGAGGCTCGATAATGTTGAGCGCGGCGCATGTGGATTGAAGCCGCCCCTGCAGCAACTCCGCGGCTTCATTGACCAGGTCGCGGAAGGGAACCGGGACGGGCGGATTCATCAGCCGCCCGATGCGCGAAAGTTCGAGCAGTTCTGTCAGGAGGCGGTGCATTTTGTCCACGGCTTCGTTGATGCGGAGAATGTCCTTTTGAAGTCGTTCGATGTCGCCGGCGCGGGCGTCCTCGTTCAAAAATCCGAGAAAACCCTTGAGCGTGATGAGGGGCGCTTTCAGGTCGTGTGAAACCGTGTAGGTGAATTGTTCGAGTTCGCGGTTCTTGGCGGCGAGTTCTTGAATCAGGCGTTCGCGTTCGGCTTCAGCCTGTTTGCGGCTGGTCACATCCACCACCGTTCCCAACATGCGGACAGGTTTTCCATCTTTGTTCCGATAGACTTTGCCGCGTCCCTCCAGCCAGCGGATAGCGCCGTCGGGCGGGCGGATGCGGTGTTCGATTACATAGTCATAGTTTTCGACGGACAACGCCTGCTGGATTGCGTATTGAATATGGGGCAGGTCATCGGGATGAAGCAGGGAAAGATAGGTTTCGTACCTGCCGTCGAATTCGCCCTGCTTTAGACCAAACAACGCTTCGATTCCTTCGGACCATGAGATTGTTCCCGTTTCGATGTTCCACTCCCACGTTTCCATTTTGGAGGCGCTCAGAGCGAGACGGAGTTTTTCACGTTCCTCCCGCAATACGCGTTCCATGCGCTGACGTTCCTGCAATTCCGTCCTTGCTTCGTTCAGCAAACGCCGCAGGGTATGGATGACAAAGTAGATTTCAAGCGACGCAATAATGAGGAGAATAGTGAGGACAATGGCAACCCGTATCGGCTCCCGGTTGACAGGGTGAAGCCAGCCGGCCGCTTCGAAAATGGCAAGCAGCCACACCGCCAGAAGCGTCCAGGTAGTCAGCAGGGTGACGGCACGCCAGCCAAGCAGGTAACCAGCCATGAGAAGGATTAGAAAATACCCCAAGACTGCCGCGTCGCTTACGCCTTCCATTCGGCTGGCGATCCAGGTTAGTGCCACCCAACTCACAACCAGAAGAAATATGACCAGCGGACGAACATACCCCCGCCGCAGGAGCCATTGAATGGGAATTTGCAGAAGGATCACCCCCACATGCACAACGTTGACGGACCTTTCAGCGGCGCCGCCGTCCCTCAAGTTGAGCCAAATGAGGAACAGCGGCACAAAAATCATGACCAGCGAAATCAGGTGAAGAACAAGCGCCTGATGCGTCTTTTCGGGGTTTCCCTCGAAGCGGGGAGGCTGCAGGATTCTCCAAAGGAAGTTCATTCAATGACCTTTTGGGTATTCACGGCAGGGCGCAACGGACATTGTGCCGTTCGCCAAACCAAACCAGCGCCAACCCCGGCAATCGTCTTGTCAGTCTTCTCCCAATTCGGGGATGGGTTCAACCGCCGGTCGGTTTGCCATGTAACTTTCAATTCCAAATATGATCAGAGCCGCCCAGACGATGGCGAAACCGATGAAATGGGCAAAATCGAAAGGCTCCTTATACACCAGCACGCCGATGAGGAACTGAAGCGTCGGTGCGATGTATTGCAACAGTCCGACCACCGTGAGCGGGATTTGTTTCGCCGCCGAGGCAAACATGAGCAGAGGGACGGTGGTCACGAGCCCTGCGCCGATGAGGAACAGGTCCACCTGCATGCCATTGTGCAGGAACGCGCCCGAGCCGTTGACAGCCACAAAGAGCAGGTATGCCAGCGCCGCCGGGAAGACAATGCCGGTTTCGAGCGTCAGCCCATACAACGAACCCAGCGGCGAAAGTTTTTTGACGAAGCCATAAAAGCCGAAGGTAAACGCCAGCGAAAGGGCAATCCATGGCGGACGCCCATAGACAAAGGTGAGATACCCCACGCCCACCGCCGCCAGCCCAACGGGAACCCATTGCCAGGGGCGCAGGCGTTCCCGCAGAAAAATGACTCCCAGCAGAACGCTCAACAAGGGGTTGATGAAATACCCCAGGCTGGTTTCCACGATGAAGCCGGCATTGACGCCCCACACATAAATCAGCCAGTTGAAGGAAAGCAAAATCCCTGCAATGGCGTAAATGCCCACCGTCTTGCGGTGAAAGGCGGCGGAGCGAAAGTCACGCCATTGCCCGCTCAACACAATATACGCCGCCAGCAAAACGAACGACCAGCCAATGCGGTGACCAATCACCTGCAAGGCGGGAACATCGTGGAGGGATTTCCAGTAGATGGGGAAGAATCCCCAAAGCGCATACGCGCCGATACCGTATAAAATGCCTTTATTCATTCGTCTCCGTTGAATTTAGAAACTGATGTCACGCAATTTATTCATAGCGCAACATTCATGTTACTTTGCAAAAATGAGATAAATCTCGCACTACCGAATAGAGCGAGTCAGAAAGTCTCGATGGGCTGACGCCCCGCGAACCCCGCATCCACTTCATGCCAGAAAGCGATTTCGCCTTCCCCATATTTCCAGCACAAGTACACTTCCCGTCCCTCCCGCAGGGCAGGAAAATCCAGCAGACCGATGTTGACATCCTTGATCTGGACGCCGGTTGCCAAAATTTGATGGATGAGCGCATCGAACCGACCGAAGTCCTGCACCATCGCGCTCAGAGCCTGATTCCCGCCGTTGCCTGCGGACTTCTCGATGGCGTCCCAGGCTTCGGGCTGGGCGGCAAGGATTTTTGCGCGAATCGCCAGCATCTCCTCCACAAGCGGGCGGAGGGCGTTCAAGGTTTCGTTGGCTTCCGAAAGGGTGAAATAACGCGGCATCTGATAATTCCAAGTCGGGGAACTTTTCATCTATTATAAACGTCCGTTTTGTAATTGGAGAAAGGAGAATAGCATGAAGATCATCCATTCCCTGCTTTTGCTGGCTGCACTTGGTTTATTGTTGAATACCGTTTCTGCGCCAAAAGAATCGTTTTTCTCAGAAAGCGAATTGAACGAAGTGTACCGCCGTTTGAATTCGGTCGGAAATTTTTGAATCGCCAGCAACGAAGAACGGGCGGCTAAATGGAGCCGCCCGTTTTCATTTCATCCATTCAGTCAAAATTACGGCAAAGGTACAGCCTGATAGCCTTTTTTCTTCACCGCCGCTATGATTTGCTCCTCGGTCAGTTTGGTTTCATCGTATTCGATGACCATTTCCAGGCGGTGGTAACTGGCGTTGATTTCCTTCACGCCTTCGAGCGTATCTTCGAGCGACTCCAGTTTCATGGCGCAGTTGGAACAGGTCATGTCTTCGACGCGAAAAGTTTTCTTTATCATGAGCGGCTTCTTTCTTCTTTTCTCTTTCTTCCAACCCAAAGGAAGGAAGAAAGAGGAAAGAAAGGCGGTTTACTCGAAAATAATCTGCCCCGTGTACATGCCCATCGAGCAGGTGAAGAACATCTTCGTCCCTGCCGGCTGGGCGGGGATATTCACCTGTACGGTGCCGGTGTCGGGCAGGAGTTGGTAGAAGTTCAGGTCGGGGATGACGAAATCGCGCGAGCATGAGTAGGTCTGGTGCGTGACAAGGTTCAGCACGACGGGTTGGTCCGCCGCAGCGACGAGCGTCTGCGGGAAGTAGCCGTCGTTGCGAACCGTCAGCGTGAGGTCGGCGCTGGGAGCAGAGGCAGGCGTCCCTGAGTCGGAGGCGGTGGTCGTCCATGCGCGGGCGAAGTTGGTGAAGGAGTAGGGAGAGCCCATCAGGTTGAGTCCGCCGTCGAGGGTCACCAATCCCAAAATCAAAACCACCACAGCGACAAAGCGCATGAAGAATTTTTCGAGCCGCGCGCCGAGTTCGGTGGTTAGATAGGCGACGATGAAGAAGACGGGACTGGTGCCGAGCGTGAAGGCAAACATGAGCGCCGCGCCCATGAACGCACTGCCCGTGCCGAGGGCGGTTGCCATCATGGCTTGCGTCACGCCGCAGGGGATGAAGACGGTGAGGAAGCCGAGAAAGAGGGGCGTGAAGGTGTCTGTCCCTTTGGCGGTGCGGCGGATGTAGCGTGTGATGAATTTGGGCGGCTCGATGGAAAAGTAGCGGAAGATGGGATGCACGTTGAACATGCGCAGGGCGTTGCCGACCATGAAGACGCCAATGGCAATCATGAGGAATGCGCGCGTGAGCGGGCTGAGCGCAAGGAAGGAACCCAGCCAGCCGAGCAGCGCGCCAAGCAGGGTGTAAGCCACAAGTTTAGCAGCGAGAAAAAGAAGGATGGGAAGGGCGGCATTGGTGCGCTGTGCGGAGACGGCTTCAGTTTTCTTCGCATGTTTTTTAGGGTGGGACGCCGGCGCGTGCGCGAGAACATCCTGCTCGATTTGGTGGGCGAGCGAACTGGCAAGCAAACCGCCCTGCACGGCGAGGCAGCTCAAGCCGCCGGTGGTGAGCCCGGTGACGAACGCCACCATCAGGCTGGCAGAACCCGAGCCGATGGAAATTCCCTGCCCGCCCATGTTTTGGGAAATGAGCAGGACAATGGCAAGGGTCAGCAGACCGATGCCAGCCGCGAGGAGGATGACGGGATCGAGTGTGGTTTTCTGGTGTTTAGGCATAGAGCGTCAATTCATCCAATCAATGGAATCAACGGGCTGATTTACCGCTGACCGCCCTCCCAGACGACGAACGGCATATTAACCACCACGCCAGGCTGAGCAATGGTCACTTCGCCCGCATCTCTTGCGGCAAGGACTTCCGCCTCGGAGGTCAGCAGGCGGGCTTGGGCAGGGTCGAGCCATGTCACAACATTGACGCGCCGCAGCGGGGAATAGCCGGTCGTTCCGGGCGGGTTGTTGAATACGTCGGCTTGAAAACCAAAGGGACCCATGCCTTCGAGTCCGTTATCGAAGACGTACACATCGGCGAGCGATTCCGCCGGCACATTCGCCAGGGAGGGAACATGCAAGACCGGGGAGGTCATCATATCGGTCAACAATTTTGCCACATCGGCATCGGAGGCTTCGGTATGGACAAAATAGATTTCCTTGCCGTCTGCCCAGGCTTTGCCGGCGGGCAATTCCGCTTTCGGCATTTCTTCGGCGGCTCGAGGCGCACATGCGGCAATGATCAATGCCAACATGGACAGCAGGATGAGGGACGACTTTTTCATGTTAAGTTTTTTTCCTTTTCACTGAGTTTTATTTTCATCATCCCCAATGGGATGTTCGATCTCACCTGCCATGAAGGCTTGCGGGGCTTTCAGAAAAGCGTTCAGGCAGGCTTGCGTGCAAAAGTAGATGGTCTCGCTGTGAAATTCGGCGCTCGGATACCGCGAGGGATCTTTGATGTAGCCGCCACAGGCGGTTTTGTAACGGGGAGATTTGTCGAAGGTGAGCATTTGGTAATTGGTGATTGGTAATTGACAACTGGTCACTGGTCACTGATCACTGATTACTAAATCTTCTGCCTTCGCAACCTCAAACTATTGCTCACCACGAAGACACTGCTGAACGCCATCGCGCCGGCGGCAAGCATGGGGTTGAGGTAGCCCAGCGCCGCGGCAGGGATAAGGATGACGTTATAGAAGAACGCCCAGAACAAATTTTGCTTGATGGTGCGGAGCGTCTTGCGTGAGAGTTGAATCGCGCGCGCCACACCGCGCAGGTCGCCGCTCATCAGAGTCACGGGGGCGGCAGCCATCGCCACGTCGGTGCCTGTGCCAATGGCAATGCCCACATCTGCTTGAGCCAGCGCGGGAGCATCGTTCACGCCGTCACCCACCATCGCGACAATGTTGGTAATTGGTGATTGGTGATTGGCAACTGGAGATTGAAGTTTCTTGATCTCGGCGGATTTGCCTTCGGGAAGGACTTCGGCGAGAACCTGGTCAATCCCAACCTGCCGCGCAATGGCTTCGGCGGTCTTCTGATTGTCGCCCGTAATCATCGCCACCTTCAAACCCATCTTGTGCAGTTCGGCAATGGCTTCCTTCGAGCCCTCTTTGATGGTATCCGCCACGGCAATGATGCCTGCGGCAACGCCATCCACCGCCACCAGCATGGCGGTCTTCGCTTCGGATTGAAGACGCGACACCTCGGATTCGAGACTCCCCAACGGAATTCCGCGACTCTCGAACATTCTCTTATTCCCAACGATAACGCTTCTTCCCTCGACTTCAGCCTGCACGCCATGCCCAGGCTCTGCCTTGAACCCGGCCGGTTCCGCCAAACTCAGCCCGCGCGTGGTGGCTTCCGCCCAAATGGCTTCACCGAGGGGATGTTCGCTTCCCTTCTCCACACTCGCCGCAAGGCGCAACAACTGATCACTGCTCACTGATGACTGATTACTGTTCACTGATGACTGATTACTGTTCACTGATGACTGATCACTGCTTACTGATAACTGATCACTGCTTACTGATAACTGATCACTGACGATAATATCCGTCACCGCAGGCTGTCCCTTCGTAATCGTTCCTGTCTTATCCAGAACGACTACATTGACCTTGCCTGCTCTTTCCAAGGCTTCGCTATTTCTAAACAAAATTCCCATCTCCGCGCCCTTGCCCGTCCCCACCATGATGGCAGTCGGCGTGGCAAGCCCCATCGCACACGGGCAGGCAATCACCAGCACAGCCACCATGTTGATCAACGCACGGGTGAAGGCGTTGGTATCCGCGTTGACAGGCAGCGGCGGACCGAAGAAATACCAGCCTGCGAACGTCAGCAAAGCAATGACGATGACAATCGGCACGAACACCGCCGAAACCTGATCCGCCAGTTTCTGGATGGGCGCCTTGCTGCCCTGCGCATCTTCGACGAGTTTGATAATCTGCGCGAGGGCGGTCTCCTTACCGACCTTTGTCGCCTCGACCTTCAACATGCCGAGTTTGTTGAGCGTCGCGCCGATGACGGAATCGCCCTGCTTCTTTTCGACGGGGAGTGACTCGCCCGTCAGCATGGATTCGTCCACGGCGGAGCGCCCCTCGATGACCACGCCATCCACGGGAATCTTCTCGCCCGGGCGGACGAGGAGAATGTCTCCGACGCGCACATCGTCAATCGGGACCTCCACCTCCTCCCCGTCACGAATGACGCGGGCGGTTTTGGCGCGGAGGCTCATCAGTTTTTTGATGGCTTCGGAAGTGCGTCCCTTGGCGCGGGCTTCGAGGAACTTCCCCAGTTTGATGAGCGTGATGATGACCGCCGCTGTCTCGTAATAGACGTGCCCCATCAACAAGCCAAAGGTGATGGGAAGCGAATAGAAATAAGCGGCGGAGGAGCCCATGGCGATGAGCACATCCATGTTGGCAGATTTGTTGCGCAGGGCTTTGTACGCGCCGACATAATATTGCCAGCCCACATAGAACTGAACAGGTGTGGCAAGCGCCAGCATCAGCCAGTTGAACCAGGGTTGGGCGTCGCGCATTCCGCTCATGGAGGTGCGGACATAGACGAAATCGGGCAGAAGACCAAAGTCCTTGCCCATTGAGAGCAGGAACAGCGGGACGGTGAAAACGAGACCGATAATGAGCAGGCGGCGCTGAGTGTCAATTTCGTGCTGGCGCGCTTTGGCTTCGGCATCTTCCGCTTCGCCGCCGAGTTCGAGGGCTTCGAAGCCAGCCTTTGCCACAGCCGCGCGAATCTCCGCCTGGCTGACGATGGTGGGAATGTATTTGACGCGCGCCTTTTCGGTTGTGAAGTTGACCTGCGCTTCGAGGACGCCCTCTATTTTGCTCAGCGCGTTTTCGAGGCGGCGGGCGTCGTTGTCGTCGGCGAGACGCTTGATGATGAGGTCGGCTTCACCGGTGGCAACGCCGTAGCCGGCGCGCTCGACGCGGGTGATGAAATCGGTCAGGGTGAGTTTCGAGGCGTCGAAGTCCACCGTGGCGCGTTCGGAGGAAAGGTTCACCACAGCGCTCTGCACGCCGTCCAGTTTCTTGAGGTTGCGCTCGACTGTGGCGACACAGTTGGCGCAGGTCATGCCGGTGATGGGGAGGGTTAACTGTTTTGTGTCGGTCATTTTGAGTAATTGGTAATTGGTAAATGGGTAATTACCATTTACCAATTGCTATAGCGTGAGCAGCCCTTCGGCAGGATAGTTGATCTCCGCCAACAGCGCCTTGATCTTCTCCTCTGTGGCGGGGGCGTCGAAGGTGACGGTCACTTTTTTGGTGTCAATTTCCGCTTTGACGGACTGGACGCCCTGCAACTCGCTCAATTCCATTTCGATGGTGTGAGTGCAGTGTCCGCAGTGAATGGCGGGAACGGAATAGGTTACAGTGGTCATACTTGAAACTCCTTGTAATTTTATTGAATAACGCTCGCGTCACCGAGAGCGCGTTTGACAATTGCATTGACGTTACCGAGACAGCAACTTCCCTGCGGGTTGCGGATGTCGCAGGCGCATTGTCCGTTCTTGATGCCCAGGTTGATCTCCGCCGCTACGCGCTGCCCCTCGGCAAGAGTTTCGCCCAGCGTGTGCCGAAAACAATAGCACACGAACACGCCGGCATCCTGTGGATGTTTTTGATACACCCGCTCGCGCAGGTCGGTTTCGGTAAAGGTCTGGGAGCCGTCGGCGCTGTAATAGACCGTCGGGCAATCGGGGTCGGGGCAGAAGCGATACTCCACGTTTCGGAGCACGTTCAACGGCAGGTCGAGCATCGCCTTGACGATTTGCGTATCCACGCGCCTGCCCGCCTTCCCGTTGGTGGGGCAAGCCGCGTTGGCTTCATGCCGAATCTCCAAATTGGAAATCAAAGCTGACATATCCACTTCTCCATACACACTACAACCATCACACTACCCAACTATCTGACTATCTGACCATCAGACTATTCGACTACCAGACTAACCAGCTATCTGACTATCAGACTTTGGTTGACATTTCGAACACTTCGGTAATTTCCTTCAACACGCGCTCGCGCTCCTTTTTGTCATTGCCCTGAATGGCGGTGATGACGCAGGAGTTGAGGTGGTCTTCCAAAATGCGCGAACTGACTTTGTTCAACGCCGCTTCGATCGCCTGAATCTGGCGGATGACGTCAATGCAGTACGCATCCTCCTCGACCATGCGGATTACTCCGCGCAGGTGACCTTCGATGGTCTTCAATCTTTTGAGGGTATTTTCATCAGCCATGGTTTCCTCTTTCGTTCAGACTGCCTATCAGGGTCCGAACTTACCCCCCCCAGGGGGGATGGGCGTGCCGAAATATGCCGTAACAGGAAACTTCCTGTCAACATGACAAACAGCACGATTTTGGTCGTAATTTGCCGTGGCAAAAAAAACATCCCGAAGGTTTTGAGCCTTCGGGATGTTTGGTAACCCCATCTATTCGTAAAGTTTCTGGTAAAGCGCTTGCGCCCAGGTAAACAACTCTGTTTCGTCGTTTTTCAGGGGCGTGGCAGAGCCGCGTCCATACAGCGTCAGCGTCAGCGACATGCGGTCGGAGACGCCCACCGGGTCGGAAGCATCGAGCGTCAGGCTCCCGTATTCGCTCAGCCACGCCTGGAATTGACTCATCTCATCACGAGAGAGCAGCGCCGCAATGGTGCTCATCTTCCCCTCCGTGGTGGACTTGCACGAACTGCCATACACTTCTCCGGAGAGGAAAACGGTCAAGCGGTCGCAAAACCCTGCAATGCCGCCGTCCCGCGACCAGGTCAATGCAAGCGTGGCGGGCTGGATGAGCCGTCCGTCGTCGCTGACGTGGTACTCGTATTGGACGCCATCCGCTTCCAGCACGACGATGCGTCCGGGCGTGATGACCTGGGCGCACATCACATCCTGCATGGCAACGCCCAGACAGGTATCCGGAAATTCGACCGCTTCATTGCTGACCACGGAAACGTCCGCCTCTTTCAAACCGAGGTTTTCAGCCAACTGGCGGATGAGGAGGGATTCGATCGGCAAGCCGGCATCCATGCCGCTAGCAATTACCGCCATGCTGCCCGTTTCATTGGTGCGAACCTCGTATTCCCTGCCGTCGGCTTCGAGAATGATGCGATACCCTTCCACCACAGCCTGCGTACACATCGTGCCGGGACGTTCCACATCCAGGCAGCCGTTGGACCAGGTGACGGCTTCGGTGGAGACAAGGGTCAGTTGGGCAACGGGCAGGTTCAAGGTCTGGGAAAGAAGCGCAAGAGCCGCCTGTTGAGCGGGCGTGAGGTCCGCCGCAGAGTCGTCTGCCGGGTTGGGATAAGAGGGATTCGGATAGGAAGGATTCGGATAAGAGGCAGCGGCGGGAGGTTCGGGCTGGTCCGTTACGGCTGGCGCACACGCACTCAGAAGCACAGCCAATATCAGTAATTTCAAAAGTGTTTTCATTCGTACTCCTTTGCAAAAGGGACGAACCCATTATCGGATTTGTTCCATTGTATAATCGCCGAATGCGTTTCCGTTTACTTTTGCTGCTTCTAATTCTAACAGCCTGCGCGCCCAAACCCGATCCGAACGTGCAGATTCATGTAGCGGTACTGCAAACCGTGGCGGCGATGCCGACTGCCACGACACAGCCAACGCCCGCCCCCCTCCCCACCGCCACGCCCTTCGACCTCAAGGGGTTGTTTTGCGAATATCAGTTTTGTGTGGGGCATCCTGTGGACATGGCGTTCTTCGATGTCAGTGCGCAAAAAAATCCCGCCTTGCCCAGCACCTATTCGCAGGGCATCATCGCGGCGTTCAACGCCAATCTGTTCATTCAGATGATCTGGCAGATCGCGCCGGGGACAGCCGACCCACAGTTCATGCTCGACTTGATTTTGGACGACGTGGACACGCGCGCCGGCAGCCTGGACGTGAAGCGAGTCCGCGACATGAACGTCATCTACACCCCGATCACTTCGACGGCGACCCCCGTCCTGCCTTTCGGTGCAGCGGGGGCATGGATTTGCGGCGAACGCGCCTTTGCCTGGAAGGTCTATAGCCCGCAGGCAGAAAACACACAGGCGCTGTTCGAGGAGGCGCTGGAACGGTTTCAGTGCGAACGGTGACGCTTGCCTGTCACTCCGTCGTCTTTGCCTCCTGCCACAGAGACTCCATCTCATCCAGCGTCAGTTCCGACAAATTGCGCCCCTGCTTCTTTGCGCCCTGCTCCACATAGCCGAAGCGCTGTTTGAATTTCATGTTCGTCGCACGCAGGGCGGATTCGGCGTCCACCTTTTTCCAGCGCGCCAGGTTGACGAGGGCAAACAGCAGGTCGCCAAGTTCGGCGGCGAGTTCCGCTCCGTTCGCCGCCTGGCGCACCTCCTCGATTTCTTCGGCAATCTTATCGAGCACGCCTTCGATTTCGGTCCAATCGAAGCCGACCCGTGCGGCGCGTTCCTGATATTCCTGCGCCTGACTCAAGGCGGGCAACGCCAGCGGCACGCCGTCCAACAAGCCTTTCCCGTCCTGCTTCTTTCCCCTTTCCTTCTCCTTCAATTTCTCCCAATTCGCCAGCACGCCATCCACTCCATCCAGTTTCAGGTCGCCGAAGACGTGCGGATGCCGCCGCACAATTTTTGCGTGGATGCCGTGAATCACCTGGTTGACGTTGAACTGCCCCTCTTCGTTTGCAATCTGCGATTGCAAGACAACTTGCAGCAGCAGGTCGCCGAATTCTTCGCGCATGGCGGCAAAATCGCCCGAGTCAATGGCAGAGATGGCTTCGTAGGCTTCTTCGAGCAGGTGCTTGCGGAGCGTTTCGTGCGTCTGTTCCCTGTCCCAGGGACAGCCATCCGGCGCGCGCAGGTGAGCGACAATCTCCTGAAACGATTCAAAGGCTGTTCCCTCCGCCAGCGGAGGAATGTACATGCAGGTTGAGTGGCTCAAGTCGAAAGTCGAAAGTTGAAGGTCGCCAAGCCTCTCGACTTTCGACTTTTGACCTTCGACCAGATTTATCTCATGCTCGCGCGGATATATCGTCAATAACACCTCCCGCAGATGCGCGGCAAGTTCCAGCGAATCCACGCCCGTCAGCAGCGCCGGCAGGTCGGGCGGATAGGGCGGGACATGGGCAGAGGCGAGAGTCGGCGCTTCGAGCAGGATCAGCCTCGAGGGCGGAGGGATGCGAAGCGTGTCAAATACCGAGGAAAGCAGGGCGAAGTCCATCGCAAAATCTCCATTAAAAGGTAATTGGTAATTCGTACATTACGAATTACCAATTACAAATCTGGCTGTAACTCCAGGGAATGACTAGCGCTTGGTGTAAGTGGGCGCTTTGCGTGCCTTCTTGAGGCCGGGTTTCTTGCGTTCCTTTTCGCGGGCATCGCGGGTGAGCAAGCCGTGTTTGCGGAGTGCGGCGGTCCAATCGGCATTGAGCGCCTGCAGGGCGCGCGCCAGCCCCAGGCGCACCGCCTCGGTCTGACCGGTCACACCGCCGCCGCGCACTTTGACGCTGATGTCATATTTGCCGGCGTCTTCGCCGACCGCGGCAAAGGGGCGCAGGATGTCCTGCAAATCGCCAATGCGGGGAAAGTACACGTTTGCCGCTTTCTCGTTGACGACAAACGCGCCGGAGCCGCTCATTACGCGCACGCGCGCGGTGCTTTCCTTGCGGCGTCCTACTGCTTCATGATATTGTGCCATATTTCTTCTTCCTCATTTCAGGCAATCGCCAGCGGTTCGGGATTGTTCGTGCCATGCGGGTGGTTGGGTCCCGCGTAGATTTTCAAGCGTTTGAGCAGGGAACGTCCCATGCGGTTATGAGGCAGCATGCCCCACACCGCCGCGCGCAGAACGCGATCGGGGTGCTGCTGCAACTGGTCGCGCAGCGAAATGGACTTGAGACCGCCGGGGTAGTTCGAATGTTTGTAATACATCTTGGATGTCAGTTTCGAACTGGTCTTCGTGCCGGTCACAGTCACCTTTTCGCAGTTGACGACCACCACGGTGTCGCCCATATCCACGCCCGGCGTGAAAGTCGGTTTGTGTTTGCCCAGCAGCACATGCGCAATACGCGAGGCAAGGCGTCCCAGGTTCTGCCCTTCGGCATCCACCAACACCCATTTCCGTTCGATTTCGCTTGCTTTCGGATAGTACGATTTGTACACTTTCCAATCTCCGTTTCTTACTCTGCGCTTCCAGGCGCAGGTGATGCAAAATTGATTTTTGACAATTGACCCTAACTACGATATTCGACCTCGACGAGCGTCAACCCGTGCGCCGGCGCAAGTCCCGCCGGCAGGACGCTTCGCGACTCCGCCGGAGCCTGATTCATCAACGCCCGGGCAATATCCTTCACTGCCGCCTTTCCCTGCGCAGCCGCAACCTGCACGAAAACCATGCGGCGCACCATGCGGTAGAGGAAGGCGTCTGCCTGCACTTCGAACTGCCATTCATCGCCGCCGGTCTGCGCCCATGCGGCTTTCGTCACGGTTCGCACGGTTCCGCCTCTGGGAGTGGTCGGGGAACCGAAGGCGGAAAAGTCGTGCGTGCCGAGGAATAGCCGTGCGGCTTGCTCCAGCAGGGAAACATCCACAGGAGGGTAAACCCGCCAGGCGAACCGTTCGCGGAGCGGATCACGCAGAGGCTGGCAGAACAGGCGATAACGGTACGTGCGGGAAAGCGCATCAAAACGCGGATGAAACTTCGCATCCACTGCTTCCACCGATCGCACAGCCAAATCGGCGGGCAGGAGGGCGTTCAGGGCGCGCAGGAGGTCGCTGTCAGCGTGGGACCAGTCGAGGTCTGCCGAGGCAACCTGCCCCGTGGCGTGAACGCCTGTATCCGTCCGCCCGGAGAGGAGGATGGAACGTCCCGTCCAGCCAAGTTTGGTCAGGGCTTTTTCGAGTTCGCCCTGCACCGTGCGTCTGCCTTTCTGACGCTGGCTCCCGTAAAAGTTCGAGCCGTCGTAGGCAAGGGTCAATTTGTAACGTGCCATATCAGTGATCAGTAATCAGTTTCAGTCGTCAGTCACTGAGAACTGCTCACTGCCTGTTGATTACTGGCTGTTATTCTTCCACCAGTTCCAGCAAAACCATCTCCGCCGAGTCGCCCATGCGGGGACCCAGTTTGAGGATGCGGGTGTAACCGCCGTTGCGGTTGGCGTAGCGCGGGGCGATGTCGTCGAAGAGACGCTTGAGGACCTGATTGTCGCCCAGTCTGGCGGCTGCCAGACGCCGCGCGTGGACTTTCTGAGCGTCATCTGCTTGTGCGCTGTTGCGGGCAAGGGTGATGAGGCGCTCCGCTTCACCGCGGATGGCGGCGGCTTTGGCGCGCGTGGTTTTGATGCGCTCGTGGATGAAGAATTGTTTGATGAGGTTGCGGCGCAGTGCCAGGCGAGCGCCTGTGCTGCGTCCGAGCCTGTAACCGGATATCTGGTGTCGCATGTCTACATTACTCCGCAGAATTCGAATCGATTTTCATGAAGCCCTTTTCCTGCATCTTCTGGCGGAGCTCATCGAGACTCTTTTCACCGAAGTTGCGGATGGACATGACCGCCGTTTCGCCTTTTTCCAGCAGTTCGAGCACATCGCCGACTGTGGTGATGCCCGTGCGCTTGAGGGAGTTGAAGACGCGCACCGAGAGGTCGAGGGCTTCAACGGGGGTATCCGCCAGTTCGCTGGCGATACGGCTGCCGCCGGCTTCTTTCTCCAGCGGGACGGTCAGGGTTTCTTCGCTGATGCCGGCGATGTAGCGCAGGTGGTCAATGATGATTTTGGCGGCGGTGCTCAGGGCGCGTTCGGGAGAGATGGTGCCGTCAGTCCAGATTTCGAGGATGAGTTTGTCGTAGTTGGTGCTCTGCCCCACACGGGCGGAGGTCACCTCCCAGTTGACGCGCTTGACCGGGCTGAAGATGGCGTCAATCGGCAGTTCGCCGATGGGCATGTGCCCGCTGCGTTCGTTTGCCGGGGAATAGCCGCGTCCGCGCTCGACGGTGAATTCGATGTCGAGCTTGGTTTTCGGGTTATCCACCGTAAAGAGGAACAGTTCGGGGTTGACGATTTCCACTTCGGCGGGGGTGATGATGTCCGCCGCGGTGACTGTTCCTTCGCCGCGCACTTCCAGGTGCATGCGCGTGCTTTCCACGCCGTCCAGTTTGAGGCGCAGTTGTTTGACCTGCAACATCACCTGGATGACGTCTTCACGCACGCCGGGGATGTCGCTGAACTCGTGCAGCACGTCGGCGATGCGCATGGACGTGACCGCCGCGCCCTCCAGCGAGGAGAGCAGGACGCGGCGCAGCGAGTTGCCAAGCGTCACGCCATAACCGCGTTCCAGAGGGCTGATAATAAATTTACCGTAATTTCGAGCTTCAGCCTCGCGCTCGATTTTTGGCATCACCATGTTCGAGATACCCGTCACGGTTCACCTCTCCCATTCTTTTCCATAAAAGTCTCGGCGATCAAGAGCGCCGCCGAAGACCTGTTCCAACTATTACCTCGAGTAGTATTCAACGATCAACTGCTCGTTCAAGGTGCCGTCAATTTCGCTGCGCTCAGGCAGGCGTTGGACGACGCCGGATAATTGTTTGGTGTCACGGCTCAACCAGCCGGGCACCGTCCGCGATTCAGCCTGTTCGCTTAGCGCTTTGAAGTAGGGCAAACCGCGCGAACCTTCACGCACGGCAACGACATCGCCTTCATGCAGCAGCATGGAAGGCACATCGGTGCGGCGGTTATTGACGGTGAAATGTCCGTGCGTCACCATGAGACGCGCCTGCGCGCGGCTGGAGGCGTAGCCGAGACGGTACACCACGTTATCCAGACGGGACTCGAGAATTTGCAGTAAATTCAAACCCGTGAGACCGCGGCGCTGAAGGGCAACTTCGTAATAACGGCGGAACTGGCGCTCTAAAACGCCATACACGCGGCGGGCACGCTGCTTGGCACGCAACTGACGAAGGTAGTCGGACTCGCGTCCTGTGCGGCTGCTGCTGCTCCGGCTGCCCGTGCGCCCATGTTGACCGGGCGCGTAACTTCTCCGTTCAAATGCACACTTGGGGGTAAAGCAACGCTCACCCTTGAGATAGAGTTTTTCGCCTTCGCGCCGGCAAAGTTTACAAACCGGACTGATATTTTTCGACATAAATTACTTTCCTCTACATCAACATCAAATTACACGCGTCGCTTTTTGGGAGGGCGGCATCCGTTGTGCGGAACCGGCGTCACATCCGAGATGGAGCGCACCTTCAGCCCCATTGCCTGTACGGCACGAATGGCGTTTTCACGGCCGGGTCCGGGACCTTTGACGTATAACTCCACTTCTTGAATGCCCAACTGCTGGGCGGCTTTGACAGCCTGCTCGGCGGCAAGGCGGGCGGCAAACGGCGTGCTTTTGCGCGAGCCTTTGAAGCCTGCCGAACCCGCGCTTCCCCATGCAACGGTGTTGCCTTCCATGTCGGTCACAGTGACAATCGTGTTATTGAAGGAAGCAAAGATATGCACCTGTCCGGAAGACAAAGTGCGCTTGGTTTTCTTGGCGCCTGCGCTGCGGCGCGTGGAACGTACACTTTGAGCCATAGTATCTCCAGCCGTTTATTTCTTTGCACCACGTCGGCGCCCGCGACCGGCAACGGTCTTCTTGGCGCCCTTGCGTGTGCGCGCGTTTGTTCTGGTTCGCTGACCACGTACCGGCAAATTGCGGCGGTGACGCAAGCCGCGATACGAGCCGATTTCGATCAGGCGCTTGATGTTCATTTGTACTTCGCGGCGCAAGTCGCCTTCCACCGTAAAGTTCTTGCTGATATATTCACGAATTGCCGCTACATCCGCCTCGGACAGGTCCTTCACACGGGTATCGGGATTGACCCGGGTGTGAGCCAGAATCTCCCGTGCGCGCGTGGGACCAATGCCGTACAGATATGTCAAACCGACTTCCACCCGCTTATTGCGGGGCAGGTCAACACCTTCGATTCTTGCCATAGTTCACACTATCCCTGTCGCTGTTTATGTTTTGGATTTTCGCAGATGACGAACACTCTGCCTTTGCGCCGGATGATTTTGCATTTGGCGCAGCGCTTCCGTATTGACGGTGCAACTTTCATTTCAATTCTCCTTGCTCGTTATTCCTCGAAGCAAATAGCCAAGGTGGCGATTATATACTTTCATTCTTCTTTCGTCCAGACCACGACTGCATTATAGATCCGTCAGGATGAGAGGGTCTCCTTCTGTGACCGCTATCGAATGCTCGAAATGTGCTGTCAATGATCCGTCCGCAGACACAACCGTCCATTGGTCGGGCAAAACGCGCGTTTCCGCCGTGCCAACCAACACCATCGGTTCGATGGCAATGGTCATACCCGCTTTCAGAGGCACGCCCGTGCCCGCCTTGCCGTAATTCGGCACCTGCGGACCCTCGTGCATCTGACGCCCCACCCCATGTCCGGTGTACTCGCGCGTCACGAAGAAGCCGCGGCTCTCGACGTATTTCTGGATTGCCGCCGAGACATCGCCAGTGCGGTTGCCAACCCGCATCTTTTCGATGGCGGCGTAGAGCGCGCCTCGCGTGACCTCGAGCAGGGTCTGCGCTTCGCGGGAGATTTCTCCCACCCCGGCAGTGAACGCCGAGTCTGCCACAAACCCATCCAGGATGGTGCCGCAATCCACCGAGACGATGTCGCCGTTTTTCAACTTCCGCGATTTGCTCGGGATACCGTGGACGAGTTCCTGGTTGATGCTCACCGTGATGGACGCGGGAAACGGGGGATGCCCGTATCCTTTGAAGGGCGATTTGCATCCGTGCTTCCTCAGCACTTCCTCAGCAGCCGCGTTGAGGTCGGCTGTGGAAACACCCGGTTTTAAAAGTTCCTTTACTGTAGCCAGTACCGTTGCGTTGATGCGACCAGCCTCACGCATAATCTGTAACTCGGACTGGCTTTTGATGTGTATCTGGCGTGCCCAGCTCATTTTGCCTACATTTTCAATGCAGAAGCGAGCGCCTGGGAAACCTGTTCGATGGTCTGCATCCCATCAATTTCGATCAATTTGCCGTGATTGCGGTAATAATCCACCAGCGGGCTGGTCTGTTCCAGATAGACGCGGATGCGGCGCTTGACGGTTTCGGCCTTGTCGTCATCGCGCTGGTAAAGTTCCGAGCCGTCGAAATCGCAAATTCCCGGCGTTTTCGGGGGGTTGCTCTTTTCATTGAAGATGTGACCGTTTGCCCGGCACGTCCAACGCCCGCTCAGACGTTCCACCAGCACATCCTCCGCCGCAGTGATGAACGGCACTGCATCCACACAGCCGTTGAATTCCTTGAGCATCGCTTCGAGGGCGTCTGCTTGGGCTGGGGTGCGGGGAAAGCCGTCCAAGATGGCGCCCGTTTTACAGTCTGGGCGGCTGAGGCGTTCGCGGATCATGGCAATGGTCACATCGTCGGGAACAAGTTCGCCGCGGCTCATGTACGTCTGAGCCAGTTTCCCAAGTTCTGTCTGATTCTTAAGGTTCTCGCGGAACAAATCGCCAGACGAGATGTGCGCCAAACCTGTCCTTTCCGAAAGTATTTTTGCCTGCGTTCCTTTGCCTACACCCGGAGGTCCCAAAAGGACAAGGTATTTGGTCATGGATTTGTTCCTAACTGATGAGCAATTTTTCCTGATAACCGTGCAGTTTGAGTTCCGCCTCGATGTTCATGAACGTGTCGCGGACGACGCCGACGACGATGAGCAAACCCGAGGATGAGACCAGGAACAAACCGGCGCTCGAGGAGGCGGCAGGCAACACCAGTTGCAGAAGGAAGGGCATGATTGCCACCACCCCCAGCAGGAGAGCGCCTGGCAGCGTAATGCGCGATTGAATCTTGCTCAGATATTTCTGTGTGGCGGTGCCGCTGTGAACGCCGGGAATCTGAGCGCCCGAACGCTTCAGGCTGTCGCCATAATTCTGCTGGTCGAACAAAACCGTGGTGTAGAAGTAGGTAAACCCAACCACCATGAAGAAGTAGAGCAGCCAATATCCCCAGGCATCGGGACCGGTGCGATTGAAAAACGACTGGACAGCGTCGGCAGCGTTTTTCACCCATGCAGTCTCAGACTGGACGAAGAACCCAGCCACGATGGCAGGGAATTGCAGCAGCGCACTGGCAAAGATCAACGGGATCATGCCTGCCAGGTTGACCATGAGCGGCAGGGTGGGCTGGGGCATGCGGACGTTCTTGCCGCGCTGCATGGCATAGAAGATGGCGCTCTTCTGAGGATAGATGATGGGAACGTTGCGGCGTCCCTGCTGAACGTACACAATGGCAAGGATGGTCAACAGCATGACAACGACCATGGCGGTGATGAGAGACCAGCGGTTTACCTGGTCGTTCCACAGCGTGATGAGGTGCTGTGGAATTTGCGAGACGATGCCGGCGAAAATGACGAGCGACAGTCCCTGCCCGCGAATGCCGTACTCCGAGATCAACTCACCCAGCCAGATGGCAAACATCGTGCCGGCGGTCATGACTACCAGGGTAGTCAGGGAAGAGAGCCATAGTTCGGAGGTAAACCCAAATGGAATGATGACCTGCCCGGCAAGGGCGTTGAAAGTGTTGATCTGACCGATGGCGGAAAGCGCCGCCATGGGCACTGCCAGGTAGTAGGTCCACTTTTCCATCCACTTGCGCCCTTCGCGCGGGTCCTCTTTCATTTTCCTTTCGAGGGCAGGGATGATGGGCACCAGCAATTGCAGAATGATTTGCGCCGTGATGTAGGGGTAAACGCCCATCGCCAAGACGGAGAAGTTGGAGAGCGTGCCGCCGGAGAGCAGGTTCAAAAATCCGATGAAGCCTCCCGAACCTGCACCGGCGAAAAAGGCTTGCAGGGCAGCCTGGTTAACGCCGGGCGCCGGCACATTTGCCGCCAGGCGGAACAGTATCAAAATGCCCATGGTGATGAGCAGTTTTCTGCGGATGTCCTGCGAGAACCACAAATAACGCCAGGCAGACTGTTTCTTGTCAGGCATGGTTGTTTCCTTGTTAGCCGATCAATTCCACAGTGCCGCCGGCTTTTTCGATCTTGGCTTTGGCGCCGGCGGTGACGCGGTGGGCGCGCACTTTCAACGCAACAGAGACATCGCCGCGTCCCAGAATGGCGACGGGGTTGCGGGGGTCGCGCAGTAAACGGGCAGAGGCAAGCGTCTCAGGGCTGACTTCGGCGCCGGCTTGGAATGATTCGGTCAGTTGGTCCAGGTTGACTTCGTTGTATTCGACCCGGCTCAGGGGGGTGAATCCCTGACCGCGCATGAACGGCAGACGGCGGTAGAAGGGTAGGTTGCCGCCCTGGCGGTAGATTTTACCGCCTTCGCCGGAGCGGGCGCCCTGTCCCTTGGTGCCGCGTCCCGCCGTCTTGCCCTGCCCGGCGGAGATGCCGCGACCAACGCGTTTTCGATTTTTCTTGGAGCCCGGATTGGGCACGAGATCGTGTAGTTTCATCGTTCGTTCCTGCTATTCTTCGACTTGAACCAGATGAATGATCTTGCGGATCATCCCGCGCAAGGCGGGAGTGTCTTTGTGTTCGACCGTCTGATGCAAACGGCGCAGACCGAGCGCCTTCGCAGTTTCCTTCTGGTCTTTGGTGTAACCGATGGGACTGCGGACAAGCGTCACTTTGATGGTCTTGCCGGCGGATTCTTTCTTAGGCATGCTGCTTCCTCCGTTCCCAGAAGGGCATCAGTTCGCTCGCGTTCTTGCCGCGGCGGGCGGCTTCCTCCTGAGGCGACTTCAACTGCGAGAGCGCGTCGAACGTGGCTTGCACAACGTTCAGAACGTTCGCGCTGCCCTGCGATTTGGTCAGGATGTCGCGCACGCCAGCCACTTCGAGCACGGCGCGCACGCCGCCGCCGGCGATGACGCCGGTGCCGGGGGAGGCTGGTTTCAGCATCACGCGCGCTCCGCCGACCTTGCCCAGCACTTCGTGGGGAATGGTGGTGCCGGAGAGGTTGACCACGCGCATCTTCTTGCGGGCGCGTTCGGAAGCCTTGCGCATGGCGTCTGGCACGGCGTTTGCCTTGCCCACACCCATGGCAATGGTCCCTTTCTTGTCGCCCACCACCACGGTCACACGGAATTGGAAGCGGCGCCCGCCCTTTACCACTTTGGCAACGCGGGCGATTTCAATCACGCGTTCTTCGAACTGATCCTGAACTTCGAAATCCTGCTGTTCGTTTCGTCTGTTATCTGCCATCTTGTTCTCCACTAGAACCGCAAGCCGCCTTCGCGGGCGCCGTCTGCCAGGGCTTTGACACGTCCAATATAACGATAACCGCCGCGGTCAAACACGACCGTTTCGATGCCCTTGCTCAGGGCGCGCTCGGCAACCGTGCGCCCCACCAGTTTTGCCTGCTCCGACTTTTTCAAGCCTTTGATTTTGTCGCGCAGGTCCTTATCCACTGTGGAAGCGGAGACCAGCGTGTGACCAGCCTGGTCGTCAATCACTTGGGCGTAAATACCCGTCAGGCTGCGAAAGACGTTCAAGCGTGGACGTGCCGCCGTCCCTGCCAGATTTTTGCGTACGCGTGCATGACGGCGCAGACGCGCCTCGGCACGAGATTTATTCGCCATATGTTACTTGGCTCCTTTCCCGGCTTTGCCAGCCTTGCGGCGGATCTTTTCACCTGCATAGCGGATGCCCTTGCCATGATACGGCTCCGGCGGGCGCACCCCGCGGATTTCCGCCGCGGTCTGTCCGACCAGTTCGCGGTCGTAACCCATCACCTTGATCTGACGGGTCTTCTGATCTACTTCAAAGGTGATGCCAGCCGGCGGCTCCACCCGCACTGGATGGGAATAGCCGACATTCAAAACCAGCGTCTTGCCGTCCATTTCAGCGCGGTATCCAACGCCTTCCACTTCGAGGGCGGTGGTAAAGCCGGCGCTCACTCCTTGGACCATATTGGCAAGCACGGCGCGTGTTGTTCCATGCAGCGCACGCTCTGCAACGCTGTCTGAGTTGCGCTTCAGGATGATTTGATTATTCTCCAGAGCGATATCAATCAGCGGTGAAAACGTCCGCTGCAGTTCGCCCTTGGGTCCTTTGACGTGAACATTCGAGCCTTGTACATTGACTTGCACACCGGCAGGAATGGTCACCGGTAAACGTCCTATGCGAGACACTTCTAACCTCCTGCTACCAGATCTTGCAGATAATCTCGCCGCCCACCCCCAATTGACGGGCGCGGGCACCGGTCATCACACCCTTGGGCGTGGAAAGGATTGCCACACCGATTCCAGAAAGCACCCAGGGGATGTTTTGCTTTTTCGTGTAAATGCGGCGGCCGGGCTTGCTGACGCGTTCCAGCCCCGAAATGACCGGACGGCGTGTGCGGCGCTCACCGACGTATTTGATTTTGAGCCGCAGGATTTTCTGAGCCGGAGTCTCGCCTTCCACCGTTTCGAAACCTTCCAAGTAGCCTTCCTCTTTCATGATCTTGGCGATTTCCACCTTGATCTTGGAGCTGGGCATTGCCACCATGGTTTGACCGGACATCACGGCATTGCGGATGCGAGTCAGCATATCAGCGATTGGATCATTTATAGCCATGCTTCTTCCTCCAGCCTACCAGGATGACTTCACGACGCCGGGGATTTGACCCTGCAGCGAGAGTTCACGGAAGCAGATGCGGCACAGCCCAAAGCGGCGGATGTAGCCGCGCGGGCGTCCGCAGCGGGAACAGCGATTCCTCACCTGGGAGGGATAGCGCCGGCGGGCTTCACGGTATTGCATACATTTCTTTGCCATAATTACGCTTCCTTCTTGCTGAACGGCATGCCAAGCATCTGCAGCAGGGCGCGTGCCTGGTCGTCGGTCTTCGCGGTGGTGACAATGGTGACTTCCATGCCGCGCAGTTTGTCAATTTTGTCGTATTCGATCTCCGGAAAGATCAACTGGTCGCGCAAACCCAGCGTGTAGTTGCCGCGTCCGTCGAAGGCGTTGGGGGAAACGCCGCGAAAGTCGCGCACACGCGGGAGGGCAATGTTCATCAGGCGATCCAGAAAAGACCACATGCGTTCGCCGCGCAGGGTGACCTTTGTGCCAATCAAACGTCCTTCGCGCAACTTGAAGTTGGCGATGCTCTTGCGGGCTTTGGTGGTGACCGGTTTTTGCCCGGTGATAGCGGTCAGGTCTGCCACGGCAGATTCGAGTGCTTTGGGGTTATCCAGCGCCTCGCCCATGCCGATATTGACGACGACTTTTTCGATGCGCGGCACCTGCATGATGTTCTTGTAACCGAACGACTTGCGCAGCGCCGGTACAATTTCGTTTTTATAACGTTCGTGCAAAATATTCATCGCTCATTACTCCAGGCTCTAGTCAATCAATTCCTGGCACTTTTTACAGACACGGTGAACGCCGTCTTCCGAGCGTTGAACCGCAACACGGGTGGGCTCTTTGCACTTCGGGCAGACCAACATCACGTTGGAAATGTCAATCGAGCCCTCAAACTGAATCCGTCCGGGATTCATGTTGCGTCCCGCCGCCGTCTGCACCTGCTTTTGGTGTTTTGTGCGGATGTTGATGCCTTGTACGACCACGCGGCGCTCATCCAGGAGGACATTGATGACTTGACCGCGTTTGCCTTTATCTTCCAGGCGACCGCTGATGACCTCGACGGTGTCGCCTTTGCGAATCTTCACCTTCATACCTCTACACTCCTCTTAGAGCACTTCCGGCGCGAGGGAGACAATCTTCATGAAGCCTTTTTCACGAAGTTCCCTTGCCACAGGACCAAAAATGCGGGTGCCCTTGGGGTTCACGCCGTCGGCATCCAGAATGACTGCGGCATTATCGTCGAAGCGGATGTAGGAACCGTCTTCGCGGCGCCATTCCTTCGAACAGCGCACAATCACGGCACGCACTTTCTCGCTCTTCTTCACGCCGCCTTGCGGAGAGGCAGACTTCACCGTGGCGACCACAACATCGCCAACGCCGCCGTATTTGCGGGTGGAACCGCCCAACACATGGATAACCAGCAGTTCGCGTGCGCCGGAGTTATCCGCAACCTTCAAACGAGACTCGTGCTGGATCATGGCTTACTCCTCCACCTTCAAGTCTGCCACGCCGCTGTCTTCCGTGCGGGTTTCGCGTTTGACGACCTTTTCCACAACCCAGCGCTTGTCGCGCGAGATGGGCTGGGATTCCACGATCTGAACTTCGTCGCCGACCTGGCAACCGATTTCATCGTGGGCTTTCACGCGTTTGCTGGCGTACACGACCTTGCGATACAGCGGGTGACGGAATTTACGCGTAATCTCGACCACAACGGTCTTGGTCATTTTATTGCTGGTAACAACACCAACGATTCGACGACGATTGTTCATCCTTCACCTTCCACAACTTCAGCCTGCGACTGTTCCCGTAGAATGGTCAGCATGCGTGCAATATCGCGCTTCAGAATCCGCAGACGGCTGGTGTCGGTCAATTGACCCGTCACTTGCTGAAAGCGCAGTTTCATCAATTCTTCGCGGGCGTCGGCGAGTTTGGTCTCGATTTCGCCCGGTTTCATATTTCGAATCGCAGCGGGTTTCAGCGCTTTCATACCTGCTCTCCTGCTTCGCTTCTCGAAACAATCTTGGTTTTGATCGAGAATTTATACTGGGCATTGCGGAGCGCCTGAATGGCGGTCTCCTCGTCCAAGCCGCCCACCTCGAACATGATGCGGCCCGGCTTGACCACTGCCACATAGTATTCGACGTTGCCCTTGCCGGAACCCATGCGGGTTTCGGGGGGTTTGTGGGTGTACGGTTTGGCGGGGAAGATGCGGATCCAGACTTTGCCGCGCCGCTTCATTTCGCGGACGATGGTGCGGCGCGCCGCTTCGATCTGCCGCGCGGTCACCCAACCCGGTTCCAGAGCCTGCAAACCGTATTCACCAAAACTGACTTCTGCACCGCGCAGGGCTTTTCCCTTCATGCGGCCGCGCATTTGTTTGCGCCACTTTACACGTTTAGGCATTAACATATTCTTACCTCTCAGGTTGCAACCCGTGCGCGGCTATTCGCTCACGTACACGCCTTCGGTTGCCTCCGCCTTTTCTTCCGTTTCGGGAGCGGCTTCGCCCTTGTAAATCCAGACTGCCACGCCGATTTGACCGTAGGTGGTGGTGGCTTCGGCGCGGGCGTAATCCAGGTTTGCCCTCAATGTTTGCAGAGGGACCCGTCCTTCGCGCAGCCAGACATCGCGCGACATTTCGGCGCCGCCCAGGCGCCCCCCCACCAGGATTTTGATGCCTTCGGCGCCCTGCTTCATTGCCTGCTGGATGGCGCGTTTCATGGCGCGGCGGTAGGCAATGCGGCGCTCGAGTTGGTCGGCGATATTTTTCGCCACCAGCATGGCGTCTGTATCCGGTGAAGCGATCTCTTTGATGTCGAGTTCGACCTTCTTACCGACCAGGGTCTCGAGGCAGGTGCGTACCTTCTTGACGCCTTCGCCCTTGCGACCAATCAGGATGCCGGGTTTGGCGGTAAAGATCGCCACGCGAATCTTGCCCGGGTAACGTTCCACTTCCACACGGGAGATGCCGGCTTTGCCGCTCTTGATGGCTTCGGGCATGTCCTCGCGCAGTTTGCGGACCATGGCGCTTTTCGCCGCGCCGCCCTTCGACGGAATGCCCAACAGCAAATGACGTATGGCAAGATCCTGATGCAACTGTTCGCGGTATTGTGTGCCTTCCGCAAACCAGCGTCCCTGCCAGCCCTGGTTGATGCCCAGGCGCATGCCAATCGGATGAACTTTACGACCCATGATGTCTCCTTCTCTCCCGGTTACGACCCGCGTTCCCGCAGCACCACGGTGACGTGGGAACTGCGGCGCAAAATCGGCTTGAAACGCCCGCGCGCGCCAAAGCGGCGCCATTTGCGCGTGGTTGCCTCGTTGGCAAAGATGCGCGCAACATACAGGTCATCGCGGCTGACACCGAAGTTTTCTTCGGCATTGGCGACCGCGGAAGCCAGCAGTTTTCGGACGGGCTTTGCCGCCGCCTTGTTCACAAAGCGGAGCATTTCCAGCGCCTCATTGGCGTCCTTGCCGCGGATCAAATCCACGACCAGGCGAACCTTTTGGGCAGACATGGGGAGAGAACGCAGATGTGCTTGATAATCATGCATGTTTCACTCTCCTGCTAGGCGGATTTCTCGCCAGCCATGTGCCCACGGAATGTGCGGGTCGGGGCAAATTCGCCCAAGCGGTGTCCCACCATGTTCTCGGTAATGTAGATCGGAACGTGGCGGCGTCCGTCGTGGACGGCGATGGTATGTCCCACCATCTGGGGGAAGATGACACTGGCGCGACTCCAAGTGCGCAGGACTTTCTTCTCGCCCTTCTGGTTCATGGCTTCGATGCGTTTCAGTAATTTGGGTTCTACAAAAGGACCCTTTTTGAGTGATCGTGACATAGCGTACCTTTACCTCTTAGCGGCTTTTCTTGCTGCGCCGGCGAACAATGTACTGATCGGTCTTCTTGTTGCGTCGGGTTTTGTATCCCAGAGTGGGTTTGCCCCAGGGGCTCTTTGGACCCGGCAAACCAATCGGCTGACGTCCTTCGCCGCCGCCGTGAGGATGGTCGCGCGGGGTCATGGCGGAACCGCGAACGGTCGGGCGGATGCCCAAGTGGCGTTTGCGCCCAGCCTTGCCAAGTTTGACGTTGCTGTGGTCGAGGTTGCCGATTTGCCCAATGGTGGCATAGCAAGTCTGGCGGATCAACCGCACTTCACCGGAGGGCATGCGGATTTGGGCGAAATCGCCTTCCTTTGCAAGCAATTGCGCCGAACCGCCGGCGGAACGAACCATCTGCCCGCCGCGTCCTTCCTTGATTTCGATGTTGTGAATCATGGTACCGACCGGAATATTCGCCAGCGGCAGGGCGTTGCCCGGGCGGATTTCCGCGTCTTTGCCCGACATGACGGTATCGCCAACTTTCACATCCAAGGGGGCAATGATGTAGCGCTTTTCGCCGTCGGCGTAGTGAAGGAGAGCCAATCGGGCGGTGCGGTTGGGGTCATATTCGATGGCGGCGACTTTGGCGGGGATGTTGTGCTTGTCGCGTTTGAAATCCACAATGCGGATGAAACGGCGATTCCCGCCGCCGCGGTGACGAACGGTGATGCGTCCCTGGGCGTTGCGTCCGCCGCTTTTGCGGAGAGGCACGAGGAGGGAGCGCTCGGGCTCGGTCTTGGTGATTTCCTCGAAAGTGTAGCCGGTCATCCCACGGGTGCCGGGGGTAACGGGTTTGTACTTTTTTACTGGCATTACTGCACCCCTTCGAAGATGGGTAAGGTTTGTCCTTCCGCCAGGGTCACAACCGCTTTCTTGTAAGCAGGTTTGCGGATGGACAGGCGGCGGCTGCGCAAGCGGCGTCCGCGCTTGGCGGGGACGTTGATGATATTGACACGCGTCACGGTAACGTCGTAGATGGTTTCAACGGCGTCTTTGACCTGCGTGCGTGTGGCGGAGTCCGCAACGATGAACGAATATTGATTCAGCCCGGTCTGGCGGCTGGTCTTTTCTGTAACGAGCGGACGGCGGAGAATTTCGTAGAGTGTGCTCATAATTCACAATCTCCTAACCAAGATGCGAAACAAGGACATCCAGCGTCTTGACCGGCAGGATAACTTTGTCGAAACCAAGCAGGTCGCGGATGTTCAAGTAATTGGCAAGCAGAACTTTGGTGTCGGCAAGATTGTCCGCAGAGCGCATGACGGCTTCGTAGGAGGCGTCTTTGGAGGGCATGACAATCAACGCACTCGACTTACCGACGAGGCTGGAGACCGCCTTCGCCATGACGCGGGTCTTGGTCTCTTCGAGGTTCAAATCGTCAACAACCACCACACCGGCTTCCGCGGCTTTGGCGGAAAGTGCGGAACGCAATGCCGCCTGGCGCATCTTTTTGGGCATGCGCTGTTCGTAACTGCGCGGATGCGGGGTGTGAATGCGACCGCCTCCCACCCACTGAGCGGCACGTCTCGAGCCTTGGCGGGCGCGGCCCGTGCCTTTTTGTTTCCACGGCTTGGCGCCGCCGCCGGCGACTTCCCCGCGCACTTTGGTATCGTGAGTGCCGAGGCGCGCGTTTGCCATCTGGCGCACGTAAGCCTGGTGCATCAAATCCACATTAATTGGGGCTTCAAAGATCGCGGAGGGCAGTTCTATCTCGCTGACCTTTTTGCCTTCCATGTTCAGTACATCTACTTTCATAAGTATCCTGCTCCGTTTGTTCGACGCCTATTGCTTGCGCGCCTCTTTAATCAGGACCAGGCCGCCTTTGCCGCCCGGAACCGCTCCCTTCACGCCGATCAGGTTGCGTTCGGGGTCAATCATGACGACTTTCAAAGCCTGGACGGTCACCCGGTCAGTTCCCATGTGACCTGCACCGCGCGAGCCTTTATACACACGCCCCGGCGTCGTTCCCGAAGAACGAGAGCCCGGTGCGCGATGGCGGTCGGACTGACCGTGAGTCTTCTTGCCGCCGGCAAAGTGATAGCGTTTGACGCCGCCAGCAAAGCCTTTACCTTTGCTGGTTCCGACGACATCCACACGTTCACCCACGCTGAAGGCTTCCACTGTCACTTTGTCGCCAACATTGGCTGTTTCCTTCGAGCGAAACTCGCGCAGGAATTTCATGGGCGCCAGTCCCCGTGCATTGAGGTGCCCCAGTTCACCAGCGGTCAACCGCTTGGGGTGAACTTCACCGAAACCCAGTTGAATGGCGGCATACCCGTCTTTTTCGGGGGTGCGCACCTGGGTAACGAAGCATGGCCCAGCTTCGATGATCGTCACAGGTTGTGCGACGCCTTGCTCATCGAAGATCTGGGTCATGCCGATCTTCTTTCCAATAAGCCCTTTCAACATACTCGGTTTTCTCCTTCGAAAAAATTTTTACGAGACTGTCAGCCTGGGCTTAGGCTGCATCATCTCCGCACAGCGCAGTTCAACGGTCCGGCGGGACGCGGGGGTTTTGTTTTGCCCGTTACGGTGCCGTTCTTACGCTGTCGAAATTCGAGAGTAGAGATGATGTCGTGCGGTCTCTACTCTCGTTTCAACGACCAGTTTAGATTTTGATTTCGATGTCCACACCTGCGGGCAGGTTGAGGCGCATCAGCATGTCAATCGTTTTCGAATCCGGATCCAGCACGTCAATCAAGCGGTTGTGGGTGCGGATTTCAAAGTGCTCGTGCGAGTCTTTGTCTATGAAAGTCGAGCGGCGTATTGTAAACCGTTCTGTGCGGGTTGGCAAGGGCACGGGACCAACCACATGAGCGCCGCTGCGTTCGGCGGTTTCGACAATCCGTTTGGCGGATTGGTCGAGAACACGATGGTCATATGCCTTGAGGCGGATGCGGATTTTCTGCTTGGTCATACCGGCACCTATTCAAGGATCTTGGTGACGACGCCGGCGCCGACGGTCAGACCGCCTTCACGGATGGCGAACTTCGAGCCTTGCTCCAACGCCACGGGGACAATCAATTCCACCGTCAGGTTCACGTTGTCGCCCGGCATCACC